>CXWK01003326.1_pt1 | contig 11904 bp, 10 predicted proteins | sample 590851 | NCBI WGS metagenome assembly CXWK01 (sample SAMEA3498364, study PRJEB10139) | wastewater metagenome | biome: wastewater treatment plant; material: activated sludge | place: Denmark | collected 2014-08-01
CTGTCGATACTAGTGGCCATTCAGGCTGTCACCCATCTTTGTTTTAGTTGGTAAGCCATCCAGTGACGTGCTTCGCGCCCCGCTGTTCCAGGCTCGTGTGGAGCCATCGCAGGCATGCGAGTGGATTGAATGCCGCTTTTGGCGAGGTGGGCAGACGTTCACTGAGAAATGGGCGGCGGATCGACGGCTACTTACCTACGGGAAGCAGCTTGCAGGGCAGGCCTGAAAGCGAAGGGGGCAGGTGTCGATCACACGAACTGCACTTCCGGGTTGTCTTCAGGGCATCGAGTCTGTTGAGGTGAATCCGTGGAGTCTGGTCTACGGGTAGTGGCGATGCCAGCTCTTCGGAGCCTCGTGCTCGGCGTTAAGTGCGGGTATTATGCTAAAGCCGGTGGCCCTACAAGCCCATGCTGGTGTGCGCGGATCAGCAACTTCTGGCGGTTGGACACGCCCAGCTTGTCAAAAATATTAGTGAGGTGATGACGGACCGTGATGCTGGAGATGCAGAGTCGGTCGGCAATATCTTTATTGGAAAGGCCTTCGCTGATCAAGCGCACAACCTCGCGCTCTCGTTCCGTTAAGCCTTCCGGCCACTTCATTGGGGCAGAAGTGTGAGGGGGTGAAGCCGGCAGGGAGGACGTAAGCCCTCTTTTCACTCGCGAAGCGCTGAGCTCGATCGGCAGCGTGACGGGCATTGTGGCGTGGGCGAGGTAATCGATTGTGGCGATCAAGACCGGAGAGGGTTGTATCTTTAGTACCAGGCCATCTACGCCGCATGCCAATGCCTGACGGGTGCTTTCGGACTCATCGATACCGGCCAGGAGGATGATTTTGATTGCCGGGACGGCTTCCTTGATGGTCCGGATCATGTCCTGCACCGTGTGCTCACTCTCCGTATCCAAGATCACGATGTGCGGGTGCTCGGACTTCAGTAAGTCGTCGAGATTCACGCCGTGCGCAGACTGCCCGGTCAGGCGAATCCACTTCTCATCTTCGACGATCTTCTGCAGACCGAGCCGCAAAAGATAGTTGCTGCTCACGATCGCCACCACGGTCGCGGCTCTTCCTTCTTCTATTCCCCTCATCAATCCTCCCGACTGATACACGTTCCCTGAACGACATGTAACGTGCCCAAATACGTCTCTGTAGAGTTAATCGAAATATTACGCATTCAGTTCTAGGTTAAACACGTGATGGATCGCTCATGCATGGACGCATACTCTCACACCAGCCCCGCTCCAATCAATTGCGAAATTTAAATCATCGATAGGTCAAAAAGCCTTGCTGATAAACATTTTGCGAGGATCGACGATCATTTTATTACAGATAAATTCTAGCGTACATAAGTGTGCACAGCCAGGTATACGAGGGGCTCTGCTCGTGTGCTTACGAGGTTACGATTTTATCGCGTGGTATAGACCCGCAGAATCACAGCGGAATTAATGCGGGTATTTTGTGCCCTCCGTTTTGCGGATTATTTTTCACATCCGACCCAGCACAAACGTACGAGCATTCCCCCCATCGCCTTGCCGAGTAAACGGCACCAATAGCCGATGTGCGCCGGGCTTCCCCGCTGTATAAGAGTCCCCCGTTAGGATGCACGTTCTGCGGATATGACGAAGAGGAGTTAACCGAGTCTTGTCCACGGAAGGATGTACGCGGTTACCCAAGCAGGTCGCACACGGGAAACGTCGACGGATGCCGTCTCGATTCAGTAAAGAAAAAAAGTTGCAGATCCTGAGGGAAGGAAGTGCCGAGGGAGGGGTCACACGTGCGTGCAGGAAATACCGGATCTCGGTCAGCACATTCTATCGCTGGCGCGCCAAACACCTCCCCGGCGACATGGATCCTGCCCGGCACCTGCGGTCCTTGCAGCTTGAGAATCGGCGCCTGAAGCATCGTGTCGCCGAATTGTCCCTGGACTACAGCATTCTCCGGTCCGCACTGGTCAACGACCGAGGTAGTGAATGTTAGCGGTTCACGTATTTAGGGGTGTGTCTGTGCCGCTCCCGGCAGTGAAGGGTGTGTGCCGAATAGTCTGGTTTGCAGCCTCTTCATCGTTTTGGAGGGTCTTGTCCCGGGATGTAGGGTCAGGCGTGTTTCTCTTGATAACAAGGGCCATCGCATGAAAGCCGTGATCATGGAAAGTGCTCCATGGGTCGGAACAATGCTGGCGTTTCCAGTCGGAAACGAGCTCTTGATCGACCACCTGCTGCTGGCTCTCAAGCAACAAGGTGTCCGCGAGGTAGCGGTTGTGTCGTGTGAGCAAGACCCGTATGTGCGGGAACTCGTGTGTCGAGCCGGTCGTGCCTGCGGCATGACCGTGTTCTGGCGGACAGAGCCCGTCTATCGAGGAACCGCTGGTGGCTTGCAGGCGGTGGAAGACTTTCTCGACACGCCGACCTTTCTGGCCGTGCATGCCAATGTGTATTTGCGCGACGTGGACCTGGAGGCTGCCCTCGACGCCCATGAATCACATCATGCTGGCATTACGTTGGTCACTCAGCGCATGGCAGGCAACGACGATGACCTGGAAAGTGTCGAAGTGGACCAGACCGGGCTCGTCTCCCGGGTCAATATTCTACATTGGTCGAGGAACCGTCGAAGTCAGCTGACGCCTTGCGGGGTATACGTATTCAACCGTGAGGTGCTGCCGCTCATCCCTCGGGACGAATATTTTGATGTGAACGAGCAACTGGTACCGTTGCTACGAAGCCGTGGCGGCTCGATTCGCGCCCACCAAATCCAAGGCGGCGTGTGTACGATCACGGGGCCGGAGGACTTTCTGTGGTTGAATCGCGAGATTCTGTTCAAAGACATCCAATCCGGCGCGCGTGGCGACAGTCGCCACGGTGGCATGGACGACATTGTCATCGGTGAAAATTCGGATATTTCGCCGCGCTCGTTCTTGTTGGGCCCCTTGGTGATCGGCCCCAATTGTGTGGTGGAAGATTATGTACACCTGATCGGGCCCGCGGTGATCGGTCCGACCTCTCACTTGGAAAAGGGAAGTCTCGTTCGCGAGAGTGTGCTCCGGTCCGGCACGCGGGTACAGGGGAATGCCAGGGTGGAATATTCCGTGGTGGCCGGCGACGAGGCCGTACCCGAGGGCATGCGCCTTCGGAGCACATTCTGGACCAAGGCGAAGCCAGCCATGTATGAGCCGCATGGACCGTCTTCCCAGGCTCCTCCGGGCAAGCCGGCGCAACGGACGAGGCGTGCTCAACGGTCGTCCGGAAAGGCGCAGAGAGGCAACGGTCAACGGTCGATGTATGGCCTAGTCAAATCCGTCGTTGATCTCGTGGCCGCCGCTTTCGGGATGGTTCTCGTAGGTCCGCTCATGGCGCTTATCGCTTTGGCGATCAAACTGGATTCTCCGGGCCCGGTGTTTTTCTCCCAAAAGCGGTGCGGGAAAAACGGCAGGGAATTCTGGATGCATAAGTTCAGAACCATGGTGCCGGATGCGGAGAAGCGTCAGAAAGAGTTGCGGGCACAAAACAGTGTCGACGGACCAATGTTCAAGTTAGAGGAAGATCCCCGTATTACCCGCATGGGCAAGATTCTCCGCAAAACGAGCCTCGACGAGTTGCCGCAGCTGTTGAATGTCTTACGCGGCGAAATGAGTCTTGTCGGACCTCGCCCGCTGGCCTATGACGAGATGAAATTCTGCCCGACATGGCGCGATGCGAGATTGAGTGTGTCCCCCGGCTTGACGGGTCTCTGGCAGGTGAAGGCGCGCAATCGGAATCGATTCGCGGAGTGGATTCGATACGACCTTGAATATGTCCGCACGCATTCACTGTTACTGGACCTGTACATTCTCATCCGGACCGCACGGGTGTTGCTGAAAGGAGTGTGATGAACGTGCCGTACACGACTGGGCTCCCCGAAGCGAAATCCGCCGCCGTTCCAAACCGATCCGCGTTCGGTCTAAGAGAACATCTGATTACTGTGTTCCGTCAGAAGCGCATGCTGCTCACAATTATCGGAGTGGCGACCATGGTGGCCGGTCCGGGCTCGTTTCTGATGACCAATATCTACAGCGCCGAGGTTCGACTCCTCATTCAGAACGCGCGGACTCCCTTCAGCATGAGCACCCCGTTGACGGGTCAGGTATTCACGCCTTCCGACATCACCCAGAAAGATGATGTGGCGACCGAGGTGCAAATCTTCACCAGCCCGATTCTACTAGATAAGTTGGTCGACTACTTCGGGAATGAGCGGGTGTTGACGTCCATGCGGGGGCGTTGGGACTGGGTTGCCGACCTGCCGAAATTCGTCTTCAAGCAGCTGGCCGGTCTGCCGCCGGTCGCTCAAGTGCTGGCGACGATCGGGTATGAATCCAAGCCGGAGAACTTGCACTATCAAGCCGTGCAGCAGATTCGGGCTCATTTGAATGTGGAGGGGGTGCGGCAAACGCATGTGTTTGTGGCCAGTCTGGATTCGCCAGATCCGAACTTTTCCGCCGATGCCCTCAACGCATTGGTGGGGATCTACATGGACCACCAGCTGTCCATCCGTAAAGGCAAAGGTGCGCGCGAATTCTTCGACGAGCAGACGAAGCAGATGCGCGGCGAGTTGCAGCAGGCCGAACTCCGGCTACAGGCCTTCAAAGACAAATGGAACATCGTCTCCATCGAAGATCAAAAGCGGCATCTCCTGCAGCAAGTGACGCACACCGAAGCCGCACTTCGTGAGAGTCAGGTACAAGTCGCAGAAACGGAAGTGCGCATCACCAAACTGAAGGAACGGCTGGCAGGGCAACAGGAGGCGATTCCGCTCACGAATGTCTCAGAGCGGAATCCGATGCTGGATCAACTGAAGAACCGGTTGATGCAGATGGAGTTGGAGTATTCCCAGTATGTACCGGACAGTCCCGCTGCCGGAGAGCTTGTGCGTGAAATTGCCGCCGTGCGTGCCCGTCTGCAGGCGGAGAGTGCGAAGGTCACCGGCGCAGCGACCTCCGGTCTTAACCAAACCTATCAGGAGTTGAAGCGCAACCTGGTCATGGAGGAAGGTCGTCGCGAGAGCTTGCGTCCGCGCCTCTCGGAGCTGACCAAGCAATTTAAATCCTACCGGGATTCTCTCAATACCCTGGATCAGCGCGAGATGGAATTGCAGGGGCTGATGCGCGAGGTCAAGGTCAAGCAAGAAGCCTTCGACATCTACCTCAAGAAGGAAGAAGAGTCGCGTATCAATGAAGTGTTGGACCGCAAAGGCATCTCGAACGTGAATGCGATAGAGCATGCTACGGCTCCGCAGAAACCCATCAGGCCCCGCAAGTTGCTCAACGTGGTGATTGGACTCTTGATCGGATTGGTCGGAGGATTCGGCTCAGCCTATGTGTCCGAGTACATGCGCCGGACCTTCGTCACCCGCGAGGAGGTGGAGGATGCTCTCAGGCGGCCTGTGCTCGCGGCGTTACCGCTCGTCCGTCCTGGCACGTCCGATGCTGTCAGTTTCGATCTTGAGTTACGGCAGGCCGCGCAGCAGGTCATTCGGTCGTACCATGAGCGCGGTCTGAGAACACTGCTTGCCACGAGCGCCCTCCGCGGTGAAGGCCGGTCGCACGTAGCTGGGGCGCTCGCGCGAGTGCTGGCCGAGCAGAAGTTTCGCGTACTGCTCATCACCTTTGAAGCGGCCGATTCCGGGAAGCCAACTACCGACGATGGCGCTGCCGCCGACAAGCAAGGGCCGGATGCCGGCCGGCTCCGTCAGGCTGACCCCGAGTCGACCGATCTCCCGCTCCTCCATCGCTTGCTGGTTCGGCACAAGGAAGGCACCGCGCTGGAATTTGCCGAGCATCTGGCGGAAGTCGCCAAGACCATGCGCGATCGGTTCGATTTAATCGTGATCGACGGCCCCGCGTTGACCTCCTTTCCTGAGATGCGTGTGGCCATCGCAGGAATCGACGGCACGATTCTGGTGATCGAGGCTGAGCGGACGGTGTCGGTGGCGGCGGCCAGGACCACTATGTCGATCGAGGCCGCAGGAGGGCACTTGCTGGGACTCGTGTTGAACAAGCGTCGATACATCATTCCGGACTGGATTTACGGGCGCTGGTTGGCGGCCGGTGGGAGGGAGGGCGTATGAGTGACTCGATCGCGGGAGTACTACAGATGAATGAGAAGGCGTCCCCGGTGGAGGGGTTCGTTCGAGAAGACGGTTGGTATGCGCCCTATGACTATTGGCTCACCCTCTGGGGCCTGTATGAACTCTATGCCTATGCGTTGGCCCTGCTCGGTGATGTGAAGGACAAGGTGCTGCTGGATTGCGGCTGCGGTCCCGGGCACACGTCTGTGATGCTGGCGAAACGTGGCGCGATCGTCACCGCGTTCGATACGGCGGACGGTCAACTCGATACGGCGCGAAGGCTGGCAAAGGCGAACGGAGTGAATGTGACCTTTCTTTGCAAGCCCTTCGAGGAACTGGATTTTCCGGACGAGAGTTTCGACGTCGTGTTCGGCACATTTGTTTTGCACCACGTGGATCTTCCCAAGGCCAGCCGGCAATTGGCTCGCGTCTTGAAGCCGGGGGGGAAAGCGGTGTTCATCGAAAACTCCGCGCTCAATCCGTTGCTCATGGCGGCCAGAAGCAAGGTCTGCGGACGGTTCGGCGTGCCTCAATACAGCGATGATCATGAGCATCCGCTTACCCGTCGCGATATTGCGACGCTTCAGAGCGTCTTTCCCGGCGCCTGCACCATTCATTTTCCGAGTTTCCTTTTCTTTCGGTTGCTCGATTTCTACGTGTTCAAGAAACGTTGGTCACGGATGACGGCCCTACTTAGACATTGCGATCAACTCGCCGGGTCAATTCCGATCGTGCGTCGATACGGCTATCTGCAGATCGTCGAGCTGGATAAGGGAGCAGGTCGTGCGTAGCAAGCCGTCCAAATTCGGACGGGGCTTTTGTTGTGGAGTGTTGCTCCTGTCCGGGCTCTTATTGGCTGCGACGGACGCCCGGTCTTCACCGGCGACCGAGGCGGTGGCCGGTTGTCGGACCGAGGCGCCTGCGCCGAAACACCATCGTGCTTCCGCTGTAGATGGTGTCACCCTGACTCCGCCCTCGAACGGTGCCTACATCGGCTTGTACAGCATCGGTACGATCCCGGAAGACCGGATACGGTTCACGGCGAAGAGCGGGCATCGGCCCGCCATTGTGTTTACCTTTCACGATTGGGTCTCCGACGACGACTGGACCGCATCTTCGCCGCATTTCAGGACCTTCACGGATCCGTTGGAATCATCCCTGCTCAGTCCGCTCCAGCTGGCCGAGCAGGTCAGAAGCGAGGGTGGCGTGCTGGCGGTGGCCTGGGCCATCCAGTGTTGTGATTGGGAGTCACACCTGTTCTGGTACGGATTCCGTAAACCGACGGTGACGGTCGATCGCCTGTTGCGGGGTGATTTCGATTCATACATCACGAGCGTGGCCCGTCAGATCAAGGCGTACGGGCATCCGATCATGCTCACCCTATTCAGCGAATTCAACTACCAGGGGATGATGGGGTTCGGTAAGCAGGGCGGAACGCGGTTGGACGATGTCGATCATGTGTGCCGGCTGTACGGGGATCCGACATGGCCGGACGGGCCGGAGCGCATCAGAGACGCCTTCATTTACGTCATCGATAGGTTTCGAAGAGAAGAGGTGCGAAACGTGACCTGGTTCATGTACGCCGGGTCTCACTATATGAATCCCCGTCATGAGGATTATTCCCCATGGCTGCATCCCCAGTATTTCTATCCCGGCGACGACTACATCGACTGGGTGGGGCAGAGTGCGTATTTCATCGATCCCCTGGCCGTTCCTAAACTTCGACAGCAGGAACTCGCCACGTCCGTCGCGGAGGCATTGGGGCCCGGGTATGCCGCCTGGGGGGCGGTGACTAATCGGCCTCTATTTCTCCCTGAGTTCGGGGTGTTGGGAGATAAGACAAGTAGTCGAGCCCGGGTGATAGAGGAGGTGTTCCGCGACGTGTTGCCGCAGTTCCCTCGAGTGCAGGCGATCACGCTCGCTGATTTCAAAATTGCCGAAGATTACTACGAAGTGCCCAGGTTTGGCACCTTCGAGGATGAAACGGGGGCCTGGAAGCGGGCGGTTCGTGAGAACCCTCGTTACCTCAAGCAAGCCTCCTTCAAGGGCGGAGAGTAGGCCGGCAATGGCGCTGAACCGATCTTCACAATGGCTGTGTCTTTGTGCGGTTTTTGCCCTGTGTTTCACCCTGCGTATCGGCGTCGGTGGGGTCATCGACGCGACGGTGCCGGTCGTCAAACGCGCGGATGTTTACTCGGACATTGCGGTGAATCTGGCGCGTGGCCATGGTTTTGTCGCCGAAGCGGGCGGTGAGCCCATCATTTGGCGCGCTCCGCTCTATCCGGCTTTTTTGGCGGCTGTCTACGCGCTCTTCGGGGAGCAGAATGAAACAGGGGTGTTTCTTACTCAATCCGCATTGGATGCGGTCACGGCCGTTTTGATCTTTTACTTGGGCACGCGCTTGTTCGGTGAGACCGTCGGATTGCTCTCTGCCGTGAGCTTTGCGGTGCATCCACTTTCCGCTTATTACTCGCTCCGATTCCTGTCTGAGCCGCTCTTTACCCTGGCGTTCACGGCCGTCATCGCGGCTTGGATCGCGGCGGTGACCACCCGACGTCTCATGGCCTACCTGGCCGTAGGCGCATTGATCGCCGTCGCAGCGCTGGTGAAGCCGGTGGCGTTGGGCTTGTGGCCCTTGCTTGCGACATGCGTCGTATATCAGTTGCGGGACGAACCGGGTCGCGCACTATCCGCGGCGACTGTGCTGACCCTTGCCTGCCTGATGGTGGTGGCTCCCTGGGCTCGTCGGAACTATCGCGAGACGGGCGAAGTGGTGGCCGTGGCAACCGGGGGAGGCTACGCCCTCTGGCTCGGTAATCAAATGGTAAGTGAGGGCAAGGAGGACTGGGAAGTCGATGAAATGACCCGGGTGCAGCTGTTCGAGCGGCGCGGCGCCGTAATCACGGGGACAGAGCCGGCGGATCGGGTTCTCGCTCCTGTCGCGAATTATCCGTCGATCCGATCGGCTACGCAGCCGGTTCACATTTCGGTCCCTGACGATCATGCATTTTTCCTGGCCGCCTGGCGGGAAATGCGCTCCCATCCGTTCGATACTGCATTATTGACGGTCCGAAAACTGTTCAGGTTCTGGCTCAGGATTTTTCTTCCCGACAATCGCTGGGCGCAATCGTACATTGTCTTGTTTCAAACCTTCTTCCTGGGCGTGGCGGTCCTGGGCATGCTGGAGGCGAAGCGGCAGGGGATCACGGTGTTCCCGCTGATCCTGCCGGTCGTATTCCTTGCGGCCGTTCATGCGCTGACATTTTCCACCATTCGCTACAGCATTCCGACCATTCCGGTCTTGAGCATTCTGCTGGCGGCCGGCTTACGAGCGATCGTGCATACACTGAACGAACGATGGGGCTTGTCGCTCGGAGTGTCCTGGGTCCGCTGGTTGCGGGCTGTGCCGGTCGGCGCGGCGGCAAGATCGTACCGAGAGACTCGATTATGACGGCGCCAGCGATGCTGACTGGCTGTGCCGAGAGTAGGAACCGCTGATGAAACCGATTCGAGTTGTGATCATTCGCAACTGCCGTGGGATTACCGGCATGACGGGAGGGGAAACCTATCTTCTTTCTCTCTTGAAGGGATTCGACCCACAGAAAGTTCGCTGCCTCCTGGTGTGCATCGTCAATCCCGCGCTAGGCGAAACATCCTGGCTAAAGGAATTGAAGCAGACCGGGTTTGAGCACGTCACGATTCCGATCGGGAATCCCTTCGATCTAAGCGATGTCTATAAGGCCGCCTCCTTGATTAAAGCGTATGAAGCCGACGTCGTGCATGCTCTGGACCATCGCTCGGACCTGATCGGGATACTCAGTGCGCGACTCACGGGACGTCCAGTGCTGGCCTCGTTTCTCGGATGGGTCAATTTTCCTAGAGGCTCCTGGCGGGCGACGGTCTATCCCTGGATCGATCGGATGATTCTCCGGCGACTGGATGCGGTGATCACCGATTCGGTGGCCATCGGTGCAGAATTAAAACTACGCGAGCAGGACCCCCCAGTAGTCGCGATTCGCAATGGAATCGACACGGCGTGGTTCGATCCCACTCGCTCCCTCGCCCCCTCGTCCGTGACCGGTTTTGCCGCGGACGGCGACTACGTCTTCGGCATGGTGGGGCGTATTCATCCGGTCAAAGGCCACCTGAACTTTCTCAAGGCGGCCAGGACGATCTTGGATCGCTATCCTCGCAGTCGATTTGTGATTGTCGGTACGGTGCTTCCCGGATTCGAATCATATCGGCAAACGCTTGTCGATTGGATCGCCGAGCATGGTCTGGGTTCGGCCGTTCTCATGGCGCATGTCTCCTTGGCGGAGATCCCCGCCGTGTTTGCGTCTTTGGATGTACTGGTAGCGCCGTCCTTTGCCGAAAGCTTCAGTTTTACGATGCTCGAAGGCATGGCTATGGGGAAGCCTGTGGTGGCGTCGGATGTAGGGGGCGCCTCCGAAATGATTACTGACGGCCGGACCGGCTACCTGGTGCCTGTGGACGATGTGCCGGTTCTGACGGAGACGTTGCTACGCCTGAGGGAGAGCCCCCAGGAGCTTACCGAAGTCGGCCTGCGTGCTCGAGACAAAATCGTTCACGACCTCAGCCTGGCCGCCATGGCTGAGCGAACGTTTCAGGTCTACGAAAGATTAGTGCGTATGCGTCCGGACAGGAACAAGGCGCGCTCGGTCCAGGAACATTTCAGACGCCAACTCGGTGAGATCGGCTGTAAGTTATGAATGAGGGTGGGAGGTTGTTGTGAAGCAGATCATTAAGACATCGCTCGTGAAGGGGTTTTCCATGCTGGGGCTCCAAGCCGAGTTTCACAAAAAAAAACGCGATACCGACATCGTCTTCTTCGACAAGAACACGCTGGAATATTTTCAGCAAGATCATCCGCGAATGGTGCTTTACCGGGAAGGACTCGCCAAGTCGGGCATGGAATGGGTGGATAATTTCCCCCTGCAATGCCGCATGTATAGCCTGCAACAGATGGCCGAGTCGGCCGCGCGCAAGAACATCGACGGGGAGTTTGCGGAGTGCGGATGTTGGAAAGGTCATTCGGCCTATATTATTTCGACGATTCTCGCCCGGCATGGTTTCTCGAAGTCGTTTCATATCTTCGACTCGTTCGAAGGCGGACTCTCCGACAAAACCAGCGAAGACGTCTCCGATTATGCCCGGCAGACCAAGGAAGAAGCCGAATTTGAGAAGAATTGGTTTTCCTCCACCATCGACGATTTGAAGAAGGCCCTAATTGGTTTCGATTTCATCGAAATCTACAAGGGGTGGATTCCGGATCGATTTCCAGAAGTCGAGAGTAAGAAGTTTGCCTTCGTGCACGTCGATGTCGATTTGTACCAGCCGACTCTGGACAGCCTGAAATTTTTCTATCCCAGGCTGTTGCCGGGCGGCGTCATCGTCGTCGATGACTACGGGTATAGCGTGTTTCCCGGCGCCAAGAGGGCCGTGGATGAATTTTTGCGAGGCACTGACTGTTCGGTCTTTTATGAAACGCCGATGGGGAGCTGCTTCATCATCAAATGATGGGGAATGGTCTGGCGACGATTTGAAGATCGCGCCGGAAGACGGGTCTTCGTCACAGGAAGTGAACCGGTCATGAAACTATTGGTTACAGGCTGCCACGGATTCGTCGGAAGCAGTATGGCTCGATACGCTCTCAGCAGCGGACACGAGGTCTTGGGCGTCGCGCGCTCGGAGCAGGGGATGCCCATCGAAGGTATGGCATTCAAGCGATGTGCGCTCGAGCACCCGGATTTCATCGACGCTGTGAATGCGTACCGCCCGGACGTGGTGGCG
>CXWK01005018.1_pt1 | contig 11903 bp, 6 predicted proteins | sample 590851 | NCBI WGS metagenome assembly CXWK01 (sample SAMEA3498364, study PRJEB10139) | wastewater metagenome | biome: wastewater treatment plant; material: activated sludge | place: Denmark | collected 2014-08-01
GTGTTCGTGCAGGCCCTCGACAGTGCCGGTGGTTTCCTCTGGGGAGGCTCCATCGGGGCGGGCGGCGCCGACTGGGCCTTCGGGGTGGCGACCACCGCACAGGGCGAGGTGTACGTCACCGGCCGCGCCAGCGGAACGGTGGACCTGGACCCCGGACCCGGCGTGGACCTGCGCACCAGCGCCAACACCTCGTTCGACGTGTTCGTCGTGAAGCTGGACCCGCAGGGCGCCTACCTCTGGGGCCACCTCATCGGTTACAATGGCAACGATGTGGGCCACGACATCAGCGTGGATGCCAGCGACCGGGTGCTGGTCTGCGGCGTGCTGGGCTCGACCGGGGACCTGGACCCCGGGCCCGGTGTGGCCACTGCCGGTGGCAGCGGCCAGCAGGACGCCTTCGTGCTGAAGCTCGATCCGGCCGGCCAGTTCGTCTGGGGCTTCGCCGTGGGCGGCACCGGCAACGACCAGGCCTTCGGGGTGGCCGCCGATGCCGTGGATGATGTGTTCGTGTGCGGCGAGTTCCGCAACACGGTCGACTTCGATCCCGGCCCGGGCACCCTGTCGCGCACCAGCGCCGGCATCGAGGATGCCTTCGTGATGAAGGTCTCCTCCGGCGGCACCGTGCTCTGGGCCGGCAGCTACAGTGGTACGGGCAGCGAACGCGCGCAGGCCGTGGATGTGGGCCCGGACGGCGGTCCCGTGCTCACCGGCCGGATCAGCAGCAGCACCGACTTCGACCCCGGGGCCGGCAGCTTCCCCCTCGCCGGCGACTTCAGCGAACCCGCCTTCGTGGCCAAGCTGAACGGTGACGGCACCTTCGCCTGGGCCTTCATGCTCAAGAGCTTCCTCAACGAAGGCTTCGACGTGGACGTGGACGCGCAGGGGGCCGTCCATGTCACCGGCACCTTCGGCAACACCACCGGGAACCCGCTCGACCTGGACCCCGGCCCGGGGGTGACCACCATCGCCTCCAACGGGGCCGGCGACGTGTTCGTGGCCAGCTATTCCGCCGCAGGGAACTTCCTCCAAGGGTTCAACCTGGGCGGCGCGCAGAATGACGTCGGCCGCGGCGTGGCCGTCGGCACCGATGGCCGCATCCACGTCACCGGCATCTTCCTGGGCACCTTCGATGCGGATCCGGGGGCCAACACCCTGCTGCTCGTGTCGGCGGGGTCCACCGATGCGTTCACCGCCCAGTTCGAGAAGCCCGACTGCGCAGGCGTCTTCGTCCGCCTCAAGGCCATCCTCGGCGCGGTGCACACCCCCGCCGACTTCCTGCCCATGTCCGACCAGCTCCGTGTGCTGGGCCTTCTCCCGCTGAGCGAACCCTACACGGCCATGGGCTTCACCCTCGAGCAGCCCGCCGTCACCACCCCGCTGGTGCTGGGCTGGACGCTCTCCAGCGCCATCGTGGACTGGGTGCTGGTGGAGCTGCGCGATGCGGTGGACCCCACCCAGGTGCTCGCCAGCAGGGCCGCTCTGTTGCAGCGCGATGGCGATGTGGTGGGGGTGGACGGCGTGGCGCCTGTCGGCTTCTGTCGCTTCCCGGGCAACTACCATGTGGCGCTCCGCCACCGCAACCACTTGGGCGTGATGACCGCGGCACCGGTGGTCCTGGGCAACACACCGCTCACCATCGACCTCACGCTGCCGGGCACCCCCGTGTTCGGCACCGATGCGCGGAACGACGTGAACGGCACCGCGGTGCTCTGGCCCAACAACACCCGCTTCGACAACACGGTGAAGTACACCGGCGGTGCCAATGACCGCGATGCCATCCTGGTACGCATCGGCGGCATCGTGCCCACCGCCACCGTCAGCGGGTACTGGTCCGAGGACGGCACCATGGACGGGGTGGTCAAATACACCGGAGCGGGCAATGACCGCGACCCGATCCTGACGACCATCGGGCCGCCGCTGCCCACCGGCACCCGCACCGAACAGCTGCCGTAGATGCCCGGGATGTGGCGGGCCATCCGCACAGGAGGGCGCTTCCGTCCGCTGTTGGTCGCCCTGGTGCTGGCCACCTCGCTTTCCGCGCAGGTGGACAGCCTGGAGCGTGTGCTCGTCGGCCTTCCGCAGGACAGTTCGCGGCTGCCCGTCCTGCGCGCGCTCTTCCACGCCGAGGTGTTCCACACGCCCGCCCGGGCCTCCGCGCACGCCGAGGCCTTCGCCGCACTTGCCGAAGCCGTTGGTTCCGCACGGCAGCGCGCTCAGGCGCAGGCCATGCTCGGCCAGGCGCTCTATGTGCGCGGGAACGGACTGCAGGCGCTGCCGCACTTCCAGCGCTCGCTGGCCGCATACCGCGCCGAAGGCCTTGTCGGGGAGGCCGGCATGGTGCAGGCCAACATCGCCGGCATCCTGGCCGATGCCCGGCACTGGAGCGAGGCGCGTTCCGCGTTCGAACGCGCCCTTGCCGATCTGGAGCAGGGTGGTGAGCGCGAATGGGCCGCCCGGGTGGAGGGGGAGCTGGCCCAGGTCCTCCAGGTGATGGGACGGCACGACAGCGCCGCGCTCTACTACCAGCGATCGGCCGCGGCCCTCGAACGCTACGGCATGGCCCACCATGCCCGCGAGGTCAGGCTCGACGAGGCCGGCGCGATCCTCCGGTCCGGCCGCACCGAACAAGCCGTGGATCTCTTTCGTTCCGCCGACACCGCCTCGGCACGCACTCCCGCACCCCTGATCCTCATCCGCCTGCTGCTCCGCTCGGGCCGATGGTCCCTCGCACATGGCCAGCACGCCGAGGCCGACAGCCTGCTGCGCCGGGCCCTATCGCTCGCCACGTCCGGTGGCTTTGTGCTGGAGCGCGCCAAGGTGCATGAGGCGCTCGCCGACCTGGAAGCCGCCCACGGGCGACCCGACAGCGCGCTGGCCCAGCTCCGTCAGCACATCCAGTGGAAGGACACGTTGGACGAGCGGTCCGATGCCGCCGCCATCCTGGCCCTCGAACGGCGCGCCAGCGATGCGCTCTCCAAGGCCGAGCTCGAGCACCGCGGAGCCGTGATCGCCCGCCAGCGCGCACAGCTCATCCTCATCGCCGCCGCCGTGCTGCTGCTGGCCGTCATCGTGCTGGCCCTGTGGTCCGTGCTGCGCCGCGAACGCCGCCACCGGATCGCCCTGGCCGACCGCACGCGCATCGTGGAGGAGGCCCTGCACGCCAAGAGCCTCCTGGTGCGCGAGATCCATCACCGGGTGAAGAACAACCTGCAGATCGTGAGCGGCCTGCTGCGCGTGCAGCTCCGTGCCATCAAGGACCCCGCCGCCCGCATGGCCGTGCGCGACGGCCTCGATCGCATCCGCAGCATGAGCCTCATCCACCAGGACCTCTACCAGCACGACGGGGTGCAGGGCATCGAGATGGCGCCCTACGTGGAACGCCTCGCGCAGGGCCTGCGACGCAGCCATGCCGTGGAGGAGCACCGCGTGACGCTCCACCTGGACGTGGAACCCCTGTGGCTCGACGTGGACACGGCCATCCCGCTCGGCCTGGTCATCAACGAGCTCATCACCAATGCGCTCAAGCATGCCTTCCCCGCTGGGCGCCCCGGTCGCATCACCGTGAGCTTGCATGAGGAGCAGGGCGCCCTGGTCCTCTACGTCGCCGATAACGGTGTGGGCCTGCCCGATCCCCTCCCTGCGGGCGGCGATGGCTCTGGACTGGTGCTCGTGCGCACCTTCGCCGAGAAGCTGAAGGCCGAACAACACGTGCGCAGCGGACCGGGCACCACCGTGCAGCTGCGCCTTCACCTGCCGTCCCGAAGCCGATAGCCCATGCTGCACGTGTTGATCGTGGAGGACGAACCCTTCATCGCCGAGGACCTGGCCAGCATGCTCGGCGAACTGGGGCATGCCGTCAACGGACGCGCCCGCGATGCCGCCGAGGCCCTGCACATGCTGAACACGGCCGCGCCCGATCTGGTGATGCTGGACATCCGCCTGGGCGAAGGCCCCGATGGCTTCGCGGTGGCCGAACGGCTGCAACAACGGGGCATCCCCTTCCTGTACGTCACCTCGCACACCGACGCCGAGACCCTCGCCCACATGGGCCGGACGCGACCGGCGGGCTTCATCCGCAAGCCGTTCGATGAGGAGGATGTGCGCGCCCAACTGGCCGTGGCCCTTACGCGGAACGCCCACACCGGGGCCGCGGACCTCTTCGTGCGCGACAAGGGCCGCCTGTTGCGCCTTCCCGTCGGCGAGGTGCTCTTTGCCGAAGCCGATGACAACTACGTGATCCTGCATACCGCCGAGCGCCGGCATGTGCTCGTGGCCACCCTGGCCCACATGCTCGAGCGACTGGGCCCGCAGACCTTCGCCCGCGTGCACCGGTCCTACCTGGTGAACATCGATCGCGTGACCGCGCTGCACGACGGACAGGTGCTGGTGGGGCCCCACCGCGTGCCCGTGGGGCGCACGCACCGCGATGCCTTGAAGGCGCGCCTGCGCATCGGCGACCCGGGCGAAGGCTGAACGCGCGCCCCGCTCAGGACAGCTGTGCCGTGCGGACCGCTCGCCCGCTGCGCCACCCCTACCCGCCACTTACGCCCCGACCCCCGCCACCTGCTCGCCGGGGCTCACGCACCCCCTGCCCCCGGGGCTTGCTTTGACCCACCAACGACACGGAAAACCCCAAAACGACCAAGCCATGACCCTCCAGCCCCACATCCGCCGCACCCTGATCCAGGCCACCCTCATCGCCGCCTGCATCACCCTGAGCATCGCCGCCGGCGCACAGACCTTCGTCACCTTCACCGGCGATGTGCGCATGCCCGACCAGGACCTGCACCCGGTGCGCATGACCGTGAGCGACGGCCACGAGACCATGGACGTGGTGCTGGGCCGCAACGGCGCTTACAGCTTCCACATCCCGGTGAACGAGCGCGTGACGCTGACGCTCGAAAGCCCCGGCCACATCACCAAGGAAGTGAGCATCGACACCCACGGGGTGCCCGAGGCCAGCGGCCTGTTCGCCCGCACGGTGCGTGTGGCCTTCGACCTGGAGCTGGAGCGCCAGCCCGACGAGATGCAGCTGTGCTATACGGGTCCGGTAGGTGCCATCGCCTTCACCGAGAACGACGGGACCATCGTGCCGATCATCCTCCACATCGAACGGGACCTGTCGGTGACGGACCTGCACGCCGAGGCCACGAGCGCCCGATGAACCGGATCGCTGACAAGCGGAAAAGGGCGCCTTCGGGCGCCCTTTCGCGTTGCGTGGCGATGGATCAGAACAGCACCCGGTACATCGGGATCGGGAATAAGCCCAGCTGGTACTCCGTAGCGATCCGCCCCGTGCGGTCATCATAGTACTGCGTGTGGATGTTGCGCCGGCCGGTGACGTTCTGCAGGTCGATGCCCGCCTCGTGGGTGGCCTTCCGGCCCGAACGGCGGTACATCAGTTTCAGGTCGGTGCGGAAGTAATCGAGGTAACGCTCGCTGTTCGTACGCTCCTCGATCAGCACCTGCTCGCCCGCAGCGATGGAGGCGTCCAGGTCGATCGGCGTGTAGCGCCGCCCACCGGCATAGGTCGCCTTCAGGTCCACCACGATGTGGCTGTTGCCCTTGCCCAGCTTCCATTCCTTGCCGGCCAGCGCGTTGAACACATAGTTGCCGTCGAAGGCCGACGAACGCCACACCCCGTCGCTGCCGGTGTATCCGCTGCGGAACAGCGAGGCCGTCACCAGTGCGTAGAAGCCCTGGTCGTACACCCGTTCGGCGGTGAGCTCCACGCCGTAGTTGCGGCCCAGGCCCTTGTTCACCAGCTGCGTGGCGTCCGGCGTGCCGAAGTCGGCGCCGGTGTTCAACAGGCTGAAGGTGCTGGGCACGGACTCCACCGGGACGCCGAAGATGTACTGGTAGTATGCTTCGCTCCGCAGCCGAATGAACTGACCGAAACGATGCTCGTAGCTGGCCACGGCATGGTGGCTGCGCGTCAGGTCCAGCCCCTTGTTGCCGCCGTCGGTGCCATCGCGCTCCGTGGTGTAGTACACGGGCAGGGTCTGGGTCTGGCCGTGCAGTCCATAGCCCAGGCCGAAGGTGCCCCGCTCGCCGGCCCGGTAGTTCAGCCCGAAGCGCGGTTCCACCGCCGTGCTGCCGTTGAGGTCGAACAGCTGGCCGTGCAGCCCGACGGTGGTGGACAGCCGGTCCGTGAAGCTGTGCTTCCAGGTGGCGTACGCCTGGTACAACGTGCTCGACGCGTCGCCATCCTTGTACTGCAGCCAGCGCCCGCCGAGCGGGGTCTGCGCGAAGTAGCGTTCGCCGAACGCGGCGGACGAGCGGTTGGCCAGCACGCCGACGTGCACGTTGTCCCGAGCCCCGAAGCGGCGGCGGAGCACGAAGTGCATCTGGACGGTGTTCTGCTCGCCGCGTTGTTCGTACACCGGATCGGTGTCCAATAGGGGATAGCCGTTCGTGGCATCGCCCCAGGTGAGCGAGTCGGCGGTGTTCTCCTCCAGTTGATGGGTGGCGGCCACCACCAGGCGGTAGCTCGTGTTGGGGTCGAAGAAGTACGTGTGCGAGGCCCCGACCACCCCGGTGCGCGACCGGTTGTAGATGTCGCGCTCCGCCGAGCCGTACAGCTCGTTCTCGTTGGCCTCGCTGAGGTCGGTCTCGCGCCCCAGCAGGTCCACCCCGCTGATGCCACCGAGGCCGAACAGGGTGAAGCGACCGGCCTTGGCCGTCGGCAGGTCCAGCTTGAAGCTCACGTCCTGGTACTTGGGCACGGCGCTGCCGGTGCCGAAGTCGAGGCCGATGGCCTGGAAGGCCTGCAAGGTGCTGTAGCGGTAGTTCACCAGGTAGCTTGCCCGCGAGCGGCGGCTGATGGGCCCCTCGGCGCCCAGCTCGAAGCCGTTGAAGCCGAGCTGCCCGAGGAACTCGTGCTGCTCATCGTTGCCGCTGCGCATGAAGAGGTCGAACGCGCCGCTGAGGGCATTGCCGTAGCTCGCCGGGAAGGCGCTCGTCATGAAGTCGCTCTTGGCCAGCACGTTGTTGTTGAGGATGCTCACCGGGCCACCGGTGCTGCCGAAGGAGCTGAAGTGGTTGGGGCTCGGGATGTCCACCCCTTCCAGCCGCCAGAGCAGCCCGGCCGGCGAGTTGCCGCGGATGATGATGTCGTTGCGGCCGTCGTTGGCCCCGCTCACCCCGGCGAAGTTGGTGGCCATGCGCGCGGGATCGCCCCGGCTGCCCGCGAAGCGCTGGCTCAGCTCCGAGTCGAAGGTGCGCGCGCTCAGCACCGCCATCTCGTTGTTGAGCGCTGTGCGGTCCTGGTCCGCGGCGCGGATGGTGACCTCCTGCAGCTGTTCCACGCTGGGGGTCAGTTCCAGGTCGAGCACCAGCTCCTTGCCGGCCACCACCAGCAGCGGGGCGGTGGTCAACGGCTGATAGCCCATGGCGGCCACCTGCAGCACCGCGCGCCCCAGGGGCACGGCGGCCAGGGTGAAGCGGCCTTCCTCATCGGTGTTGGTGCCCAGGGTGGGCTGGCTTCCGGCCACCACCACGTTGGCCATGAACAGCGGGTAGCCGCTCTCCTGGTCCAGCACGCGACCGCGGACGGTCTGCGTGGCCTGTGCGTGAGCGGCATTGTGCAAGGCGGGAACAAGGATCGACAGGAGCAGGGGAAGGACGATGAGCGGGTGCATGGCGGGGCGGTTCGGGTGCAAAGGAGGTCGGTGACGGCCGTGCGACGCGTTAACCTCGGTTAAGAATACACGGGCTGGAGGAGCGGTCGGATCCCCCGGATGAACGTCCGGACCGAAGGACGATCAGCGGCCCGTGCGGGCCACGCGTGCGCGGATGCGGCTGAGGCTCTCGGGCTTCACCCCCAGGTAGGAGGCGATGTGGCGTTGCGGCACGCGCTGCATCACCTTGGGGCGCTCGCGCAAGAGGTCGAGGTAGCGTTGTTCGGCGCTCTCCAGTAGGAAGGACCGGTTGCGGCGCGAGACGGCCAGGAAGATCTCCTCGGCGATGCGCCGCCCCATGCGCTCGGCGCCGGGGTCGGCCGCGTACAGGCGCTGCATGGCCTCCCTGTTCAGGGCCAGCAGCAGGGTGGGCTCCAACGCCTGCAGGTGCAGCCGGGTGGGCCGCTGGGTGAGGAAGCTCTCGTAGTCGGTGGTGTAGCTCCCCTCGAAGAAGAACTGCTGGGTCACCTCCTCGCCGTCCTTCAGGAAGTAGGCGCGCACGAGCCCCTGGCCGATGAACCAGACATGCTCACAGACCTCCCCGTCCTGCAGCAGCACGGAGCCCTTCGCCAGGGTGGCGGGCACCAGCGCGCTCATCAGCCGGTCCATGACCGCATCGTCCACCCGCACGATGCGCTGGGTGAACGAACGGAGCTGGGTGCGTGCCGCCTCGAGCGCGGCGCGGTCGAAGGTCGGTTCAGCGGCTGCCACTGCGGTAGGCTTTGGAGGACAATACCTCCTTGAGCACATCCATCCTGCGCAGGTCCTCCTCCTTCACCTCGCCGCCGTTCACCAGGCTGCGCACCAGCGTGGCCGCATCCTCGGTCTGCCCCGTGCGGTGCAGGTAGCAGGCTTTCACCAGCTGCGTATAGCGGTACAGCGGGTCGGCGGCCTGCGCGCGGTCGATGTGGTCGCGGGCGAGCGGCAGCATGTCGTTCAGCACGTAGAGGTAGGCCAGGTCCGCGAGGATGGTGACATCGTTCTTCAGGGCGGGGTTCTTCTCGACCACCAGGTTGAGCTGCTCGAGGGCCTGGCGGGCATCGCCGGTGCGGCGCAGACACTCGGCCCGCCAGCGGGCGGCCTCCACATCGTCGCGGATGCGCAGGCTCTCGTCGAACTGCGGCACGGCCTCCTTGAGGTTGCCCGCGAGCATCGCCGCGCGGCCCATCTGCTTCTTCGCCTCGGCCTTGTCCATGCCTAGCTGGATGGAGCGGTCGAAGCACTTCACCGCGGCCTCGTCGCTACGCAGGGCCTGATACACCAGCCCCAGCTCGAAATGCAGGGACGCGTTGTCCTTGTCGGCATCCACGGCCTGCTCGCCCAGGTCCTTCGCCTCCGAAAGCCGGCCCGAGGTGCGGGCGATGCGCGACAGCATGGACAGCACCTCGGCGTTGCGCCGCTCCTCCTTCAGCACGGCCTTCAGCAGGCTCTCGGCATTGGCCGCATCGCCCATGGCGTAGTACGCGCGTGCCTTGCCCAGCATCGCCGGGTGCTTCATGCGCTCCACGTTGTTGCGCAGGATCACATCGAAGTCGGCCATGGCCTTCGCGTGTTCGCCCAGGCCCAGCTGACAGTTCCCGCGTTCCAGGATGCCGACGAACGGGGTCACGGAGCGGGCGATGTACACGTCGAGGTCGTGGATGGCCTCCGCGAAGCGATCGATGCGCATGAGGTTGCGGGCCTTCTCCAGGCGCAGGTCCGGCTGGTCGTCGCGCAGCGCACAGGCCACCCGGAAATGGCGGTCCGCTTCGGCGTAGGCGTTGAGCGCCTGCAATTCGTGCGCCTTCTCCAGGTGATGGTCGGCGCGTTGGTGCAGCACCTGGCGCTGGGGCTCGTCCACCCCGATCGATCGGCCGCGGTCCAGGCTGCGCTCGCCAGCGGCGATGCTGTCGAGGTCGAACAGGGCCAGGCCCTTCTCCACGTGGCAGCGCGCGCAGCCCTCATCGATGGCGAGCGCCTCGGCCAGGCGGTCCAGCGCTTCGCGCGGCCGCGCGGCCATCAGGTGGATGACGCCCTGCTGGTAGCGCGTCTCCAGGTCGAAGGGCCAGCGTGCGCGGGTCTCCTGGAGCAGGGCGATGGCTTCGGTGCACTTGCCCTGGTCCTGGCACAGCAGCAGGGCCAGGCGATGGTCGTAGCCGGGCTGCCAGCGGTCCTTCAGCCGCAGCGTGTAGAGGTCGCCGGCGGCGGTCTGCCGGTCGGCGGGCACGGCGCTCCGCTCCAGCAGCGAGGCCCGCAGGTCGCGTGCGGGCACATGGTCGGGCATGCGCTCCAACAGGGCGCCGAGGAGCTGCAGCGCCTGGCCGGATTGTTTGCGGGCGATGAGAATGCGCGCGTGCAGCAGGGTCAGGTCGGGATCGTCGCTGCGCCCCGCACCGGTGCGGGCGGCCTGCACCTCGGCCAGCGCCTTGTCCAGCTCGCCCATGCGGAAGAGCTTCTCGCGCTCGGCCTGCTTGGCGGTGAGGGCGCGGAGGCCGTCGATGCGGGCCTTCACCGTGGCGTCGCCGGGCTTCACGCGGTCCGCCCGCTCGAAGGCGGCGATGGCCCGCTCGTAACAGCGCAGGGCGGTGAGCGCTCCACCCTCCTCGATGGCGGCGGCCACCTCGGCCTCGTCCTTCAGGCGCTTGCGCTCGGCGGCACGCTTCACCTCGTTGAGCAGCACCAGGGGCTCCACGGCGAGCGGGTCCAGCGTGCGGGCCTGCTCGAAGAGGTTCATCGCGTTCTCGTGGTCGCCCCGGTCCAGGAAGCCGCGCCCGGCGGAAACCGCCTCCGCGTAGGCCTTCCGCCGTTGGGTGCGTTCCTCTTCATCGCGGCGCAGGGCCTGGTCGAAGGAGCCGCGGTACTCGGCCAGGGCGCGGCTCAGGTCGGCGAGGTCGCCGCGTCCGGCGCGCGCCAGCGAGTCGATGTCCTGCTCCAGCAACGCCTCGGCGAAGGCCGAGCCCTGCGCGAAGAAGTTGTCCGCCGCGATCGCCACGTCCCATCCGCCGCCCGGCCGCCGCTCGGCCACGAGCTCCAGCACGCGCAGGTGGCGTTCATAGGTGCGTGAGCTGGAGCTGTTGCGCCCCAGAAAACGCAGTTCATAGAGCACCTGCGTGAAGGCCTGGTCGGTGATGGCCGGTTCACGTTTCTTCAGTAGGCGGGCCTCCACCGCGGTGCCCAGGGGGTCCGTGCTCTGGAAGTAGAGCAACAGGTCGTTCATGTACTCGGTGAGCGGGCGGTCGCGGCCGGCGGTGCGGGCATCGTTGGCCGGGTCCACGTTGTCCTCGATGCGCACCTGCGTGCCCAGGAACATGCGGTCGCGGCCCGGTTCGCACGCGTTGCCGATCAACTGTTGCACGAGCAAGGCGCTCTCATCGTCCGCAGCGTCCATGCCGGCCACGTTGTCCAGCAGGGCGATGAACCGCTTGAAGAGGCTCTCCGCGTGCGCGTTGATCAGGCCCTTGTCCTGCAGGGAGAGCGTATCACCGGTGATCGCGCGCGCCGGTGTGGTGCCGGCGATGAGCACCGCGATCACCAGCAGGCGCATCGCGCGGTCACAGGCCCAGCACATGCTTCCAGAGGTACTGAAGTTTGTCGCCGTCGCTCATGCGCTCGGCGCGCACCACGTTCCAGCCGCTCGGCGTGAAGTCCCTGGCGCGGAGCGGTGGTGGCCGGTACTCCACCTGCAGCGTCCAGCCCGGCACCTGTAGCAGATGCATCGTCACCCGCTCGATGGCCAGGATGCGGAGCCCGCCCCGCAAGAGGGCCTCCTGCAGCTCGAAGAGCGCCGAGATGCCCGGCGGGCCGATGTAGGGGTACACGCCGGGACGGCCTTCGTCATCGATGCGCAGCAGGTCGATGAAGCCGTACTCGTGGCTCTTGGAATCGATATAGAGCTGCGTGCCCGGTGCGACGCGCGCCAGGTCCGTGCCCAGGATGGACCACTTGCGGGCGGCGCCCACCTGCTCGCGCACCAGCCAGAAGCCCACCGCGGCGGTGTCGCCGCTGCTCCAGGTGTGGCAGACCACATGGGCCAGCCAGGGGGTGCCGTCCAGCTCCAGTTCCGAAGCGGCCCCGCGGGCCAGCACGTCGTTCACGAAGGCTTCGCGCGTGCCCTCGTCGAGGGTCGAGGCCATCAGGCTGTGCAGCAGGGTGCGCCGGTCGGGCGCGGCCACCCCTTCGGGCACGGCGCCGGCGTAGCGGCCGTTGAAGCGGTCGCGGAACTCGTTGAACTGCTTCACGCACAGC
>CXWK01002537.1_pt1 | contig 11900 bp, 10 predicted proteins | sample 590851 | NCBI WGS metagenome assembly CXWK01 (sample SAMEA3498364, study PRJEB10139) | wastewater metagenome | biome: wastewater treatment plant; material: activated sludge | place: Denmark | collected 2014-08-01
TTTCACCGATTCAAACTCGCGCGCCAGACCCGCCGGATCCTGGATGACGGTCACGTCGTTGCCTGAATAGCTGTATTCCGTCCGATCGTCGTCCGGGTCATCGGTCCAGGACAAGCTCCCGTTGCTATTGAATTCATACTCCCATTGAATGGTCTGGCTGCTCGGCTGACCGGTGGTCACCGCGGGCCAGGTCACGGTGTTCAGCTTGCCGCCACCGTCATAGGCCCAAGTCACCTTCGCGCTCGGGTCACTCTCCTGGCGCAGCCAGCCCGAGGAGGTCTGCATGCGGCAGTGGTTGGCAAAACTATCATAAGTCCATTTCTTCACCAGATCGTCCTCGGCGCCCGCCGAAGTCCGCACGTACTTGGTGACGTTCCCATCATCATCGTGCGTCCATTCTTCCGTGCTGCCGTCGGGATATTCCAAATCGGTGATCTGGCCGCAATCGCAGTCGCGGGTGATGGTCAGGTCATAGCTGCCGCCGAGATCGTCGCCGTCCTCGTCTTCGAGGTATTCCTTCACCTCGGCGATGAAGAAATTGCCGTTCGCGCTATCGGTGTGCACGAAATCCCTTTGCTGGCCGCTCGGGTCGGTGTAACGGCCGTAAGTCGGGCTGCTGCCCTGCTCGTGGCTGTAGCCGTGCACCTCGCCGTCGGCGTCGGTCACTTGCGTGCAGCGGTCACGCGTGCTGCCGTAAGTGCTGTAATCGAAGTTGAGGACGGTGGTGCCGCAATCTTTCACCAAATCGAGATCCTTGTTGAAGATCCCGCTCGACAGGTAGGTGTATTCGGAGTAGGGCCGCACCACTGTGCCGCCCTCGACTTGCCGAGTCTTGTGCTTGGTGGCCTTGTTGAGGAGGTTGCCGGTGTATTCATAGTCAATCGTGACGTTGCCATAATCGGAATGGATCGAGGAGTTGCTCACCGTGAGCTGCGTCATGAGGCCGCTCGAATAGGTGAAAGTGACTTCTCGTCCTTCGGTATCCGTGATCTTGTCGAGCTGATAGGGGTCAGTGGTGTTGTAGAGAAATTCCATCGCGTTCCCCCACGGATCGGTGATGCTGGTGCAGAGGTACACCGACTTCGGGCTCGACACCGCTCGATCGAACTCCCACACCACGCCGCTCTTGTCGGTTTTCGTCAAGAAAGGCTCATCCGCATACTCGCTCGGCGTGTGGCCGCTGCCGCGCGTGCCTTTCGTCAATTCATCCCAGAAGCCGTCGGGGCTCGTCCAAGTACTGCTGCCGATGTTCCAGAGGTACTGGTCCGTGATGCGACCTTGGCCGAGGTAGGCGCTGACGTTGCCGCTCGCGTGCTCGACGAGGACGTTTTCCGCAGGGTGGCTCCAGCCGTAGCCGCACCAGCCTTCGAACTCGTAGGCGCTGCGATAGGTGCGCGCCCAGACCAAATCGAAACCGAGACCGGGGATCACGAAGTCCACCTCTTGGTAAATGACTTCGCCAGTACCGGCCATGACGAAGGGGTGATCCTTCGGGGACGGTGGGAGCTGGCCGATGTCTCCGGCAGGGAGATCGTTCGGGGGGAAGAGTTGCAGACCGAGCGCTGCACTGCGCGGGTCGCCGGAGTAGGCGCCTCCGGCTCCACCGCCGCAAGGACCGCAGCCGCCGCCGCCACCGAGAAGGGCAGCAGGTCCCCAGCGGTGCATCCCCATCAACGGGGGGCGGCTCTCGACGCGATCCCCAAGCTCGCACATAGCCCAGTCCTGGAAGCCCGCCGTCAGGCTCGGGCTGCCGCTCACGTAATTCACGGGAGCATCCCGCTTCGGTGTGCCGATCGAGATCGGCTCCGTGCCCGGGATCGGGTCGCCGGGCATTGAGGTCCAAGCGAAGAAGCCAGCTCCCGATAGGGCTGTGGCCGCCAGAATCAGAGGAAACAGGGAGGCGCGAAGTCGCATGAAAGAATTCCAGACCGCAGGACTGGCTCATGATTCCATACCGACCGACGCAGCGACTTTCTTACACCCAGATCCGAAAAATTATTGCTCCGCTCGATGCCCCTCCCTCTCCAGCCGCCTGCGCGCTCGGTGAAGGATGACGTCCAGGTGTCCACGAGCAATCCCGAGCCGAGAGGCCACCGTCGCGCGGTCGAGGCCTTCGACCATCAGGTACTCGAAGGCACGACGCTCGCGCTCCGTGAGAAGGCCAAAACACCGAAGAATTGCTTCGCGATTCTCGCAGAGGTCGTGGCCGTCATCACCGGCGGTGAGCTGCTGATCGAGATCTCCGAGCACCTGCAAGCGCGCGAGCAAGCAGGCATGGGCACAACCGCGCGCGCGCTTTTTCAGAATCGTCCAGGACGGGGTGCCACGTCTCCAGCAATCCGTGAGCATGGCCTGCGCGACCTCCTCGGCAAGATCCTCGTCCCAGCCGCGGTGCCGCCCCCAGGCGTACAACACAGCGCGCAATCGCGCGAAGTCGAAATCATCCGGCTTCCGGCTTCCGGCTTCCGGCGAGGATGAGACGGATCCCGCATCGTCGCGGCCTCCAGGCGCGCGAGCCTAGAATACAGGACTCTGAGCCTCTCATGAGCCGCTACGACATCCGCACTTTCGCCGTCATCGGCGCCGGGAACATGGGTTCCGGCATTGCCCAGAAGATCGCTACCGAGGGTTTTCCGGTGGTGCTCGTGGATCTCGACGACGAGAAGGTGGCGCGCGGACTCGGCATCATCCGCACGATGGTGGATCAGGGCGTGCAACGCAAAGTGTTCCGGCCCGAACAGGCCGAGCGCATTCTCGCCAACGTGAGCGGCACTTCGGACTGGACCAAGCTCGCCGACGTGGATCTGGTGATCGAAGCGGTCTTCGAGGACTTGGAGGTCAAGCGCAAAGTGTTCCGGCGACTCGGCGAGGTCTGCAAGAAGAGCGCGATCCTCGGCACCAATACTTCCTCATTCCTGGTGAAGGACGTTGCGCAGGCCACCAAGCACCCGGCGCGCGTCCTCGGCCTGCACTTCTTCTACCACCCGGCCAAGAACCGGCTGGTCGAGGTGATCGGCCACGAAGGCTCCGATCCCAACGCCTTCGACGCCGCGTGGGCGGCGATGGAGGCGACCGGAAAAACACCGATCCGCAGCGCCGACGCGCCGGGCTTCGTCGTGAACCGCTACTTCGTGCCGTGGGTGAACGAGGCGGTGCGCCTGCTCGGCGAGGGCGTGGCGGATCTTCCCACCATCGAAGCGGCGGCGAAGCAGGCCTTCGGCGTCGGCATGGGACCCTTCGAGCTGATGAACGTCACCGGCGTGCCGATCTCGCTCCACGCTGCGAACTCGCTCGGGAAATCGCTTCACCCTTTCTATGCGGCGGGGGATGCGTTGGTGGAGCACGTGGAGAGCGGCAAGGGCAACTGGGATCTCACGGGCGAAGCGGATCCGTCCAAGTTCCAAGCCGTCGCCGACCGCTTGCTCGGTGTGACCTTCTACGTTGCGGCCCAGCTCGTGCACGAAGGCGTGAGCACGGTGGAAGACGTGGACATCGGCGCGCGCGTGGGTCTGCGCTGGCCGCACGGACCCTTCCAACTCATCAATCGCATCGGCGTGGAGCGCGCCGCCGAACTGGCCGCCGCGATCGCCGACAAGTGGCATCTGGAAGTGCCCTTCCTGATCGCCAACCCCGGTGACCGCAAGATTCGCATCAACCTGGTGCAGTTCGAAGAGAAGGGCGGGCTGGCGATGATTCGCTTCAACCGTCCCGATGCACTCAACGCGCTCAACGTGCAGGTCGGCGTGCAACTGATGGCGGCGATCGAGCGCGCGCGCGTGACTGGACTGCCCGGACTGGTGCTCGCGGCGAGCGGCAAAGCCTTCGTCGCCGGTGCCGACGTCAAGTTCTTCGTCGAGAACCTCGAGAAGAACGCCTTCGAGCCGATCTATCACTTCGCGCGCGTCGGGCAGGACGTGTACCGCACGCTCTCCGGCAAGCGTCAACCTTCGATCGCGCGCGTGCAGGGGCTGTGCCTCGGCGGCGGCACCGAACTCGCGCTCGCTTGCGACTTCGTGGTGTGCAGTCCGAAGGCGAGCTTCGGTCTGCCGGAAACCGGCATCGGCATCGTGCCCGGGCTCGGTGGCACGCAACGCTTGCCGCGGCGTGTGGGACTGCCGCTGGCGAAGTGGATGATCTACACCGGCGAGTTCTTGAACGCGGCGGATGCGGTGGAGATCGGGCTCGCCGACGCGCGCGCCGATTTCCGCGAACTCGACTCGACCTGCGCGTCCTTCTCCCTGCGCGGTCGCCATCCGGGACGCACGGCGCCCACTGCTGCGCCCTCGGCGAAGTGGCAGGGATTGTGGGACTTCTTCGCGAAGCACAGCGTCGAGCAGATCTTGTCCGGCACCGCCGACGCGGGCAGTGACAAGCTGGTGGAGCGTGCGATCAAACGCATCGCCACCAAGTCCCCGCACGCCTTGCTCGCCGCCGAGCGTTTGCTGAACGAAGGCGCGCGCATGGATCTCGATGCCGGCCTCGACATGGAACTCGACGCGCTCAAGGAAGTCTTCCTCCACGCCGACGCGCTCGAAGGCATGAAGGCGCTGCTGGAAAACCGGAAACCGGCCTTCCAGCAGCCCGCGCGGGTCTGAAGCCTCAGCGGCTCAGATCACCGGCGCGACGACCATGTTCGTCGGCGTGCAGGAGCCGACGTCCACGGCCTGCATGAAGAGGGTGCTGCCGGAGAGCCCTGCGGGCAGGGTTCCACTCACCGTCGCACTGCCGCCAGCACCCGCCGTCTTGATGGTGATCAATTTGATCGGCGCTGACATCGAGAGCGTCACGAAGCCGCAGGTGCCGATCATCACGCTGACTGGACCCGGCCCGGTCTTGGAGTAGGCGAAGCCGATTTTACCGAGCGGAGTGCCGTCGGTCACGCTCAAGGAAACCGGTGCGCCCGCGATCAAGGGCAGCGGCGTCACGGTCAGCGTGGGGCCGGAGTTCAGCGCACCCATGCCGATCGGATCGCAAGCGGAATTGGTGGTCGTGAAGCGCAGTTTGGTGACGGTGGCACCGGACGGAACTCCAAGGCTGCTCAGATCCACGGCCACGCCGACGACGCTCGCCGGATAAGGACCAGCGCCTTGGTAGTAATAGCTCTTGCTGGAACCCAGGGTCGCGCCCGCGGTGTCCACCGCAACTGTCGCCGCGAATCCATCGTAATCGCTCGAGATGGTGTAAGTGCCGTTGTCGTACTGTGCCTCGAACATCACGACGTCGTCACCGGCGAGGTTTTTCACGCCGCTCAGGAACACCACTTCGACGGTGGTGCTCGATTCGGCATTGGCGTATCCATCATCATCCAGCGGCAGGCCGCTGAAGGCGTCGTTGACGGTCAGGGCTGCGTTCGCCACGTTCAGCGCGGTGAAGTTGGGGCCACCGCCGCTGACGAGGGTCGCCGAATCCGGGGCGGAAATCGTCCACGGACCGATGGTTTGGGTTTGAGCTGCCGCGTTGCCACTGAGGGCTCCGAGCAGGAGGAGGAGGGAAGAAATGCGGGGGAGGTGCATGGTCCCCCAGTCTTGACGAGGCCTCCCGAACTGACAAGTCCCTATTCGGGAATTCGGTAGGGAACCTCCTTCCAGAGCCCCGTGCGGTCTGCTGCTTCCGCCAGCAGGTCCTCAGCGCGCAGGATCAGCGTGTCACGGCCGGCGGCGAGATCCGCCGGATCGAACTCGACCAGCAGATGCGGCACCGCGCCGATTCCCTCCAACCCGCGGCCGCCGTTGGCGCGTCCCATGTTGCTCGCCACCGAAACGTAGAGCGCATAGCGTCCGGACGGCAATCCGATCGTTTCCTTACTCGAGGACATCCCCGCCGTAGCACTCTCGCCGATCATCAGTGCGCGTCCGTCTTCCTTGAACATGCCGCTGCCGGTCTCCCCCGCGCTCACGACCGAAGCGTCCACGATCACGACTACCGGGCCGGCGAAAGGCTGCGCACCGGCGCTCGCATAGCGTTTGGAGAAGGCCAGTTCCGTGCCCGGCGCGACGAAGCGGCCCATGAAGGCTTCGTGATCGAAGCCACCTCCGCTGTTGCCGCGGAAGTCGAGCACGAGCCCTGAAATCGTTCCCAAGTCGGCGAGGGCTGCGTCCAACTGCTCGGGAAGATCGTCCTTGCAGCGGCGGAGGTGCAGGTAGCCGACGCCGGACTCCAGCTTGGTCCAGGTGAGATCCTTCTCGCCGCGCATTCCCTCCGGAAACGCCGCCGGACCGTAGCTGCGGTAGTTGCTCCGCCCGAAGGTGATCGTGCGCGCCTTCTTCTTGCCGTCCGGCGTCTTGACGTCCATCGTCAGTCGGCTGCCCTCCTTGCCGGAAAGGCCGAGGTGCGTGGCCCAAAAGAACGCGTGTTGCTCCGCGCCGAGCGCGAGCACGTCGCGACCTTCTTGCACCCGCGCGCTGATCCACTTCTCCACCGGCATACCGTCCGCCTTCAGCACTTCCGATCCCGGCTCGACGCCGGCATCACGCGCCGACCCGTCCACGCTCTTCACGTAGATCTTCTTGCCGATGCGACACCAAGCCATGCCCGCGCTGCCGCGGCTGCCGCCGAAGGGCGCGTCGTCGGGCCACTTGAGTTCGCCACCGTTCTCGCCCGGACGCACTTCCGCATGACCGTCCTTCAAGCGCGCAATCAAGCGCGCGAGCACAACGAACTCATCACCCTCGCTCTTCGCGCTTTTCGCCTGCTTGCCGATCTCCTTGCGCACCTCCTTCCAATCAATCTCCTTCAACGCGAAGAAGTGGCCGCACTTCTGCTCGAGCGCGTCGAGTGCGAAGGCCACGTCGTCCTCGAAAGATTGCGGTGCGGCCATTACCGCAGCAAAGATCAGGGCAGCGAGCATTCCGGATTCTAGCGCTGAACGCCGATGCGCAGACGGTGCGCATCGAGGGCGTGCGACGGGCTAACATCAAGGTGAGTCCGTGGAGCACGCAACTCTCGCGAACGTGGCCGCCCGTGCCATCTCCGGTGCCACCGAGGCGGTGCACTGGGAAGTCGTCGGCCCGCTGCGACCGACCGCGGTCCAGATCCTGGAAGTGCGCGAGCAGGATCAACTGTGGCACGTAGCGGTGAGCGAGAACTTGCGACTGTGGTGGAAGCGTTATGCCGTGCCGACATGGAAGTGGCCGCTCACCGTGTTGCAACGCAGCCGCTCGCAGCGTGAAGCCTGCGGGCTGGAGCTACTGCGCGAGCGCGGACTGCCCGCACCGCGCGTGTGCGCCCATCTGGAATGGCATCGGCATCACATGCTGCGTGAATCGGCGTTGATCACGCACGCCATCCCCGGCGCGATGCCATTGACGCACTTCCTGAGCGCGGAGCAGGATCCCGCGCGCCGCGCCGCCGCCTGCCGCGCCACCGGTGCGCTCGCCGCGCAGATTCATCGCGTCGGCGTCGGCCACTTTCGACTGCTCGCCAAGAACGTTTTGATCGTGCCGGAGGATCCCGCGCGCGCGTGGATCCTCGACGCGCCCTATCTCTGCGCTTGGGGCAGCCGCACGCCCGATGCCGTCCGCAACTTCGATCTAGCCTCGCTCTGTTCGCGCGCCGGCGAACTCGACGCTCTGCAACGTGAGCAAGTCATCGCCGCCTACGCGGAGGCCACCGGCGAGGCCTGGCAAGCGCAGTCGCTCTCCGACGTAGCGCGCTGGCGGTTACGCTTCCGCCGCGTCAGTCTTTACCTGATCGCGATCTGGACCGGGCACCGGCCCGAGCGCTGGATCGGACGTCCCCCGCATACCGCATGACCCTTCGCGAACGACTCAAGTTCTACGATTCTCCGGAAGGCGCGGAGGAATACCTCGACGAATACGTCAAGGTGCATCGCCGCATGAGTGATCGGCGCGAGCGGCGGATCCTGACGCGCTGGTTCGACCAGATGGGCGCGCTCGAGTCCGTGATTGATCTGCCCTGTGGCTTCGGCCGCTATTACGGATTCTTGAGCGCACACGCGCGGCGCGTGATCGAAGCCGACTACAGCCGCGACATGGTCAAGGCTGCACTGACGCGCGGCGGCGCGACGCCGCCGGCCGGCTTCCGTTGCTTCGGGCACGAGATTCCGTTGCGCGATCGCGCGGTCGAACTCGCCTTCTCGATGCGGCTCAGCCATCACCTGGTGGACCCGGAGGTGCGCCGTGCGCACTTGCGTGAGCTCTGCCGCGTCTCGAGCCGTTGGGTGGTGCTCTCCTTCTTCGATCACGCCAGCGTGAAGAATTTACTCCGTCGCGCGCGCACCGGTCTCGGACTCACGCGCAAGCCGCCCAAGAGCACGCTGCGACGCGCCGAAGTGCGCGCCATCGCTGAGGGGTGCGGCTTTCGCGTGGTCGAAGATCCCTGGCTCTTCGTGATCGGCTCAGGTCACCGCTTGGTGCTCGGCGAGCGCGTCAGGTGATCGGTTTCCCAGACGCGGCGTAGAGTTGCTGCATCGGCGTTGCCGCCGGAAAGGATCACCATGAGGGTGCGACGCGGGCGCGCCGGTTGCTTTGCTAGCCATTGCGCCGCCGCCGCCATGCCGAGCGCGCCAGTCGGCTCGATTTGCAACTTGAGCAAATGCACGAGCCACTGCGTCCAGTAGGCGAGCTCTTCCTCGGCGATCTCGAAGATGCCGTCGCTGCGCTGCGCGTAGCCGAAGGTGCGCTCCGAGAGGCTGAGCGTGCGCGCCCCATCGGCGATCGTGGACGGCGCGTCGGCGAAAGCGACCAGGCGACCCTCGCGCAGCGAACGCGCCGCGTCATTGGCCTGCAGCGGCTCGCCTCCGAAGACCAGCCGCGCGGCACCGCGCTTGTCGGGCGCGGGCCCGGAGCCCTTGGTGGCGATCAAGGTACCGGAGAGCAGGCCGCCGCCGCCGACCGGCACGAAAACGGCTTCGACCTCCGGATGATCCGCGAGCGCCTCGAGTGCGGAAGTGCCTTGTCCGCAAATGATCTGGTCGTGGTCGTAGGGCGGAATCAGCGCGAAGCCCGGTTCCTTTCCCATTTCCTCGGCCTCGCGCTCCGCGTCGGCGCGACGATCACGCAACACCACGCGTGCGCCGTAGGCCTCGGTGGCGGCGCGTTTCACCGCACTGCTCTGCGCGTGCATGAAGATGGTGGCGCGCACGCCGAGGTCACGCGCCGCCCATGCCACTGCCTGAGCATGGTTGCCGCTGCTGAAAGCAACCACGGAGCCCGGTAGCCGTTGCTGTTCGCGCAGCCAGAGCATGGTGTTGAGCGCTCCACGCGCCTTGAAGGCGCCGATGCGCTGCAAGTTCTCGCACTTGAAGAGCAGCGAGTGCCCGAGCATTTCGTCGAGCGTGCGGCTCGCGACCACCGGTGTATGCATCACGCGACCGGCGATGCGCGCGGCGGCGGCGGCAACGTCCTCGATCCCGAGGATGCTCATGCGGGATCGCTGGCTGCGATCGCCGCAGCCGGGCGCGGACCGCCGGCGTCGCGCAGATCGTTGCCGGTCGGACGCTGGAACACGCGCAATCCGAACTCGGGGATCACCGCGAGCACGTGGTCGAAGATGTCGCCGATGATTCCCTCGTAGTGCACCCAGCGCTGCTCAGCGCTGAAGGCATAGACCTCGAGCGGCAAGCCGTCGGGGCCGGGCGCAAGTTGACGCACCATCAGCGTCATGTCCTGGCGCAGTTGCGGATGCTGTTCGAGGTAAGCGTTCAAGTAGGCGCGGAAAGTGCCGAGGTTGGTGAGGCGTCGGCCGTTGACGAGGCTCTCGTCGTCCACGCCCTGCGCGCTGTTCCAGGTTGCGACTTCGGCGGCTTTCTCGTCCAAGTACTTGGCGATGAACTTGATGCGCTTGAGTCGTGCGAGATCCTTTTCGCTCAGGAAGCGCACGCTGCCCATGTCGAGGTTCACCGCGCGTTTGATGCGGCGCACGCCGCTCTCCTGCATGCCGCGCCAGTTCTTGAAGCCATCGGTAATGAAGGCCGTGGTCGGCACCATCACCAGCGTCTTGTCCCAGTTGCGCACCTTGACGGTATGCAAGCTGATGTCCTCCACCTCGCCGTCGGCGCCGAACTTCGGCAGCTCGACCCAGTCTCCGCGTCGCACCTTGTCATCGGCGGCGATCTGCAGACTGGCGACGAGACCAAGGATCGAATCCTTGAACACCAACAACAGAACCGCAGTGAGTGCACCGAGTCCGGTGAGAATCCCCCACGGCGATTCTCCGAGCATGCGTGAAATCACGAAGATGCCCGCGGCGAGCCACGCGACGATCATCGCCACTTGCGCGTAGGAGCGCAGGGGCTGATCTCGTAGGGAAGGTTTGGACTGCATCTTCCAAACCGCTGCGTCGAGCAAGGCTTGGATCGAATGCAGCACGACGACGGTCATCCAGACCACCGCGACTCGCTCGGTCCAGTCCGCCCAGAGCGCCTCGTCCTCGCCCGGGAAGATCAACGGCGCCGTGACGCCGAGCAGGATCGCTGGCACGATGTGCGCAATCCGTTGCAGCACCTTGTGGCGCAGGATCGCGTCGTCCCAGGTCGTGGAAGTACGCTTGGCCATCGCGCCGACCAGCCGCACGAGAATCCGATTGACGGCGAAGTCCGCGAGGCTCGCAATCACCACCACCGCGAGGATCACCGCGATGCGCGTGGCACCCGGATGCTCAGCGAGCCACGGAAACTGCTCGCGCAGGGTGTCGTGGAAGTCTTGCTGGAGGATCACGGCTTCAGGAAGCGGCGGAAGCATCGCAAACGCCGCGGAAACGGCAAGTACCGCACTTCGCGGCTTCGGGGGAGGCGGTCCAGTGCGCAGGCACGACCGGATCGGAGTCCGGGTCGTAGTGGACGTCGAGCATGGCGCGCAGACTCTCGGAGACGAGATCCTGCGCGCGCGACAGCGCTTCGAGCGTGACCGGCTGCGTCTTGACCTCGCCAGTGGCAAGGTAAGCGGCGTGCAGCACCATGGACTCGGGATCCTGGCTCCAGCGCTCGCAGGCGTAGAGACCGTAGGTGAGCAGTTGGAAGAGGTCGGCTTCGCGCGGCTTGCCGGTCTTCCAATCCCAAATGTGAAGGGTTTCCCCTTCCATCACCGCGAAGTCCGGCATCGCATAGACCTTGGTGCCGAGGAACTTGTAGGAGTCGAGCTCCTCGAGTGCGCGCCAGTGATCGGGATGGGCGTCGCGGGCGGGCGCGATCGTGGGTGATTCCAGAAACGTTCGCACACTGGTGGCCATCAGTTCACGCACCGCGTCAGTGCGATCCTTCTTGAGTTCCTCTCCGTAATGGTGTTCGACGAGGTGCGTCGGTCCGCGCTTGGGGCGATCGGCGGGGTTCCAGGCCACCGACTGCCGCCAGCCTTCGCGGAACAGCGCGACGGCTTCCTCGAAGGTTTCCTCCGCGCTCATGGTGGTGCCGCTGCGGCGACGCTCGAACCAACGCGCCAGCGCACGATGCACGCAATCGCCGGCGAAGGCGGGTAGCGAAGTCAAGCGATTGTGCACCGCGAACTTCCAGCGCTCGCCGGGAGTGCGCTCCTTCCACCAACCCCATGAGGCGTAGCGCGCGTACCAGTACTCGCGGCGGCAGCGCTCGAATTCCTTCGCCCGGCTTGCAGACCAGGACAATTCGCACTTCAGTTCGGCCAGAGCCACGCGTTCAGGATAGCGGAATGGCGCGGACGATTCCCGTCGCGCGTTATCCTGCGCCGCCGGACTGAAATGCGCGCGATGCCCTTACGACTCCTCTTCGTCTGCGTCGAGAACAGCAACCGCAGCCAGATGGCGGAGGCATTCGCGCGCTTGCTCGGCGGCCACGTCGTGGAGGCGCACAGCGCCGGATCACGCCCGGGCGGAGTGGTGAATCCGCGAGCCATCGCCGCGATGGCGGAGCTGGGCTACGACTTGAACGTCCATCGTTCGAAGTCGCTCGGGGAACTGCCGTCGGGCGC
>CXWK01022958.1_pt2 | contig 11899 bp, 10 predicted proteins | sample 590851 | NCBI WGS metagenome assembly CXWK01 (sample SAMEA3498364, study PRJEB10139) | wastewater metagenome | biome: wastewater treatment plant; material: activated sludge | place: Denmark | collected 2014-08-01
ACCTGGTTGGGGTAGTCCGAGCGGCCGGTGGCGATGATGCAGTCCGGGCGCACCGCTTTGGCGTCCTCGGGCAGGATCTCCGGCACCGGATTGGCCAAGGCCAGGATGAGCGGCTTGTCGGCCATGGTCTTGACCATTTCCGGCTTGAGCACGCCGGCCGTCGACAGGCCGAGGAAGATGTCGGCGCCCGCAACGATCTCACCCAATGAAGTGGCCGTCGTGTCCTGCGCGAACTGGGCCTTGCTCGGGTCCAGTCCCGAAAGGCGCTGCTTGCTCACCACGCCCTTCGAGTCGGTCATCCAGACGTTCTCGCGTCGCAGGCCGAGCGCAATCATCAGATCGACGCAAGCGATGGCCGCCGCACCGGCGCCGGAGCAGACCAGCTTCACCTCCTCGATCTTCTTGCCCACCACGCGCAGGCCATTGAGCACCGCCGCCGCGGAAATGATGGCCGTGCCATGCTGATCATCGTGGAAGACCGGGATGCGCATGCGCTCACGCAGCTTCTTCTCGATGTAGAAGCACTCGGGCGCCTTGATGTCCTCCAGGTTGATGCCGCCGAAGGTCGGCTCCAGCGAGGCAATGATGTCGATCAGCTTGTCGGGGTCCAGTTCGTTGACCTCGATGTCGAAGACGTCGACGCCGGCGAACTTCTTGAACAGCACACCCTTGCCCTCCATCACCGGCTTGCCGGCCAGTGGGCCGATATTGCCCAGGCCCAGCACCGCCGTGCCGTTGGTGATGACCGCCACCAGGTTGCCGCGCGAAGTCAGGCTGGAGGCCTCCGCCGGATTGGCGACGATCTCTTCGCACGCAGCCGCGACACCGGGGGAATAGGCCAACGCCAGGTCGCGCTGGGTGATGAGTTGCTTGGTCGGGGTAACGGCGATCTTGCCGGGGCGGGGATGGCGATGATACTCGAGCGCTGCAGCGCGAATTGCTTCATCCATCTTCTTTTTTCCTTGTATTTTCTCGAGGCCGACCGAAAAGGCCAGTCTAATAGCGGAGTTTATCGGGTCATTGAGGTTGTGGCATAATATTGCATTGCATTTCCCGCCTCAAATCGCGCACATCCTGTCCATTCCGCTGCCGTGAATGCCTCGCCATCCCGGCCAGCCGCAAACCGACTTCACGCAATGAATCGTCCTGGAGAACCCGCATCATGAACCAGCGCCTTTCCAACCCCGCCGCAATCAACGCACCCCCTTATGTCCGTAACGCCCGCCTCAAGGCCTGGGTGGCGGAAATCGCGGCCCTCACCCAGCCTGAACGCATTGCCTGGGCCGACGGCTCCGAGGAGGAATACGACCGCCTGAGCAGCGAGATGGTCGCGGCCGGCAGCCTGATCAAGCTCAACCCGGAAAAGCGCCCGAACTCCTACCTGGCCTGGTCCGATCCTTCCGACGTGGCGCGCGTCGAGGATCGCACTTTCATCTGTTCGCAGCACAAGGACGACGCCGGCCCGAACAACAACTGGGAAGACCCGGCGAAGATGAAGGAGACGCTCAGGGGCCTCTTCAGCGGCTGCATGCGCGGCCGCACGATGTATGTGATTCCCTTCAGCATGGGTCCGCTGGGCAGCCCCATCGCCCACATCGGCGTGGAGATTTCGGACTCGCCCTATGTCGTCACCAACATGCGCATCATGACGCGCATGGGCAAGGCGGTATATGACGTCCTCGGCGAGGACGGGGAATTCGTGCCCTGCCTGCACAGCGTCGGCCACCCGCTTGCGCCCGGCCAGCAGGACGTGCGCTGGCCCTGCAACAAGGACACCAAGTACATCGTGCACTTTCCCGAGACGCGCGAGATCTGGTCCTACGGTTCCGGCTACGGCGGCAACGCGCTGCTCGGCAAGAAGTGCTTCGCCCTGCGCATCGCCTCGACCATGGCGCGCGACCAGGGCTGGCTCGCCGAGCACATGCTGATCCTCGGCGTGGAAAACCCCAAGGGCGAGAAGAGCTATGTCGCGGCGGCCTTCCCCAGCGCCTGCGGCAAGACCAATTTCGCCATGCTGATCCCACCAAAAACCCTCGGCGGCTGGAAGGTCACCACGGTGGGTGACGACATCGCCTGGATCAAGCCGGGCAAGGACGGGCTGCTCTACGCCATCAACCCGGAAGCCGGCTATTTCGGCGTTGCGCCCGGCACCTCAGAGAAGTCCAATTTCAATGCCATGGCCACGCTGCGCGCCAATGTCATCTTCACCAACGTGGCGCTCACTCCCGATGGTGACGTCTGGTGGGAAGGCATGACCAAACAGCCGCCGGAGAAGCTCACCGACTGGACCGGCAAGGAATGGACGCCCGGCTGCGGACGCCCGGCGGCGCATCCCAACGCGCGCTTCACGGCCCCGGCCATCCAGTGCCCGTCGCTCGACGAAAAATGGGAAGATCCTGCCGGCGTCCCCATCGCCGCCTTCATCTTCGGCGGCCGCCGCTCCACCACCGTGCCGCTGGTGTTCGAAGCCTTCAACTGGAACTACGGCGTCTACATGGCCGCCACGCTCGGTTCGGAAACCACTGCCGCGGCCGCCGGCAAGGTCGGTCAGGTTCGCCGCGACCCCTTCGCCATGCTGCCCTTCTGCGGCTACCACATGGGCGACTACTTCAACCACTGGCTGCGCATGGGTCATGTCGTCGACAACCCGCCACGAATATTCACTGTGAACTGGTTCCGACAGGACGCCAAGGGCAACTTCATGTGGCCCGGCTTCGGCGAGAACATGCGCGTGCTGAAATGGATCGTTGACCGCGTCAAGGGCCGCGTCGGCGCACAGCAGACGCCACTCGGCTGGATGCCGCGCTTCGAAGACCTCGACTGGACGGGGCTGGACGACGTCAAGCGCGAACAGTTCCAGGAACTCACCCGCGTCGATACGCAAATGTGGCAGGAGGAACTCGACCTGCACGGCGAATTGTTCGACAAGCTGAAGGAACGCCTGCCGAAACAGCTGGTGCTCAAGCGCGAGCTTTTCCGCATGAATTTCGGCGGACTGGAATAAGCCTCGCGGCCTCGGAAACGGGCGCCCGGCGGCGCCCGTTTCCCTTTGTGGGTAGTGCTATTCTTCGCCCATCATGAGTCGCAGCGCATCCCCTCCTGCCGCAGCCCGGCGTATGGCCGACATCGCGCCCTTCCACGTCATGGAACTGCTCACGCGCGCCCGGCAGCTCGAGGCCGAGGGCCGCAGCATCATCCATATGGAAGTGGGCGAGCCGGACTTCCCTACGCCTCCGCCCATCATCGAAGCGGCCCAGGCTTTCATCAGAGAGGGGAAGGTCTTCTATACGCCTGCCCTCGGCATTCCCGCACTGCGTGAAGCCATTTCCCGCTTCTACGCCGAGCGCTACGGCATCAACGTCTCGCCCGAGCGGATCGCCGTCACCGCCGGGTCATCCGGCGCCCTGCTACTCGCACTTGCAGTGCTGCTCGATCCCGGCGACGAACTGCTGCTGCCCGATCCCGGCTACCCCTGCAACCGGCACTTCGTGCGCACGCTGGAAGGCGTGCCCCACCCCATCGCGGTCGGCCCGGAAACGAATTATCAGCCTACGGCGGAACAGGTCGCGCTGCACTGGAGGGCGCCCTGCAAGGGGCTGCTGGTCGCATCACCCGCCAATCCGACGGGCACTCTCATCGAACCCGCTGCCATGAGTGCGTTGGCAGCCTGTGTCGCCGATCGCGGCGGAATGTTGCTGGTGGATGAGATCTACCATGGCCTGACGTACGCTACGCCGGCGGCTCCCTTGGGGAAAGGTTGCGATGCCGGCGCTCCCCTCGCCCTCTCAAGCGATATTTTCGTCATCAACAGCTTCTCAAAGTATTTCGGCATGACCGGCTGGCGGCTCGGCTGGCTGGTGGCCCCAACGCGCTTCGTGCGCGACATCGAGAAGTTGGCGCAGAATCTTTTCATCTCGCCATCCGCTCCGGCACAGTACGCCGCCCTGGCTGCGTTTCAGCCCGAAACGATTGCGCTGCTGGAAGCGCGGCGAGCGGAGTTCCAGGCCCGGCGTGATTTCCTTCTGCCGGCATTGTGCCGCCTCGGGTTCAGCATCGCTGCAGAACCCCGGGGAGCCTTCTATCTTTACGCTGACTGCGCGCAGATCGCGTCCGACAGCGGCGCTCTCTCACGTCAGCTCCTCGAGCAGGCCGGCGTAGCCATCACGCCCGGGCGAGATTTCGGCGAGAACGCCCCGCAGCGCCATGTGCGCTTCGCCTATACGGTGGCAAGAGACAAACTGGAAGACGGTGTGGCGCGTCTGGCGCGCCACATGGGAATGCGCTGAATTACCCTCAGACGCCGTTCGGACGTCCGCGCCGGGCAGCGGACTCAATGCGTTGCTTCTCCGCAAGCACCTTGGCCGCATACAGATTCTCTTCGTCGCTGACCGCTCCGGCGTATTTCTGCAAGCCGTCTTCCAGCGAACCTGTACTCCGAATGTATTCCTTCAGCACGAGTGCGCCGACCTGAATGTTCACGATGGGATCGAGCAGACTGTTGTTGCTCGATACCGCCTCCAGCTTGTCCTGGTGGAAGCGGGGAATCACCTGCATTAAGCCCTGGGCGCCCATCGGGCTTTCAGCAATCGGATTGAATCCCGACTCGATCGCCATGACGGCGACAAGAAGCATCGGCTCGAGGCCGGTCCGTTCGCCTGCCGTCTGCGCCGCCAGCACCAGCGGTTCGATGGCTGATGCCGACACGCGATACCTTCGTGAAAGATAATCCACCGTAGCCGATACACTTGAAATAGATGCCGCCGGGTCGGACGAGGGGGGTACCACCCTGTACGCACGTCCCTCGGCGAACATGCCGCCGAGTTCCTGCAGGCCGCGTTCATGGCTTTCAGCCGATCCAACGTGGGCGAAAATAAATCCCATCACGAGGATGCCGGCCACCAATAGTCCGCCATGTGCGAAGTGCATTGCAAAAGACAATGCCTCCCTCATGATCTTTCTCATTCCCGCAAAGCTCGTCATGCCTGCTCCTTTCTGGTCCGGGACATCCATTCCGTACCGATTCGCCATGGCGCAAGGCGCCATGGCAGAAACGAGAGGGGAAGGACAATAGAGGGTACGGAAGTTTCGCGCACACCGTCTCGGCTACCGGGAGAACCGATTTGAACAGAAGCCAATCTTAGACTGGCCTTAGCCTTAAATCTTGGCTTTTGCTTCTAAATAATATGGCGATGCAATGCGTCGCATTATATTGATTTAATAATGCTTTGTCAATTACTACTATTTATATTGTGCACTGCAACGTTTGCGATTCCGGCCGAATATTGGCCTTGCCGGGTCGGTATGGCGCATATGAAAAAATGGACCGCGGACAGGTGGCTTGGTCACGATGTGACCAAGCCACCCATCCGAGCGGTCCATACGAGCTCAGGAAGGACGCGAGCCGGTCGGAAAGGGCCAGGCTGCCGCCGGGTTCAGCGACGACTTCAGGCCAGGCGCTGCAGCGGTTGAAGGCGCAGCGGAAGCAGTCGCAGGGGCTGCCGGTTTCGCAACTTTCTTGGCTGCCTTCTTTGCCGCAGGCTTTTTCTTGGCTGCCTTCTTTGCCGCAGGCTTTTTCTTGGCTGCCTTTTTTGCCGCAGGCTTTTTCTTGGCTGCCTTCTTTGCCGCAGGCTTTTTCTTGGCTGCCTTTTTCGCCGCAGGCTTCTTTTTCGCTGCCTTTTTCGCCGCAGGCTTCTTTTTCGCTGCTTTTTTCGCCGCAGGCTTCTTCTTCGCTACTTTCTTCTTGGCAGCCTTTTTTGCAGCAGGCTTCTTGGCAGCCTTTTTTGCAGCAGGCTTCTTGGCAGCGGCTTTCTTCGCCGCCGGCCTCTTGGCAGCAGGCTTCTTCTTCGCCGCCGGCTTCTTGGCAGCGGCCTTCTTCACTGCCGGCTTCTTGGCAGCGGCCTTCTTGGCGGCGGGTTTCTTCTTCGCCGCCGGCTTCTTGGCAGCGGCCTTCTTCACCGCCGGTTTCTTGGCGGCAGGCTTCTTGGCTTTAGAAGCGGGTTTCTTAGCAGTAGCCATTTCAAACCTCCTATATGAAGTAACAGGAAAGACACACCATCAACTACAGTCCGTCTCGGTTAGCCCGGACTATCCAACGACGCGGCAAGGCCGCGCTGATTGAATTCCAATAGCTGTTAACCACCCCCGCACAGAGTGCGCATGCAGGCAGGGCCAGGCGCGTCTGACGCCTCGCCTGCCATTCGATTCGGGTGATGGTTTGTGCGCCGGCAGCAACACTGCTGCGGCTGAAGATCGGGAAAAAAGAAAAGGAAAAAGAAGGGGAAAGGAAGCCGCTTGAACTGGAGGGAGGTCGCGGCCTTTGGCCGGCGAGTATCGCAATTTGCATCAAGCGGTCTCCGTACTTCTCCTGGTGCCTGGTTCGTTCGTCGGACTGCTTCTTTCCTCTTGCAGCCGCCGTTGCTGCTGTATTTGACACTGTCACAACCTACTAGATCTAGTGTCCCGGCGAAGATTTAGACCTAATTCTAGTAGCTTGACTTTTCGGATGCAAGTGTTTTCTTAAATTTTTGTCGCATCCTGCAAATCGGTGTCGGAAAAAACCCGCACATTTCGTCTGCGTGCATTCCCTGCCGCGCTCGACAGGTCGATTTTCACGCCTCGCTGATGGCGAGAAGGCGGTGAAATTGCATCCAGTCGAATTGCGGACCAGGATCCGTTTTGCGGCCTGGCGCGATGTCCGAGTGACCGACGATATCTTCGATCGGATAGTGTTGCCGAAGGTTGTGAACGAGTCGGGCCAGGGTCGCATATTGCGGCGGCCCGAAAGACAGGTCGTCGCTGCCTTCCAGTTCGATGCCGATCGAGAAGTCATTGCAGCCCTCGGCGCCACGCCAACTGGAAGCACCGGCATGCCACGCTCGCAGGTGGCAGGGTACGAACTGCACGACGTCTCCAGCACGTCTAATGAGGAAATGGGCAGAGACGCGCAGGGATAGTATCTCGCGATAATAGGGATGCGCCGCAGGATCCAGCGTGTTGGTAAAAAGGCGCTCGATGCCGTCGCCGCCGAACTCGCCGGGGGGCAGGGAGATCGCATGAACGACGATCAGCCGTATCAATTGCCCGGCGGGCCGTTCGTCGCAGTTGGGGGACGGGACGCGCCGCGGGCCGGTCAGCCAGCCTTCGGCGTCAAGCATGTTCATTCATTCAATCCGAGGCGCTCCATGCGATAGCGCAGGGAACGGAAGGTGACGCCCAGCAGCTTGGCGGCGGCCGTCCGGTTGAAACGCGTTTTCTGCAAGGCGTCCAGGATCGCCTGCTTCTCGACCCGATCGAGATGATCCTGCAGCGAAGCCCCTCCTTCACTGTTTGCCGGGGAGGAGGCCTCACCGGACTCGACCAGCGGAGCCAGGTGCAGGTCGTCGACACCGACTTCATTGCCCCCGATCAGAGCCAGCGTTCGCTCGAGGATGTTCTCCAACTCGCGCACATTGCCGGGAAACGGATACTCGCCCAGCGCCTTGAGCGCTCCGGCAGTCAATTGCGGCATCGGCATGCCGGACTCGCGCGCCAGGCGCGTCAGGATGTTCTCTGCCAGAAGGGGAATGTCCTCGCGGCATTCGCGCAGGGACGGCATCTTGAGCTCAATGACGTCCAGCCGGTAGAAGAGGTCCTGGCGAAACCGGCCGGCCACCACCAGTTCCTTCAGATTCTGGTGCGTGGCGCTGATGATTCGGACATCCACCGGATCCTCGGTGGTGGCGCCCACTTTGCGCACGCGCTTTTCCTGGATGGCGCGCAGCAACTTTACCTGCATGGTCAGCGGCAGGTCGGCCACCTCGTCGAGGAACAGGGTGCCGCCGTGCGCCGCCTGGAAGAAACCACCGCGATCCGCGTCAGCCCCGGTGAAGGCGCCTTTCTTGTAGCCGAAAAACTCGCTTTCCATCAGGTTGTCTGGAATGGCGCCGCAGTTGACGGCCACGAAGTCCTGATCACGCCTTGCCCCCCGTTCGTGGATGAGCCGCGCCGCCAGTTCCTTGCCACTACCNNTTCCTTGCCACTACCGGATTCCCCGCCGATATAGACGGGCGCCTGGCTGCGTGCAACTTTCTCGATCAGGAGGCGAGCCTGACGAATGGCCGACGACTCCCCCAGCAAGGTTGCGGATGCCGCCTCGGTTCGCGTCGAATCCTGGCTGGGCAGGTTGAGCACCGACTTCACAAGCGCGCGCAACTGTTCCAGCGAGACGGGTTTCGGCACATAGTCGAAGGCCCCGGCCTTGAGCGCCGAGACAGCATTTTCCATGCTGCCATGCGCGGTGATCACCGCCACCGGCAAGTCGCGGCACTGTTCGCCGATGAATCGCACCAGCTCCAGCCCGTCACCGTCGGGCAGGCGCATGTCGGTCAGACAGAGCTGGTAGGCGTTGGCGGCAAGGAGCCGGCGAGCTTCCGCCACATTCGCCGCGCAATCGGCATCCAGCCCCATGCGCGACAGGGTCATGTCGAGCAATTCACGGATGTCGTCCTCGTCATCGACGACGAGCACCCGGCCTAGTCCTGCCGGTCCCCTGCGTTCCTGTTTTCCTGCCACTGCTGGTTTCTCCCGATTATCCGGAAATGCGCGCCCGGATCGTTGCCGGACCACTCTAGCACCGCATCGTTGGCCTCGCAGAGCTCTCGGGCGATGTACAGGCCCAGCCCCGTCCCCTTGCCATGCGTGGTGAAGAACGGCTCGAAGATCTTGCCCCGGCTCTCCTCGTCCACCCCCGCGCCGTCGTCCATGATATGCAATTCGACGCGCCCTGAGGTTGCCAGATTGCGCACCTCGATTCTGATCGAACCCGGCTTGCCGCTGCAATAGCGCCGCGCATTGGACAACAGGTTCCACAGCACCTGGTTCAGGTGGGTTCGATCGAACTGCAATACGGCGTCGGCCTCGACCGCCAGCGCAAAGGCGGCCCGATCGATCTGCTCGTGCATGGTCAGCTCGTCCAGGGAGCTCTCCAGGAACCCGGCCAAGCGGATGGGCTCCTGCGAAGTCCTGTCCCGCCGGCCCAGTTCCAGCACATCCCGCACCAGTCGCTCGAGTCGCTGGGCGTTGTCGTTGATGATGCGCGACAGGCGCTCCTGTCCCTCGATCCGCTTTTCCTCGCGCAACAGCTCGGCAGCATGGCTGATGGCGGACAGAGGGTTGCGGATCTCGTGTGCGATATTCGCAGTCAGCCTGCCGAGTGCCGCCAGCTTGATCTGCTGGGCCTGCTGCTGGATCCGACCCATGTCCTCTATGTAGATCAGGACGTCGCCGCTCTCCCCGGCATGGACGAAACGCGCGCGCAGCAACGCTCCGCTCCCGGGTACCCGCAGGGACGTCATCCGCGCCCGCGGGTCGCCCTTGAAAATGCGGTATTGCTCCGCCAGCACAACCGAAAAGGAGGCCAGGTCCGGCAGCGCCGGCGCCCGCACCCCCAACAGCGACTCGGCCTGGGGATTCCATTGACGCACTTTCTCCCCGGAATCCACCACCATGACGCCATCCTGCATGTCGCGGATCACCCGCTCACTGACGGACAACTGGTTCGCCAGGTCGATGCCGCGCTGGCGCGCCAGTTGCTCGTTGGCGATGACGCGTCGTGCCAGCAGGCGGGCGGAAATCGCCGTGGCGAAGAATCCCATGCACAGGATGCCGGCCTGCACGAAATCGGCGAAATCGGCGCCGAAATCGATCACGCGTACGCCCTGCTCGATCAGGACGGCCACCGTTGCCAGTGCGGCAAAGAACAGGGTCAGCCGTCCCTGGCCGACCAGTCCCGCACCCGCCAGGACCACCAGCAGCATCACTGCCAACCCGCTCTTCTCGCCCCCGCTGGCATACATCAGAAGGGTGATCGCCAGGATGTCGACCGACACCTGCAGGGTCAGCAGCGTGTTGAAGCCGGGACGCAGCTTCTTCAGCGCACCATAAAAAAAGAGGGCCAGCAGCCAGTAGGCCAGACCGGTCCAGACAAACAGGCTCGGATTTTGCGAACCGAGGCCGCTCGTCCGCGGATAGAAGGCCACGGCGAGCAGAAAAACGCTCGCCACGATCAGGCGGTAGATATTGAAGTAGTGGAGCGAAGTCCAGACCGAAACCGGACGCCCGGCCGTATAGGGCGTATCGGTTCGGCTTTCAGTCATGAGACGCCGAGTCGGCGGTGTTCTTCGCTGCAGAAGCGACGGCCGCCGTCCTCCAGCGCCTCGCTCTCGGGAAGATGCACGCCGCAATGGGCGCACACCACCATGCGTTCCGACGTCCGGGGATCGCCTTCACTGTGCTCGCGACGGGAAGCGGTGCGCCGAAATCCCTTGAAGACAAGGTAGGCGAGGAGCCCGAGAACGAGCAGCAGGATCAGCTTGGACATGCCTGGCTCCGTCGCCGCCCGCATCCGCGGGCGTTGTTAGGATTGGTCGGGGTGAGAGGATTTGAACCTCCGACTCCTGCGTCCCGAACGCAGTACTCTACCAGGCTGAGCTACACCCCGACGACTTCGGGTGGGCGATATGCGCAAGCATCACAAGCACCCGCCGAAACGAATACAGCCGCGAGCGCGCCCTCCGATCAGAAGTCACGTGCGACTGCAAACGGCGGCAATTGTACCAGAGAATCCTTGTATGTCGACGCCGGTAGCGGCATGACGGCTGCGAGCGCCAGTTGCGCTTCCGCCTCGGCATGCCGGCGCGTTTCGTCCAGTGCGCCGGTGTCGCGGATCGCTGCCAGCACGCCTGGCAACGCATCGCGCCCACCCGACTCAATGGCCTGCCGCACGCAGGCCGATTGCGTGGCGCTGCCGTGCTTCATGGCGTGGATCAGCGGCAGGGTCGGCTTGCCCTCCGCCAGATCGTCGCCGAGATGCTTGCCGGTGGCGGATTCGTCGCCGGAGTAGTCGAGCACGTCGTCGATCAACTGGAAAGCCGTGCCCAGATGCATGCCATAGCGCGCCATGCCCTCCTCGGTTTCCGCCGAAGCGCCGGACAGGATGGCACCCAGCCGCGCCGCCGCCTCGAACAGCTTGGCCGTCTTGTAGCGGATCACCTGCAGATACTGCGGGATGTCGATGTCTGCGTTATGGCAGTTCAGAAGCTGCAGCACCTCACCCTCGGCGATGATATTGGTGGCGTCGGCCAGCACCTGCTGGATGCGCATGCTGCCGACAGATACCATTATCTGGAAAGCACGGGAGTAGAGAAAATCCCCCACCAGCACCGAGGCCGCATTCCCGAAAAGGGCATTGGCGGTCCGGTTGCCGCGCCGCAGGTCGGACTCGTCCACCACGTCGTCGTGCAGGAGTGTGGCGGTATGGATGAACTCCACCACCGCCGCCAGCTCCCGGTGATGGCTGCCCCGGTAGCCGAGCGCTCCCGCCGAAAACAGCACCAGGGCCGGACGCAGCCGCTTGCCCCCCGCGCCGATGATGTATTCGGCGACCTGCCGGATCAGCACCACCTCGGAATGCAGTCGATCGCGGATGACGCCATCCACCGCCCGCATGTCGGCGGCGATCGGCGTATAAAGGGCTTCGAGGGTCAAGGTGCGATTTCCAACGTGGTTTCCGGCAAATGCGGCATGGTAGGGAACGGATTTTAGCCCGTCAAGGAGGTTTTGACTGGAACGAATCGCTTCAGTATAATGCGCGGTTCTGTTGCAATACGATTACAACCACGGAGTAGTCCATCATGTATGCGGTCATAAAAACCGGCGGCAAGCAGTACCGCGTCGCAGCCGGCGAAAAATTGAAAATAGAACAGATACCGGCAGAAGTGGGCGCTGAAATCACCCTCGACCAGGTTCTCATGGTCGGCGACGGCGAGTCGGTGAAAATCGGCGCGCCGCTGGTGCAGGGCGCTTCTGTCAAGGCGACGGTCCTCTCCCAGGGCCGGCATGAGAAGGTGAAAATCTTCAAGAT
>CXWK01084427.1_pt1 | contig 11899 bp, 8 predicted proteins | sample 590851 | NCBI WGS metagenome assembly CXWK01 (sample SAMEA3498364, study PRJEB10139) | wastewater metagenome | biome: wastewater treatment plant; material: activated sludge | place: Denmark | collected 2014-08-01
CTTGAAGACGGGCTCCGCGATGAACTGGCCAGAAGTCTGCACGCCTATCGACGCATCGGGCATGAGGTCGTTGTCCTGCCTGCCCGCTATGTGCCGCTGGAGATTGCCCTGACTGTCACGCTCCATCCGCATCAACTTCAAGACCATGTGCGTGAAGCACTCCGTGCTGTGCTCGGGATCGGGGTGCTTCCTCATGGACGAAAAGGATTTTTCCATCCCGATCTGCTCACGTTCGGAGAGAGCATCTATCTCAGCCGTCTTGTCGCCGTAGCACAAGCTGTTCCCGGTGTTCGGAATATCGAAGTCACTCAATTTCAGCGTGTGGGCCTGCCGTCGGTGCATGGGATTCGCGAGGGGGTGCTCAAGGTAGGTCCGTTCGAGATTGCGCGACTCGATAATGATCCCAACTCTCCAGAGTTCGGAACGCTGGCCATGATCTTGAAGGAGGGACGATGACGAGGTCACACGACTCTGGGGAGTCTCCTGGAAGTCTGACTCCGCTCTCTGTGAGTAACCGCTCGGGATTGGACCGCCTCCGCTATCGAGTCGGGACCCACTCGGCGTTTTTGGCCGGCATGCGAGCCGCCCTGTCCCGTCGCGGGCTTCCTCTCCTCGGAAGGCTGACCTCAGATACCGGCGATGATCCGGCTGTGGCGCTGCTCGACGCGTGGGCCACTGTGGCCGATGTGTTGACCTTCTATCAGGAACGGATTGCCAACGAGGGCTATCTTCGGACCGCGACCGAACATCGTTCTCTTGTCGAGTTGGCTCGATTGGTCGGGTACGTGCCACGTCCCGGTGTGGCAGCGAGTGTTCATCTGGCCTATACGGTGGAGAGCGCCGCGCCCTTCTTGCTCGATCAGGGGCGAACCACTTCAGTGAAGAAGGAGCCCTCCGTCACCATTCCTGTCGGCGCGCGTGTCCAAACTATTCCCGGTCCTGGTGAGTTGCCTCAAACGTTCGAAACATCGGAGGAACTCGACGCACGAGCGAGTTGGAACAAGCTGAAGCCCCGTCTGACTCGTCCGCAGAGGATCACGCCGGACAATGTGGATATACTGAAGACGGTGTATTTCGAGGGTATTGCCACGAGTCTCAAGCCCAATGATGTGGTGCTGTTTGATTTTCAGAACTCAGCAGGACCGCGCTACCGTCGGATTGCCGTCGTCCATGACCCAGATCTCGCGAATAAGCGAACAATGGTGACCTTGCAACCGAAACCTCTGCAGGAAGAAGTGGAACAGGCCTTAGAGTCTTCCCTTCAGAGCCTGACTTCGGACGGAGCTCAGCAGCCAATCAAGACAGGGAAGATCAAACACGAGATCCTCGACGAGCTGAAACACACGATCACGGCACGTGTGCCTCCTCAAGAACGTCTTGCGGATCTGTCAACGAAGGTCACGACGCTTGAACACCGTGCGAAACACATCCGCACAGGGGAAACCAGAGGATGGATGCTGGATCTCAGTGCGACGCTGAGTAAAAAACTCAAGAAGGACCGTGGGGAAGGGACAACGGATGAAGAGTCCGCTCAGCCCTTTATGCTCGACAGGCAGCCTGCCGACGGTCCGGTGTCCAAACTCGTCTACGCTGCACTCACGGCAAGCTCTCTGCCGAAGGACGAGGGGTTGGCCGACCACCTTCCTCAAACTCGTTTGGAGGAGGCGCATCCGGTGACGGTGTACGCGTTTCGGGTGAAGGCGTCACTGTTTGGTCATAACGCGCCGAAGGAGCCCATAGAGCTGAACGGCAACACTAAAGTGATGAAATTTGATGAATGGCAGGTCGATGCAGCGGACAAGACACCGAACACGGTTTACCTCGATGCGAGTTACGACAAGATTATGCCGAACAGTTGGGTGATCCTTGAATATAGTCCACACGGGATCGTTGTGCCGATGAGGATCAGCACGGTCGATACGGGTATGTCACGCGCGTTGTACGGAATGACGGGTAAGACCAGCAAGTTGGTCCTGTCTCCAGCAGGTAGTGAAGAACAGCCCTGGTTCCAGGAGAAAGAGGGGTTTGCCATTATTCGGCAAACGGTTGTCTATGCGCAAAGTGAAGAACTGGTACTAGCCGGCGAGCCGTTTGTTGATGCGATCGGAAAGAAATCGACAGCAAGTGATAATGAGAAGCCAAACAATGAACCTTTGCAGGTTGAACTGGACGGCTATGTGGAGGGACTGAAGCCCGGTCGCTGGCTGATCGTCACGGGGGAACAAGTAGATGTCACACAACCGATCAGCCTCACGTCAGAACAAGAGGAAGAGGCTCAGGGCACGGTCACGATACAAGGGGCGAGACGAAGTGAACTGGTGCAGGTGAGTGCTGTGGAGCATGGATGGGCGACGTTGCCCACGACCGATGAGACAACAACAGCTCCTGCATCACAACATCCAGCTTCTCCCGCTGCGACCGACAAGGCGGATGAGCGGAAAGGGACTTTCGTTCCCGCGCCAGGGAATGCAACTCATACGACACTTGTGCTCAAGCGTAGCTTACAATGCCAGTATAAACGGGAGACCGTCGAAATTTACGGCAACGTCGTCCGTGCCACTCACGGTGAGAGTCGCAGGGAAGTCCTTGGAAGTGGTGACGCCGGCAAAGCGCTGCAACATTTCCCGTTAGCTCAGAACCCCCTGACTTATACCGCGGCCTCGACACCCGCTGGTATCGCCAGCTCCTTGAGCATCTACGTGAATGGTGTTCGCTGGAAGGAGGAGGCACGTCTGACGGATCTTGGCCCCAGTGATCGTGCCTTTGTGGTGCAAACGGACGAGGAACAGAAGACGACCATTATTTTCGGCGATGGACAGAATGGGGCACGTCTCCCAACCGGGATTGAGAATGTGAAGGCCGAGTACCGATCAGGAATCGGTACTGCTGGGAATGTCGAGGCTGAACGGGTTCGGCTCCTCATGACACGCCCGTTGGGCGTGAAAGCCGTGGACAACCCCCTGCGGGCGTCCGGAGGTGCCGACCCAGAGGGACCCGACCTTGTCCGGGCCAATGCGTCTCTCGGGGTGATGGCATTTGATCGTGTGGTCTCGGTCCAAGACTACGAAGATTTTGCGCGCAGTTTTGCGGGAATCGGGAAGGCTCGGGCCAAGTTGTTACAACATGGTCGGCAACAATTCATTCATCTCACGATTGCGGGGATCGACGACGGTCTGATTGATCGGGATTCCGACCTCTACAACTATTTAACCGAAGCCTTGCGAAAGCATGGAGATCCCCGTCACCAATTTTCTCTTGCCGCACGCGAATTGCTCGTCCTCGTCCTGTCAGCCAAGGTGGCTGTGCATCCGGACTACCAATGGGCTGATGTCGAGAAGAATGTCCGTGGAACCCTGCTCGCACAGTTCAGTTTCGCGAAGCGCGCCTTAGGGCAAGATGCCTATCTCAGCGAGGTGATTTCAACCATCCAGAACGTCCGTGGTGTGCACTCTGTCGATGTCGATGTGTTTGACCATGTTCCCCAGATACAGGGAGAGGGAGCGCAGCGGCGTCTCTTGCCGATTTCTGAGTTAGATCGGCTGGCCCGAAACAAGATCGAGGACGCCAAAAAGACGCCTCAGGACCAACCGAAGGACGCGATCAGCGTCAGTCCTGCACGCGTCGTCGCGGGAGCCGTTCGTCCTGCCCAGGTGGGCTACATCCCTTTTGCCGTCCCGAGTGCGATTGAATTAACCCCGAGGCCAGTATGAGTAAAGCCGTCGATCAGGTGTATGCACTCTTGCCGGTCGTGCACCGCCAGCGCGATGAGGAGGAAGGCGAACCGTTAAAGGCGCTCTTGAGCGTGATCGCCGAGCAGATCGGCATTGTCGAGCACGACATCGAACGTCTCTATGAGAACTGGTTTATCGAGACCTGTGATGACTGGGTGGTGCCCTATCTCGGTGACTTGGTGGGCTACCGGCCTGCTCCCGAAATACGTGAGCGTGGGGCGGGCGACGATGAACGGCCAACGACACAAGAAGGCGTATTCGTCTCGCGGCGTGAAGTTGCCAACACGCTGCGGTTTCGTCGCCGGAAGGGATCGCTCGCACTCCTAGAGTTTCTTGCCGGTGATATTGCGGGATGGCCTGCGCGAGCGGTGGAGTTCTATCGCCTGGTTGCCGGGACTCAAGGACTGAAACACCGCGTGATGTCGAGGAACAACGTGATCGATCTCCGTCGTGGAGGCGAACTTGATCTCCTGAATACCCCCTTCGATGTACTGCCTCATACCGTCGATGTTCGCCGTCTTAGTTCTCGCCATTCGCAAGGTCTATACAATCCGATGCATGTGGGCCTCTTCGTCTGGCGGTTGAGGGCCTATCCTGTCCGACGGACAGAGGCTGCTGCTGTCGATGCGGCTCAGCGGCGATATCGATTCGACGCATTCGGCCACGATGTCCCATTGTATACCTTGCCGGTTGAAGAACCGGAACCAACTCATATTGCCGATGAAACCAATCTGCCGGTTCCGATTCGCCGGCGAGCGCTGAGAGATCGGTTGGCTGATTACTATGGAGCAGGCAAGAGCTTTATAATCTGGCGGCAAGGCCTGGAGAAGGATGCTCCCAAGACCGAAGTGAAGGTTGAGCACATTGTGCCGGCAGACCTGCAGGATTGGAGTTGCCAACTGAAAGCAGGGCAAGTCGCGGTCGATCCGGCCTTGGGTCGGCTTCTGTTCGCGGAACCTCAGTCTGCCGTGTGGGTGTCATACCATTACGGATTCAGCGCGGATGTGGGGGGCGGCGAGTATGATCGACCAATGATTCACGTGGTCGGAAAGGTGGGGACAACAGCGCCGAATCCTCGTGCCTATCGGGTCAGCGCCGGCCAACACTTCATCGCCACGTTGCAACAATGGAAAACGGATCAGCCAACTCACGCTGTGATCGAGTTTGAGTCGAGTGGGAAGTTTGACGTCGGAGCCGCTTCCTTGAGTCTCAGGCCGAATCAATCTCTCCACCTACGCGCTGCGAATAGGGCCCGTCCTGTCATTCGAGGGGCGGTCACGGTCACGGTCGAGTCTGGGAGTCGACTGACGCTCGACGGCCTCCTACTTGACGGCACTCTTCTCGTACAAGGTGGACAGGCCACGACACAGGCCGAGGTCCAACTCCGGCATTGCACGCTTGTGCCCGGCAAGGGACAAGACGCGTCGCCGAGTCTCATGCTGACTCGTCTCGGGAAGAAGGCTGTCATTGACTCCTCCATCGTTGGTCCGGTGCTGGTGTCGCAGCATGAGGTCCGAACTGAGCCGATCCACATTCGTGTGATCAACAGCATTATCGACGCTGGAGGTGATGAGGCCACGGCTGTGGGTGCGCCGAAGCATGAGGCGGCTCATGCGGTCTTATGTATTGAGCGCAGCACGATACTCGGACAGGTGCGAGCCCATGCGATCGATGGAGCCACCGATGCCATCTTTACCGGTTCCCTCCAGGTCGAGCGGCGTCAACGGGGCGCGTTACGATTCTGCTATGTGCCCGCAGAATCACGCGCACCAAGCCGTTATCAGTGCCAGCCTGACCTTGCCGAGGAGGAAGCGGAACGTCAACTTCGAACGAAGCGGCCGACGGCGACTCCTGAGGACGTGGCTGTTGCGCGACAAGCCGCACGGGACCGCATGCGCCCGTCTTTCACCAGCCGACAGCATGGCATGGCCGCGTACTGTCAACTTTCTGCATCCTGTCGTTCGGAAATTGTCCGGGGGGCAGAGGATGAAGGCGAACTGGGGGTGTTTCATGACCTGCATTACCCTCAGCGGCTTGCAAACTTGGAGGGGCGTCTTAACGAATACATACCGGCGGGGATGGAAGCTGGAGTCATCCTCGCCAGTTAGGAGTAGAGCATGAAAGGTGATTTTTCTCGTCTGACGTATGATCAAGAAAAACGGTTCTCGCGCGTCTTCATGCAACAAGGGCGTGTTCAGCTTGATGCGGATTGGAATGAGCAAGCCTCGATCTTCGTGGAGTCCCTCCGGTCGTTGACGGCCGATGTGATCGGTCCGCATGGCGGCATGACAGCGACGAGTTTCCAGATTGAAGCTGGCGAAACAGGCTTTCACATTAAGAAGGGGCGTTACTACGTCCAGGGTATTGGATGCGCCAACGCCATAGACCAGCCGTACGACAAGCAGGCTCACTACCCCGCACCTGAGCTGCTCACGGAGGGAAAGTACTTGGTCTATCTCGATGTGTGGGAACGGCATGTGACGGCGACCGAAGACGACAGTATTCGAGAAGTGGCGCTCGGAGGAGCCGACACGTCGTCTCGTGGACAGATTGTGTGGCAAGTGAAAACGCTTCTGCTGGATGGCAACGCCTCCGGTGAAGTTGAGTCGCGGCTGGAGGACTTACAGCGCATCGAAAAGGGGGAAGCGCTCTGGCCTCGAAATCCTCAGCGAGTTCGAGAGAAGCGCAAGACGTTCGTTGAGTACGCCCAACAGCTTCTCGAAGAACAATTACAGACGAAGGGGTGCGTGACACTGCGTGCCTCGGTTGGAGGAAACCACACCGAGACCACTCCACAGTACCAAGGTGGTGAGAATCAACTCTATCGTGTCGAGATTCATCAGGGAGCCACTGCGGTTTCTGGGAAAGCCACCTTCAAATGGTCACGAGAAAATGGCTCCGTGACGTTTCCGATTCAATCCGCCACGTGTTCCAAACACAATAACAAAGAATTGCTTGTGACCTTGAAGTATTTCGGAAGCGACAGTCGAGGCGGGTTGAATATTGATGATTGGGTTGAAATCGTCGATGAATCGGACGTCCTCAAGGGAGCCCCTGGACCATTGTATCAAGTCGAGAAAATTGATCTGGGCGGGATGGAAACGAGTGTGACGCTCAAGAGCACGCATCCACTAGCACAGAACGGGGAGTCACTTCAGCTGTGTCGTGCGGTATTACGACGATGGGACCATGGTGACCACAAAGGATCGATTGCTGGCGGTGCGATTGTTGTACGTGAAGGAGCAGAAGTCGAACTCGAAGATAATCTCAAGATTACATTTCGCAGTCAGAGCAATGGACACCCCGCCGTGTATCGAAGCGGAGATAACTGGTTGATCCCAGCCAGAGCCGCGACGCGCGACATTGAGTGGCCTAAAGCAAATGACGCGAATGGGCATGTTATGTATGAGGAGCGGGAGCCACGTGGCATCGATCATCGCTATGCCCCTCTCGCGTATGTAGCCGTTGACAAGGAAGGATGTGTGACTGTCGAGCGCGACTGTCGGTGTGTCGTGAGTCCCCTTGGGCAGCCGGTAGGACGCCCGTTGAAGAGTCCGTTCATATTGAGTTTGGATCTTATCGCCTTCACGATTTGCGGAGCGTTGCTTGGGTTATCCCTATGGGTCATAGGGACACAGATGCCGCTCCCGACAGAGGGTGCCAAGAAATTGTTCACCTACATCGGTATCGGGGGATTATTAGGGCTGACCTTCTCCGGTCTGTACAACCTCTTACTGTGGTGTCTGTCGCCGTTCATAAGCTCAGAGAGACAATCTCAAGGAAGTACGGAGACGCAGCCTGACGGTACAGGTGTTTGAAAACAACGATGTAGTTTGAAGGAGAGATGTATGAAATTTCAAGCATGTGCATTTCTGCTTGTCCTTTTTCTTGGTATAGGAGCACTTGAAGGTTTTGTTAGCACTGAGGTTGCCGCCGCGGCCGAGGATCAGCAGCAGAAGAGCAAGACAATGGACATGATTGACGATGTGGGACCGCACTTACTGAAATATGCGGTGTTGTCTCTCTTTCTCGAGATAGTGCTTACGCTCTTCTTTAAAGCCGAACAGGTTTTTACGTGGCTCCAGGGTAAAACCTGGAAGACGCCTGTGGCAATTGGTTTTGGGCTATTGGCGGCCTGGGGTCTTGATTTTCATATTGTCCAACCAGTTCTCGAGCAACTAAAGATTGCTGTTTCATGGGCTGGGAAATATAAGGATGCACATACGGCGCTCATGAATGTTCTTGATGCGCTCCTTCTCGCAGGAGGGAATAATGGGCTGTTTCGCATTTTCACGAGGCTTGGAATGCACGATCCTTTCAAACAGATGGTGCGAGCAGCAGTGTAAGGCCAAAGCTACGTAAGGTGACCCAATTTGGCGTGATGCGCCGAGGGGAACTGTTGTCATGTAGATCGGGTCAGCAAATCTGGTCGATTGTTCGTCATAAGGAGCCATGTTATGTCCATCATCGATACACCATGGGATACGACGTCGAGACTTGCTTGTCTTGCAGCGGAGAATGTGAAGACCATTATTCGGTATTACAACTTCAGCAATTCTCAGAGGCTTCCCGAAAAGTGTCTGACACTCGCTGAAGCGGAAGCTATCTGTGCGCGCGGGATGAACATTGCCGTCGTGTTTCAGCAACGGCAAGATAGGGTCGAGGACTTCTCTGAGTCCAAAGGCTATGAGGCGGGGCGCAGGGCCTATCGCTATGCACTCAACGATATCGGTCAGCCTGACGGATCAGGGATCTATTTTGGAGTCGACTTTGATGCCACCGATGAAGAGATCAGGCGTTTCGTGATCCCGTATTTTCAGGGAGTTCATCGTGCATTCAAGGAGGTGTCCGGTGACCAACCAATCTATAAGGTGGGCGTCTATGGTTCCGGTGCGACAAGTGGCGCCCTGTTGAGAAAGAAACTGTGTTCTTTGATTTGGCTTGCCATGTCGCGAGGATTTCGAGGGACTCAGGAAGCGATCAACAACGGTGCGTACCATCTGACTCAACAAGCTCCTGCGAAGACCCTTTGCGGTGTGGGAGTGGACTACAACACCATAAATCCCGAGAGGACTGACTTCGGTTCGTTTGTGGTGCCGTATGAAGAGACATCTTCCGAGTCCACCAGCGGCGTCAAACGCTATCAAGTCATTTCCCGTTCACGGCTGATGTTGCGCGAAGGCCCTGGCACAAACTTTAACGTGGTAGGGAGTCTTCAGCCCGGACAACGTGTCTCGGCATCGCCACATAATGAGCAGTGGTCCAGTGTTGATGTTGAAGGGGATGGCCTGATTGATGGGTTTGCGGCTTCAGCGTATCTGAAAGAAATCGTCTAGCTCTACGGCTATTTCCGGCAGCACCACAGGCATCACACGCGCCGGTAGCGCAAGCAGTTCCAACGCTTGGGCTATCAGGTTATCCTCGAACTGGTTGCCCAGGCAATAGCGACGGTGTTTTTTTATGGCAGGTTTTATGGAGAGGGATATGATTTGGAACGTCCGATGGCTCTTGTGTGTACTTATGCTAGGGCTTTCACCCGGTGGAGCATGGTCTGCAAGTGAACAGGACATTGCGGCTTACGCCACAAAGTTACGAGAGCCACTCAAGAAAGCCCGATACATGGAAGGCGAGTGTACATCGATATCGCTTTCGGGCTNNAAAACCGGGCTTGTCGTCATGGCGAATCCAAACCCGGAACGCGTGGCGACGTGGATTCTGAATGCATGCGAAGTAGTGAAGCCAACCAGAAATCGGCAATACTGTGCACAATATGTGTTCGGGCGCATCATTAGGCAGTCAGGAGGGCAATTCCCAGTTGCTGGCATTGTCTACGAGGACCTATATGACCCAAAAGGTGTGTTCAAAGCATTCGGTTTTTACAATGGAGTCACGACGCGACTGAGCGGACTGAAACACCGTGAAATGCGACCACTCAAAGATATTGAACTACAAGCTATTCTTGACGCCGCTCCGCTCAACACAATTTCGGACAGCGCATATGCTCGTATCATTGGCGTTACTCGCGACGAGTATAAGAAGGCACATCCTTCGGTCGATATCGAGGGTCTCAAGTGGAATGATGTTGTCGCTGATGAGCATAAACGAGCGCTGAGCGGCGACCGAAATTTCCTTATTGAAGCCTGGCTTGCCACCCAAACGCTCTAACTGCTCATTCTTACGTGACTACCGCAAGCTGTAGGCAGGCTCGAACAATGTGTTAGCTCAAATGAGTGCCAGCCTACAGTGACCCGGCCAGAGCAGATATGTGAGTGAGCTATCGGTCTTGTAAAGGGATCCGGCGAAATTTTTCGTTCTGCAGAAAGGAAGTTAAGATCGGGTCTTGTTTTGTAGATCGCGAGACTCGGGTGTGGTCTCTTGCAACAAGTGGCCTCTGGAGCTTGGTGGGTAGCGAGTGGTATGGGTGAGTTACCTGAACATGTGGGCTGGGAACGCTGATTGCGTGTTTCTGTGCCATGCACGAATCAAGATCAGACCCCAGAGGGAGATCCCGCGCGGTCGGCGAAGCCCATGTGAAACAGAATATTCAGGTGACCGGATCGCAGGATGTCAAACCAGGACAGGAGTGGCAGAAAACTAGCATCAAACTCGCAGGGGCTGACGCTGCCGTATTTGTGATCTCGGGCGGCCCAATCTGTGTCAGAACGAGGAGATCAAGGCTGCGGTCCAAGGAAACGTACGTCATATTGCGCCGATTCTAGTCGGAGACAATGTTGAAATCCCCGATGCGCTACAGCACATCCAAGCAGTCCGGGTTGCCGATTCGGAGACAGTGGGTATGATGGTAAAAGATATCCTTAAGTCTTTCTTACGAAATGCGTGATAGGATTCAGAAATGAAGAGGAGTGAGGGGGCCATGGATTTCGAACCTGTTGATAAGAGAATGCAACGGCGGGATTGATAGTGGTTGGTTCTAGCAAGCGGAGGAGTGCTCGATGTCGTTCGTACGTCGGATGGTGATTGGCTACTTCGATCCGAACCAAGTGCAATCACATGAATTCGTGCGGCATCTTGTGTTTGATCGACTGCTAAACCAGGAACACGTGGCACAACTGCAAGCGGTATGTGATGAGCTATTCAGCATCCAGCTTCGGCTGGCAGATCACCTTACCGAGCCCGGCGCTCTCAAGATTGAGGAAGTAGTTATCTCACGCGATATGTTTTGCGTCGCCTGCGTGGCCCATGAACTGTTCGACATGACGGCTGTGGACGTCGCTCATCGTGAAGGGGTATATCCTCGCTCTGACAGGGAACTGAGCCAGGACCAAGCGACCTTTCAGCAAGCTCTGCAGGAGGCCCTACCAAAAGAATATCTTGAGGCCCAGCGTCAGCGAACGGAGTTTGAGAGCGAGGTCATTCGGCGCGTTCAGGCTGTCCGCCAACAGAGAACAAGGAGCCAGACTTGATCAGAGGTCTGGCGTTCCTTGGGTCTACACGGTTCGATGGTCAGTCGGATCGTGGCTGCAGAAGCAGGTTTGCAACGCCGAACCGATGCTGGATGGTAACAGCAGTCACTACTTCAAATAGTTGGAACAGAGGATCCGTGATGGTTGCTGATATAGGCTGATTGAGCAGAGGCTTCCTCTATGGGATCATGCGAGTTATTGAGCCATGGATTGAGGGAGTTTATCGCAATGAGTGTCTTAGCCTGGCCTCCTGAGAAACGCCTGCTCATCATGTTTCACAAGATTCTCCGGTGGGAGCGGCGGGCTTCACAGTCCACCGCCATAGTCAATCCCTCACCTGCCTCCGTCGTTACACTGCCCCTTCAGCCGGGCGAAACGATGATCGGCGAAGTGACGAATCGAATCGGTCGACGGTTCTGGTTCGGAAACCAAGCGGTCTACATCATATCGGATCACCAGTGGGTTGGCGGGCCATACGATTCAATCCTTGGCTATCATTGTATGGCAGAGCGGACACACATTCCTCAGAATGGATCTTTAAAGAGGGAATATTATGGGTTGTTAAAGGAAAACTATAGTGATCGCATCATCCTGGTTGATGGGTGTGGGAGCCGCTACTAGCTTGATGGCCTCCCACTGTGTATACCGGGAAGCTGGTGATGCACAGAGCAAGGGTTGGCTTCATAAATACGGCGACCGTCATGTCTGTCAGACACCAGATGTTTGATGAACATAGTCCCTGTT
>CXWK01001932.1_pt1 | contig 11898 bp, 13 predicted proteins | sample 590851 | NCBI WGS metagenome assembly CXWK01 (sample SAMEA3498364, study PRJEB10139) | wastewater metagenome | biome: wastewater treatment plant; material: activated sludge | place: Denmark | collected 2014-08-01
GGTTCCATCGGCGCATTTTCGGTGGAAGTCGAGGACCTCGCCGAACTCGCCCCGTGGGCGCGGAGCGCGGCGGACCGACTTCCGTCGGCAGGCGATCGACCGATGAGTTTCGATCTCGTTCTGGACCTCTCGAACCGGATGCCCTGGTTTCCAGACCCTGGCCGCAGGTTGGGGTATGTCCGAGCGGATACGCGACGGCCGGAACTCGTGGAGCGCGCGTTGTTCGATCTTTCGGCGCTGGTCGGCGTGATTTCTCGTCCCCGGTACGTTGCGTATCGACCCTCGCTTTGCGCGCACGCGGCCAGCAGCAGGACGGGTTGCACGCGTTGTATCGAAGCGTGCCCGACTGGCGCGTTGTCATCGGCAGGGGCGGTCGTCCAGGTCAACGAGAACATCTGCGCGGGATGCGGCTCCTGTTCGGGCGTGTGCCCGACCGGCGCCATTCGCTACGCAGCGCCCGATCAATCCATCACCCGGCGCAAGCTCGGGGCGCTCGTCGGCGCCTACGTCGCCGCGGGCGGCGTCAACCCCGTGGTCCTGTTCCATTCGCAGCGCCGTGGGGCGGATATGGTCGCCGCGCTCGCCCGCTTCGGCCCCGGCCTTCCCGCCAACGTTCTCCCGCTCGACCTCGCGCATACGACCCAACTCGGCGCCGGCGAATTTGCAATCGCGCGGGCGTTCGGGGCTGTCTCCTGCATCGTTCAACTCGATCCCGAGGATCGGCACGAAGGCGCCCCTTTGCGAGGGCAGATCGAACTGGCGAATGCGCTTTTCGATGAAGGCGCCGCGACCCGCGAGCGCGTGCGCCTGTTCGACGGTTCGGACCCCGATGCATTGCTCGACGCAATGACGCAAGATTTCGGCGAGCCTGAGGCGTTGCGCGAACCGAGCCTCGATATGATCGCCGGGTCGAATGCCGTGGTGCGAGCGGCCTTCGCCTGCCTGAAAGCCTATCGATACGTGCAACTCCCTCAGGGCGCGCCATTCGGACGAGTCGATGTCGATGATCGCTGTACTGTCTGCCTCGCCTGCGCACGAGCGTGTCCCACAAGCGCGCTGGAGGGACTGGGAGCGCCGCCGACCTTGTTCTTTCAGGAGGAAGCTTGCGTCCAATGCGGTCTGTGCGTGGCGGTTTGTCCGGAGAAGGCGGTGACGCTCACGCCACAATTCGATTGCTCCGCGTCTCGATCGGGCGCACGCGTCCTGAAAGCCGACGAAGCCGCGGAATGTCCATCTTGCGGCGCGCGCTTTGGCTCCAGACGATCGATCGAACGCGTCATAGCGAGCCTGCGCGATTCCGGTTGGGCGCAGCAAAACGAGAAACTGGCGGAAAGGCTGCGCTTCTGCGAAAGCTGCCGGGTTACGGCATAGCCCGCTCGAGCCGATGCTTCGCAGACGCCGCATATGGCCGACGGACGCCAGCTACTTGCGCGTCAAAATCTCGTCTCGCGCGGAAAACTTCTGTCGATCTGAGCGAGTCAGCCCGAAGTCGCTTTCGAGCCAGCAGAGCCGGCGTCCTTTTTGCACCAGTCCCGGCTGCCGTTGACGATCCAGACGACCGTCAGCATGACGGGCGCTTCGACCAGCACGCCGACGACGGTTGCGAGCGCCGCGCCGGATTGAAATCCGAATAATGATGGCGGCCGCGACCGCNNCGCCGATCAGCGCGGACGGTCCGGCGACGCAATGCTGCTCGCCGCTGATGCGGTTGAGCAGATACGCCAGGCTGCTCGAGAATCTGCTCGCCCTGGAAACCGAACAGCAGCACGAGGGTCGCGAGCGGCGCGATCAGCGATAGCGGCTGCAGCTGCGAAAGCAGGCGCGAAAGCGCCTTCTCGCCGCCTGACGCCAGCAGGCTGCGCCGCAAGACTTGCGCGGCGATCACGGGAATGACGATGTAGACGACGACCGAAAGGACCAGCGTGTCCCACGGAACCGTAATCGCCGACAGTCCCAGCAGCAGGCCGACAATCGGCGCGAAGGCGTTCAGGTCGTCGACCTGGCGGCGCGAGCGAGATCGACGCGCGCATGGGTCACGATAGCGCTGGCCGAGTGCAGGAAAAGAGCGGCGACCGCGACGGCGACCGCGAGGTCGGGCCAGGCGCTGCCGGTCCATGCGACGAGGAGCGCCGCGATCACGACCGCCAGATTGCCGATGGCGTCATTGCGGCTGAACAGCCAAACAGCGCGCACGTTGGCGTCGCCCTTGCGATGCGGGACGAGTACGGCGGTCGCCACGACGTTGACGAAAAGCGCGGCGAGGCCGAGCGAGCCCATCAGTTCGGCGTCGGGCGCGCGCTGCACAAACATGCGATATCCGGCCGCAACGAGGACGCCGACGCCGAGAAGAGCGAGGAACACGCCCTGCGCCAACGCCGCTCTGGCGCGCGCGGCGAGAGACCAGCCGACCGCGATCAGGCCGAGCCCCGAAATCAGCCCATCGCCGAGAAAGTCGAGCGCATCCGCCTTCACGGCTTGCGAGCCGGCAATCAGTCCGCCGACGATCTCGATCAGTCCGTAGCCGAGGTTGAGCGTCACGACGATCCAGAGAGCGCGACGATAGGTCGCCGCGACGCCAGCACGTCCTGGGGCCTCGTCCTCGATGCGGTCGATCCCATAGCCGAGCGCAGCGACCGCGCGCTCGATGTCGGCGGGGACAGCCGGCGCATCCAGCCGCAACTGCATGATCTGCGACGCGATCGAGACCTCGACCTCCCGAGCGCCATCGATCTGCCGCACCGCCCTGACGATCTTCGCCGCGCAGTCCGGGCAGTCCATGCCCGTGATGCGAAAGCTGACAGGACTGGCAATGCTCGCCTCCGGAGCGCTCATCGGCGTGCGTCTATGCGGCCAGCCACTTCGCCATGTCTTCCGGCTTCGGCAGGCCGCCCGCGTGGACCACCTTGCCATCGACCACGACACCGGGCGTCGAGGCGATTCCGAATCGTGCGATCACGGCGAAGTCGGTGACCTTTTCGATGTCGACATCGATGCCGAGCCTCTTCGCTTCGGCGGCCGCCATATCGGCCGTAGCGACACAGCGCTTGCAGCCGGAGCCGAGGATCTTGACGTTTTTCATGGCGCGTCCCTTTCAAGAGAACAGGGCGTTGAACAGATAGCCCACGGCGACGATGCCGGTGGCGACCACGCCGGCGAAGACGGCGATCAGACGCAGCGTGAGCACCTTGCGCAAAATGACCATTTCCGGGAACGACAGCGCGGTCACGCTCATCATGAAGGCGAGCGCGGCGCCGAGCGCCGCGCCCTTGCCGAGCAACGCTTCGACGACGGGAATGATGCCCGCCGCATTCGAGTAGATGGGCAAGCCGATCAGCACCACGGCCGGAACGGACCACCACTGGCCCTTGCCCATGATCGAAGCGAGCAGATCGTTGGGAACGTAGCCGTGGATGAACGCGCCGGCGGCGATGCCGACGATGACCCACAACCAGACGCGGCCGACGATGTCGCGCACCGCTTCGAGCCCGGCCTGAATGCGGTCGACGATGGTCTGCTCGTCCTGCGGAAGGTCGGCTTGCCCGGCGCGCAGGTTGCGCACCCAATCCTCCAGCCAGCCTTCGAGATGCAGACGCCCGATGATCCAGCCAGAGACGATCGCGAGCGTGAGACCGAAAGCGAGATAGATCGCCGCGACCTTCCAGCCGACCAGCGCGAACAGCAGGCCAAGCGCGACCTCATTGACCATCGGCGCCGAAATCAGGAACGAGAAGGTGACGCCGAGCGGCACGCCCGCAGAGACGAAACCGACGAATAGCGGCACGGCCGAACACGAGCAGAAGGGCGTGAATATGCCGAGAATGGCGGCAGCGATATTGCCGACGCCCTCGCGCTTGCCGGCGAGCAGCGTGCGCGTGCGTTCGGGCGAGAAAAAGCTGCGCACGACGCCCATGCCGAAAACGACGAGCGCCAGCAACATCAGAACTTTCGGCGCGTCGAAAATGAAAAACCGCGCGGCTTCCGCGGTATGGCTTTCCGGCGCGACGGGAAGCAACGAGACGAGCCAGGCGGAAAACGCTTCGAGCCGCCAATAAATTGCGAACCAGACGCCGATCGCCGCGACTGTCGCCGCGATCCAGATCGCCGGTGCGACCGGACGCCCGGGATGCGTGAAGAAGCCAACGCTCATGCCGCCCTCCTTTTCGGCTCCGGCACGACCGCCATGACTGCGTCGAGGATCGCGCGTTCATGGGTCGTCAGATCGGGGCTGAGGCGATACCGCACCCATTGCGCGTCGCGCCGGTCGGCGACGAGACCGATCGCTTTCAACGCCGACATGTGCCGGCTCATGCGCGACTGGCTCGCGCCAAGCGTCGTCATCAGTTCGCAGACGCAATGCTCGCCGCCATCCCAGAGAATGCGAAGCGCGGCGAGGCGGGTCGGCTCAGCGAGCGCGGCGAGCAGGGCGACCGGATGTTCCATGCCGCAGATGTATGCGGCAAGACGCATATGCGCCATGCCGCATGATGTCGCAAGGGAGCCGAAATGTCAGTTGCAGGGCATCGGTCCGCAGCATCCCGCCTTCGCTACCGCCTGCGGCTTGGTCGCGCGGACGAAGGCGCTCATGAACTTGCCGTCGACCTGCTTCGCCATGGCGTCGACGTCGAAACCTTCGAAACGGGGAACTCGCGCGTCCTCGACCTTGTGGACGCGCGTCGGCTCGACGCCGGCCGCCTCGAACCCGGCGGCGGCAAGTTTGGCGCGATAGTCGTTCTCGTCCAGCGCGCCGGCGATGCAGCCGACCCAGGCCAGAACGTCCTTGCGGATCTGCGCGGGGATATCGACGATCCGGACGCCGCATGCCGCATGCCGCTCGGAGCGCCTGCGACGCTTCATCGGCTCGACGCATCGAGGCGTAGACCGTCTCGCCGCGTGCTGCGAAGCCGAGCGCGATCGCCTCTCCGGAGTCCGAACTGCATCCTGCGATCAGCACGGCCGACATTGGCGTCTGCGACTTGCTCGACCCTAGACGGGCTTCCTGATCCGAAGCTCGTCGCGATTCATGCAATAGCTTTCGATCTCGCCGGAGAAGACGCCCGCATCCAGATCGCGCGTGCATTCGCGCCAGTCCCGGCACTTGGCGCAGCTTCGGCGCAGCGCCGCCATGAGTTCCGGCTCGGTCGTCTCGAGTTCGCGCCGGTCGATCTTCAGCAGCTCGAGCACGCGATCGAGCCCGTCGGTGCTCATGGCCATCGTCGCCATGGATTCCACGTCGCCGGCGGCCAGCCCCAGGTCGCCGAGGATTTCCTGTCGGGCGATCGGGTCCATGCGCTCGAACTCGTCGACGAACCGAATACCGCGCAACCAGTGAAGCAGCCGATCGCGCAAACTTGTCCTGTTCGATTGTGCTTCCATGGCGCTCGTCTCCCGCCTCCGCCACGATCCGGCTGCCTGCGGCGGCAGTCAACCGTCCCGGCCGACCCTGTTGCGTATCTTTTCCAGACGGTCTAATTTAGACGCGCCCGAAGAGGCGATCAAGAATACTTCAGGGAGGAAGCTATGATCCGGACGATTCTGGCCGCCTGCGCCACGCTCGCTCTTGCGACGGCGGCTCAAGCCGATGATCGCCCCGTCAAGATCGGCCTCGTGACGAGCTTCACCGGTCCCGGCGCCGCGGCCGGCGCCATCATGGACGCTTCGATCGCCACGTTTCAAAAGAAGTACGGAGAGACGGTTGCGGGTCGCAAGGTGCAGATCATCCGCCGCGACACGACCGGCCCGGCGCCCGACATTGCGCGCCGCCTCGCGCAGGAGCTGATCGTCGGGGAAAAAGTCGATTTCATCGCCGGCATGGACTACACCGCGAACACGATGGCGGTCGCGCCGCTGTCCACGTCGGCCAAAGTGCCCGTTCTGATCGTCAATTCTGCGACGTCCGGCATTCTGACCAAGCATCCGTATCTGGCGCGCTTCGGCTTCACGACGACGTCCGTTGCGAAAGAGGTCGCCGGCTACGCCGTCAAGAACGGTATCAAGAACGTTTATACGTTCATTCACGAGTTCGAACCCGGCCTCGATGCGGAAGCGATGTTCCTGCGCGAGTTCAAGGCCGCCGGCGGCAATGTCGCAGGCTCGGTGCGCGCGCCGATGAAAACGACGGACTATTCGCCCTACATCCAGCGCATCAAGGACGCAAAGCCCGACGCCGTGTTCGTGTTCATGGCGGCAGGCGAGACGCCGTCGATCTTCCTGCGCCAGTTCAAGGAAGCCGGCGCGGACCAATCGATCAAGATCATCGGCACCGGCGACATCACCGACGAGCCCAACCTGCAATCGGCCGGCGACGCCGCGCTTGGCCTGATTACGGGCTTTCACTACGCGCCGACGCACGATTCCGCCGTCAACAAGGAGTTCGTCGCGACGTTCAACGCAGTCGCGCCCGGCAAGTCCGTCAATTTCTATGCGGCTGCGGCCTACGACACGATGCGCGCGATCTACGAGGTGGTTGAGAAGCAGAAGGGCGACATCAACCCCGACCGGACGATGGAGCTGATCAAGCAGATCAAGTTCGAGAGCCCGCGCGGCCCGATCGAAATCGATCCCGCAACGCGCGATATCGTCCAGAACATCTACTTCCGCAAGGTGGAGAAGGCGGCCGACGGCAAGCTCGTCAATGTCGAATTCTCCACAGTGCCGAATGTGAAGGACCCGGGTTCGGCTCGCTAAGCCGCAGCGATGCTCGGGTTCCTGAATGTCCTGATCGGCGGCGTCGCCTTCGGCTTCGTCCTGTTCCTCATGGCGGGCGGGCTTTCGATCACGCTCGGCCTGATGGGCTTCGCCAATATGGCTCATGCCGCCTTCGCGATGATCGGCGGCTATGCAGCCACCCTGTTGATTTCGAAGCTCGGCGTGCCGTTCGTTCCGGCGGTTCTCGCCGCCGCCATCATTGCGGCGGCGGCAGGCGCCTTGTTCGAAAGACTGCTGTTCCACAGGTTCTATCAGGCATCCGAGCTCGATCAGGTGCTGCTCACGATCGGCGTCGTCTATGTCGCGATCGCCGCCGCCACGTATCTGATCGGCCCGGAGCAGACGACGATCGCCTTGCCCGGCTGGCTCGAAGGCAATGTCGCGATGGGGTCGGTCGAGATCAACGCTTACCGGCTGTTCCTCATCCTTGTCGGCATCGCTCTGCTGGCCGGACTCGTTGCGGTCATCGACCGCACGACCTTCGGCGCCAAGATCCGAGCCGCCGTCGCCAACCGCCGCATGACCGCGTCCTGCGGCATCGACGTCGACCGACTCTATCTCGCCGCCTTCACGCTCGGCTCGGCGCTCGCCGGCATCGGCGGGGCGCTCAGCGTCAAGCTGCTGGGTCTGGATCCGAACTTCCCGATCAAGTTCCTTACCGAACTTCTCATCGTCGTCAGCGTCGGCGGTCTCGGTTCGCTGGGCGGCACATTTTTCGCGGCGATCCTGTTCGGCGTGGTCGACGTTGTCGGCAAGTATCTGCTGCCGGAAGTCGGCGCCTTCATCATCTACGCGACCGCGCTGATCATCCTGACCTTGCGACCTCAGGGACTTGCGGGTCGGCTGAAATGACCGCCGTCGGCGTGCAGCAGGCGCACGACGCCATTCGCCGCCGTGCGCGCTGGCGTCCGGTCGAAATCTGCTTCTGGATTGGCGCAGCGGCCAGCTATTTCCTGTTTCCGACCCACCTTGTCCTGCTGACGCAGATATTGATCAGCGGTCTGTTCGCCATGTCGCTCGACCTGTTGCTCGGCTACGGCGGCATTCCCTCGTTCGGGCATGCGGCGTTCTTCGGGTTGGGCGCCTATGCGGCGGGGCTGCTGGCCGTGCACGGGTGGGGTGAACCGCTGACGGGGCTGTTGTTCGGCGGCGTTGTCGCAGGGCTGGCAGGATTTGTGTTCAGCGTCGCCATCGGCCGGGTGCATGGGGCGGCGATCCTGATGGTGACCATGTGCGTGGGCTTGCTCGTCTACGAGGGCGCGAGCCGCATGACCTGGCTGACCGGTGGAGACACCGGACTGCAGGGCATCGAGATGTGGCCGCTTCTCGGGCGGTTCGAATTCGACATCTTCGGCAGGTCGGCGTTCTGGTACGCCTACACCATCGCGCTGATCCTCTATCTGGCGGCGCGCATCTATGTGTCTTCGCCCGAAGGACTCGCGCTCGAAGGCATGCGCGAGAATGCCGCGCGCATTCCGGCGCTTGGCATTTCGGCCGCACGCCGGAAGATGATCGCCTTCACGATTTCGGCGACGGTGGCCGGTCTGGCCGGGGCGCTGCTGGCGCAGACGACGCAGGTGGTCGCGCTGGAGGCGCTCAGTTTCGAACGCTCGGTCTCTACCTTGATCATCCTGATCGTTGGCGGCCTCGGATCGCTGATCGGCGGCTTTGTCGGCGCCGCCGCATTCACCTGGCTGCGCGACGTTCTTTCGGCGCTCAATCCCGTCTACTGGATGTTCTGGCTGGGCCTTGTCCTGATCGCGATGGTGCTGGTGGCGCGCGGCGGCATCATGGGCGGTCTGGACGCCGCCGCACGGCTGCTGTCGCACCGAAACGGCCGCCGGCCATGAGCGCGCCCGCCCTTCAGACGGTCGACCTCTACAAGCGCTTTGGCGGGCTGACCGTTACGAACGCCGTGCAGCTCAATCTGCGCCGTGGCGCGCGTCATGCGCTTATCGGACCGAATGGCGCAGGCAAGAGTTCGCTTGTCCACCTCCTGACCGGCGTGTTGGTTCCAAGCCAGGGACAGATACTCCTTAACGGCGAACGGATCGATCGCCTGCCTACCGAGCGACGCATAGCCCTGGGGCTCGGGCGCACGTATCAGGTCAACTCGCTCTTTCCTGAACTGACGCCGCTCGAGTCGCTCGTCCTCGCAATTTCACGACGCGCCGGACTGCTCGGCCGGCTCTGGCGACCGCTTTCGCGCTGCTCGCACGTCGTCGACGAGGCCTACGAGATCGCCCGCAAGACCGGACTCGCGGATTCGTGCCTGAAGTTGACGCGCGAGCTGCCCTACGGCCGTCAGCGTCTCCTGGAAATTGCGATCGCGCTCGCGGGCAATCCGACCGTGCTGCTGCTCGACGAGCCGGCCGCAGGCGTACCTGCGTCCGAAAGTTACGAGGTCATGGAGGCGATCGAGGCGCTGCCGGAGGATGTCTCCATCCTGTTCATCGAGCACGACATGGATCTGGTCTTTCGCTTCGCCGAGCGGATCACCGTGCTCGTGGCGGGCTCGATCCTGTGCGAGGGAACGCCCGACGAAATCGCCAATCACCCGGAGGTGCAGCGCGTCTACCTCGGAGCGGCGGCCCATGGCTGACGCGCTGCTCGAAATCGATCGGCTCACCGTCGGTTATGGCGACGGCATTGTCCTGTCAGATCTCTCGCTATCGCTGCAGAAGGGCCGGTCGCTCGCCGTGCTCGGCCGCAACGGCGTGGGGAAAAGCACCCTGATTCTCGCGATAGCGGGGCATCTGCAACCGAAGTCCGGCCGCATATCGCTCGATGGTCGGCCGATCGACGCTGTCGCTCCGTTTGCGCGTTGCCGGCTCGGCATCGGCTGGGTGCCGCAGGGCCGCGAGGTCTTCGCGCCGTTGACGGTCGAGGAAAATATCCTGATCGCGGCGACCAAGGGGCCATGGAATCTGGCGCGCGTATTCGATCTGTTTCCGCGGCTGCGGGAACGGCGACAGAACTACGCCAATCAATTGTCCGGCGGCGAGCAGCAGATGCTGGCGATCGGCCGCGCGCTCGTGACGAACCCAAGCGTCCTCCTGCTCGACGAACCGCTCGAGGGCCTCGCCCCGGTGGTCGCCCAGGATGTGGCCCGCTGCATCGCGCAAGTCGTCGAGAAGGAAGGCGTTTCGACCATCCTCGTCGAGCAGCACGCCGGGTTCGCGCTGGAACTCGCGCACGACGCGCTCGTCATCGAACGCGGGGTTGTCGTGCGCAACGGGCCGAGCGCCGAGATCGCGCGAGATCAGGATGCGCTCGAACAATATGTCGGGATCCGAAAGGCGACGGCGCGCGCCCGCAGATAAATGCGCCGCGGCGATTGCTGTAACTTGACCATATGGTATAAATAGAAAACCATCGGGAGGACAAGATGGGTTTCCGCTTTGACCCGAACGACGCGTCGTTCATCGACGATCCCTATCCCACCTACAAGACGTTGCGCGATCGACACCCGGCCTATCGCCACGAGGAGAGCGGTTTCTACATCGTGACGCGCAACGAGGATGTGGCGAACATTCTCCAGGATTTTGCGAGCTTCTCGTCGTCGCGCGGCAATGCGCTGGTCGACTCGCCGTTGCGCGTCGGGAAAACCCTCGGCTCCAGCGACCCGCCGCGTCACGACGAGCTGCGACGCGTGGTCATGAAGGGCTTCACCCCGGCGCGCATCCAGACGATGTTGCCGGAGATCAGTGCGAGCGTGAAGCGTGTCTTCGCCGCCGTGCGCGACAAGGGCGAGTGCGACTTCATGGCCGACATCAGCCGGCCGATCCTCTACGGCGCCCTGGGCCGCATGCTCGGCCTCGAAGGAGCTGCGGCCGACAAGGCCGCCGAGCAGAGTCGCGAAATCTTTCACGTCATTCCCGGCGGCGCACTCGGACCCGCCAGCGGCCCCGATCTGATGAAGAACGTGTTCGACCTCCTCGGCGACCAGCTCGAGCGCCGTCGAAAGGATCGGGGCGACGATCTCTTTTCGCTGCTGCTCGACGCCCAGGAAGCGGGCTCAGGCATGACCGACGCCGAGATACTCGGCAATATGTCGACCGTTCTGCTCGCAGGAAATGCGTCGGTCGGCCACTACTTTTCCAACTTCATGCACGCGATGTGGCTCAACCCCGACGAGCGCCGCAAACTCGTCGCCGACATGGGCAAGCTCGAAGCGGCGATCGAGGAAGGCGTGCGCTGGGATACGTCGACACAGTGCTTCGGGCGGCAGACGACGCGCGATGTCACAATCTCTGGTGAGACAATCCCCGCCGACAGCCGCATTGTGGTTTGTTACGGCGCGGCCAACCGGGACGAGCGAGTCATTCCGAACCCGGACCGCTTCGACATGGACCGGCCGCGCGCCAGGCACTTCGGGTTCGGTTCCGGACCGCACATCTGTCTCGGGGCGCCGACCGCGCGGGCGATGCTGAAGACGATCCTCACGCCGCTGCTGCCGCAACTCGGCGACTACGAACTCGACCTGTCGCAATCGGTGCGCGTCAAGCACATGATGGCGCGCGGCTTCTACAAGCTGCCGATCAAGTGGAAGCACTGATGCCGGCGATCGAACTCGGCGGGGACGCGTTCTTCGCCGATCCGTATCCGACGTATCGACGAATGCGGCAGGAGGCTCCCGCCTATCGCGACGAAGCGTCGGGCTTCTGGTTCCTCAGCCGCCACGCCGACATCGGCGCCGCGCTCGGTGCGCCGCAGCTCTTCTCGTCGGCGCGCGGCAACGCGCTGGTCGACTCGCCGCAGCGCGTGGGCATGACGCTCGGTTCCATGGACCCGCCGCGTCACGACGAGTTGCGGCGCGTCATCATGCGCGGCGTCACGCCTGCGCGGATCGAGGCGATGCTGCCGCCGATGCGCGCTCATCTCGCCGGGATACTCGACCGGATCGTCCCTTCGGGGCGCTGCGATTTCGTCGCCGACATTTCGCGGCCCGTGCTGTTCGGCGCGCTCGGCCGGATGCTCGGGCTCGACGACGAGGCCGCCGTGCGCGCCGCCGAGTTGTCAGCCATGCTGTTTCGTGGCGAGGGTGGACCGGCGGGCCCGGCCTTGTCGGAAGAATATCGCACGCAGGTCGTCGCTTTCATACGCGGGCAACTCGACAAGCGGCGCAACACCCGGTCGGACGATCTGCTGTCGGTTCTGATCGAAGCGCAGGAATCTGGCGCGCCGCTGTAG
>CXWK01040721.1_pt1 | contig 11897 bp, 15 predicted proteins | sample 590851 | NCBI WGS metagenome assembly CXWK01 (sample SAMEA3498364, study PRJEB10139) | wastewater metagenome | biome: wastewater treatment plant; material: activated sludge | place: Denmark | collected 2014-08-01
AGCCAGAACCAGCCGGGTCTGACCCTGCGCGTCGGCCGGCGGCGCGCCAGCGGGCGTGGCGACGGCGAGACCAACCAGCAGGAGAACCATCAGGAGGCGGCCAATGGCCGTGGCGGGGCGAGAAAAAGTCATCGGGCGGCATTATAGCCCTAAAGCGCGTGCCGCGAACGAAAACCTGCCCGGCCCTTGCCTTTTTCTCAGCCGCTGTTATAATCGCGAATTCGTTGCTCGGAATTGGCAAAGACCGTTCCGATGCTTCCGCTCCCGGCAAGCGACCGGGGGCATGTCTCAAAACGAGTACATTCCACGGAAAGGAGAATAGCAACGTGCGTGATTACGAAGTGACGGTTGTCTTTCAACCGCAGTTGGACGAAGCTGAGCGCACCCAGGTGATCGAACGGCTCAGCAACCTGCTTGTCCCCGGCTCCAAAGAAGACGGCGCGCTGACCGCCAACCACTGGGGCCTGCGCCAGTTGGCCTACCCCATCCGCAAATTCACCGAAGGCTACTACGTCCTCTATGAGGCGCAGATAGACCCGACGCGCATCCGCGACATCGAGCGCAGCATGCAGTTTAACGAGGATGTCCTTCGTTATCTGGTGGTGCGCAAAGGCGAGTGAGTCCAGAACCTGGGCGAAACGCGATGCCGTCCCGAGGCTTGAACAAAGTCATGGTCATCGGCTGGCTGGAAGACGAACCCGAAGTTCGCCAGACACCCAGCGGTCGCGCCGTGGCCTCTTTCAGCATCTCCACTGCACGCCATTGGACGTCGTCCGAGGGCGAGAAGCATGAAGAGAAAGAGTGGTTCAACGTCGTCGCCTGGGGTGCGCTGGCCGAGATGTGCCGCGAGCACCTTTTAAAAGGTCAACAAGTGTATATCGAAGGGCGCTTGCAGACCCGCGGCTGGGAAGACAGCCACGGTCGCAAACACTTCCGCACGGAAGTCGTAGCCCAGGAAATGATTGTGCTCTCAGATTAACGAGGAACGTAAGATGCAAGCTACCAACCGTCCTAACCGGCGTTTCCGCACCACCAAGCGTGTCTGCCAGTTCTGTGTCGAGAAGACGCCCATCGACTATAAGCAGGTCGATATCCTGAATCGCTATGTTNNTCCTAACCGGCGTTTTCGGCCCACCAAGCGGGTGTGCCAGTTCTGCGTCGAGAAGACCCCCATTGATTATAAGCAAGTGGACGTGCTGAGCCGCTACGTCAACGAGTTCGGCCGCATGCGGCCGCGCCGCCAGACCGGCACCTGCGCCAAGCACCAGCGCCATCTGGCGCGCGAGATCAAGCGCGCCCGTCACATCGCGCTTCTGCCGTTTGTCTCGGATTAGGCGCGGGATCGAACCGATATGGCCAAGAAACCGCAGACACCCACCAACGACGACGGCCAACAGCGCCAGTCGCGCAAAGAGATGCTGATCGCGCGCAAGCACGAGCGCCAGGTGCGCAATTTGCGCATCGCCGTGGCCGTCAGCCTGGCGTTGATCGGCATTGTTATCGCTATCGCGTTGGTCAACATCTTATTCATTAACCCCGGTCGCGCCGTCGCCACTGTGGGCGAGAAACAGATCACCCTCAGTGAGTGGCAGGAGCGCGTCAGGTATGAGCGCGCCCAGCGCATCGTCTTCCTGGAGAACCAACTCACCGCGTTCGGCGGCGATGTGGGCATCGTCCAGCAGTTCGGCGGCAGTGTCATCAATGAGTTGCTCGACGCCGAGGGGCTGGGCCAGAACGTGCTGAACGTCATGGCCGACGAGCTTGTCATCTGTGACGCTGTGGCCGAGCGCGGCATCGAGATCACCGACGCCGATATCCAGAGCGAGATCGGCTCGGCCTATGGCTTCTACGGCGAGGGGGTGCTGCCCACGGCCACGCCGGAACCGACAATCACCATCGCCCCAACACCGTCGCTGACGCCCATCGCCACGGCCGTCATCACCGACGTCGTGCCGACCGAGACACCTTTCCCAACACCTACTGCTGGTCCGACTGGAACGCCCTTCCCGACGGCCACGCCCGTCTCGGAGCAGGCGTTCCAGGAGCAGCATGGTGAGCTGATTACGTCGCTGGCCGATCTGGGCGTCGACGAAGCGACCTACACCAGCGTTGTCCGCGCGCAGATGTGCCGCGACCGGCTGGGTGTGGCCCTGGCCGAGGAACAGTCGCTCTCGCGCACCGCGCCGCAGGCCAGCGTGTTTGTCATCACCGCCAACGACGAGGCTTCGGCCAACGAGATGCAGGCGCTGATCGAGTCCGAGGATTTCCTGACGGCCTGGAACACCATCGTCAGCCGCCCCGAAGACCCGGCCGCCACCGAAGAGCCGGCCACGTCGGCCTTCGAACTGCTGTGGCGCACGCAGGATGCCCTGGGGCAAAGCGTGGGCGCCGATGTGGCCGCGGCGGCGTTCGAGCTGCCCATCAATGAGCCGAGCGAGATCATCGCTGTGGACAACGGCGATGACACCAGCACCTATTACCTGATCATGGTCAGCGGACGCGAAGAGCGCGAACTGAGCGAAAGCGAGTTCCAGACGCGCCGCACGGAACTGGTGACGGTCTTCGTGGATGAGCAGTTGACCGGCAATCTGGTACTCAACGAACTGTGGCGCACCAACGTGCCCGTGCTGCCCGTGCTGGACAGCAAGTTCCTGGCCGCGCCCACGGCTACCCCGGAGACGGTCGCCACGAGCGCGCCGATCATCCCCATTGAGCCGGAGGCAACGACTGCGCCTTAAGGCAATGCGCCGCTCGCCAGTTGTGAGCCGAGATAACAAGAACGAAGGCCAGATGATGAGTCTGGCCTTTTGCATACAGGGAGAGGCGATGAGCGAGTGGGAGTGGGTGGCGGGGATGGTGGCCGTCGAGGCCGTGGTAACCGCCGGCGTGCGCGAGGTAAAGGTCATCTACAGCACCTTCGACCGCTTCGACAGCGGCACAGCCCGGCTCAACAAGCTGGCGCGCGAACGGCGGATTCCCATCGAAGAGACGAGCGCTGAAACCATCGCTGGCCTGTCGCAATCGCGCGGGCATGGCGGCATCGCCGCGCAAGTTGGGCCGCGGACCATGACGCCCCTTGATGAGTTAGCCGCGGCCGAGCCGTCGCCGGTGATCTTCATGCTTGACGGCGTGGAGGACCCGTACAACTTCGGCCAGGCGGTGCGGTCGCTCTATGCCGCGGGCATCGACGGGCTTGTCGTCCGGCCGCGCAACTGGCTATCGAGCGGGGCGGCCATTCGCGCCTCGGCCGGGGCGACAGAGTACACGCCCACGGCCGAAGCCGAGTCGCCCGAATCGGCAGCGGCGGCGTTGCGGGCGCGCGGGCTGGTCATCGCCGTGGCCACGACCGAGAAAGCACAGCCTATGGGCGACGTTGACCTGGCTGGGCCACTGCTACTGGTCATCGGCGGCGAGAAGCGGGGCATCACGCGCTCGTTTGTAAACAGCGCCGATCTGCGAGTTAGCATTCCCTATGGCCGGCCGTTCCCGTTGGCCCTGGGCGCGTCCACGGCGGCCACAGCGCTGGCCTTCGAGGTCCTGCGCCAGCGCAACGCCCGCCCTGCCTAAGACAATGGCAAGGATGAAAGCAGACCTGAGGTCTTTACTGACTTCGCAATGACCCTACTCCTATGCCTGAGTGATGTCGTCCATCATGAGCACGTATGCTATACTGCGGCACGTTAAGGTGTCATCAGGGGCGAGCAACTCGGTTCGCCTTTCATTTTGTCCCATGCAGTTTGTCCCAAGCAGAAGGAGAGCGCAGTGAATCTACACGAATACCAGGCCAAGCGACTCTTCGCCGAGCACGGTATCCCCATCCCGCGCGGCGAAGTCGCCTACACGCCGGAGGCCGCGCGCGAGTTGGCGCAGGAACTGGGCGGCAAGGTGGTCATCAAGGCGCAGGTGTTGACCGGTGGGCGCGGCAAGGCGGGCGGCATCAAGCTGGCCGCCAACCCTAACGACGCCGAACAGGCCGCCGCTACCATCCTGGGCATGAAGATTAAGGAGTTGACCGTCAACAAAGTCCTGGTCGATCAGCAAGCGCCGGGCATCCGTCAGGAACTGTATCTGGCGGCGCTGATCAATCGCGGCCAACGACGGACGATGATCATGGCCTCGGCCGCCGGCGGCATGGACATCGAACAGGTGGCCGACGAGACGCCGGAGAAGATCCATACCTTCCTGGTCGACCCGGCACTCGGCGTGCGCGGCTATCAGACCACCTACCTGGCCCAGCAAATGGACCTGCCGCGCGAATTGTGGCGCGACTTCCACGGCATCGTCGCCGCGCTCTACAACTGCTTCAAGGCTAACGACGCCTCCTTGACCGAGATCAACCCGCTCATCATCACCGGCGAAGGCAAGCTGATGGCCCTGGACGGCAAGGTGTCGATTGACGACAACGCCCTGGCCCGCCAGCCGCGACTGGCCGAGATGCGCGACGTGGAAGAGGAGCCGCTGGCCGAGGCCGAAGCGCGCCGCACCGGCATCACCTTCATCCAGCTCGACGGCAGCATCGGCTGCATGGTCAACGGCGCGGGCCTCGCCATGGCCACGATGGATATCATCAAGCTCTTTGGCGGCGAGCCGGCCAACTTCCTAGACATCGGCGGCGGGGCGAGGGCCGATCAGGTGGCGACGGCGCTGCGCCTCATCCTCTCCGACCCCAAGGTGGAGGCTGTCCTGTTCAACATCTTTGGCGGCATCACCCGCGGTGATGAAGTGGCCCGCGGCATCCTGACGGCCCTGGAGGAAATTGAAACTGACGTGCCGATGGTCGTCCGGCTAGCGGGCACGAACGCCGCCGAGGGGCTGGCGCTACTGGCCGAGGCGGACATGATGACCGCGGCCACGCTGTCGGAAGCGGCAGAGAAAGCGGTCGCCGCCGCGAAGGCGCGCGCCGGTGGGAGGGCGTCATGAGCATTCTCGTCGACAAAAACACACGACTCATCGTGCAGGGCATCACCGGCCGCGAGGGCACATTTCACACCAACCAGATGATCGCCTTCGGCACCCACGTCGTCGGCGGGGTCGTGCCTGGCAAGGGCGGCCAGACGTTCGAAGGTGAGGGCGGCCACACCGCGCCGATCTTTGACTCCGTTCGCGAAGCGGTCGAGGACACCGGGGCCAACGTCTCCATCATCTTCGTCCCGGCCAAGTTCGCCCCCGATGCGATGTACGAGGCAGCCGACGCCGGGCTGCCGCTGGTCGTCTGCCTGACTGAGCACATCCCCGTACTGGACATGATCGCCGTCCGCGCCTACCTGGACCAGCGCAATACGCGGCTTATTGGCCCCAACTGCCCCGGCCTGATTACGCCGGGCGAGGCCAAAGTCGGCATCATCCCCGGCTCCATCGTGCGGCCGGGCAACGTCGGCCTCGTTTCGCGCAGCGGCACGCTGACCTACGAGGTCGTCTTCGCCCTGACTGAGCGGGGCATTGGCCAATCGACCTGCGTCGGCATCGGTGGCGACCCGATCAAGGGCATGGACTTCATTGACGTGCTGCGCCTGTTCGAGGACGATCCCGACACGTCGGAAGTGATCATGATCGGCGAGATCGGCGGCAACGCCGAGGAGCAGGCGGCAGCCTTCATCAGCGAGCACATGAGCAAGCGTGTGACGGCTTTCATCGCCGGGCGCACCGCGCCAACGGGCCGCCGCATGGGCCACGCCGGGGCTATCGTCGAGGGCAAGAGCGGCACGGCCGAGGGCAAAATCGACGCCCTGACGGCCGCCGGCGTGCGCGTGGCGGATAACCCTGATCAGATCGTTGAGATGATTAGCTAGTGGCTAGTGACTGGTGACTGGTGACTGGAATTTAGTCACCAGTCACTAACGACTTAACGACAAGTCACTGCTTCCTGATGAACCGGCTACTGCGGGGCCTCGACCCCGGCTTTCTCGTGGTCCTGCTGATCTGCCTGCTTGCCGTCTGGCCGTTTCTCAGCCGGGCCAGTTTGCCGGAAGGGACGGACGCCGAACTTCACATCTTCCGGCTCCACGAACTGAGCGGCCTTGTTCGCGGCGGCGAGTTCTATCCTCGCTGGGCGCCCAATTTCTACCACGGCTACGGCTACCCTATTTTCAACTACTACGCGCCGCTCGTGTACTACCTGGCCTTGCCGCTGGAGCTTTTACCACGCCTCGACGCCGTGGCCGCCAGCAAAGCCGTGCTGGTCGGCGGGACGGTGATGGCCGGGCTGGGCATCTACGGCTACACGCGTGACCTCTGGGGCCGCCGCGCCGGCTACGTGGCCGCCGCGCTCTACGTCTACGCGCCCTACATCCACTACGTCGATCCCCACATTCGCGGAGCGCTGCCGGAGGCGTTCAGCTTTGCCGTCTTCCCCCTGGCCCTCTGGGCGCTCGACCGCCTGCGCCGCCGGCCGACGCCGGCCGTGTGGCTGGCCTCGACCGTCCTCGTCGCCGCCGTCATTTTGAGCCATAACCTGATGGGGTTGTTCTTCTTTGGTGTCCTGTTCGCCTGGGCGGTGTGGCAATTGTTGGCAGGGGAGCGGGGGAGTCCGGCCCTTGCCTCCCCCGCTCCCCTGCTCTTCAGCGCCCTCGCCCTGGGCCTCGCCCTCGCCGCCTTCTTCTGGCTGCCCGTCATTCTGGAGCGCAACGCCGTGACGTTGAGCACCCTCATCGGCGCGGGCGACAACTACGACTTTCGCACCCACTTCCTCGGCCTGGGCGAGCTTTTGGCTTTCTCGCGCCAACCCGATTGGGGAGCGACGCAATCACCGTTTCTGTTCAACCTCGGCGTGGCCCAGTGGGTCGGCGGGCTGCTGGGCGTGGTTATGCTCGTCCGCGGACGCACGCGCGAGCGCCGGCAACTGGCGTTCATCGCCCTGGCCGCGGCTGTCGTCCTGTTCCTGCTGACGCCCCTCTCCCGCCCGGTCTGGGAGTTGATCCCATTCCTGCCATACTTCCAATTCCCGTGGCGGCTCCTGGGCGTGGCGGCGGCACTGCTGGCAGTGCTGGGCGCGGCGGGGGTGGAGGCGGTGCAGGGCAGCAGGGCGGCAGGGGAGCAGGGGAGCGCGCCTCTGAACTCGCATCTCGCATCTCGTATCGCGTATCTCGCCGCCGTGGCTTTGCCCATGCTGCTGGCTCTGCCCCTGAGCCAGCCCACGCCCTGGGCGCCGTTCGGCGAGGTCAACACCCTGCGCATGTCGCAGATCGAGAACAGCGGCCGTTGGCTGGGCACGACGTCAACGGCCGACTATGTGCCGGCTACGGTCGAGATGCTACCGCCGCGCCGCCCATCAATGGTCGATCCCATCGGCCAGGGGCTGCCGCCCGACCGGCTCAACCGCGAGGCTATGCCCGATGGGGCGAGCGTCATCACCGAAGTCGTGCGCCCTTTGCTGACCCGTTACCACGTCAGCGCTCCGAAGCAGTTCCGCCTGCGGCTCTACCAGTTCGATTTCCCTGGCTGGCAAGTGACGGTCGACGGTCAGCCGGCCGTCACCGAGCTGGCTGAGCCGGAGGGGACAATCGTCGTCATTGTGCCAGGAGGGGAGCACGTGGTGGAGGTGCGATTTGGTTCCACGCCGGCGCGGGCGACGGCGTGGATCGTCAGCGCGGTTGGACTGGTGGCGGCGCTAGCCGTCGCCTGGCGGTTACGCCGTCACGCCCGCGTGTCGCTGACCGTCGACCGGGGCGACCTGCGCACCGATTGGCCGGTCGCGGCCGTCGCCGGGCTGATCACGGCCGCGGCCATCTTGCTCCAGCCGCTCGGCCTGTTCCATGACCATTCGCAGGGCGACACGCTCGATATTGCCGCCACGGCCCGCTATACCAACTTCGGCGACCAGATCGCGCTGCTGGGCTTCAATGCATCGAGCGAAACAGCCGCGCCGGGTGGTAGTATAGACCTGACGCTCTACTGGAAGGCTCTGCGCGCGCTCGACATCGAGTATCAGGTCTTCGTCCACGTCGTGGACGCAGATGGCAACCTGGTAGCCCAATCAGACAAGATCAATCCGGGCGAATTTCCGACCCATCGCTGGCCCACCGATAAATACGTGCCCGATACAAACCACTTGGCGCTGCCGACCGATCTGCCGCCGGGCGACTACACCGTCTGGACAGGCCTGTGGGTGCAAGATGAGGGTTGGCGACTACCGGTGTTTGACGAGACCGGCGCGGTCGCCGGCGACCGGGCCGAGTTGTTCACGATGGAGGTTAGATAGCATGGCGGCGCGGGTGATTAGCGGCAAGGCCAAGGGACGGCGGCTCAAGCTCGTGCCGGGCGACACGACGCGGCCGATCATGGATCGCGTCAAAGAGAACCTGTTCAACATCCTCCAGGAAGTGGAGGGCACGCGCTGGCTCGACCTGTTCGCCGGGACAGGTCAGGTGGGCATCGAGGCCCTGAGTCGCGGCGCGGCCACGGTGGTCTTTGTCGACAAAGGCCGCGCTGCCGTTCAAACCGTGCGCGACAACCTGGCCCACACGCGCCTGACCGACGGGGCGACCGTCGTCGCTGCCGACGCCTTCGCTTTCCTGCGAGATGCCGAAGAAGCGCCTTTCGATGTCATCTTCGTCGCCCCACCGCAGTACAAGGAGATGTGGTCGGCCGCGCTTTCGGCCATCGACGCCGATACCGGACGCTATCTACGCGAAGATGGTCTGGTCGTCGTCCAGATCGACCCGCGTGAATTTAAAGACCTGCCACTGCAACAGCTCGTGCTGACCGACAGGCGGCGCTACGGTAGTACGTTGCTGTGCTTCTATGGGAGTTCCGGTTAGGGCATCTCAAGCGTCAGACTCAGGGGAACGGGCTGATGGCCCAAACGGCAGATAGCCGCGCCTGTCGGCTGTGGAGGGCGAAACGCGGACACGCGGCAACGTGACGCGCATCGTTGTCCCCCGGCCCAGGGTGCTTTCGGCGCTGATGTGGCCGCCGTGCGCCTCGACAATGCTTTTGGCGATGGCCAGGCCCAGCCCGGTGCCACCCTGCCGTCGCGAGCGTGCTTTGTCCACCCGGTAGAAGCGCTCAAAAATGTGTGGCAATTCTGACGCTGGAATGCCGACGCCGCGGTCCTGGACCTCAACGACGAACTCATCACCGTGAACGAAGGCGTGTAGAGTCACCAACGTTTCGGGCGGGCTGTATTTGCCCGCGTTGTCGATCAGGATCATGATGGCCTGCTCCATCCGCGCGGTGTCCAGCTCTACGAGACCACGCGCCTTCAACGACAACTGGAAAGTTACCCTCCGCTCGCGGGCCAGCACCGCGGCCCGGTCGCCCAACTCCAGCAGAAACGGCTCGATCTCGATCAGATCCAGTTGCAGCGGCAGTGATCCGGCATCAGAACTGGCCAGGAAGAGGAGGTCGCTGACCAGTCTGGTCATCCGGTCCGACTCCTCAAGGATCTCCGCCAGCAAGGTTTCCTGGGTCTCGTCGTCGTTGTCGAGACTCATGGCCAGTTCGGCATTGGCCCTTAACACCGTCAGGGGCGTGCGCAACTCATGCGACGCGTCGGCGATGAAGTCATTTTTCAGCTTCAGCGCGCTGGTCAGCTCCGCCGAAGTGTTCTCCTGCTCGCGCACGTTGCGAATCGTCAGATAAGTGAGAGCGCCACCGACCAACGTCAGGCCGCCGAGCATGGCCAGCAGAGCACCCTGGGCGCGGCTCGTCTCCTGTTCGACGTTCCGCAGGGCGGCCGAGGCGCGTTGCTCACCCACCTGATCGATCTGGCGGGCCGAATCAGACAACTCGGCTATTTGGAGCAGGCCAGCATCGCTGGCGCGGGTAAACGCGCGCGGATCTGTCTCGTAGAGATCGATCGCCGGGCGAAACTCCGCGTAGTACTGCTGGGCCTTTTCGCGCAGAGCCTGCGGCGAGGGGAGCGAAGCGTCCTCAATGGGCAGTTCTGCCAGACGGTCAATCTGAACAAGCAGCAGGGCATGGGCCGTCTCGAAGTCGGCCAGCCCGCGGCGCGTCGGCCCGGCGAAGGCGATGTTGCGATGGTAGTGACGCATATCCAGCACGGCCACCCGAAAGTCGTCGCTGCGATCCTCCAGCGCGACATCGACCGTCATTGTCTGTTCGGTAATGCGCCGCACGCGGGCAATGATGCCCAGGCCCAGCAAGTCGGCGACGGCAATGGCCAAAAGCAGCCCGGCCATGGACAGGACGGCCAATTGCCAGGCCGAGAGCGACGGCCACCTCAGCTTACGCATGGCGTCTCCGACCGTCTGGCGATTTGGGGGTTTGGCCACAGTTGAGTATCATCTTACCTGAAGCGTATGAGAATCCTGATCATTGAAGATGACGAGGCGATTGCTCGGGTCTTGCAGCGTGGCCTGCGCGCCCACGGCCACCAGACGGTTGTAGCCGAGACGGGTGAAGATGGCGTGCTGCTGGCGACCGATGAAACGGTGGAGCTCATCATTCTCGACGTTTCTCTGCCCGGCCTGAACGGGCATCAGGTCCTCGAGCGCGTGCGTAGTAGCCGTCCTCGTTTGCCAGTGCTCATGCTGACGGCACGCAGTGATCTTGAAAGCAAGGTCAAGGCGCTTCATGCCGGGGCGGATGATTACCTGACCAAGCCCTTTGCCTTCGAGGAATTGATGGCGCGTATTCACNNNNGCAAATTCGTGCCGGCGACCTGCGGCTCGACCTGTTGGCCCAGCGTGCCTGGCGTGGCGATGACCTTATCGAGTTGACTGCCCGCGAGTTTGCCCTGCTCACGTATTTCATGCGCCATCCTAACCAGGTCTTGTCGCGCCAGCAAATCCTGGATAGCGTCTGGGAATACGATTTCGACCCTGAATCGAACATTGTCGACGTTTACGTGCGCTATCTTCGCAACAAGATCGACGCTTCCGGCCAGCCTTCCTACATCGTCACCGTACGCGGAGCAGGCTATCGCTTTGAGCCACCGCGCTAGCTCTCTCTCGTGGATTCGACGAATGTGTTGAGCGGCTCGTTGATTTCGATCTCAATCTCGATCAGCGCCCCGCGCGATTCGATCTCCATCAACGCCTCGCGGCGCCCCTGGATCACAAAGAACGTCCACTCACCCTGATAGACGCCGAGATCTGCAACCGTCCAGCCTTCTTCTTCAAACACGTTACGATAGAAATCGTGGACGACCTGCAGCTCGTCGGCCACGACATATTCTACTTCCGTCTCCATCAGTTCCCCATCTAGCACCTGTCGATACTCGACACGGCTTGATCCCGGGTATCTGGGTAGGCCCTCGACATCGGTACCGGGCACTTCCGTCGTTGGGGAAGCGGCCAGGCCGAGCGGCGCGGCCGGAGCAGGCTCCTGGGACACCGTTTCCTGGCCGGCGCTGGTCTGATATCCAGCCCACAGGGTGCCGCCAGCAAACCCGATGGTCAGGAGTAGTAATCCGGCGATGGTGAAGGCAATGATCTTCTGTACTTTCACGTCAACTCTCTTCTTGTTCAATCCCAATTTGCTGCCGCGTCTGCATTCACTCCTGTGTCTGTGACACCAGGGGCATCCAGATGGGCTGGATCTTCTTCTATAGTATGGCCTCGATTGGTAAATTGAACATGAGGTGAAAATGGGAAGGTTTCTAATTGTGGTATCAGCCAACACCAAGCGAGGGGCGCTAGACTTCTAACTGTAGCAAATAAACGAGGCGCATCGAGGGAGTTGGCCAGACGCTCTATAAGGTGACAAGAGCAAAACCGCCACATCGAGCGCTAGACTAGGTCACCAGATTTAACTATGAGGAGTAAGGCCAAGAATGAACAGCGATATGATCGTGAAAGCCTGGAAAGAGAGCGAGTATCGTCTCGGGTTGGACGAAGCGGTTAAGGTAACGCTACCCCAGCACCCCGCCGGGTTGGTGGAGTTGACGGACGCGGAGCTGTCCGACGTGGCCGGTGGCCGCCGTCGCCGCCGTCGTC
>CXWK01016421.1_pt3 | contig 11895 bp, 11 predicted proteins | sample 590851 | NCBI WGS metagenome assembly CXWK01 (sample SAMEA3498364, study PRJEB10139) | wastewater metagenome | biome: wastewater treatment plant; material: activated sludge | place: Denmark | collected 2014-08-01
CTGGGGGCAGGGCAGGTTGCGGGACCGGAGCTGGTTCCCTGCTATGTTCAGCGCACGGAAGCGGAAGTGAAATTCGACGAGCAGCAGGGGGTGTCGGCTCTCGAACGGCGCCGGCAGCGGGTCGCCAGCAAATTAGCGCAGGGCCGTGGGAAACGCGGTCGAACCGACGCCGATCCGCAGCCGCGGAAGTAGGCAATGGCATTGGGAATTGAGTCGGATATGGCGTCAGATTCGGTGCTGATTGAACCGGCGACCGCTGAGGTTCTCGACGAGGTATTCGCCATCGAACAGGCTTGCTTCTCTGCCCCCTGGACGCGCAAAATGTTGGTAGCCGAGTTGTCCGGTAATCAATTTGCCCAGTTCCTTATCGCGAAGTGTCCTGACCCCGGGTCAGGGGCCTTCGTGGTTGCCGGGTATTTTTGCTATTGGATCGTGTTCGAGGAAGTGCGGTTGATGAACCTGGCTGTGCTCGCCCCGTTTCGACGGCAGGGTGTGGCGAGGCGGCTGGTCTGTACGGCATTGCGGGCCGGGTTGGAGCGTGGTGCCAGCCGGGCGATGCTGGAGGTGCGGGCCTCGAATCAGGAGGCGTTGACCCTCTACTATCGGTTGGGATTTCGTCAGACCGCCACGCGGACGCGGTATTATGTGAACCCTGACGAAGATGCGGTGCTGATGGAAATGGCGCCGCTCCAGTTAGGTCCCTTGTGCGAACGGTCGTAGGGCGATTCCGGGAGCCGGGCAACAGGACAGTCATCCACGAACGTATGTAGTCAACCAGGAGGTGCGACATGCAGACGGAGACGGCGATCACTGAACGGTTACGGCGGTCCAATACAGAATTCCGTGCGCTTGAAGAATCTCACCACCGCCTCGATGCCGAGTTAGCCGATTTACAAAAGCGGCATGTGCTCACGCCGGCGGAAGAAGTGCTGAAGAAGCAGTTGCAAAAAGAGAAGCTGGCCACCAAAGACAAAATAGCCGAATTCATTCGATCGTCGCGTTAGCGAAGATCTCCGGCTTTCCGTCCCGGTCGCATCCCGCCGCTGCTCGCATCGAGCCGGTGTGAGAGCCGAAGGCGCGGAAGGCCGGGTCGTTGATTCAGACAGGCAATGCTCGCACCACTGGCCGCCCATATTCAGTCGCTCAAGAAGCGGCTGCTGATCATCGTGGTGACCTTGGCGGTCGCGTTCGCCACGGCGTTTGCCTACTCCTCCGAGATGGTCGCCTGGCTCAATCGCCCGTTTCCCAATCAACTGGTGTTTTACGGGCCGACGGAAGCGCTGTTTGCGTCCATCAAAGTGTCGTTTCTGGCGGGGATCATCCTCAGCCTGCCCATGGTGTTTTACCAGTGCTGGAAGTTTATCGAACCGGCGTTGCTCCCCAAGGAGCAACGCTGGGCGATTCCCTTGTTCCTGCTGGCGGCGTTTCTGTTTGCGCTCGGCCTGGTCTTTTGTAACCTCGTCATTCTGCCGCTCGTCATCGACTTCTTCGTCAGCTTCGGTATGGATCGCGACATCACCCCCGCGCTCGGTGTAGGGACCTATATCGACTTCAATGTCAAATTTCTCCTGATCTTCGGCTGCGCCTTTGAACTGCCGCTGGTGCTGACTCTGTTGTCTCGCGTGGGGGTCGTCTCGGCCGCGGTGCTGGCGCACTATCGCAAACATGCCATCATGGCGGCGCTGATCATTTCGGCCATCGTGACCCCGGACGCGACGCTGTTTACCATGTTGTTGATGGCCGTCCCGCTCATGGTACTCTATGAGATCGGGATCATCGGGGCCAAGATCTTCGGGCGGGCCGCAGGGCCGGCTCCCGACATGAATTTGCCGCTCGATCCTGATATACCCATCGGCACGGCCGGTCATCGCGTCCGGTAATCCGGCGCCCACACTTTTGGAAGGATGATCATTCTATGCTGCGTCACATGCTGGTGTTGACGGCGTTTACACTCGGCGGTCTGCAGGGGTTCGCGCATGCGGCATCTTTCCCGGGCGGGAGCGAGGGCGGTGCTCCGTTGAATCTGGAGCAGGGGCATCCGGGGCAGGAACCGGGCGCCTCCGCCGATATCGGCAATACGAGTATTCAGGCCCTCACGGCCGGCTCCGGAGGAGTGATTTATGCCGGTTCCTTCGGCATGGGCATTTTTCGCAGCGCCGATCGTGGCGGGTCCTGGACGTCGGCCAACCAGGGATTGACCGATCCCTTCGTGCTCTGTCTCACCACCGGCAAGGACGGCGCGATCTACGCGGGTACGTTTCGCGGCGGCGTCTTCCGGTCGCGTGACGGGGGCAAGATCTGGCAGCCGGTCAACAAGGGCCTCAAGCGTCTGGAGATCAAAGCCTTGATGATGGATGCCAAGGGGCTCTATGCCGGAACCGGGGACGGCGTCTATCTGTTGAATGCCGCGCAGGATCAATGGAAGGTCGTGTCCACCGGTTTGGATGAGATTCTGGTGCACGCGCTGGCCAGGACCGACGATGGGACCCTCTACGCAGGCACCTCCGGGAAGGGCGTGCATAGTTATAAGGAGCGGTCGACCGGATGGACGCGGTTGCGGCAAGGGCTGCGCGACCACGAGGGATTGGTCGAAAATTTTATCCGGGTGTTGGCCGTGGATAAGGAACAGGGTGTCTATGCCGGCACGTTCGACGGAGGTGTCTTCCGCAGCGGCGATGCGGGCAAAACCTGGTCGCCGATCAGCCGGGCCTTGCCGAACGATTCGATCCGCGGTTTGATCAGCAATGAGCGCGGCGTCTATGTCGCCACGGGCCGGGGAATCTTCAAGACCGTCGACAAGGGGCGGCAATGGGTTCCCTTGAACAAGGGGCTCAGCAATCTGTCGGTGCAAGTGTTGATCGAAGGTGAAAAAGGGGGCTTCTACGCCGGCACCAGTTCGGGGGTCTTTCGCAGCGATGACGATGGCCTCACCTGGACGGCGGTCAGCCAGGGATTGGAAGGGGAGAGTGTTGCGCCCTTCAAGTTTAACTGAGTAGGAAAGGATACGAGATGACGGCACAAGCGGGTTCACCGGTAGCGACCATTTCTGTCACATCCAAGAACGAGCCATGGGGCGAGATCGTGCTGCGTTTGTTTCCCGACGTGGCGCCCGGTCATGTGAAGAACTTCGTAGATCTGGCGAAGAAGGGCTTCTACAACGGCACGACGTTTCACCGGGTGATCCCCGGGTTCATGATTCAGGGCGGCGATCCCAATAGCAAGAATCCGGACCGCGCGTCGCATGGAATGGGTGGTCCAGGGCACAACGTGAAGGCGGAGTTCAACAGCAAGCCGCACAAGCGAGGGACCCTGTCCATGGCGCGCGCCAACGATCCGGACAGCGCGGGCTCGCAGTTTTTTATCTGCGTCAACGACGCCAACTTTCTGGACTGGCAGTATACGGTCTTCGGTGAAGTGCAAAGCGGACTGGACGTGGTCGACAAAGTGGTCGGCTCCAAGCGCGACGGGCGGGATAACCCGCTGGAGCGCGTCGAAATGACCGTCACTATTACCGAGTGATGGCCGTGAAACGTAAAAAGTAACACGTACGACGTGAAGAGGGAAAACTCAAAGAAAGAGGGGCGGGTCGGCCGACGTTTCGCGTTTCACGTTTCACGGATGACTGTGTTTGCCGCAGCGGCCTTGGCCGCTGCGGGGTGCGCCATTCCCCAGGTCCCCTCGCGGACCGTCTACGAAGATCCCGTCAATTTTGTCCGCTTGGAGTTGGATGCCAATGTGCTGCCGGAGTGGCCGCCTGGTCATTTCACGCATCCGGCCCAGTTCTCTCACGACCAGGTGCGTCGCGTTCTGATGGGCCTTACGGTCCAGGAGCACCAGGCTTCGATCCAGCGCTGGATTTCAGGGGACTCGATCCGGTTGCCGATGTTTCGGGATGGGGAGATCGCGATTCTGGTCCCGCAGTTGGTCGAAGCGTTACGGTTGGCGCGGGAGAATGAGCGGGTCACCTATTACCTGAGTCAGCCGCAGACGTCGGTCAAGCGGATCATCACGTCAGGCGGGCTCTACGTGAGGGGGACTGAACTGCACTTTATTTTGGGAAATTGGCAAACCGTGTACGGTATTCCGGCCTACGGCATGATTTACGATCGCCGCTACCCCATGAATCCCATCGTCTCCAAAGGCTTCGACCTGTTTTTCGATCTCGACCAGGCCATGGTGATTCAGAGTACCAGCATCTGGGACTGGCTCCTCGCCAACTCCAAAGACGAACTGGTGATCGACCTTGCCAGAGTCTTCCCCGGCCAACCGGTCTAGCCCGGACTATTCCTGACCGCCCGCTCCGTCGTCCGATCCTCTCGCCCGGCGGCCCTCGGACTCACACGCCTCGCGAAGGTATCCATGAATAATCCTGGCTAGAAGCCCAAAACACGCGTCCATCGTGAAGCGGGAAGAAAAGTCACCACTCATCACGCGTCACGAACGGCGAGCATGCCTCGGTCGGAGCACCTGCTAATTGGCCGGGTGCGGTCCTACTGCATCCGGTGAAGGGGGGCTGGCGCGACTCAATAAGAGCGCGCGCCCGGTGTCGTCGCCCTGAGACGTGTAGGCTAGCGTGACTTCCGCAATCTTGTAGTCGAATTGGGTTTCTGCCAACCGGGTTTGCGCCGCGGTGACCGCCACTTCCGATTGCGTCACTTCCACCACTGTGCCTAACCCCAGTTTGTAGCGTTGTTTCGAAAGCTGCAACGCTTCTTGCGCCGTCTTGACCTGTTCCTCGGCCAGGGTAATTTGTTGGGCGAAGGTCAGGGTGTCGAGATAGGCGTTGGTCACCTGTTGCGTCAGCGCCTGTTCGATACTGCTGGTTGCGGCGGAGGCGGCCTGACGATTGGCGTTCGCCTCCACGACTTGATTCTCGATCAGAAATCCGGTGAAGAGGGGCATCGACACCATCGCGCCGGCCATCCACCAGCCGCCGGTCTGCTGGTTCTGGCGGGCGTCGAAGGGATCGAAGGTTCCGCCGCTGGCGATCGCCGAGACGGTCGGCAGGTACTGGCGTTTGGCCGCGGTGAGTCTCGCATCGGCTGACGCGGTCTGCTCCTTCGCGCGTTTCACTTCCGGATGCGACAGGCTTTCGTTGATCAGGCTTTCCAGCGTCTTTTGCGGGCGCACCTCCACGGAAATGTCTTCGAGGACGTAGTCGTCGCCTCCGACGATGCCCATGGTCCGGTTCAAGTCCGCAAAGCTGGCTTTTAAATCGTTACGACTGCGCACCAGGAGCGACTGCGCATTGACCAGTTCCACATGCGCCAGATCGAAGTCGAGCTTCGATTTCAGTTGTTGTCGGTAGAGAGTCTCGATCTGCCCGGCGATGATCCCGCGCTCCCGGACGGTTTCTTCGGCGATCTGGACCAGCCGCTTCCGCTTCAGACTGTTCAGATATGCGCGTTGCACATACAGCAACACGAGGGCGCGGCGAGCGCTGACATCCTGCCCCTGCGCGCGTTCGGCCAGCTTGTTCGACTCCACCAAATTGCTCGTGTATCCGAAGTCGTAGATGCGCTGGTTGGCGATGACACCGCCGGTGAAGGTGGTCTGGTTTTCACGGAGTAATCCACCGCCGACCATGAAGCGCGGGTTGCTCACTCCGGCGCCCGCTATCGTGTTGGCGTTCGCATAGACCTGCGGGTAGTAGAGGGAGCGGGCCTGTTCGGTGCGGGCCTCCGAGGCCTTCAGGTTCGCCGCGCCTTCGAGCAGCATGGGGTGGTTCTTCACCGCGATATCGACGGCGCGCTCGACGCCCAGAAAACTACCGTGAGGCAGCGTGAAGGGCTGATCCGTCTCGGCAGCCTGCGAGGCCGAGAGGAACAGGGCCGTGACCGCCAGCGTGGTCAGCGTCCTGAGGGGGGGCTGGGACCATAATCGACTCATGAACGTTCTCCCTGTTTCTGCAAGGTTCCATTCGGAGCAGGGGTCGGCGGCGGAGGAGTGCCACCGGGAGCGCGACGCTCGAATTTCTGTTGGGACGGTTTGGCGTCAGGCAGATTGAACGGCGCAGCCTCGACCGGCATGCCGTCCAGTAGGCGGCGTTTTCCGACCGCGACCACTTCTTCGTGGCCCTGCAAACCGGAGGTGATTTCGATCCAGCGGCCGTCGCTGATGCCGGTCTGTACTACGACCGACTTGGCCTTGCCCTCTTCGACGATGAAGACCGATTTTCCTTTGGGTGTGCTGATGACGGCCTGTGGCGGCACGACGAGAGCCTGGGGGATTTCCCGCAAGCCGAGTGTCACTTCGGCAAAGGTACCGGGCCGGAGCGCATGGTCTGTGTTGGGCAAATCGATCTCTATGAGCAGGCTGCGCGTCGCGGGATCAAGCGCCAGGGTGGAGCGGGTGACGACACCGCTGAACGACCGGTTGGGCAGCTCCGTGACCTTCACGGTCGCGGTGGTTTTGCCTGGAACGACCCAGGGGCTGTCGTCCTGTGGGACATTTGCATAGACACGAACCGTGTTGAGGTCCATGACCGTAAAGAGCGGAATCGCGCTGGAGGCCGAGGACGTGGCGATCTGAATGAGCGAGCCGGGATCGGCGAAGCGGGCGGTGACGATGCCGTCGTAGGGCGCACGGACCTTCGTGTAATCCCGCATGACGACCCGTTGCTCCATCAGGTGTCGGGCACCTTGAAACGTCGCTTCGGCCACGTCCACGTCCTGCTTGGCGATCACATCCGGCGATTCCTTCCAGACCTTGGCCAGTCGTTCGTAGGTCAGCTTCTTGATTCTGTAATCCGACACGGCTTGCTGATACTGCTCTTCTACCTCCGGCGCGTCGATCACGGCGACCACTTCGTTCTTCTTCACGGTGTCGCCCTTGTCGGGGCCGATCCATTTCAGATAACCGGCGACTTTGGCGTAGAGCGTGGTTTGATACAACGGCGACACGTTGGCCGGCAGCTTGGCTGTATAGACCAGGTCTCGCCGGGTGGGCTTGATGACTTGCACATCGACCGGTGCGGAGTCCGGCTCCGGGGGAGCGGAACCGGGCGCTGGTTCCGGTTGGGCCGTTACAGTGGGACGGGCCGGAGCCGAGGGGGAAGCCGGTTCGTCTCCCTGCCAATAGAGATAGCTGCCGATGGCCATGATCAGAAGCACGGCTGCCCCAGTCCAGAGCAACGTGCGGTAGGAGCGTGCCACGGGCTGGGGCGGGGCTACCTGTTCGGTCATCGAATTTCCTCCAGAGTCGCGGGCGCGGTCGAAGACACAGGGGGACGTTCCCGGCGAATCAACACGAGTGAGTGCATGATGGGGACGACCAGCAACGTCATGATCGTGCTGACCGCCAGTCCGCCGACCACCGCACGGGCCAGGGGCACCATGGTTTCATTCCCCTCGCCGAAGCCGAGGGCCAGCGGCAACAGGCCGAGAATCGTGGCAAGGGCCGTCATGAGGATCGGGCGAATGCGTCGCCGTCCCGCTTCGAGCACGGCATGTTCGGCCGTGGCTCCATGACGGACCATACGATTGGCAAAGTCGACGAGTAGAATGCTGTTCGACACCACGATGCCCATCATCATCAGGGTTCCGATCATCGACTCGACGTTCACCGACGTATTCGTGAGATGCAGCGTCAACACGGTACCGATCCAGCCCAGCGGAACGGCGACCAGGATGATGAGGGGATCGATGAACGAGCGGAACAACGCCACCATTACGAGATAGATCAAGACGACGGCGAGCGGGAGGGCCAGTGCGAAGTTCTGAATCGCACCGCGCATGTTAGCGACTTCGCCGCGCAGTCGCACTGTGACGTCCTTGGGCAGGGGCACCTCGGCCAGGACCTTTTCGATATCCTTTGCCACGCGGCCGAGATCGTTTCCGACCGGCGTCACCAGCACGTTGATTAACCGGGACAGATCATAGTGATCGATGGAGTCGGGACCGGTTTTGAATTTCAGAGAGGCCACATCCCGCAGCATCACCGGCGGTCCGCGCCGGTCGTCTCCCGAGGCGTAATAGCCGCTCGTCAGTTCCATCTGTCGTCCCGCGAAAGGCGTGTTTTGCAGCGCCAGTGTGGAACCTTGCATGCCGCCGCCCGTGAGGCTGGCCGTCGGTAACAGAGGGGTGCGCGCGCCGATGATGGGAATGTTCAGCAGATCTTCCGTCGTGGTGAGCGATTGCTCCGGATACTGCGCCAACAGGAAATAGCCGTTGGCAGTCTTGGGATCCAGCCAGTAGTTCGGGGAAAGGGCCAGATTGGAGCTGATGCCGGTGATGACATCCACCACCACGCGATTCTGGTTGATACCGTAATACGCGGCCTTCGTGCGATCCACATCGATGTGCAGCTCGGGATAACTCTTTCCCTGTTTGATCCGCACATCGACCGTGTTGGGTACCTGCGCAATCCGTCGCTGGATCTGCTCCGCCACCGGCCTGACGATGTCCAGGTTCGGCCCCTTGACCTGGATGTCGATCGGGGCTTTGAGGCCGAAGTTCAACACATCGCTGATGATGCCGCCGGTTTGAAAGGCGATCTCGACGCCTGGCAGCGACGCCTTAAACTTCTTCCGGAGCTCAGCGATGTAGTCTTCCGTATGACCCTGATGTCCGGTGGCCAGGTTTACCAGCACGAAGGCCGTATGGTTCCCGGTGTTCGGCGCAAAGCGGGCGGCATCGCCGTAGTAGAGCCCGGTGTTCGAAATGACTTCTTCGAGGTCGTCCTTCGGGATCGTATCGTGCACGAGTTGTTCGATGTGACCCACGATGGCCGTGGTCTTTTCGATCCGTGATCCCTCCGGCGCCATCACCGACATGGTGAAATTGCCTGCATCTACCTTGGGGAAGAACTCGGTGTGGAGTCTGGGGAGCAGAAAAACGCCGGTGCCGACCAGGGCGAGCATAGCCAGGCCGATCACGACCGGTTTGAAACGTACACCGGCGGTGAGCAGTGGCTCGTAGATCGCGAGCACGTAGCGAAACCATCCTTGGTCGGCCGAGGACTCATGTTCCGAAGATTTTGCATGCCCGGCTTGATAGAGCCAGGCCAGCACGACCGGTGTTACCGACATGGAGACGACATAGTCGGCCAACATGGCGAAGGCCACCGTCATGGCCAGCGGGACGAAGAGATACTTCACGATCCCGGTAAAAAACATGATCGGCAGGTACACGATGAGGATACAAATCGTGGCCACCAGGATGGGCAGGGTCAGCTCCATGGCACTGTCTTCAGCCGCCGAACGGCCGTCCTTGCCCATTTCCAAGTGCCGATGCAGGTTTTCCTGCACCACGATGTTGTTGTCCAGCAGAGTGCCGATCACTAGCGCGAGTCCGCCCAACGTCATCAGGTTCACGGTTTGTCCGGTCAGATAGAGGGCCACCAGCGCGGCGGTCAAGGAGAGGGGAATGGCCAGGCCGACGACGAGCGCCGCTTTGATGCTTGCCAGGAAAATAAAAATCATGAGGCCGGCGAGACCGGCGCCGAGCAGGCCTTCCTTCTGCAAGTTGGCGATGGCCTGGCGGATGTACAGCGACTGGTCGTAGATAAACTTGATGGTCGTCCCGGACGGAATCTCTGTGAGATTCGAGAGTTTTGCGCGAATGCCGTCGGTCACTTCCAGCGTGTTGGCGCCTTCCTGCCTGGTGATCGGAAGGTAGGTCGCTTCACGCCCGTTTACCCGCACGATCGAGGTCTGTACCGCGGCGCTGTCGGCGGCGGTGCCGATGTCACGAATCAGCACGGGCGTGCCGTTCACGATCTTGATGGGAATGTCGTTGATTTTGTCCACCACGTCCACGAGACTGTTCGAATAGACGTAATAATCGAGGTCGCCGATCTTGATGTTGCCGGCCGGGATGATGGCGCTCTGGGCATTCAGCGCGTTCACGACCTCAGACGGAGACACGCCGCGTGCGAGCAGCCGTTGCTGGTCGAGAAAGACCGTGATCTGCCGGACCTTGCCGCCCAACGGCGGGCCGAAGGAGATGCCGGGGATGGTGGCGATCTGGTTGCGTACGTTGAAGTAAGCGAGGTCACGAATTTCTTTGGGGCCGAGCGTGTCGCTGGAGATGGAGAGGTAGCCCACCGGCAGACTGGATACGCCGAACTTATAGACGGAGGGCGGATAGACGCCGGGCGGCAGCAGGCGAATGATGCTGTAGGCCAGGCTGGTCAGTTCCGACTGGGCCGCATCGATCCCATAGTCAGGCTGAAAAAAGACCTTGATGTAACTCATCCCCGAGAGCGATTGAGATTCGATGTGTTCGACGTAACTCGCCTCGACGAAGCGTTGCTCCATCTTGAGCGTGATCGCCCCTTCCATTGCGCTGGGGCTCAGGCCGCGATAGAAGGTGGTGACAAGAATCGACGGCAGCTTGATCTCGGGAAAGATGTCCACGCGCATTTTCTGATAGGACACGGCGCCCAGGATCAGCGCAATCATGCAGATCGCAAAGACGGCGTAAGGATTTTTAAGGGCGGCGCGCGTCAGCATGGGGTGGCCATCCGTCTGGTACAGTTGTGTTCCAGCCAGAATTTCCAGAGGTGCAGGGAGAGGCTCACCAGATCGTCGAATTGTCCCGGCTTGACCACATAGCCGTTGGCTCCGGCCTGGTAGCAGGCTTGCACGTCCGCGGCGTCATCGGAGCTGGTGAGAATCACCACTGGGATCGGCGCAAGCCGCGCATCCTGCTTCAACTGTTTCAGCACATCCACGCCGCGTTCTCCCTGTAATTTGAGGTCGAGCAGGATCAAGCCCGGTTCATCGCTGGGTACGTGATCGTTGAGATAGGTCATTGCCGCACGGCTGCCATCGCTGATCTCCAAGCGTCCCTTGTATCCCGACTGCGTCAGGGCCTGGCGAAAGAGTTCACATTCGCCGGGGCTATCGTCGATGAGCAGGATGGATGAGGGCATCGTGTATAGATCAAGTGATTCTTTACGCAGCGTAGAGCAGGGACCGTGCCGGAGGAGCTTTCTGCGTAGTCATTCCAGAAAGTGTGTGAGAAAACAATGGCTTAGTCAGGCGCGATCTGGTCTGAAGGGGAGTCGGTGGCCTTGTCGTCGGGCGCGGAGGCTGGAGAAACTCCCTGGCGTCTAGGGAATTTCTCCAGAGCATGGCCTTGCTCGATCAGGCTGCCTTCGGGGCTGTTTTTTTCCACTCCATCATCTTGGCCGTTAACTTGGAGGAGGCCGCCGTGTAGTCACCCTTAAAGCCGATCGACGCTTCCGCGCCGGTCTTATCCCCCGATTGCACCTTGGTGACGACCGTCGCCGCGACCTTGTGGAAGGCCTTGTGCAGTTCGAGGATCTCTTTGTAATAGGGGTCTGTGGCGGCGGGGGTACCGGCCAGACTATACAGCCACTTGCCGAATTCGCAGCGGTTGTCCACACCGACTTCTGCCGGGACNNAAAGAAAAGGGTTTCCTGTTCCTGTATCGGAGGGAGGAGGGGAAGGCTTGAGGGGGAGGAGCGCGGCCTGGTCGTCCTCTTGCTCGCGGAACGCGCGGCCTATGAAGGCCCTCGTTGGATACGCACAGTTAGAACGATGCCCCGAGGCCAGCTCACTGGACAAAACCGTTATGCCTCCCAGGCATTTGTCGATCTGCCTCCAGGGCTTTTCCTAGCCTCCCCGGCTGGCAGAAATGAGTAGCATGGTTCAGGACGACTTGGCCGTAGGTACGAGAGGTAGCAGAGGTGTGCCTGCGACCACAGTGCGTCGGTCAGTCCAGGAGGAACCCGATCATGTCAGAGGATGGTTCAGTCTCGATTCCAAGCCGCGGGTGGCGTCTCATTCAAACCAGAGATTTCGGGCTGCTGTGGTGGGGGCAGACCACCTCTCAGATCGGAGAGGGCTTAAACAAGGTTGCGCTGCTCTGGTTCGTCTATGAACTGACCGGCTCGGTCATGAAGATGACCATGGTCGGACTTCTCCAG
>CXWK01004290.1_pt3 | contig 11893 bp, 7 predicted proteins | sample 590851 | NCBI WGS metagenome assembly CXWK01 (sample SAMEA3498364, study PRJEB10139) | wastewater metagenome | biome: wastewater treatment plant; material: activated sludge | place: Denmark | collected 2014-08-01
TCGGACTGGCGCAGCTGAGTGATATCCCGGTTGGTTTCCAGGACGAGGCTCCGGCCGTTGGTCTTGAGCAATCCCCAGCGGCTGGCCACGAGCACGTCCCGCCCGTCTTTCGTGCGATGGTGAATCTCGCCGGTCCATTCTCCGGTCTGTTCCAATTCGGCCTGGATCGTGCCGAGGGGCGCGGGCAGCCGGCTCTGCAGCAGACGATTGCTGCTGTGCCCCAAGGCTTCCGATCGAGTATAGCCGTACAGCTGTTCGCACCCACGGTTCCACTCCACGATGCCCTGGTCGATCTCCCAGGCGAAAATCGGTTCGTAAGACAATTCGATGAGCCTGCGTTGCTGGGTCATCATCTCTTCGGTCTGCTTTCGCGCCGTGATGTCGTGAGCGATGGTGGAGACGGCGTTGACGAGACCGTTGGCATCCATGATGGGGGACACCGTTAAGGAGACCTGGATAGAACTGCCGCTTTTCCGGATCCGAATGGTTTCGTACTGTTGCACCCGTTTTCCTGTTTTGATCAGTTCTATCAGGGTGGTTTCTTCGAGTTGACGGTCCGGTGGAATGAGAAGGAAAATCGATTGGCCGATGATTTCCTCGCCGGAGTAGCCGAACATCAGCTCGGCGCTCTTGTTCCAGGTCAGAATGCGTCCGTCGAGCGATTTGCTGATGACGGCATCGGAAGAAGATTCGACAATGGCGGCGAGCCTGGCCTGCATGGACTCCGCCTGTTTTCGGTCATGGATCTCCGTGAAGGTCCCTAACCACCTGAGGAGGCAGCCGGCGTTGTCCCGAAGCGGTGACGCGTGCGCATGAAACCAGCGATAGGTGCCGTCCGCCCGTCGAAGACGAAACTCGCTGTCGAACGGCTGTGCACGTGCGATTGCCTCTTGCCACTGCTCGATCGCCATCCGGCGGTCTTCGGAATGCACTTGCCGAGTCCATCCGTGACCGAGCTGCCCCGCCGCCGGCATTCCCGTATAACTCATCCACTGCGGACTCAGATAGTCGCACTCTCCTTCGGGGAGGCAGGTCCAGATCGGTTGCGGGAGGCACTCCACCAACTCTCGAAATCGTCCCTCGCTGTCGGCCAGCGCGGTTTGGATGCGATTGCTCTGGGCCAGCTCCTGCGCCAATCGGTGGTTGGTCTGCTCAAGCGCGGCGGTACGTTCTTTGACGAGGATCTCAAGCGTCTGGTGACTCTGGCGAAGGGCCGCATCGGCTTTTCGGCGTTCCGTGATATCGACGAGGGTAGAGCGGCTGGCGATGAACCGACCGTCGGAATCCTTGAGGGCCGTGGCACTCAGCAGAATCGGCAGCAGCGTACCGTCTTTGCGACGGAGCTCGAACTCCAGGTCCCGCACGATTCCTCTCTCGAGGAAACCTGGGAACTGTTGATGAAACAGTTCGACAGACTCGGGGGTCAGAAGATCTTGGAAGCGCATGACTCCGATGACCTCGTCTTTTTGATAGCCCAGCCAGTCGAGTTCCGTCTGGTTGATGCCGACGAACATGCCTTGTGAGTTCAGTGAATGGTATCCGCAGGGCGCATGGTCGTAAAGGTCCTGTACGTCCTGCGCGTTTTTCAGGAGCAGGCTCTCTTTCAATTGCAGAGCCTTGTGTTCAGCAGCCAGGGCGGCCGTCCGAATTACGCGTTCGGTTGCCGCCCGGTACTGGACGATCAGATGGGCGATGACTGCAAACATGCCCAATCCGGCGGCGCGATTCAAGAGAGGCATCCATGAGGGCATGGTGGTCATGGGGCCGGACGGGACGAGACAAAGCAATGTGAGGATGGCGCACACTCCCGCCGTGAGGTAGGGAATCCATGTGACAGGAGCTTGGTAGGTGAGGATTAACGGGATGAGGTAGAGGATCCAGACAGGAACACCGAGCGGCGTCACCGCGTCGAGGAAGAAGATGATCCCGATTGAGACGGCAATGAGGCTAAGAATGGCCCCTCCACGAGGGAATAGATCACTCGTGCTTGACTCGGGCGCCTCGTTCTCGGCTATAGCCACATCGCTCCTTTACAGGAGTCCCGAATCTCATAAGGAGCCAGTATTACAAGAGGCTATCGCAATCGACGCTACTATGCACCTAATTACCTCATGCGAGTAGAGTCAATCCGACCTAGGCATTTACCTAGGTGCGGTATCTGCGTATAAGAAGACTGCCGGATTCTTGCGCGGCGGCCGTACAGGCACCGGCCGATAGTCTTGCCGGAAGCAGGATGGGACCTAGAAGTTCGTTTCCATGCTCAATGGGGTCTTATTCAGCACGGTCGCGGCGGCGCGGGAGAGGGCTGCGTCCTGATGGTGGTCGAGAGCGTAGATACGGAATTGCACGAGGCGGGTGGGGAGCAGATCCAAAAACTCTTCCAGCGGTTCAGTTGAGACACCTTTCGTGCCGGGATCGAAGACGAGCAGGGGGATGCCGCGCGTATCCTTGGGATCGGGGCGCGGATCGAGCGGGGCCATGTCCACGCGGAACGGCAACGCCTGCAATTTGGCCGGCAACGCCTTCTGAATCTGCTGCTGGAATTGCTGGTGGCTGGGGAAATCCATGCCTCGCTCGATGCCTTTTTCCTTGAGCACCGTGCTGTAGGCCATTTTCCACTTCACGTCGCGTCCCAGGATATGCGCCCATTCCTGATGCAAACGACGCAGGCTGCTTTGGCCGGCTTTCTTCCATCGCCTGACATCCTCCAACAACGACCAGTCGGTCAAGGTCAGGTATTCATCCATGTGCTTGGCTGGGTTGGACGGGAACAACAGCTTCATCGTGTCCCCGAAGATGTCGCGCAGATGAATGTCGATGGCGCGGGTGGTGCGGTGATAGTACACGTTCGAATACAGATACATTCTGGTGTTCAGAAACATCTGCAGGGCCGGCAGCCCGGTCTTATGAATGGTGAAGCCCTTGTCGGTGACGATGGTGTAGTGAATCAGACGGGTCAGGTCCACCGGCCCTACCGCGACACCGCACATGTACGCATCGCGCAAGACGTAATCAAGGTTGTCGGCTGTGTAGCTGCCTGAAATCACTGGCTGGAGCATGTTGATCCAGCGCGGAATGCGGGAGTTATCCTTGCCTTTCTCCTTCAGGATCACATGCGCAATGTGATCCGGATTCAGCTCTTCTCCGCGATCGAACGGGCCCGACGGACTCCGGCGGATTTTCTTGATGAGGGGGCCCAGGTGCTCGCGCACGATGATCTGACCGAGCTTTTCATGCGAGAGACCGAAACCATGCAAAAAGTTATCGTCGAAGAAATGGCAGAACGGACCATGTCCGATGTCATGCACGAGAGCCGTGATGCGTAGAAACTCCTCGACCAAAGCCGCCGAGGGAACGTCGGGCACCGCCTTCTTCAAGAAGGGGTAGAGATGGCGCGCAAAACGGCCCGCTACATGCATGGTGCCGAGCGAGTGCACGAATCGCGTATGTTCCGCTGAGGGGTAGACCCAGCGCGCGCTTTGGAGTTGATAGATGTAGCGCAGTCGCTGCACCCATGGAGAATCGATCAGATCTTTTTCCGTGCGTTCCGAGGGATCCGGCGTCGCGTACGGCACCGTAAACGACACGTATTCGTGGATGGGATCGGCGATGAGGGCTGATCCGTCATAGGGAGCGGGGGGATGTGCGGTTGGTAGTTTCATGCGGTCGGCGGATGCATGATCTTAGCGCAGACCCGATGAAGGGGGCAACGGTTGATGCCCGTCCGTCGGGTTTGCTCTCCGGTACTTGGAGAGCAAGAGATAGGCGAGCGGATAGGCTAACAGGCCGCCTGCGATACTCAGGACCATCCCGCCGACGAAGAACGGCCAGGCGTAGGGCATGACCTGATGATAAATCCCCATGAAGGACAGGTCGCTCCAGTCGAAGGACGGAAAGTCATGCACTCCCAATAGGGTGGCGCCGGTCCAATAGGTGCCTCCGAGGATGGGGATCAGCGTCCAGGGATTGTTGAGGAATGCGCCGGCCAACAGCGCCACCACGTTCAGCCCGAAGGCCCAGGCGCAGAACCCCACCATGACCATATGAAGACCATAGGCCGGAGAAAAGCCGATGAAGCTGCCGATGGCAAAGGCCAGCGCCGTCCGATGCGGTGTTTCATCGAGATGGAGCACTTGGCGAAACAACGATCGTACGTCTGCCATCGATGTTCTTGTCCCGGATATCGCTAAGAGGGCCGCAGAAAATGTTCGTAACTGGTGAGCGGCAGCGGTTGCGCGGTTCCTGCTGCGGTTCGCAAGCGCAGACCGAGCCGCTTGGGAGTGATCGAGCCGATACAGGTGAAGCAAAAGCCGGTCTTCTCCGCCAGCCGTTCGAATTGCTCTTGCTTGCGGCGCGGAACGGTGAACAGGAGCTCGTAGTCCTCGCCGCCCTGTAACCCGATCTGCTGCGGATCACGGCCATGCGCCAGGGCGTAGGCCAAACAGGCCGGAGAAATCGGGAGTGAGCCGGCGAGCACGTCCGCTCCGACGCCGCTCTCTTCGCAGAGGTGTCGGAGGTCACCGGTCAGACCATCGGACAAATCGATCGCCGCACCGGCGAGTCCATGTTTCACCAGCCATTGGCCTTCTGCAATGCGGGCGGACGGCCGGTGGTGACGCGCGAGCAGAAAGCGGGTGTGTGTGGGACGCAGTTTCTCCGCTCCGGCGCGGGCCGTGGCCGTCAGGAGGTCCAGCCCTGCGCGGGAGTCGCCGAGTGTGCCGGTGACGTACAGCCGTTCGCCGACGCGGGCGCCGCTGCGCAGGAGAGCGCGTCGAGGTTGTACGGTTCCGGTGAGCGTGATGCTGAGAAACAGGCCGTACCTGGAGGCGGACGTGTCTCCGCCGACGAGGCAGACCCGATAGGGATCGGCGGCCTGCATCATGCCGCGATAGAGTCGTTGAATCTGTTCCGTCGAGCAGGTCGGCGGAATTGCAATGGCCACGAGCATGAATCGGGGGGTGCCGCCCATGGCGGCGATATCGCTCAAGTTGGCGATGGCCGCCCGGTATCCGATGTCTTCATAGGAGGAGGTGGCAGGGTTGAAGTGCACACCCTCAGCCAGGAGGTCCGTGGTGATGAGAGTCCATTCGTCGGACGAGGTCTTGAGGATGGCCGTGTCATCGCCGATTCCCTTGAACACCTGCCGGTCTGGTCGGGCGGCCTGCGCTTGCAGCAGCCGGATCAGGCCGAACTCGCTACCGACAGAACTGGTCCGGCGGGATCGGCCTGACGGCATATTAGAGAATCAACGATGGCGAAGCCGTCGGAAGGCGGAGGCTTTTCCGGGGCGAGCCGGTTGTTCGCTTGGATGTGGTCGCGCGCGCCGATTTCTTGACCGGAGTCTTCGGGGCCGATGCGCGCGGTTTGCGGGACGATGATCGCCGCAGGGCCGCCTTGATGACATCGTCGACCGTATCGACAAAGATCAACTCGATGCCCTTGAGGATATGTTTAGGAATTTCCTCCAGGTCCTTCTTGTTGCGCTTCGGAAGGACGACGGTCGCGAGTTTCGCCCGTTTGGCCGCGAGGATTTTTTCCTTCAAGCCTCCGATCGGCAAGACGCGCCCGCGCAGGGTGATTTCTCCGGTCATCGCGAGATCGCGCCGTACGGGGATCTGGGCCAGCGCCGAAGCGATGGCCGTGGCCATGGTNNCGCGAGCGGACATAGCTCAGGGCGGCCTGCGCGGATTCTTTCATGACGTCGCCGAGATGCCCGGTGAGGGTGAGTTGCCCCTTGCCCTTCATGACGGTCGCTTCGATATACAGCACGTCGCCGCCGCTTTCCGTCCAGGCAAGGCCTGTGGCGACGCCGATTTCGTCTTTTTCAAGCTCCGCCTCGGGAACGAACTTCGCCACACCCAGAAACTTGTTCAAATTGGTCTGGTCGATGGTGTGACACTCGGATTTGCCCTCGGCCACCTTCTTGGCCACTTTCCGCATGAGGTTGGCGATTTCCCGTTCGAGGTTCCGGACTCCGGCCTCGCGCGTGTAGTGCGAGATGACGTGGCGGATGGTCGCCTCGTTCACGCGGATATGTTTTTCGGTAATGCCGTGCTCGTTCATCTGTCTGGGAATTAAGTACTTCTGCGCGATCCCGAGTTTCTCTTCTTCCGTATATCCCGGGATGTCGATGACTTCCATGCGATCCCGTAACGCGGGCAGAATCGGATCCATGAGGTTGGCCGTCGTGACGAACATGACTTCGGTCAGGTCGAAGGGCACCCCGAGATAGTGATCGGTGAAGGTGCTGTTTTGTTCGGGATCCAGCACTTCCAGCAGCGCGGCCGAAGGATCGCCGCGGAAATCCATGCCGACTTTGTCGACCTCGTCGAGCATGAACACGGGATTGTTCGTGCCGGCTTGTTTCATGCCCTGGATAATACGTCCCGGCAGTGCGCCGACGTAGGTCCTGCGATGGCCGCGGATTTCGGCCTCGTCGCGGACTCCGCCCAGACTGATCCGGACGAACTCGCGGCCGAGCGCGCGGGCGATGGATTTGCCGAGCGAGGTTTTGCCGACGCCGGGCGGTCCCACGAAACAGAGGATGGGCCCCTTCATTTTCTCTTTGAGCTTGCGCACGGCGAGGTATTCGACGATGCGTTCTTTCACCTTTTCCAAGTCGTAGTGGTCCTCGTTCAGGACCTTCATCGCGGCTTTCAGGTCGAGATTGTCTTTCGATTTTTTATTCCACGGGAGCTCGACCATCCATTCCAGATAGGTCCGGACCGTGGCTGACTCCGCCGTGTCCGGATGCATTTTTTCGAGCCGCTTGAGCTGCTTCTCGGTTTCCTTGAGCACCTTCTCGGGCATCTTGGCGTCTTTGATGCGCTTGCGGAATTCCGCCACTTCCTCCGCCCGTTCGTCCAACTCGCCGAGTTCTTTCTGGATGGCTTTCAACTGCTCGCGCAGAAAGTATTCGCGCTGGGTCTTGTCCATCTCCCCTTTGGCTTGCGCCTGGATCTTCTGCTGCATGGAGAGGACATCGATTTCCTTGGAGAGAATTTCGCTGATCTGGCGCAGCCGCTGAATCGGGTCCACGATCTCCAGGACGGCCTGCGTGATGTCGACCTTCAGTCCGAGATTGGAGGCCACCATGTCGGCGAGCCGGCCGGGGTCTTCCAGATTTTCGATGACCACCATCACGTCGGGAATCAGCACCTTGCCGAGGCTGACGATCTTCTCGATCTGCTCCTTGACCGTGCGCATGACGGCCTCGGTCTCCAGTGTGGATCCGGCCTGCTTCGTCTCGACGAGTTTCTCGATGCGAACCGAATAATAGGGGTCGTTCTGGATGTATTCTTCGATCCGTCCCTTGGCGAGTCCCTGGACTAAAATCTTGATCCGCTCGTCGGGTAGCTTGAGCATCCGCATGATGATGCCCACGGTGCCGACGGCGTGAATGTCGTCCGGTTGCGGGTTTTCCACATCCAGGGATTTCTGGGTGGCGAGGAACAACATGCGGTTGCCCGCGAGCGCGGCTTCGATCGCCTTGATCGACATCTCGCGTCCGACAAACAGCGGGAGCACCATGTAAGGAAACACGACGATATCTCGGACAGGCAGCAGGGGCAGCTGGTCCGGCGGTTCGAGGTTCTGGTTGCTTGAGAAGTCTTGTTCTACTGCTTCAGCCATGAGGCTCCAGTCTGCTGCTGTAGGGTCTCAGTGATGGTGACGTGCTGTGGCACGGTCTGGGTGACGGTAGTCCGTCATGCCCAAGGCTAGCTGGTGGTGCGTGTTCGACCTTGGCCGGATCGGCTTGGGCCGCGGCGACGCACGTCGGCGGCGGTCGGTCGGAGTCGTTGTTGTAGGAACTCGCCGAACGCAGGTCCCAAAGATGGGTTCTTGAGCGCCAATTCCACGGTGGCAATGAGGAATCCGAGTTTGTCGCCCGCATCGTGCCGCTGTCCCTCGATTTCGTGGGCGAACATCGGGGTGTGCTTGACGAGTTGCCGCAGGGCGTCGGTCAGCTGAATTTCTCCGTTCTTACCTGGAGGCGTCTTGCGGAGGATCGGGAAGATCTCCGGCGGCAAGACATACCGGCCGATGACGGCGAGATTCGACGGCGCATCGGCGGGCGCGGGTTTCTCGACCAGGTCATCGACCCGGTGCAGCCCCTTGCCCAGGCGTCGGGCGGAGATGATGCCGTATCGGCTCACCTCTTGGGGTGGAACTTCCTGTACGCCTAAGACGGCGCCTTTGCGTTGCTTGTAAATATGAATGAGTTGCGCGAGGCCGGGGACCGCCGCGTCGATGATTTCATCGCCCAAAATGACGGCGAACGGCTCATCGCCGATCAGGTGCTGGGCGCAGAGCACGGCGTGCCCGAGGCCCATGGCTTCCGGCTGGCGGACGTAACAGAAGTTCGCCAGATTCGAAATGTGCCGCATCTGGTTGAGCACCTGCCCCTTGCCGCTGCCCTTGAGATTTTCTTCCAGTTCCAGGGAGCGGTCGAAGTGGTCTTCGATCGCGCGCTTGCCGCGGCCCGTGATGACGATGATGTCTTCGATACCGGATGCGACGGCTTCCTCCACGACATACTGAATCAGCGGTTTGTCGACCAGCGGCAGCATCTCTTTGGGAGAGGCTTTGGTGGCGGGAAGGAAGCGAGTGCCCAGTCCGGCAGCGGGAATAATAGCTTTACGTACATCTGTTCTCGTCATAGGGGGATAGTATGTGATGGGGTAAGTGAAGTCAAGATTTCCTCCGGTCTTTTCGGCGCGGCGCGTGCGTCGTTGCGCGGGGAAACTCCTTTACATTGAAAAATGTGGTCAATATAATCCGAGAGTTTTTCTGCACATGTGCGGTGGTGCTGCAACGAAAGCGGCGCATCGGTGATGGTAACGAAAACAGTTCGTGAGTGCCTGCGCAAGGCCGGTCGGCCCGACGCACGAGACGCGACACGGAACGCGGTGGTTTCCTATCTCGAACTTCAGGACAACCAGTGCTTGCATTCCGAAGTGGTACGGAAGGATTGCGGTGACCAAGTCGGGAGGCAGGCGGTGGGTGCCGATTCTTATTCTCGCGCTGGTGGCGCTCTACGCGTTCGGTGTAGGGGCGCCTCTGTACGCCCAGGACGGCGTGCCGACAGTCACGTCGGTCACCATTCGTGGGCAGAAGCGCATTGAACTCCAGGCGATCGAGGGGCGTCTCACGCTCAAGGCCAACGATCGTTTTACGGCCGACGCGCTCCGCGAGCAGGTCAAGATCCTGTACGGCACCGGCTACTTCGAAGACGTACAGGTGGAGACAGAACCGGCCGCGGGAGGTGTGTCCGTCGGTTTTGTCGTTCGGGAGAAACCCTTCATCACGGAGATCGTGTTCGACGGCAACGAGGAATTGAGCGACGACAAGCTCAAGGAAAAGGTCACGATCAAGAGCCAGACGTTCCTCGACCAGCAGCAGGCCAAAGAGAGCGCGGAAAAAATCCGGCTCGCCTATCAAGAGGACGGCTACTACAACTGTCAGGTCATTCCCGTCATCCAGGCGGTGGATGAGGACCGGAAACGGTTGACCTACTTCATCAAGGAAGGCACCAAGGCCAAAGTCCTCCATATCAATTTCGAGGGCATGCGGGCGGTGACCAAGGAAGAAATCTTTAAGGTGACGGCGACCCGGGAATGGATTCCCTGGTATGGACTCATCACGCAGTTGAAGGTGCCGTCGCTGCTGTCCGATGCCGGCGTGCTGAAACGCGAGGAACTGGGCAACGATATCGAACGCATGCGGGAAGTCTATTTGAACAAGGGCTATCTGAACGTGCAGATCAGCCAGCCGACGCTGGAACTGAGCGAGGACAAGAAGTGGTTCGAAATCAACTATTCGATCGTTGAGGGCGAGCCGTTCATCGTGCAGGAGGTCGGGTTCCGCGGGAATACGGTGTTCGAGGATCATGAATTGCGCGAAGGGCTGAACATCAGACCGGGCGAAATTTTTCAGCGGGCCAAGATCCGGGGAGAAATCACCCGCATCACGGATCTGTACGGCGCGAAGGGGTATGTGTTCGCCGACGTCGTGCCCAACGTGACGCCCGACAACAATTCGCGCACGGCCACGATTCTCCTCAATGTAAAAGAGGGAGAAATGATGCGGATCCGCGAGATCCACGTCCACGGCAACGACAAGACCCGCGACAATGTGGTGCGCCGCGAGCTGCGGTTGGATGAGCAGGACGTGGTCGACACCCTGGCATTGAAACGCAGTTTCCAGCGATTGAACAATCTCAACTTTTTCGAGACCGTCGAAATTCTGCCGCAGCAGGTCGATGTGGACAAGGTCGACCTCAATGTGAAAGTGAAGGAGAAGCCCACCGGCCAGTTCAGCATCGGCGGCGGATTCAGCACATTGGATAAGCTGGTGGCGATCGCGGATATCACCGAAGGAAATCTCGGCGGGAACGGCTGGTTGGGTCGTATCCGCGGGCAATTGGGCCAGCAACGGTCGTTGGGATTGGTGACGTTCCGCAATCCCTATGTGAACGACTCGTACAATGCCCTGCAGCTGGATATTTATCGGTCGATGACCAACTACATTTCCTACTTCGAGTCGAAGTCGGGTGTCAGTGCGACGTGGAGCCGATGGTTGTCGGAGTATGTGAACGGGAGCATCAGTCTGTTCGGCGAGCAACTCAAATACAGCGACCCCGAAGCAGGGCTGTGCCCGGATTTCATTCCGCTCATTTGCCGCCAGCTCGGGACGCAATCGTCGACGGGTGTTCGTACCTCGATTTTTCGCGACACGCGCGACTATTACCTGGATCCGCGCACCGGCTGGCGCTTCAGTCTCGGGGTCGACTACGGAACGCCTGCGCTGGGCGGCAGCAATCACTTTTTCAAGTATTATGCGGACGTGATCAAGTATACGCCGCTGATCTACGATACGCGGTTCTCGGTGCACGTTCGGTACGGCTCGACGGAGGGGATCGGGGGCCGGCCCATTCCCCTCACCGAGCGGTTCTTCGTCGGCGGTATCAACACCATGCGCGGATTCGTGTTCGGGCGGGCGGGGCCTGTGACGCCGAACGGATCCCTCTTGGGTTCCGCGAAGGAACTCATTTTCAACAACGATTTTATCTTCACCATTTCGTCCGAAGCGAAGCTGAACGGCGTGTTCTTCTTCGATTACGGAAATGGATTCGACGACAACGAACCGGTCCAGTTCAACAAACTGCGGAGCGCAGCCGGGTTCGAAGCCAGGTGGATTTCTCCGTTCGGCCCCTTGCGGGCGGCCTACGGAATCAACCTGGATCCCAGGCCGACAGAGCGAATGGGTGTGTTCGAGTTTACGATCGGGTCGTTGTTCTAAGGCAGTCCGTGTCGGTGCGTGAGAAAGGAATCGCCGGAATGGGTGGACCAGTGGGCCGCAGTGGATCGAGGGGAGCCGGTCGGGCCGGGTTGTGCCTGGCGCTTGTGACCGTGGCGTTGGTTGTCGGCGGGTGCCGGTCCGGTCACTCGACGGTGCCGACTTCGACACGTATCGGTGTGGTCGACCCCCAGCGCGTGTTGAGCGACACCAATGCCGGGAGGAAGGCAAAGGACATGCTGGCGTCTTTTGCCAAGAACCGGCAGGCCTTGATCGAGTTGGAGGAAAAAGAGTTGCGGCGGATGGAAGAAGACTTCATGAAGCAGGGCAGCGTGTTGAGCGCCAACGCCAAGCGCGAGCGGGAGGAACAATTCCGTCGTCGCATGTCGGAGTATCAGCAGAAGGTCACCGACTTGAATCGTGAAGTGCAGGATAAGCAGAAAGAGGTGTTGGACGGATTCCGTGAAAAAATTGAAACCTTGTCGGGCCGAGTGGCCAAACGGTTGGAACTCCAGGCCGTGTTCGATCGCGGGCGCGGCGGACCCACTCTGTACTTCGACGAGGCGGTGGATGTGTCGTCGCAGGTGATCGAAGA
>CXWK01088681.1_pt8 | contig 11893 bp, 6 predicted proteins | sample 590851 | NCBI WGS metagenome assembly CXWK01 (sample SAMEA3498364, study PRJEB10139) | wastewater metagenome | biome: wastewater treatment plant; material: activated sludge | place: Denmark | collected 2014-08-01
AAGACTAAATTAACACTTTCTACAAACTAAACAATGGCGACAATCTCAGTTGATCAGTATAACGACGACAATACAACCGCCAGAGCTGCCGGTGAAGCATTAACTATTAATGGTGCAACATATACACAGCGAACGGACAGTAGGTGGCACGCATATAGCCCAGCGAGTATGACAGGAACATACTCTGACATCTTACCCAGTGCTACCCTTGGAGGAAGATTTGTAATAGATGCAACCGATGTCAGATGGCTCGCTTATAGTAGCGGCTCCGGAAACGTTCCGGCCATTGGCACCTCGGTCACTCAAGCTGGGGCTAGTTCGAGCTATTTATTGGGAGTATATGCCTCAATGACCGCGGCTCCAACTACGGTTGGTAGCGCAATGCCGGCTAGTGGTTTTATAAAATTCCGTGATGTGGACGGAGTGTTTACCTCCGGTGCACTTACTAATATAGGAGCTAGTGCTACTGGAGCAGACGTTACAGGCTGGCTAGAAATTGTTATGGATCAAGGAACCGGAGTTGATATCAATATCCCAAGATTGGGAGAATTTGAATCGCGAGGAAATTGGTTTTATTTGGATAATACGGATGGGACAACCGCACAAGTGCTGCAGGTTCCAACTAATGGAGGTGGGGCTAACACCCATTGTCCCGGAGTTTGGATCGAAAAAGCCTCACCAACCACTGCCACATATAGTCTGGCTAACAATATAATCACCATTACGCTCTCTGATCACGGCTATTACGTTGGTGATGACGTGGATATCAGTTTTACAACTGGCGGAATGAGCGGTCAAACGACTTATAACATATCTAGCGTGCCGACTGCTGACACATTTACAGTCGCACAAACAGGAGCTAATACAAGCGGTGATTGTAATGTTTCCCAGTTTGAGTTTTATCCGGCTCTGTTATCAACCACTGGCTGGCTCCAGCGACATATCGGCAGCCCCGGTTTGGACGGAGCGAACGATGATTTACGACAAAAATTTGTTAAAACAATAGGCACTGGTCAGATCCAATTGGGTGAAAATGCCAGCCAGTCGGCTACTTATACAACAGCGTCACTGTCAGGTACCTATACATGGAGTGCAAATACTGTAACTATCACGTCAACCGCACATGGTTTACGGGTTGGAGAGCAGGTCTATCTGGATTTTACATCGGGAACTGCCACACCGGACGGAGTGTATACGATATTAACCAACGCTGCCAACACTTTTACCGTTTCACTGTCTGGCTCTGGTACCAGCGGTAACGTAACAATCTGGGCAAGAAGCACGGTAACTTTTGCGGCGCATGGTTATGCGATCGGCAACCAGGTTTATCTAAACTGGACTAGTGGTGGTATTACAACTGATGGAGTTTATATTATCGAGACAGTTGCCACCGATACTTTTACTGTCAACACGTACACTAATTCGGTTGCAGGGGGCAACGTAACCATCGAAATGACCATAGGGTATATCCCCGCTTCTGGTCTGCGAACTAGGGTGCCGAATATCTTTTTGAGACAATGTGCAACCGGCAGTAGAGCGTCCAATGCTGCCCCTCATGCGACCATTACCACCAGGCCAGAGTTTATCACCTCGAGTGCTGGAGCAATTGATGCCGAATATCTTTACGGTGATTGGTATTTCAATTTTTTACAGCCTTATTCTGTACATATAAATCATCTGGCCACTTTTGACTCAATATTGCTTCAGGAATGCGCAACAGAAATTGACATCAATGACGTGGGTCTGGGAATGCACGGCAATCTGGATCTCAATGCTTTAAACTGTCAGTCAAATTTTGCCGGAGGAACAATCTCTAACTGTTATATGGTTCGAGGTAACGCCCCAGGCAGCAGTGATCACGATATTATTATCACATCATGCAAAGATCTGGAGTTGATTAATGTCGTTAGTGGGATACTCCAATATGCAAGAAGTACGGGTTATTCACTGGTGATTACCAATTGCAACAACGTTACTTTGACCAGAGTTACCAGTATTAATTCCACGACGATTTCTCTAGTAACGTCGAAAGATATCACCTTTAATTCACTCAATTGGGTGGATCGATATATGGGAATGACCAACTCTACCGCCGCATCTTACTGTGTAACCGTTGGTGCTGGAATCGTTAATACGACCATTGATGGAATCAGTTTTGGTTATAACGGAGTTGTTGCGAATGTTCATCCGTATGCAGGACTAGTTTCTTTTACCGCGACTGTAAATACAATTATCCGAAATGTCGGTACTAGAACTACAATGCTGAGTGGCGGGACAATACCCCTTTGGAGAATGGGTATTCTATTTGTATCCGGAGGCAATAATGACACTGTAAAAATACAAAGAGTGTATATTGAAACTCTTACTACACGTACTGGAATTTTGACCGAATTAAATACCGATAATAATCTTATTCTAGAATCTGTTTTCTCCTACCAATACACAACTGTGGCCGGTGTAGCTACCAATTACACAGTGACTCCATTATTTTTGAATTCTAGTCACAAGGGTATTGGGGCTGCACTGAACTCAGTCACCCCACAAGTATCGGTGTATGGCACCCACTGGATGGATCTTTTTACATCCGACACAACAGGTCGAATTCTAGCAATCATGAATGAACCAACAGAAGCCACTGCAACGTATAGCAGTTTGACAGTAGCGGGATTGGGTGGATTTACCTCAGCCGGAACTTTGTCGCTCCAATCGGTTGACGATGAATATATCTTGGAGTGTCCTTACTGGATCTTGGGACATACCGCACTTAATAACGCCACGGCAACAGTGACCGGAACCAATGTGACGTATGTAAGCGGTCCTGATTATGGCAACCATGATATTTATTACCAAATTGATACTGGAAATGGTTGGAACGGCAGCTGGAAAGATCTGACTGGTGCGAACCTGAGTGGTGAGACCATCTCGGCAACAGGATTTCGGCTCAAATTTAGAATTGTCTGCGATACTGCCTCAACAACAAACGTAATTTCGTTTATTAGGATCGACACTACCTCCAGCACAGAAGCACAAACAGATAATCTATATACCCTTGATACAGCAACTATTTCACTTACAAATTTAATCCCCGGATCAAGATACGAAATATACAATACAACGACCTCCTCAACTATAACCAACGCTATTGCGTCAGCTGCAACAGCAAGTGCAACCGCATCAGCAAGTAATGGGGATGTCCTACGCATCAGAGTCAGAAAATCTATAAATACTGCCCAATCATCAAATTATACTTGGATAGCTAATGTTGTTGAGATCACTTACTCAGGGCATGGTCGATATGTTGGGGAGCCAATTGAACTAGAATTTGATAGCGGTGATGCGGTTGGTCAAGACGGATCGTTTGTGATCGCTAGTGTGCCGACTTCTTCAACATATACAGTTTCATTGGCTGGATCTGGTACCAGTGGCAACGTCGATGTCACCCCGGTGAAATACTTGCCGATTGAAACAGGAGCAGTTATCGAAAACCTGGCCGCCAGTACATACATCTCTCAAATAGAGGATATTATTGCCTAATCTTTGACAACAAATATTTTACTTTCTCAATCAGCTCACTTAAGGATAGTTCGCTTTTTAGCATATAATCATTGGCTCCCATCTCTTTAGCTTTAACAATATATTGTTCTTCCCCCAAATTTGTAGCCACAATAATCGGAATTTCAGACAATTTTTTATCTTTTTTAACCTCTTTAAGAACTTCAAAACCATTCTTAATAGGCATGACAATATCTAAAATAATAATACTCGGCACAAAAGTCTTCAGAATCTCCAAAGCTTCCTCACCATTAAAAGCTGCTTTAAATTTAAACCCCTCAGCCTCAAATTTTGTTTTAAAAGCATTCGAAATGAACTTATCATCCTCAACAGCCAATACTGATAGAGCGGATTTACTCATTGTTTGGATATTCGCTCAGTCTTAATTTCATTAATCCGATTCACTAAATCAGCTAGTGAAAGCCCGCTTTTGAAGACATACTCATTAGCCCTAAAAGATCTGGCTTTCTGTACAAACCCCTCCTCCTCTAAATTACTAGCTATAATTACCGGAATTTCCGACCATTTTTTATTTTTCTGAAGCTGCTTTAACAATTCAAATCCGTCACCCCGGGGCATTACCAAATCCAGAATAATTACATCTGGAATAAAAGTTTTGAGTAGCATCAATGCCTCTTTACCGTCATAAGCAAACTTGGATTTAAAACCGGCAGTCTCAAATTTAGCTTTATACGCGCCCGAAATATACTTATCATCTTCAACAGCTAAAACCCGGGTAACATTCATACAATTTAAGCTATCACAAATACCGCGTTCGGACTAGGCCTTAAAAATCGGTACAATCACCGTAAAAGTCGTCCCTTTGTTCTTTTGACTTACGAAAGAAATCTTTCCTCCCGATTCTTCAATAATATTTTTCGCAATATAAAGTCCCAGCCCATTTCCTTCTATTTCTTCACGGGTTAGATTCTGACCTCTATAAAACTTTTGAAATATACTTGCCTGCTCTTTAACAGAAATACCGTACCCTTTATCCGAAATTTTTATAGCTGCTGAATCTCCTTTCTCAAGAACCTCAATTTTTACCGGGCTGTTGATAGGTGAATACTTTATGGCGTTATCAAAAAGATTAAGCAGTGCCTGGGTGAAGAATTTACGGTCAACAAACACTTTAATATTTTCTTTGTTCAATATTACCAGTTTAGACTTTTTTAACGCTATTTTAGGACGTAAGACACTTACTAGATCCTTAAAGATTAATCTGAGTTCAACCGGTTCAGCATGCATCTTAAGTTTTCCGAGTTCAATTTTTGAAACATTCAAAAGCGCATTCACTAGCCCGATAATTCTCTCGTTCGATTCGTTTATATTTTTGGCAATTTCGGTCTGCTTTTTGTTTAATTTCCCTACGTCCCCACCGATCAAAATCTCAAGTAACATTTTCATCCCCGAAAGAGGCGTTCTTAATTGATGCGAAGCGGTTGATACAAACTCTGTTTTTTGTTTATCTAACTCCTGAAGAGTTTCGATTTGTCTGACTAAAAACAAGTTTCCAATTCTCCATGAAACTAATATAAGCAGGCCAGAAGTAATGAAAAGGATGGCTAGGCTGATCTTAAAAGCCTGATTTGCTTCCTCAAAAATTACGTCATACGGCAAACTAACAACAACATAAGCCGGCAATTCCTCAGCTGCAACCAGAGTTTTAAATGCATACAATCTCCTAACACCATCAGTCCCGGCCACATCCGATGTTATTTCTTTTTTTTCAATACCCTCTTTGATTAATGCATCTTCCTTAAAAACTTTACCTATCCAAATCTCAGGATCAGGATTACGGGCTAAAATAATCCCGTTTTGATCAATTAAAGAAAATTCACCACCCTCGCTTAGGCTGGAAGCGGAGATAAATTCATTAACCCAGGATAAATCAAGCGAAGAAAAAACTACTCCAATAACTCTCCCGTTATTGTCCGTTATGGGATGACCGAAATTCAAAACCGATTTTTTTGAGATTTGTCCTATTTGGTATTCACCAACCGCAAACTTTTTCTCCCCGTATGCTCTTTTAAAAAATGGCCTGTCAGCTACGTTTATTCTCTCCGTACTTTGAATTGCACTGCATACTAAATCTCCATTCTCATCAGCAACCCCAAAATTTGCATATCTTTTATAGTTCAAAATTAACTCGCTAAGAAAATCATTGCAGGCAACACTGTCAAGAGATTTTACTGAAGGAGCCGATGATAAACCGATTAAAAGCTGCCTTGCACCTTCAACAGTCTGGCTTTGTTCAGCTGAAAAAGTATTAGCAACCTGTTTCAGATTGCTCAGGGAGTTTTCCCGGGCAGTTTCATATTGATCAACAATACCAAAAAGTATCAGCACCAAAGTCGGAATGATTGTTATTAAAATTAGTAATCCTAGCTTTATCCTAATATTAAATTGCCCCATAAGCTCAACGCATCATAAGTCAAAAAAAATACCTAATCAAGCCAATTGAAAGAGTGCCTAAAAAAGTTGTAAATTAGATGCACTATGTTTTCGTACCAAACTAACAATTTCACCCTGGAGGAATCCCACTAAATGGCCACAATAACCGTCGATCGAAGTATAAACGCTGATGATACCTTTGCAATGTCTGGAGGTACCCCCTGCTTCGTATCTTTGCCAACCGGTTCTGCAACATATCAATCAAATGCAACAGGTTATATAACATGGGTCACGGGAACGATAGTTCAATCTTCCAACTGGCAATCTGTTTGTTACGGAAATAATATTGTCGTTGCAGTCAGCTCTACATCAGGCACAATTGCTGCCACTTCTCCTGCAGGTGCCACAGCAACTTGGACGCTCCGCACTCTTCCGGCAACAGCCAGCTGGTATGCAGTCGCATTTGGTTTATCAAAATTTGTAGCAGTAGCTGGAGGCGGATCTACTGCTGGGGCATACTCAGAAGATGGTGCTGTCTGGACTTCAACAGGAGCCCTTACAACATCAGGCGACTGGAGAGCATTAACTTTTGGAAATGACCGTTTTATTACCCTCTCATACAATAGCACTGANNCAATAGCACTGACTCAAATTACTCCACCAACGGCACTTCCTGGACTGCTGGTGGTGCACTCCCCGGAACCCGCAACTGGACATCTATTGCTTACGGTGAAGGCACATTTGTCGCTGTTGCTTCAGGTAATGCCATTGGTGCCTACTCCACAGACGGCGGAGTAACATGGAATGACACCAACACCATGCAATCAGCTGCCAGCTGGACCTCCGTAACATACGGTAATGGGATCTTTGTAGCTGTTGCGACAGGTCCTTCAACTACTGCAGCATATTCACTTGATGGAATAACCTGGTCATCAAGCACTCTCCCTGCCTCCAGGTCTTGGGTAGCAGTGGCTTTTGGTAACAACGTATTTACAACAATTGCTTCAGGATCAACATCCGGAGGCGCATTCTCCTATGACGGTATCAACTGGCAAGCAATTACCACCCTTTCCCAAACCGTTGCCTGCATGTGCTATACACCAACCACTTGGAACAGTAATGACACTCTTGTTATTACTAACAATGCAACTGTTACTGTCAATACAGACCAAAAAAAATTCTGGAATCAGATCACGCTGACAAATGGTAAATTACTTATTACCAACACCTCAACCTCAACAGGTATACGATTTACCCTAGGGCGCGTAACCGGTGCCACAGCTTCATCTATTACACCCGGATCAGGTATAGGGGATGTTGAAATTACGGGAAATTGGATTGAGCTTGGAACCGGTGATGGAACGTCAGGTCAGGAGATGACTGCTCCTTTTTCTGATTACATATCCAGTCTCTGGGTCGAAACAGCAAGCGGCTCTGGTGTGTATGAAGTTTGGCTTAATGCAACCGGTGCTTATGGCGACGCTACGCCTACACTGGCAAATGGTCTTAGTGCAGTTGGTAAAACAGAAAGGGGTAAATTTTTTATCCAACAAGCAGCATCTAGCCCCTATGGACCAACAGTTATCAACGGAACACTTGGGAGTCTTGCGCAAAAATTATTAACTGTTACGTCCTCAACCGGACTTTATCCCGGCGCCTCAGTTTTTGGCCCGGGAATCCCTGCAAATACCGTAGTCAACCGCGTAATCTCTTCTACTCAAATAGAATTAAATGCAAATACCACTACTGCAGTCTCCCCGGACTGGACTTCCGTAGCATTTGGGAATAGCACATATCTCGCGGTCTCAAGAGGGTATTCAAATGTAGCAGCCACATCAGCAGATGGTGCTACCTGGACCAAAAGAACACTCCCCTTTGTGGCTGACTGGACATCTATTACATATGGCGCAACAAGTGCACTTTTCGTAGCTGTAGCAGCCCATGGAGTGTATGGAACCGGATATTGTGCTACATCTGCCGATGGGATTACCTGGACACAACGGGCCATGCCTGCTATCCAAAGCTGGAATTCAGTTGCCACAAACGGTACAAGCTTCGTCGCAGTAGGTTCCACGGCTGCTGATGCTGCTACCACTATAGGAGCTTACTCAGCAGATGGAATCACATGGTCAGCATCAACCATGTCTTCTGCCATCTGGCGATCAGTCACATATGGGGCTGGTGCTGCCAATAGATACGTCGCAGTCTCCTCTACTACTCTTTCCAATTGGGATGCCGATGGAACAGGAACCTGGACTAACGGTGGTGCTATGACTTCAGCTAACTATTTAGGTATCGCATGGAATGGAACCCGCTTTTATGCAGTATCAGGTTCTAGTACAGTCAGTATGTGGTCAACTGATGCTACTTCCTGGACAACTGGAGCAGTGCTAAACAACTCGACCAGCAGGTGGATTGCATGGGATGGAACAAATTTTGTTATTGTTTCGACAACCAACTCAGTCAACACTTCTAGAACAGCTGCCGGCACCACAGGCACGCTCACGAATACGACGATGGCTGCTGCAAATGCGAATAACTGGATGGGAATATGTGCAAATGGTACAACTCTTGTTGCTGTATCCAGCTCTTCAAATCTTCGAAGTGCAGCCATGACCTCTACAGATTCTGGTGCCAATTGGACACTTCAGACAGGAACACCAATGGATACTTCACTCACATGTTTTAATCCATACCAATCTCAACTGACTGACACAATCGAGTTTGGAGATGGAAATAATGGCAACAAAGTTCCAACTGGTGCAAAAGTCAGGTGTCCGAATATTATGTTCACTAATCAAACTCCTGCTAATATTCAGACTTCATCAAGAATAGTCGGATCAAATATGGGTACTTCAGCTGCTGCAGGATTCGTCGGAGGATCTGTCACAGCAAGCATATGCCTCTTTGATGAATCATATAATTATTTCAATCAGGCTGAAATTCTTTCACTTACCAATGTTGGATTTAGCTTAATCCCTCTTATTAACGAATGTTATGCTGTGACTATCAATAGCGTTGGCTTTGCGCTTGAACCAGTGAGAAGGTATTATCAGCTTTCTGCAACCCTTGCTGCAAATGGATGGTTTACCAGAGACTCTAGATTCGGAATCGCCTATAACACAAATATCTGGACATATATTAACGGAGCATCTATTACGGACCTAAATGTGGCAGTTGGTCTGCCATTTCCTCTGGTGCTTGCTTCAGGAGCAGGCTCTGTTTCCGCACCAAACGCAGCTTTATCAGTTCAATATACCGAAAATTCAACCTGGACAAATATTAGGTTTTACGGCTTGCTAACAGTAAGAAATTTCCAGGCAGCTCTTAGTCTTTCCCCACAGTTTAATACGAATACTATTACAGGTTTAGAATCTTACAGCTTGGCTCCATTTTTCCTCGGTACCTCAATTGGAAACACTATTACCAATATCAAATTCTCCGAAGACATGTTTAATGGGTATAAAATCTTTGCAACTGGAGCAAGAATAGGAAATGATCCAATTGCAGGTGCTCACCTTTTGGATGATACAAAATACTACTTAAAGGTAAGGACCTTTTCTGACTGGTCAAATAGAGCAATCTACTCGGAAAGTCGTGTCTACTCAGCAACTCCATTTCTGGGGTATAAATATTTTCCTCAATCGCTCTCAGCCCATAACAGCGCTACCAGGACAATTACTCTAACCTGGGTCAGACGCGAACCAACTTCTGCCACCGTCTCTTACACAGTTTTCCGTGGTACAACTCCCGGCTTTACCAGAAATTCTGCGTCCAGACTATTTTATACACCAACAAGCACAGTAGTAGCATATGCAAATGGTTATGTTGCTACAGCTACCGCCTCAGCAAGCCGAACTATTGCATTTGTTGCAGGAACTCCTCGTACCATTACTACCACCGGTGGTGGTTTTAGCTTTGTTACAGATGGCTTTGTCATTGNNGATCATAGGCATGAATGTGGTCGTGGCTGGAACCGCCTCAAATGACGGCACGTACATGATTTCTACCGTGGCAGCAGGCACACTTACACTCGCTACTAATCAAACCAATATTGTAGCCGAAGCTGATGCCCCTGACGGAGCCACGCTAAATGGTCAAGTCCCAACCAACGGAACCACTTATTATTACCGCCTGCAAAAATATGAGGCAGCAAATGCAGGTATTACCAATGCTGCTGGCACAGCCGCAGGGACAACACTTACTATCCCCTCTGGAAGCTTTAATACCGGACTTGGAACAATCATTAATTGTGAAGGTGTTATAAATTCAACTAGAGTACGTCTACCTATCGGCTCGACTACAAATTTTCTAGCCGCAAACGTTTGTCCTGGTATGCAAATATCAGGAGGTGGAGTGGGTGCATCTGCAACAATTGTTTCTGTAGACACAGCATGGCAAATTACTCTAAGTGTTGCAAATTCTTCTACATTTACCGGCCAGACACTCAGCAAAGGTGCAACCGCAGGCATGTATATTTACGGTCCAGGTATTGCCTGGCCAACCAAGGTTATATCAGTCGACTCTGCAACTTCCATAACTGTTGATACCGCATTTTTGGCAACTTTTTCTGGTCAAACAATAACATTTATGTATGGCTCAGAAAGTGCTGAGATAGAATCATACTGCGCAGGTCCCAACGCCGCAGCATTTAACTTCCTAACATATGCTGATGATTTCTCAAACGCTGCATGGGTAAAAACAAATGCAACCATAGTTGCTGATCAAAGAGTCGCGCCATCTCAAATTCCTTATGCCGCTGCAGCATCTATTACAGGTGTCGCTGACAGAATGCTTTCAACTGGACCAGCAGCCAAAGTTGTTCAGACTGTAGCAGATCTAGAAACCGGACAATCATATAATTTCTCCGTGTATGTGATGATGGACCCAAACATTTATTACCAAACAGTTGCGGGTGAAATATCCATAAACACCACGTCTCCTACCACTCAGGCTTTTACAGCAACTGGCGTATGGCAGAGAATCTCAACCGCTTTTACAGCAACAGGAACTTCTCACACGTTTACTATTCAAATTAACACGCAGGGTACATACGTCTTTATTGCAACTGCCAACCTTGTTCCTGGCTCATCCGTACTACAGCCAATCACAAATACCACTGTTAAAAAGGCAGCAGGCTCAGGCGGACGAACGCTTACCTTTGCATCAGCGAGCACAGTTCATACTATAACCGCTTCAACAGGAAACTTTACAACTGATGGTTTTGTGGCTGGAGATACAATAATTGTTGCAGGAACAACTAGCAATGATGGTCAGTATGTACTTGCAACAGTAGCAACAACGGTACTCACTATAACTCCCGCCCAACCATTAGTCGCAGAAGGACCTATTTCTACAGGATTTATCACAGGATCCGTTCTTGCAATGGTAGCCAACGAACTTACGCTTGTCGCAGCATGGAACAGATCTCTTGGAGGAAATGATACAAATCAAGGAATAGAGCTTACTGTCCCGACAGCTCCTGCAAACTCTCACTTTTCAGAAATATATCTGAGCACCACATCAGGATTTACTCCCACAGACTTTAACCGTGTCGGATATATTGTACAGCCGGGGTCTCATGCACCTGTCAGCCTTACAAACTCCTCGAATAATAGATTCTCTACTTTTTCACAAGTTGGATATGGTGGTATTTCTGGAGCATTAATAACGCTCGTAGGATCATCAGACAATAATTTTCAGGACTTTACCGCTGACTTTAATTATTCGCTCAATACCGCAAAAGTCATAAGCGCCACTGCTCAGTCTAACAATAATGTCTTTGATGACTTTAGTATCTTAAATTGGAGAAATTATATTTCGTCCTGGTCTCCTCTCACACTTTTGAACAATGCGTCTGGTCTTATAATGTCAAATTTCACCTTCAATCACTACGACATCCCCTACTACATCTCGGCAACTGACTCAGCTTTGGGAGTAATTATGA
>CXWK01000464.1_pt1 | contig 11882 bp, 9 predicted proteins | sample 590851 | NCBI WGS metagenome assembly CXWK01 (sample SAMEA3498364, study PRJEB10139) | wastewater metagenome | biome: wastewater treatment plant; material: activated sludge | place: Denmark | collected 2014-08-01
GAATAGTATCTGGCTGGTCCAGTTTGACGGCGATCATTGGACGGCCCTGGGCGGCGCTGCGAACGGAAGTCCCCCGGGTTCAACTGCTGGTGAACAAGCAGTAGCCATTGACTCCGCAGGTACGCCCTACATCGCTTGGGTCCAGCAAGACAACGGCAACTGGGAAGTCTACGTCAAACGGCTCGTCCCAACAGGCTGGGCCGAAGTGGGCGTCGGCTCGGCCACCGGCGGCGGCATCAGTAACAGCGGCGCCTCCTCGCGCAAGCCGAGCCTGGCCATTGATCCTACGGGCTACCCGTTCCTGGCTTGGGAGGAAGGCGACCGCATTTACGTTAAGCGGTTCGACGGCGCGAACTGGGTCGAAGTCAGCCCCGGGTCGGCCAGCGGCGATGGACTTGGCCTCGGCAACGCGCCCAGCCTGGTTATAGATACGCTTGGGCAGGCCTATGTGGCATGGGGCAGTCCAACCGGTGAAATCTTCGTCAAGCGTTGGATTGCCACAGGGAGTGCCACTACAACACCAACCGTGACGCCGACCAGTACACCAACGCCTATAGCAACGCTCACACCAAGTGCAACCCCGACGCCTACCGCAACATCGGTTCCGACACCGGTCACCTGGCAACTGAGCTATGAAGCTCCGGTAAGTGAACTCAAAGCACTGGAAGTGTATGCCGGCAAGCTCTACGCGGGGGGCAATACTGGCCAAGGCAATGGCCGGCTGTTCGAGTATGATGGCAATCACTGGACTGATCTCAATCTCGCGGCCAGAACAGGCACTGACATCCAGATGGTTGAGGCGCTGAAGGCCTTCAACGGCAGGCTGTACATCGGGACGCGCATCGGCGAAATGGGTACACCTCACGTGCGTTTGTATTATTACGATGGCACCAACTTCGTCGCGGATTTCACGGGGCCAGCAAGTGGGGGGTACGCGGGAATCGAAGACTTCGCGGTGCATGACGGTGCGCTGTATGCCGTCAACGGATCACCAGCCGGGGAGGTCTACCATCGGTACGGTGATGCTGATTGGCAAACGGTTGGTTCTCCACCCGAGGCTTCCAATCCTGTGCGCGCGGCGGCCTCCTACGCCGGCAGCCTCTACGTCGGCACCGGCGTAGGAGGCAACCAAGCCAAGCTGTGGCGTTGGACAGGCTCGGCATGGGAACTGACGAAGAATCTGACTGCCTTCTATGGACTCACGCAGGATGGTATCTGGAGCCTGGCGGTCGGCCAGGGCAAGCTCGTTGTGGGCTTGGCCGGCTATGGTTCCGCCAGCCCCCTGTATGCATACGACGGCACAAATTGGACCCTGAGCTACAGCATCGAGGGGTCCGGCGATGCGCGCTTGAGCGCTATCAACGGCACGCTTTGGGCAGGCGCGAAGATGGGACGTGCCTTTTTCAACGAGNNTATGCCTGCACAGGTCCTAACGGGCGGATCTATCGCACCGGCTTACCCGCTCCCACACCCACCGAAACAACGACAACCGGCACGCCCACGTCGACACCCACCGCAACACCAACCGATACGCCTACGGCCACCAGTACGTGGACACCTACACCCACGGCGACGCCGACGATCACGCCCATCTCCTCACCGACATCGAGCGCCACGCCAACGGCGACAGCTACTGCCTGTCCCACGTGCAAAGTTGATCTGGTGATTAACCCACCAACCACCACGATCGGGGTTGGCCAGGTCTTCACTCTGACCCTGCAAGTGGAGGCAGGCACGCAGCTCGTGGATGGCGCTGCGGCTTATGTTGATTTCGATCCGACGCGCTTTCAGGTGCAAGCGATCACACCTGACCCCGCCAGGCTGCCAATCACGCTGCAAAACTCGTACGACAACACGCTCGGCCAGATCAATTACTCGGCGGGAGCCTTCTCAAACTATCCCTCGGGTACATTCGCGATCGCGCGCGTGCGCCTGGTCGCCGTAGCCGCGGCTGAGAACAGCCCATTCACCTTCGGCACCAGTCAGCCGCGCGTGAGCAATGCCACCTACGCCGGCGGCGCGCTGCTGCGCTACCTTCGTGGAGGGACTGTGACGGCGGTGCCGGTTGAGCTTGCGATCCTGCCGGTTGCGCAAACGGTCGGTGTGGGGCAAATCTTCTCCGTAACGCTGCAGATGTCGACCGGCCAGCAGCCCGTGGACACGGTCGCTACCTACCTCGACTTTGACCCAACCAAACTGCGCGTGACAAGCAGCACGCCGGGCGCGACGTTGCCTAATGTCACGACGAACAGCCACGATAACAACGCGGGCACGATTGACTACGTTGCGAGCACGGCGAGCGGCACGGTCCAAGGTACGTTCACGGTTGCTACAATCTACTTCGAGGCGCTCGACTATACGACCAGCACCAACCTGACCTTCCACACAGTCAACCCGCGGCGCACCGATGCGCGCCTCGCCGGCGCCAGTGTCCTGGGCAGCACGCACAACGGTGCCATAGCGGTCAGAGCCAATCTCTCGGTCCAGCCGCCGGCGGGCACAATCGGCGTGGGCGAGGTCTTTACGATTACATTCCAGGTGAAAGCCGGCAGCCAGCCGGTGGATGGTGCGGCGACCTACGTGGACTTCGACGCCGCGGTGCTCCAGGTGCAAGCCATCGTGCCCGACGCATCGAAGTTGCCGATCACTCTTCAGAACAGCTACAACAACACACTGGGCCAGGTCAACTATGCGGCCGGCGCGCTCAGCAATTTCCCATCCGGCACGTTCGCCATCGCCTCGGTGCGGATGGTCGCCATCGCCGAAGCGCCGACAACGACCCTGACATTCCACACGGTCACACCGCGGGCGAGCGATGTCACGTACGCCGGTAGCATCCTTGGCTCGCTCACGGGCGCCACCCGTATTGTCTTGACTGGTACGATCGAGGGGCACCTGACCTTCCAACGCCCCAATCCAGCCCCACACCCTTCGTGGAGCGTGCCCATCGCGTTCAATCTGTACGCGGCTGGCCATCCTAATCCAGTCATGCAGGCAACGCCAACCACCAATCAGAGTGGCGTCTTCACCCTGACCCTGGGCACCCTGCCTGGCAGCTATGATGCCTGCATCAAGAACCGTCACACGCTGCAAAGCAAGGTGCCGGTCTCGCTCACCTGGGGCAACAATGTGCTGAACCTGGGTACATTGAAGGAGGGCGACGCTGACAACAACAACGTGGTCTCGATCCTCGACTTCTCGATCCTGGCGACGACCTTCGGCAAGTGCGTTGGCGCAGGCGGCTACGATGATCGGCCCGACTTCAACGAGGACGATTGCGTGACGATCCTGGACTTTTCTTCACTGGCGAGCAACTTTGGCCAAATGGGGGCAACCTGCGGTGGTGGAGCCACCCAGGGCAAGAAGCTTGTTGATGAGCCGGCGGTGGATCGCACGTGGCGACCGGGGAGGGCGCGGACCGGCACGGTTGATGTCAGCCTGCTGCCGGCCAGCAGCACAGTCGCTGCTGGCGATGTGTTCACGCTGACGATCCAGATCACCGCGGGCGCGCAGCCGATAGACGGTGCGAGCACGTATGTGAACTTCGACCCGGCTTATCTCCAGGTGCAGGCGATCATTCCTGATACGACTTACCTGCCGATTACGCTGGTCAACAGCTATGACAATATCGCTGGTACGGTTGACTATGCCGCCGGGACATTCTTCAACTTCCCGAGCGGCACATTCTCTATAGCCCAGATACGGGTTGTCGTCATTGCCTCGCCGCCTGACGTGGGCACTGACCTGACCTTTGCGACGGTTGGTCCCCGCAAGACCGACATTACCTATGGCGGGCTAAGCGTATTGCGCAATATGGCAGGGGCGACTGCTGTGCATAGCCAGCTCCCCACCCCAACTCCAACAGCAGCTCCTGGCGGCTGTCCCGACTACAATCCGCCGTCTGGCATTGGCGTTGAGGATATTCAGGCCATCGTCGCCCATTGGGGAGAGACAAGCGCCAGCCCCGGTTGGGATGCGCGCTTTGACCTGGATACAGATGGTAAGGTGACTGCTACGGATATCATGCGCGTGGCTTCTCTTTGGGGCACAACGTGCTGAAACAGTGAGTATCGAGGCAACCGTTGCGGCGCAGAACCGTGGGGAAGCGAGCGTTCGTGTCCGGAACGGTTGCCTGCCTTTTGCAGGTTGGGAATGGGTGGGAGCACGGTGTAATTGCCAGGTTGCAGATATTCATTGGCCAGCCCCCGTCCGCGGTGGCGCGGGAGGAGGCGGAGAAGGTGTTGGCGAAGCTGGAGGCGTTTGGCGGATGAGCGCAACCGCGGCGTTGATACACGGGCCTGGCGCCATAGGTTATCACCGTGGTCGCGGGACGAATGGGTTTCCCTGGCCGGCCAGTGGGTTCATCCTGACCCAGGCTATCGGCCGTGGCGCATCCGGCCATGTGCGGGTTCACGCCGGTCAGCACCTGCTGACGGGGCGCATTTCAGAATGGGGGCGGGGCGGACGATTGAAATCGCTGCAACCCCTGCAAAGCCCAACCTTCGTGGGCTGCGCCCCCAAACTGAAACCACACAACCTTTGGGGGGGCCAGGGCGAACCTGACCGGGCGAAACAGGAACCTCTGCGCTCGATCCTCAGGCCATGACCCTAAACGCGGCATCGTGATTGATGCCGCTATCCTCGCAGGATTGGTGCCTGTCCCGTAGGGACACCTGACCCTAGATGATCGCACCCATCCGTGTCCGTCCCGTAGGGACGGTTGAACTCCTCTCTCGCAGGATAGCCCTCATTCAATCGTCCCTACGGGACGACGGCGCGGGGGGCGNNTCTCAAGTCAAGGCGTCCCTACGGGACGATTGCATTTCAATCCTGGCGGGAAGCGCTCTGAGCTTACGCCAACGGCTCAGCGATTGCCCCCAAACTGAAATGCACCCCCGCTGACGTTGGCTGCAGCCGATCCGTGCGATGGCTTGACAGCAGCCGCGGTCAAACGTTCCTGTGAAGGCCGTGGAACCGTGTTGTCTATCTCGCCCGTTGACAGCGACCTGTCTAGATCCCTGGCAGCCTCAGAAGTTACGACACACTTCAATCTCCAATCTCCAATCTTCCAATCCGCCCAACCTATGCTATAATCTGGCCGCCCGACAACGTCCACGAATGGTTTGAGACAAGGTAGTGACCAAAGAATCACCAATGCTTGCACAGCCGGCCTCACGCTGGCGACGCCCTGGCTGTTTCATTTCCCTGGCCCTCCTCATCCTCCTGGCCCTCTGGCTGGGCTGGACTGGCTGGCAAGTCGTTGGCCATGTGCGGCGCTTGCAGGCGAACGTCGCCCAGTTGCAGGCCCTGGCCGCGCCAGGCGCCCTGGATAAGATCCAGCCGGCTGACCTTGTGGCGCTGCAGCCCCAGATCGCGGCGCTGGATGATGACGTGCAGGGCCTGGCGCGCCGCATGCGGCCGTTCGTGTTCATCACGCCAGCGTTGGGCTGGCTGCCCAAAGTGGGACCGGAAGCGGCGCAGGCGCGGCCTATGCTCGATCTGGCAACCAACAGCAGCGCGGCCGCGCGCCTGGCCTTCGACGCGCTGACGCCGGTGCTGAACGCCTGGCAGGACAAGCAGGCGCCGGGCAGCCTGACCGAGCGCATCATCCCGGCGCTGGCCCTGGCCGCGCCGCAATTCGACCAGGTTTCAGCCCGACTGCGGCAGGCGGCCGCGGCGCGCATCCAGATCAACACGGACGGCTTTTCTGGTCGAACTCGCGGCCTGCTCGATCGCTTCGATGCTGCGCTGCCGCTGCTGCAAACCCTGGCGCGCGGCGCGACGCTGGCGCCAGCCCTCCTGGGCGCTGATGCGCCGCGCAACTATCTGTTGGTCGCGCAAAACAACGATGAACTGCGCGCCACGGGCGGTTTCATCAGCGGCATCGGCATCCTGCGCCTGGATAACGGCCGCATGGCGGCCGATCTGCAGGACGCCTACAGCGTGGACGATTGGACGCTGCCCCACCCTGACGCGCCGGCCCCGCTGGCCCAATTCATGCAAGCCGATGTGTTGGCCGTGCGCGACGCCAACTGGTCGCCCGATTTTCCGACCAGCGCGCGGGTCATCGAAGGGCTGTATCGCCTCAACAAAGGCGTGGCCGCGGACGGGGTGATTGCCTTTGACCTGGACTTTGTACAGGCGCTCGTAGCGGCCCTGGAGCCGCTGAGGATGGAAGGCTATCAGGCGCCGTTGACCGGCGCGAATGTCATCACTGCGATGCGCACGATCTGGGCGCAGCCGGCCGACTCAGAGGCGACAGTCACGCCCACGGGCGGCGGCAGCAGCGATGATTGGTGGCTGCATCGCAAGGACTTCATGGGCGATCTGATGCGCGCGACGCTGGACAAGGCGCAAAGCGGCGACCTGCGCCCCGCGGCCCTGCTGTTTGCGCTCAAGACTGCCCTGGATCAGCGCCATCTACTGATTTCAGTCAATGATCCAGCCGTAGAAACGATGCTCAACCAAAGCGGCTGGAACGGCGCCATCCAACCTGGCTCCGGCGACTTCCTGGCCCTCGTGGACAGCAACCTCGGCTGGAACAAGGTCAATCCGCGGGTCAATGTGTCGCTGGCCTACACCATCACTCTGCAGCCGACCGGTATGATCCATGCCGAGCTGGTGGTGCAGTATCGTCACAGCGGAACGACGCCGCTAACCTCTTGTGTTCACGAAGCGCGTTATGGCAACTCCTATGAGGATATGCTGGAGCGCTGCTATTTCAATTACATGCGCGTGCTCGTGCCGGACGGGGCCGTCTTGATGGCGGCCGCTGGCCTGGAGCCAGGATCACTCGGCGCTGGCCCGGGCGAACGCGGCACGGTCGAACTGCACGGGTACCTGGTGCTGCCGCCCAACAGCACGCACACAGTGCGCTTTGTGTATGATTTACCGCAGAAGGTCTTTCAGGATCGCCGCTACACTTTGACAGTTCAGAAACAGGCCGGCACGCGGCCGTGGCCTTTACAGGTGACAGTCAAGCTGCCCAGCGGCGGCCAGTGGCAGGTCACACCCGCTGATGCGCAGATGCAAGCGGGCCAGGTAACCTGGCAGACCACGTTGGCGCGCGATCGCACATTGGTGGTGCATTAGCCAATCGCAAGACTTCGGAAGTCTTGACAGTCTCAGAGGAGGAGCAGAGAGTGAATCGAAGGTATCCGATGGCAGGCCGTTTGCACATGATGCAGAGCGCCTGGCGCCTGGTTCTCGTGCTGCTGACTGCTGTGTGGCTCCCTGGGTGCAGCAGTCAGGCGGCCCCCATTGTCATTCAGTGGTCCACTGAGACCGAAGTCAACACGGCCGGCTTCAACGTCTTCCGCAGTGACAGCCGCGATGGTCAGTATGTCCAAATCAACGCCGAGCTCGTGCCCAGTTCGCCCGATCCGCTGTTAGGCGGCCGCTATGCCTACACCGACGCGCAGGTGGAAGCGGGTAAGACCTATTTTTACAAGCTAGAAGAACTGGAAAGCACCGGCAACCGCATCACCTACGATCGCATCGTGGAGGCCACCGCGTACGCGCAAGGCTTTTTGGGCCTGAGCTACACCGTATGGGTGGTATTCATCGCGGCGCTCGTCATCCTGATGGGAGTCAGTGCATTTGTGCGCCGGCGCCAACACCCGTCTGCTTAGCCTTCCCAGGCGAGAGGATCCCAACCACTCATGATTAACTGGTCGAATTGGACACAACAACAGAAACTGCTGGCCGTAGCCGGTTTCATCCTCGTGTTAGCCGCGCTGATTTACACGCAGTATGTCACCACTTACTCGTTGATTGCGCGTGTGTTGATCGTGCTCATCGCCTTTCCGGTGCACGAACTCGCGCACGCCGTGGCTGCTGACCGTCTGGGCGACCCCACGCCGCGGCAGTATGGCCGCATCACCCTCAACCCGCTGGCGCACATTGACCCGATGGGCAGCATTCTGATGCTCCTGTTTGGTTTTGGCTGGGCGACGACGCCAGTCAATCCCAACCGCCTGCGCGGCAACCGCCAACTTGGCTCAATCATCGTTTCGGCGGCCGGCCCCCTTTCCAATCTGCTGCTGGCGGCCTTGATCGCGATCCCGTTTCGTGCGCAGATCTACTCAGGCTCGATGCTGTGGCAGGTTCTTTACACGTTTGGCATCATCAATCTGCTCTTGTTCGTCTTCAACCTGCTGCCGATCCCGCCCCTGGACGGGTTCAATATCCTGGCCAATTTGCTGCCGCCGTCCATGCGGAATCAGCTCATGATGCTGGCGCAGTACGGGTCATTCTTACTGCTGCTCCTCGTGCTCTTACCAGGCGGCCTTTTTTCGGGCATCATCGGCCCGCCCGTGGAATTCTTGCGTGAACTACTCTTTGGTCTCTAGAGAGCATCCAACGCCCACGGCGCCTGCTGGCTGCTCGCGCCTGTTGCGCCGCGCCCGCTATCGCGTCTACCAGTTCTGGGCGGCTGTCCACGCCCAGGTGACGTCGTCCGAGATGGACATGGCGCGCGCGATTCTGCCGGCGTCGGCGTGGGCGCTCTTTGCGGCCATGCCAACGCCGGATCAACGGCACAGCCTGAACGTCTTGCACGCCTTGCAGGCCCAGGGCCATCAGAACCCGGCCGATCATGATTTGCTGGCCGCCGCGCTGCTGCACGATGTGGCCAAGGCTGGTCATTTACATTTGTGGCACCGCGTGGCGCTGGTGCTGCTCAAGCTGACGCGGCCCGGTCGGGCCTGGCTGCACTGGCTGGCGCGGCCAGCCGCACCCGGCCGCTGGCGTTATCCTTTTTATGTCACGGTGCATCATCCGGCGCTGGGCGCGGCGCTGGCGCTGAGCGCCGGCTGCTCGGACATGACGGCCTGGCTGATCGAACGGCATCAAGCGCCCGTCGTTGATCGCACAACCCCCATCAGTCAGCGCGACGCCTGGCTGATGGCTCTGCAGGGAGTAGATGATCTATTATGAACCAACAAACCGCTGACGCAGGCTCGTCCAAGCCCGCGCCGCAAGTCACCATCGTGGGCCTCGGCTTGATCGGCATTTCAATCGGCCTGGGACTCAAACAGACCGCAGGCCAACAGCGTGTGGTGATCGTGGGCCACGACAAAGACGCGGCTGCCGCCGAACAGGCGCGCAAGGTCAAAGCCGTTGATCGCACGGAGTGGAACCTGGTCTCTGCCATCGAGCGCGCCGATGTGGTCATCCTCGACCTGCCCCTGCCTGAGATTCGGCCCACCTTGGTCGCGATGGCCGGAGAACTAAAACCAGGCTGCGTGGTCACCGACACGGCCAGCCTCAAACTGCCGGTGCTGCAGGCCGCAGCCGAGGTGCTGCCGGCCCACGTCTTCTTTGTGGGCGGTCATCCAGTCATTGCCGCCGCCGATACCAGTTTCTACAAAGCCACCCCCAAGCTCTTCAACAAGCTGCCCTACTGCCTCACGATTACGCCAACGACATCGCCGGAGGCATCGCAAGTGGTTTCCGATCTGGCGGATCGGCTGGGCGCCAACGTCTTGTACCTGGACGCCGCGGAACATGATGGCTTGATGGCCGGCGTCGAGACCACGCCTTCCATCCTGGCTGCCATCCTCTTGACCGTAGCCCGTCAAGGCGCGTGGAAAGAGATCAGCAAGGTGGCGGGCGCGCAGTTCGACGCCTCGACGCGGCTGTCGGCCGAGAGCGCGCAGGCGCTGGTGCAGGCCACCCTCAGCAATCGTGATAATGTCCTGCGTTGGCTGGACACGTACAGTCAGGAATTGGAAGTCTGGCGTGACTTGATCGCCAGCGGCGAGCCAGCGGCCCTGGAGGGCGCGTTTGCTGGCGCTCTGGCCGCGCGCGGCGATTGGATGGTTGGCCGCACCAGGTCGCCGCTCGTTGCCGATATGCCTGCGCTGCCTGAGCATCCGAGCATCTGGATGCGCATGTTTGGGATGGGTGGGCGTCAACTGCGCGGCGAGCAAAACAGCGGCAAGAAAAAGAACTAGACCCTATTTGTCAGTCGTCCGTGTGTAATCAGGCGGCCCGGCTGGCATCTTTAGGCCGCCGACAAGATTTCCTGGCGACCTGCAAAGCGCCCCCAATGGATAGAATCAAAAGACCAAATCAAAATGGAGTTTCAATTCCGTGCCTAGCATCTCTGTTTGTATGCCTGCCTATAACGAAGAGCCAAACCTACCCGGCATGATTGCCGACGTGGTCCGCGTCATGCGCGCGCGCGGCGACGAGTTCGAAATTGTTGTCACCAACGACGGCAGTAAGGATCGCACCGGCGCGGTGCTGCAGGAACTGGCGCAAATCTATCCTGAACTGCGCCCGGTGGATCATCCGGTTAACCGCGGCTACGGCGCGGCTGTTTTCACGGCGATCACCAATGCGCGCAAAGACCTGGTCTTCTTCACCGACTCGGATCGTCAGTTCAAACTGGAAGAACTGGACCGCCTGCTGCCGCTGATCGCCAGCGCGGACATGGTCGTTGGCTATCGTGCGCCGCGCCGCGATCCGCCTGTGCGCGTCCTGTTTGGCAAAGGTTGGAGCATGCTTGTGACGATCCTCTTTGGCTACACGGTGCGCGATATTGACTGCGCGTTCAAGCTGTTCCGTCGCGAGGTGATCGAAAAGGTTGGCCCGCAGATTCAGTCACGCGGCGCCACGTTCAGCGCCGAGTTTCTGGTGCGCACCAAGCGCGCGGGGTTCCGCATCAAGGAAGCGCCAGTGAGCCATTTGCCGCGCACCGCCGGCAGTCCCACAGGGGCCAAGCTGCACGTGATTCTGCGCGCGTTTCGCGAATTGTGGCAGTTCCGCCGTGAGTTGTGGCGCGAGGCTTAAGCGCGGGGAGTCGGCACGACATCATCCTACCGGGTGCTGATGATCGCACCCACCGGCTTCTTTGCCGACTACGGCTGCCATGTGCGCATCCGCGGGCATGCGCAGGCTCTGCAGGCTCGCGGGCACCAGGTGCGCATCGTCACGTACCCCGGCGGACGCGAAGTGCCTGGTTTGTGCACGGTGCGCCCACCCTGGCGGCGACACGACCAGGAAATGCCGGTTGGTTCTTCCTGGCGTAAGTTCGGCCTTGATTTCCTGCTGGCGCTGACGGTCTGGCAAACGGCCCAGCGTTGGTCGCCCGATCTGATCCATGCCTACCTGCATGAAGGCGCCTTGCTTGGCGCGCTCTTGCCTGTCCGTCGCCGCCCTCCGGTGGTGTTCGATTTCCAGGGCAGCCTTGTCGGCGAGATGCTCGACCATCGTTTTCTAGCACCGAGGTCGCCGCTCTTGCCCGCGTGGCGGCGACTGGAGCGCTGGATTGATCAGCGGCCTGCGGCCATTCTTGCCAGTTCACAGCACGCCCGCGAGCTGCTCATCACCGCGTTTGGCGTACCTGCAGCGCGCGTCACAACCTTGCCGGACAGCGTGGATGCAGCCCAATTTCGCCCCGCATCGGCCTTCTCCGTTCACGAACTCGCGCAGCTGCGCTCCCAGCTCGGCCTGCCCCCTGACCGCCCGCTGGTGGTTTACCTCGGCCTGCTGGCGTCTTACCAGGGCATTGATCTACTCCTGGCCGCGGCGCAGAGGCTGCAGCGCGATCCGCCAACCACGGCCGGCCGGCCGTTTTTTCTCATCATGGGCTTTCCTTTTGTGGAGCACTACCGGCGCCAGGCGCAGCGCCTGGGCCTGGCCGCGGATGTGCTTTTTACCGGCATGGTGCCGTTTGCCGAGGCTCCGCGCTTCGTGGCCCTGGGCGATGTCGCGGTCGCGCCCAAACTCTCGACCACGGAGGGCAGCGGTAAGCTCCTGACCTACATGGCGAGCGCGCTGCCGGTGGTAGCCTTCGAGACCCCCGTGCACCGCGAATACCTGGGCGATCTCGGCTTCTATGCCCCGGCGGCCGATGTCGCGGGATTGGCGCGCGC
>CXWK01004273.1_pt1 | contig 11876 bp, 9 predicted proteins | sample 590851 | NCBI WGS metagenome assembly CXWK01 (sample SAMEA3498364, study PRJEB10139) | wastewater metagenome | biome: wastewater treatment plant; material: activated sludge | place: Denmark | collected 2014-08-01
TACCAAAAGCTAACTTGTGTTGTTCTTGGATCTAAAACTTCAACGGCCATTGGCCTATCCCAGGTTGCAACTTTAAGTGGAAATCCGGTTGGTATATTTGCAGTAATCGGTAAGCTACCACACACAGTATGTATCTTAGAATATTCATCTGGTTTGATTTCGTGAGAAAATTGTAAACCAAAAACCTGGTTTAAATATTCCCAGCCGCGCCATTTACCATCATTTGAGTATGATCCAATTCCACCAGTTGCAAAAACACTTCCTCCCTTTTCAAGATATTTTTTTAACTGCATCGCTTCTTTATCGCTGATGGATTTTGTACCTGGTAAAACAATTAATTTGTATTGATAATGTTTTCCAGCTTCAATATCCTGGTCAGATATAATTTCAAATTTTAATTTCTGATCACCAAGAAATTTTTTCCAGGTTGATATATTATCATTAAGCCAGGTACTGCCAATCGGTAACATATTTTCAGTGTACTTAGAATAAAGAATTGCAACTTCAGGTTCTTTCCCAAATAAAAAATCTTCAATTATGTTAGAATCAGGTAAGATTTCTGATGTGTCAAATCGGCCGTAAATTCCACGTAAGATGGAATAGTAAACCAATACTGCTGATACAATTATTATTAGCCCAGAAAAAAAGATAAGTACTTGATTTATCCTGGTACCAAAAAGTTTATTTACCGCCACTTCACTTCCCCTGAAGTTCTATCTTCCTGAGTAGGCACATACCCATCAGAAGTGTATTTCAGGAATTTGTTTTCATCACTCAATCTTTCTTGAGGACGAACACGAACTTTTTGTTTTTCGGTTTTTTCTTCTTCAGCTTTATAACCTCTTGGTTCAGGTGTAAACTTTGATTGTGAAGGTTGATGTTGCTTTGTGTATTCTTCTCTTGTGATTCCTGGCTCAACAGGTAAAGTTCTTTGATGAATTGTTGAACTTTCTTCCTTTACAATTGCCGCTTCAGAAGGAACAACAAGTTCAGCCTTAACAGTTGAAGGTTTAACCTGTGGTGCATATTGTGGTTTACTCTCGCGTACTTTATACAGAACATAGGCGCCAATTGCTAAAATAAAAGTGCAAATTGTAGCCACGAGAATAATTGTAGATAGTATCGGAATAAGTTCCATAGCGTTTCCTAATTAGTATTAACAGCAATAGTATTTGATTTTGTTGAACTTGTGCGTTCTAATTTTCCCCAGGTCATTCTAATTCCAAGAAATTCTTCGATTGTTGACATCGTTTTACAAATGTCGATAATCAAAATAAAAAACATTCTGTAGATGATTGCATACCAGATCAATCTAAACTCCTCTTTTTCAACAGCAACACAATATAGTGCTGTTACAAGATCCAGAATTGCTAATCCTGCCCACCAGAAAAATATCAAATGCGAAAATCCAAAAAACAATGCAGCAAAAATAAAAAATGCATTAGCCGCTAAATTCATTGTCGGCCAGATTAAAGCTTCATAAGACATATACCATAAAACAAATGTGTGTCCAAAATTTACCGTTGGATTAAACATTCTTTTTTTATGTTTTCTTAATGATTGAAGAATTCCTCTTGTCCATCTATATCGTTGTTTTAGAAGTTGTTGTAAAGTTAGAGGAGCCTCCGTGTAAGAAATAGATTTCGGTTCGTAATAAATTTTCCATCCGTTAGCTAATATTTTCAAAGTAAGATCAGCATCTTCTGCATAAGTATCACTTGAATAAAATCCTGATTGCTCAATGGCTTTTCTTCTAAATATTCCAATTGGACCGGGAATAATATTTACTAATTTAATATAGCTTTGAGCACTACGAGCCATATTTAATCCTTCAATATATTCAAGTGCTTGCAGATCTGTAAAAAATCTTTTTCTGTTTAATACTTTTACATTACCGGCTACTGCGCCAATTTTTGGATTTTTAAAATGTCTTACAGCATATTTTATAGATTCCGGAGAAAGTTGTGAATCTCCGTCCATACAAAGGACAAACTCAGCTTTGGAATAATATATTCCTGCATTTAATGCTCTAGCTTTACCAAGATTGGGTTGATTGATTAATGAAACTTTTATCTTTCCAGATTTTCCATTTTGAAAACCAACCATTGATTCAGCAACTTGCTTTGTGTCATCATTTGAACCATCATTTACAATTATAATTTCATAATTCTGATAATCAAGTTTTAATAATGATAGAATTGAGTTTTTAATAATCTTACCTTCATTAAAAACAGGTACAATGATAGACACAAAAGGAGCAAAGCCATTTGTATCTGAAAATGTATATTCGTTCAAATACAAATAAGCCATAACCAAAATGGCAAAATATCTAACCAGAAGAATGAAAAGGAAAATTACAAACGCAATAATTGTTGAGTACTCAAACAAAGAACTATACGATAAAATTGTGTAAGGTAATGTGTAAACGATTAACAGGATTAAGAGTAATGAAATTATTCCGCTTACAAGAATTCTACGTAAGTATTTTTGTTCTAAGTTCTCTCCCTTTTTCTCATCTTCACGGTTTGAAATAGTTATTATAGCACGTTCGACGAGCTGATTAAATTTCATCAATTTTTATTAAGATTTGCTTTAAAAATTCAACAATAATGCCATTTATTTAATATTATTAGATATTTAATTCCCACAAACTGGTGTGCTTTTAAATTCCAATATTGGATTTTTTGTTCGATTGTATCATAATCAAACAAGCTAAAAAACTGCAAATTAAACGTTTACAACGACCAAATAATGCTTGCTTGAATCGAGTTTGCCCTATAACCTGAACCTGATCGATAAGAACTTGAAGTTGCGAATTTTGTTTGCAAAAATAATGATTGAACTATTTTATAATTAAATGCTGCATAAAATTCAGATAAAACAAAATCATTGTTTGGAATCAATCCAACTTTTCCACCGATTGTAAAATCAACAACCTCATCTTCATACAAAATCCAATCAGCCCAAATTGAATGTGCTTCAAAATTTTTCGGACTCCAATACAAGTTGGTTTGATTGTTAAAAGTATAAAAATAGTATTCGTAACCAGCAGTAATTTCAGAATTAAAAATTTTTCCTAGTCGCGCCACAAATTGGTTGCCATAATTTTCATCAGAAACACTTAAGTAAGAATACTTACCCGAGACAATTAAACTATTTTTAAATCTATACTCGCCATTTAGTCCAAACTGATTTGCTTTTAATCTTGTATTAACTAAAAATGGAGAATAGAGTAAAAATGCTGCATCAGAATGATTTAGAAATGCAATGACGTTATAAATATTTTTCTTTTGTGCAGATAATGAAAACTCAAAAATATTTTCTTTATTATCATCCATAAAAAAAGTTTGTCCCAAAGCTCCAGCAGCAGAAAAGATTTCACAAATCTTTATAAAAGCTGAGCCTTTTAACTGGTTAAATCTTAGCGATTCCATTTCTGATGAAAGTTTACCACGCGCACCTGAAAATCCTAAAGTCAAAAAATTCGTAACTCCAAGGTCAAAGCCTAAACCGTAGTTTGAATAATCTAAACCTGTATTATCCGTAAAGTATAAGCCTCTTGGAATCAATTGTATGAATGTTGGAAATCTATTAAACGAAAATTTATTACTTCCGCCAAGCCAGTTCATTCTTGTTTGTAAGATATAAGAATCTGGTGATTTTAAAATCAAATCTTCATAAATTGTTCGTGCATTTTGAGTCTGCCCAGCTTGCAGATAAGCATCACCAAGCAAAAGTTTTGTTTCAACATCTTGCGGATTTTTTTGATTTAACTTTTTGAATTCATTCACCGCAGCAATCGAATCCTTATCCCACAAATAAACTTTTGCAAGTCGCTTACTAATCTCATAATCTTCACCTGATTTTAGTAATGACTTATAAATATTTTCTGCATCATTTAATTGGCCATTGGCAATGTAAACATCAGCAAGTTCAATATTTACATTTTTATTTTCTGGATTATCATTTAGATAAGATTTAAACTTTTGTATTGATGAATCAAATTCTTTTTGGGAAGAATATTTTCTAGCTTCTTCAAGTAAGTTGTAAGATTCTTTCAACGCATTCTGTTCAACCGCAAATAAATAATTATTTTTTAGCAATCTATATTCATCCGAGAGGCTATCTACAATGGCTAAATCATCCATCGTTTTTTTAGCTTCTAAAAGATTGTTACTTTTTATTAAAAGATTTGCCATCCCAAACATAGCCTCTTTGTTCGTTGGATCCTTTAATAAAACTTTTTGATAGATTGATTGAGTATAATCTGAATCTTTATCTAACCACAAATTTATTTTTGCAGCAAGTAAAAGATATTTTTCATTTCCAGAATTATTAATAACCACCTCATTCATAATCTCTGCTGCTTCACAAAGATTATTTTGCCACATTAAAATTTGTGCAAGCTGATATCTTACTTCATTATCTTCAGGATAATTTTCTAAATAACTCTTATAAAGTTTTACAGCTAAATCATAATCATTATCATAAGAGTAGTATTTAGCTAATTCAAGTAATGCTTTTTTATCTTTTGGATTTTTGCTTAGTAAATTTTCATAATAATTAATCCTATCAGCGTAATATGATTTTCTTAAAGTTGTAACTTTAAGCCATAAATCTTTAAACTTATCTGTTTCTGAAAACTTAGGTGAAAGAATTTTTAGTTGATCATAAGCTTCTTCATATCGATTAGCTTTAATCAATTCATCAATCAACTTAAATCTTAAATCATCTTTTTCAGGATTCTTTTTTAACTGACGATAAAATTTATCGATTGCATATTCTTGCGCAGTAGTTGGCAGTCCATAATTAAATTTTGCAGAAGTATCGTTAACCGAATAAACATATCCTTTACCTTTTGCAATATCTAATCCATCCATTGCTTCTTTAAAGTAAGGTCTAATTTCTAATGATTTTGCAAAGGCATCGATTGCATTTTTATTTTTACCTAACCATAGTGTAAAATATCCGTAACGAGACCATATCCTATGATCATTAGAAAACTTTTCAGTATAAGTTTTAAGAACTGGCTCGCCTTTAGCAATATGATTATTCTTAGCAAGTATTTCTGAGTATCTAATTATCTCATCTGACGATGCAAATTCTTTTTCCAGATAAAGATCATACCATATTTCGGCTTCATTCCATTCACCAAGATTTTTATAACACTTACCAATCTCAAGATAATTTTTTGCAATGCTTGAGTTTATTGCAATCTCTCTTTTGTGACCCTCAATTTTATTGTAAAGCAGTTTGTACCAATTATTTGTAGTTCTATTTAGATTTGATACAATTTCATTATCACCTGGTTTTAATTTTTTTGCAGTGCGAAAATCATAAACAGCATACTCATAATTTCCTCTTTTTTCGTAGCAAGTTCCCCTTAAATTAAATCCATCTGCAATATTTGGATTTGCAGAAACAAATTTATTAAGTTGATCAATCGCTTCACCATAACGTTGATCAGACATCAATCGAATTGCTTCTGATTTTAAATCGGATGAGTTGTCTTTTTGAGAAAAGAGTTGTGAACTTATTAAAAGGATTTGCAGAATTAGTAAGTGATAGAAAATTGATTTCATTTTAAGTTATCAATTCTATCTCTGGCTTAATTGTGTTCGAGCTGCTTCAAGTTCAAATTCACTAAACACATCATCTGCATTATTCATTGCGGGATTAACTTTTAACATCAGGTAAGATACATTTGATGATCCACCGCCATTAAGTTGCTTGTGAACTTTTGAAATAAATTCATCTAGTATTGTATCATCAGATTTGGTGATAAGTACATAAATTTTTTCACCAATTGTACAAATCTTATCTTTCTTATGTGCTGATACTAATACTGAATTACTTAAGTGATCAAATGTTATTTTATTAAGTGATGTACTAAATGGATTAATTCTTAATGAAAGGATTGTAAACATTTGTCCCGTGGTTTTATACAAAGCAATCTGGTTGTTTACAATAAGTTTAAAATCATTAATGCTGTAAATATTTGGTGTTATATATCCAGCAGAATTTGTAATATTATTTTTAGCGGGTTGAATTTCTGTTATATCCGGTAAAATATTATCTCTTGTAGAACGTTTTGTAATTTTAAAATCAGTTGTAATTCCTTTATAAGGCTCAATAAAGTAATTAGCCTTAAATTTTCCTTCGGTGTGGCCAATGTTCGGAGTAATATCAATTACACCAGGTTTTTGTTCTTCGGAATCTTCAGGTTTATGTAGCTGGATAATTCCAGTAGCATAAGAATTTAAAACATTAAAAATCATTTTTGATGATTGTGCTGCTGGTTCTCTTAAAATAAATAAACTCGTAATTCCCAAATCTTCAATAGATTCAATCATAGAACCAAATGAATCTCTAAGTAAATTTAAATTTTCAAACTCAACGTAAGGTGTAATTTCATCAAAAATAATTCTGGTTGGACGATATTGTTTAATAACGCTAATTATATCTTGAAGATAGTCGCCTAAAAATTCATCTCTAGTTTTAAACTCAGTTGTTTCAGTTGGATGTGCAACTCTAACAACTATTATTGAATTTTGATTTATGTAATTCTCAAGATCAATATCAATAGAAGCTGCATGAATCATTAAATCTTTTGGTCGAGAACTGGTAAAGTAAAGACAAACTTCTTTGCTCTTTGCAGTTTCAACAGCATACTGAAGACTTAATAAAGTTTTGCCGGATTTTTTTTCTCCGACTAATAAATAAGTTCCACCGTGATAAAAGCCTCCCCAGGCACTATCAACTATAGGGATACCGGATAAGAATAATTGCACGCTTTTTTTCATAGTTTAAGTTTTTGCATATTTAACCAACAATTATACCGCTTGTTAGCTTTAATTAAGCTTAAAAATCACATAAAAAGGGTTAAATTTTTGGACTAAAGAGAGACATTGAAAAACAATTGTATTATAATGTAACAAGCCAATTTTGTCGCAATTTTAAGTTTTTAATGCTGTTTATTACTTAGAATAGCATCCAAAAACAAATAAAGCTGTTGCATTCCCCACTATCGTCGGCTCATTTGTTATAAAGTCCATCCTGTCATCAGAATACTTTACCATATCTGAATTAAATTGACTAAATGATTTATCTGAATGATTAATTTTATACCTCTCTAAAATAGTTGCCGGTGCAGGACCAGCCGAAAGCCCACCGGGTAAATATCCTTTATTAAAAAATGCAATTTGTGAATGTAGATTTTCAGAAAATTTTGTTCCGATATTATAAATAAAACTAATTCCCCACGGATTTTTACCAAGCACATAATCTCTTTGAAAAATTGCTAATGAATCAAATTCGTTCGAACCGGTTAGTTTTTTGTACAATAATGATTGAAGGCTGATACCAAGAAAAGTATTCGTTGTTCCCCAGGAATAATCTAATCCTTCATTATACAATTCTTTATTAGAATGATTGAGAGATTGAATAAGGTTTTGTTTAATATAGTTTGCAAATTCAGGATTGAACTTTGCAATACTAAAGTGAGCTAAAGAATTTATATCAGAAACACTCCACCAAAAATCTGCGCCAGCTTTTTCACCATATTCTAAAGCATCTTTTAGATATTGATCTTTCCTTGTTGAATTGAAAAGTTCAATAGCTGCCAGTGCAAGTTTACCATTAAAATCTATTTCAGGGTAATGATTTGAAAATACTGTATCAACATCTTGCACAATATCCTTCAAAGAATAAAATTTTTCTGCAATTATCAAACACTGTTCAGAAAACTTATCATCATAAAATTTTTCTTTCCAGATTTTCGAGGCTAAAGCTAAAGTTGCAGCATAATAACCAATTGTACTTTTTGCGATATTAACAAAAGCAGGTCGAGTAAATTGCAAGCTATCATTTTCGGGCAATCTCCAACCAACGGTGTGATCATTCTCATCTTGAACCTGAACAACTAAAGTTTCGTTGTTAACATTACATCTAATTAACCAATCTAATCCGATTTTTGCTTCTTCGAGAATATCCGGAACATTATTCTTATTCAAATCATAACTAAACTTACTTTCATCAAACTGATAGCTAAACATTAAAAGATAAGTTGTGTATGCAGTTGTCTTAAGGAATTTTATATAGTCCCCGGCATCATGCCAACCGCCAGTTAAATCTCTTGCAGATGAATCTTTATATCCAATTAACTTGTATGAATCTGAAAGATGACAAGGTTGGTGTAATACTGGATTTGTTGCTCCGCATCGCTGTACTTTAAAGAAAAGACTTAGTGAATCACGAATAGCATTAAATATATAATCATTAATCTTTATGGGATAAGATTCTGAATCAGATACTCTTACTTTATACTCACCATTTTGTTTTACGGTTGAGAAATCAATTTTATAACAATAATTAAAATCTCCATAAACAGTTGATGAATCATTTATCATTTCTTTATAAACAACATCTTCAGATTTTGTATTTACAATAAAGAATAATTGATTTGATAAATCTTTTTTTGAAAGGATAACAGCTGTTTTCACATCGGATGGCAAAAAGCCAACCTGGCTGGTACGAATAAAAACATCCTCGGCAACAGATGCATTACAACCAACAAACACAATTTGCATAAGTACTACAAAAATTATTGAAGCAAACTGTACCAGATATTTTTTGATGATTGAACTCTCCTGTAAACAAACTTAAAATAATTTAGGCACTGGTTTCTTGCTCATCTTTCTTGGGAAAAGTTGAACCAAAAATTAAATCCCACATAGGTGAACTTACACCGTATCCTTTATCTGGATCCTGAAAATGATGTTTGATATGATGATGTTTTATTGCAAGCCAAAATTTACTGTGCATATTAAAATGATGAACCGCATAATGAGTCATATCATAAAAAAGATAACCGGTTAAAAATCCAGCAAAAAAAGGCTTTACCGAAACACTTCCGATTAGAAGCTTAAATAAAAAATAAAAAAAAGCTGCTAAAGGAATGCTAACTGAAGGCGGCATAACCAATCTTCTTGAATCACTTGGATAATCGTGATGAACACCATGAAACATAAAGTGAATTCTTTTACCTAACTCGCTTTTTAATTCAAGATGAAATATAAATCGGTGCAAAAGATATTCTGTTAATGTCCAGATAAAAATGCCAAATACAATCAATCCAATTATATTAAATGTTGAAATTTTATAATCAACAACAGAAATATATATCATAAAAAATATAATGGGTAAAAAAATTATTAATGGAACTGAAGGATGTACTTTAGATAAAGCTTCGAGAAAATCATTGTTAAACATCCTTACTGTTTCATCTTTATTGGATACAAATTTCTTTGTCATTAATAGCCCTTCATTTTTACATCGTGAATTTAATAATTGTGAAATAAAGTGTAGAAAAAATAAAAAAAGAAATCTTGTTTTTAATATACTAATTGATTTAAAGCACTTTTTACAGGTTTATTAACTCATAAAAAAGGCGATTCACTTGAATCGCCTTAAATAATTTTAACACTACAAACTACATTTCATCATCATCATTTTTATCATTTTCGGCAGCAATTCTATGAGCCATATTTGATTCCGAAGATGCAATTGCAAATTTACCTTCTCTTATAAATTGATATAACAAATCGTTTTCAATTAAATAACCAAATGTTGCTTTAAACTTATCTATTGACATACCTGCAGTAGCTGCAAGCTTTGCAAGTTCATGCGGATCATCAAAATCAGCTTGATTTAATCTTAACATATATCTTCTTGCAATGTAAAAACTTTCAGAAGCAGGATCAACCATTCTGATTTTTGTTTTCATTGTTTTAGGATCAATAATATCCTTAAAGTACATTGGTACAAAGTTTCCGTTTTGAATTGATACCATTGCTCCGCTTCCGCCATCAAGAATAAATTGTGCTGCTGAAAATCCTAAATCTCTTGTGTATTCCATATCAAAAGGAATTGGATCTGCGCAACGTAATTCATAACCAATATTCTTGGCAACAACTGTGGCTTTTATATTAAACTCTTTTAATCTTTCCTGAACTTTAGCTTTTAATATTTCACCAAAATTTATCTCAGCAATTCTTATGTTATCGTGTGCATCGCGTTCAACTTCAACCAAAGATTCAAGATCTGCTGGATCTAAATGCTCAACTAAACCTTCAGCGATAATAGCAACACCATCAGGCTTGCCATAGCTTAATCTTTTTATTATTGCACCAACCAAAATATCTACAATATGATTGAACTTAATCTGTTTGTTTGCAAACTCTTCAGGAATTAGCGTAAGTGTTGCACCGGTTGCTTTACCAATTCCAAGTGCCAGATGCCCGGCTTTTCTGCCCATAGAAATTACAAAGTACCAGCGTGATGTTGTTTGTGCATCAACCATAAGATTTTTTACAACTTCAACTCCAATGTGTCTTGCAGTTTGAAATCCAAATGTTGGAATTCCGTGCGGCAGATCTAAATCGTTATCAATTGTTTTAGGAACATGTACAACTTTAATTCTACCGGAAGCCATTTCATTAACTTTAAGTGCACTAAATGCTGTATCATCACCACCGATAGTGATTAGTTTATCAACATTCAATCTTAGTAAAGATGTAACTGTGTTTTCTAAATGTTTAGGATCTTTTGTAGGATTTGATCTTGAAATACCAATGTAAGATCCACCTCTAAAGTGAATACGACTTACGTTTTGAATATTTAATTCTTTAACGTGGGTAATATCTCCTTGCATTATCCATTTAAAACCATCTTTAATTCCAATAACTTCAATGCCTTCAACAGCGGCACGTATTGTTGCAGCGCCAATAACACTGTTAATTCCCGGCGCTGGTCCGCCGCCAACTACTATTGCTAATTTTTTTGGTGCGATAGACATAATTTTTTAACTCCTAAAAAAACATCCAATAAAAAAATAATTATAATACTTTTAGTTTTGCAAACTTTAGCATAAGTTGTTTTACATTATTCCCTTCAAAGTGAACAGTAGCTTTTGTCATGTCACCACTTCCAACAACATCAACAACTTTACCTAAACCAAATTTATCGTGCATAACACGACTTCCAATTTTTAGTGCAACTCCATCCTGATCAAAACTTTCATACTCAACTTTTTCAAAGTATTCGTAATACATTTCTTTTTTTGTTTTGCGATTAGCTTTGCGTCCTAATCCACCGTTCATTTCTCTGTAAGTTGTTGGATCAAGCTCATCAATAAATCTTGAACGACTTTGATATGCAACTTCACCAAATCTATAACGCGAGCGAGCGTGGGTAACGTAAGCTTTTTTCTGTGCACGAGTTAAAGCAACATAAAATAATCTTCGCTCTTCATCAACCGAAGCATCAGATAAAAATTTACTTGCAATAGGAAAAATATCTTCTTCGCATCCACTTACAAAAACTATTGGCCATTCCAATCCTTTTGAAGCATGAACTGTAAGTAATGTAACACAATTTTTTGTATCAGAATAATTATCAATATCAGCAACCAATGAAACTTCTTCAAGATATTGTTCAAGTTTAGCATCAGAATTTGCTTCTGAGAATTCACTTAATGATGCAAGCAATTGATTTATGTTTTCCATTCTCTGCATTGCTTCCTGAGTTCCTTCTTCCTTAAACATACGAACTAAGGCCAGATCATCAACCATTGCGCGTGTAAGCTCACCAGCAGAAAGTTTATCTTTAAGGCCAATATATTTATCAAGCAAAGTTTTAAACTGCTTAACATTCTTCTGTATTCTTTCTTTAATGTCAATAACTTCAAAAACTCTACCCATAGTTTGGAATAAAGTAATATTATGTTTACGGGCAAATGCAATCATTCTAACAACGGTTGTACTACCAATTCCACGTTGTGGAAAGTTCATTATTCTTAATAAACTTTCTTCATCATT
>CXWK01007519.1_pt2 | contig 11874 bp, 8 predicted proteins | sample 590851 | NCBI WGS metagenome assembly CXWK01 (sample SAMEA3498364, study PRJEB10139) | wastewater metagenome | biome: wastewater treatment plant; material: activated sludge | place: Denmark | collected 2014-08-01
GAGCCGCGAAAGACCGCGTTCGGTCCGTGGATGCTCAAGGCGATGGCCCTGCTCGCCCGGTGCAGGCGGCTGCGCGGAACGGCGTTCGATCCCTTCGGCTACTCGGAGGAGCGGCGCGGGGAACGCCTTCTCGTCACGGAGTACGAGGCGACGGTGGAGGAGATCATCGGGCGCCTCGCACCGGCGAACCACGCGACCGCCGTCGAGCTGGCCTCGCTGCCCGACGAGATCCGCGGATTCGGCCCGGTCAAGGCGCGCCACCTCGACCGCGTCGCGGAGCGCCGCTCGGTGCTGCTGGCGCGGTTTCGCGAGCCGGGAGGCGTCGGCGGGACGAAGGCGGTGAAGGTGGCGGCCTGAACCGCGATCAGGGCCCTGCGAGCCCCGGCCACGCGAGCGTGTATTCGCCGTGTCCCAGGTGCAGCTCGGCGTCGAGGCCGAAGGGCAGGGTGAGCTTGCGGGCGATGTGCCCGAAGGGCAGTCCGGTCAGCACGGGGCAGCCCGCGAGGGCGCGAAGCGACTCCACCACTTCCGCCATGGCGTAGGGGTAGCGCTTCGGATTGGTCGGCAGGCAATCGTCGAAATCGCCGAGCAGGATCGCCGACTGGCGCGCGAGCACCCCCGCCAGGTGGAGCTGGACGAGCAGGCGCTCGACCGCATAGGGCTGCTCGCCGATTTCCTCCACGTACAGCAAGCCCCCGTCCACCTGCGGCAGGTAGGGCGTTCCCGCCAGGTGCGCGAGCATGGAGAGATTGCCGCCCCACAGGCGCCCGGTGATGGTGCCCGCGGGCGAGCCGTGGTCGCAGGCGACCGTGTGCGAATCCCGCGCGCCCCAGAGCGTCGCCTCGAAATGCCCGCGCATGAACGCATCGGGCTCGCCGTCGCCGAAGTCCATCGCGAACATCGGCCCGTGGAAGCTCGCGAGCCCCGCGCGGGAAAGCGCGGCGCAGTTGAACGCGGTGAAATCGGAGAAGCCGACGAAGGCCTTGCGGCTTTCCGCCACCCGGCGCCAGTCGATCGCCGGCAGCAGGCGGCTCGCGCCGTAACCGCCCCGGGCGGCAAGCATGATGTCGATGGCCGGGTCGGCGAGGAGGCGGTGGAATCCCGCGAGACGTTCCTCGTCGGTGCCGGCGAAATAGCGCCACTCGTTGCGCGTCTCCGGCGCGGTGATCACCCGGTGCCCCGCGGCTTCGAGACGCCGGATTCCCGCCTCCAGGCGGTCGGCCTCGACGCGCCCCGAAAGGCAGAACACGCCGAGGGTGGCAGGCGCGCCCGGGGGACGCGGCCTCCCCGGAAGGCGATCAGCCACGTTCGCCGTGGAGCTCTTCGAAGGCGATGTGGTTGCCGTCGGGATCGCGCACCACGAATCCGCGCCTGCCGCGCTCTCCCAGGGCGGGCGCGCTCACCACGTGGTCCCCCGGGGGCAGCTCCCGGAAGCGCTTGTCGATGTCGTGGATGTCCAGGTGGACCGAGAGCCGGGACTGCGCGGCGCCGGCGGGAAAGCTGGAGCGTTCGGCGAGGACGATCTTGGTGGCTCCACCGGAGAGGACCGCGCCTCGGCCGGAGGCGGGATCACCCCACGAGGCCACCACGGACCAGCCGAGCGTGTCGCGATAGAACGCCAGCGACCGGTCGAAGTCGGCGGGCTGGATGTGGAGGTGGTCGAAGCGATCGATCATGGAAACCCGGTGCTAGCCGCGTTGCGCCTGTGCATCGACGACGGCGACCGCCGTCATGTTGATGATACGCCGGACGGTGGCCGTCGGCGTGAGGATGTGGGCGGGTTTCGTGGCGCCCAGCAGGATGGGGCCGATGGTGATGCCGTCGCCCGAGGAGGTCTTCAGGAGGTTGAACGCGATGTTGGCGGCGTCGAGCGTCGGCATGATGAGGAGGTTCGCCTCGCCCTTCAACTGCGAGTCGGGGAAGGCGGCCAGGCGCACCTCCTCGGAGAGTGCGGCGTCCCCGTGCATCTCGCCCTCGACCTCGAGGTCGGGCATGCGCTCGCGGATGAGGGCGAGGGCGGCGCGCATCTTCACCGCCGAGGGCGCGTCGCTGGTGCCGAAGCTCGAGTGCGACAGCAGGGCCGCGCGCGGCACGAGACCGAAGCGCCGGATCTCCTCCACGGCGAGCTGCGTCATCTCCGCGAGCTGCCCGGGGGTCGGATCGTCGTTCACGTAGGTGTCGCAGATGAACACGGTGCGCCGCGGCAGCATGAGGATGTTCATGGCGTAGTAGTGCTTCACGTCGGGACGCAGGCCGAGCACCTGGTCGACGTAATGCAGGTGCAGCTTGTGGGTTCCGAAGGTGCCGCAGATCATCCCTTCGGCCTCGCCCTTGTGCATCAGCATCGCGCCGATGAGCGTGTGGCGGCGGCGCATTTCGATCTTGGCGTAGGGCACCGACACGCCGCGGCGCTGCGTGAGGCGGTGGTACTCGGTCCAGTAGTCCCGGTAGCGCGCATCCCGTTCCGGATTCACGACGTCGAAGTGCTCCCCCGCCTTCAGGCGCAGGCCGAATCGCTCGATGCGCTTGTCGAGCACCGCCGGGCGCCCCACGAGGATCGGGCGCGCGAGCTTCTCGTCCACCACCACCTGGACTGCGCGCAGCACCCGCTCGTCCTCGCCTTCCGCGTACACGATCCGCTGCGGCGCGGCCCGTGCCGCGGCAAAGATGGGGCGCATGATGTAGCCGGACTTGTTGACGAACTCGTTCAGCCGCTGGCGATAGGCGTCGAAATCGTCGATGGGGCTCGTCGCAACACCGCTGTCCATGGCCGCCCTTGCGACCGCCGGGGCGATCTTCACGATGAGGCGCGGATCGAATGGCTTCGGGATCAGGTACTCGCGGCCGAAGCTGATCGACTCGTGCTGGTAGGCCATGGCGACGATGTCGGACTGCTCCGCCATCGCGAGGTCGGCGATGGCGTTGACCGCCGCGAGCTTCATCGCCTCGTTGATCGTGGTCGCGCCCACGTCCAGCGCCCCGCGGAAGATGAACGGGAAGCACAGCACGTTGTTCACCTGGTTCGGGTAGTCCGACCGGCCGGTGGCGATGATCGCGTCGTCGCGCACGGCCCTCACTTCGGAGGGCTGGATCTCCGGCGTGGGATTGGCCAGTGCGAAGATGAGCGGGTTGGCCGCCATGCGCGCCACCATGTCGGCCTTGAGCACCCCGCCGGCGGAAAGTCCCAGGAACATGTCCGCCTCGCCGATGATGTCGCCCAGTGCGCGCGCGTCGGTCTTCTTCGCGTAGCGCGCCTTGTTCTCGTCCATGAGTTCCTTGCGGCCCTCGTAGACCACGCCCGCGATGTCTGAGACCCAGATGTTCTCCAGGCGCACGCCGAGGGCGACGAGCATGTCGAGGCAGGAGAGCGCCGCGGCGCCGGCGCCCGACACCACGAGCTTCACCTCGCCGATCTTCTTGCCCACCACGCGCAGGCCGTTCACGACCGCCGCGCCCACGATGATCGCGGTGCCGTGCTGGTCGTCGTGGAACACGGGGATCTGCAGTCGCTCGCGCAGCTTGCGCTCGATATAGAAGCATTCGGGCGCCTTGATGTCCTCGAGGTTGATGCCGCCGAAGGTGGGCTCCAGCGCGGCGATGACCTCGACCAACCGGTCCGGATCGAGCTCGTTCACCTCGATGTCGAATACGTCGATGCCCGCGAACTTCTTGAAGAGGACGCCCTTGCCCTCCATTACCGGCTTGGCCGCGAGCGGGCCGATGTTGCCCAGGCCGAGCACCGCCGTGCCGTTGGTGACGACGCCGACCAGGTTTCCGCGGGCGGTGAGGTTGCGCGCCTCGGCGGGCGAGGCCTGGATCGCCTCGCAGGCGAAGGCCACGCCGGGGGAATAGGCGAGCGCCAGGTCGCGCTGGGTGGCCAGCGGCTTGGTCGCCGCGATCTCGATCTTGCCCGGCCGCGGCTCGCGGTGGTAGTCGAGGGCGCTTTGCTTGATGTCGTCGAGCATGGTGCTAAACCCTTGAGCGGCTTGAAGTTTGTGCGAAGTCTAGCATGCAGGGCGGGCCCGTTCGGGGCGGGGCTTGACAAAACGAGTCGATATAACTAAACATATCGACATATTGGAGCCATGCCCATGAACCGGAACTACCTGCGCGCCGTCCCGCGAGAATGGCGAAACCTCTCGAAGGTGTTCTCCGCCCTCGGAGACGAGCACCGCCAGCGCATCCTGCTCACCTTCGAGCCCGGCGAGCGCCTGAACGTGGGGCAGATCGTCGAGGTCTCGACCTTGTCCCGCACCACCGTGTCGCACCACCTCAAGGTGCTGCGCGAATCCGGGGTGCTGGGCTCGGAGAAGATCGGCAAGGAGGTGTGGTTCTGGCTGGACAAGGCGTTTCTCCTGTCCGCCCTGGGCGCGGTCTGCGCCTACCTCGAGGACAAGGCGTGAACCGCCGCCGCTTCCTGGCTACCGCCACCACCGCTGCCGTGGCCTCCGCCCTCGGCGGCTGCGGGCTGAGCCTCGAGCAGGGGCTCTTCAACGAGTGCCGTGTCCCCGGCAACCACCGCGTGCTGCGCGACCGGCTCGTGCGCGCCGCCTGGGAAGGCGTGGATGCGTCGCAGGTGTGGGATTGCCACGTGCACCTCTTCGGAAATGGCAGGGGCGGCGCGGGCGTCTATCTCAACCCGGGATTCGACCGCCCGTCGACCATCGCGGGACGGGTTCGCCGCACGATGTTCTTCAACGCCGCCTGCGGCGGCGAGGACGAGGAGCGCCTGGACGCGGCGATCGTCGAGCGCCTCGCGCACCTCGCCGCGGAACTGCCGCCCGGCGCGAAGGCGATGCTTCTCGCGTTCGACTTCGTCCACGACGCGGACGGCACGCGTCGAGCGGATCTTTCGAGCTTCGCCATCTCCGATGCCCAGGCCTCGCGCGTCGCCCGCGCCCGGCCGGAGCGCTTCGAGTGGATCGCCTCCGTGCATCCCTACCGCCGCGACGCGGTCGCGGCCCTGGAAGCCGCGCATGCCGCCGGCGCGCGCGCGGTCAAATGGCTTCCCCAGGCCATGGGAATCGACCTCGCGCACGCGCGGAGCATCGCGTTCTACGCGGAATTGCGCAGGCTCGCGCTGCCGCTGCTCGTCCACGTGGGCGAGGAAGAGGCGGTGGAAGGCGCGGGGCGGCACGATCTCGGCAACCCCCTCGCGCTGCGGCACCCGCTCGATGCCGGGGTGCGGGTGATCGCCGCGCATTGCGCCTCCCGGGGAGAGAGCCCGGATCTCGACGCGAATCCCGACCCGGCGCAGGCGCCGCGGGCCGGGAACCTCGACCTGTTCGCGAGGCTCATGGGCGAGGCGCGCTACCATCACCTGCTGCACGGCGACCTGTCGGCCGTGACGCAGGCGAACCGGGCGCAGGCCTTGCCCGAGATCATCGGCGCGACGGCTTGGCATGGACGGCTGCTGAACGGCAGCGACTACCCGCTGCCGGGAATCATGCCGCTCTACTCGATCGGGGGGCTGGTGCGCGCCGGGCTCCTCGACGCTTCGGCCGCCCCGGTGCTCCGGGAGCTTCGCCACGTGAATCCCCTCGTCTTCGATTTCGTGCTCAAGCGCTCGCTCGCCTGGCGCGGGGCGCGCCTGCCGCGCGGCGTGTTCGAGACGCGGCGCTTCTTCGAGCCCGGGCCCGGGAGGATCTGACGATGGCCGCACGCAACCAATTCGCCCTGCTCGGCGAGCGCCGCTTCGCACCGTACTTCTGGACGCAGTTCCTCGGGGCCGCGAACGACAACCTGTTCAAGTTCGCCTTCACGCTGCTCGCCACGTACCACGCGGCGCAGTGGGGCGGGGTCGATCCGGCCACCGCCGGGTTCGTGATCGGCGCCATCTTCATCGCGCCTTTCGTGCTCTTCTCGGCCACCGCCGGGCAGATCGCGGACAAGATCGAGAAGGGGCGCCTGATCCGCTTCGTGAAGGATTTCGAGATCGTGGTGATGGGCGTGGCGGCGGCGGGATTCCTGTCGCAGAACGCCGGGCTGCTCTACGGCTGTGTCTTTCTCATGGGCCTGCACTCGACGCTCTTCGGGCCCGTGAAGTACTCGTACCTGCCGCAACAGCTCAAGCCCGCGGAACTCACCGGCGGCAACGGCATGGTGGAGATGGGCACCTTTGTCGCGATTCTCGCGGGAACCATGGCGGGCGGCGCGCTGGTCGGTCACTCCGCGAACGGCCCGGTCTTCGTGGCGGCGGCGACCCTCGCGGCGGCGGTCGCCGGAAGGCTGGTCGCCCACTTCATCCCGCACTCGCCGGCGCCGGCCCCGGCGCTGCGCCTGAACTGGAACCCGTTCACCGAGACGTGGCGCAACCTGCGCGTGGCCCGGGAGAACCGGTCGGTCTTCCTGTCCATGCTCGGCATCTCCTGGCTGTGGTTCTGCGGGTCGATCTTCCTCACCTCGTTCACGCCGTTCACCCGGGAAGTGATCGGCGGCGCCGAGGACGTCGTGACGCTTCTCCTCGCGGTCTTCTCCGCGGGCATCGGGCTGGGCTCGCTCGCCTGCGAGCGGCTCTCCGGGAGGAAGGTGGAGCTGGGGCTCGTTCCCTTCGGCTCCTTCGGCATGACGCTTTTTTCCGTGGACCTGTGGTTCGCGAGCCGGGGGCTCGTCCCGGCCGGCGGCATCGGCGTGGGCGCGTTCCTCGCCGAGCCCGCCTACTGGCGCGTGATCGCCGACCTCTTCCTGCTCGCGATGTTCAGCGGCTTCTACAGCGTGCCGCTCTACGCGGTGATCCAGAGCCGCTGCGAGGCGTCGCACCGCGCCCGGATCATCGCGGCCAACAACATCCTGAACGCGCTCTTCATGATCGTGGCCGCGCTCCTCGCGACGGGCCTCATGCGGGCGGGGCTCACGCTGCCGCAGCTCTTCCTCGCGGTGGGCCTCATGAACGTGCTGGTGGCGGCCTACATCTACACGCTCGTCCCCGAGTTCCTCATGCGCTTCCTGTGCTGGCTGCTCGTGCACGGCGTCTATCGCCTGGGGAAGACCGGCCTCGAGCATGTTCCGGAGGAGGGGCCCGCGGTGATCGTGTGCAACCACGTGAGCTTCGTCGACGCCCTGGTGGTGCTCGCGGCGAGCCCCCGGCCGATACGCTTCGTGATGGACCACCACATCTTCCGCATACCCGTGCTCTCGTTCGTGTTCCGGACGGGCAAGGCGATCCCCATCGCGTCCGCCCGGGAGGACGAGCGGATACTCGACGAGGCCTATGAGAGCATTGCGCAGGCGCTCGAGGCGGGCGAACTGGTGGGGATCTTTCCCGAGGGGCGGATCACGGATTCCGGGGAGCTCCTGGACTTCAAGGGCGGCATTCGCCGAATCGTGGAACGAACGCCGGTTCCCGTGATTCCCATGGCGCTCTCCGGGCTCTGGGGGAGCTTCTTCAGCAGGAAGGGCGGTGCGGCGATGACCCGGCCCTTCCGGCGCGGCGTGTTTTCGCGCATCGGGCTTGCGGTGGGCGCGCCGGTGCGACCGGCGGATGCGACGCCCGAAAAGCTCAAGGAGCGGGTTCTCGAATTGCGGGGCGACTGGCGCTAGGCGCCGAAGGAGGGCGGCAATGTGGTTCATCGGCTTGCTGGTCGGTTTCGTCGTCGGCGCCTTCCTCGGGCAGTGGCCCGGCGCGCTCGTGGGAGCGTTCCTCGGATGGCTCGCCGGGCTGGCCCTGGCTCCGCGCAAGCGCGCGCAGCCCGTGGGCGAGCCTTCGGGCGCCGCCGGCGAGGAGCGCATCGCGCTGCTCGAGAAGCGGCTCGCGCGCGCCGAGCAAAGGCTGAACCGGCTCGAGCATCCCGGCGCCACGGGAGAGAGGGTCGAGGGGCGGGATGAAGCGGCGGCGGCGGGCGTGCCGGACGCGGGAGTCGTGGCGCAAGCTCCCGTTCCATCGCCGCGGGAGCCGGAAGCCGCTGCGCTTTCGCCGGCACCGGAGGCGATCCCCACGGACGGCGAGCCGCCACGCGCCGCGCCGGAACCGGCCGCGCCGAATGTCCTCGTCGCGTGGCTCACCGGCGGCAACACCATCGCCCGCGTCGGCGCGATCATCCTCTTCTTCGGCGTGGCGTTCCTGGTGAAGTACGCGGCCGACCACCGCCTGCTGCCCATCGAGCTGCGGCTCTCCGCCGTGGCGGGCGGCGCGCTCGCGCTGCTCGCGGCGGGCTGGCGGCTGCGCGAGAAGCGCCGCGGCTACGCGCTCACGCTCCAGGGCGCGGGCGTGGGGCTTTTCTATCTCACGATGTTCGGCGCGTTTCGCCTCTACGAGCTTCTGCCGGCGGGCACCGCCTTCGGGCTCCTGGTGGCGACGGCGGGGCTTTCGGCGATGCTCGCGGTCCGGCAGGACGCGATGGCGCTTGCCATGATCGGCACGGCCGGCGGCTTCCTCGCGCCGGTACTCACCTCGACGGGCGGCGGCAACCACGTGGCGCTCTTCGGCTACTACGCGGTGTTGAACGCCGGCATCCTCGCGATCGCCTGGCGCAAGTCGTGGCGGCCGCTGAACCTGCTGGGATTCTTCTTCACCGCGGCCATCGGTTTCCTGTGGGGCTGGCGCAACTATCGCGACGGGCTCTTCGCGTCCACCGAGGCCTTCCTCGTCTTCTTCTTCGTGCTGTACGTCGCCATCGCGGTGCTGCATGCCTCGCGGCCGGCTTCCAGGGCGGCGCGATACGCCGACGGCACGCTGATCTTCGGCACGCCCCTCGTCGCGTTCGGTTTCCAGGCGGCGATGCTGCAGGACGAGCGGTTCGCGCTCGCCGGCAGCGCGGTGGCGGTGTCGGCGTTCTACCTGGTCCTCGCCCGCGTCCTGCACGCGCGGCGCCGGGACGAGTTGCGCCTGCTGGTCGAGAGCTTCCTCGCGCTGGGCGTGGTGTTCGCCACGCTGGCGATCCCGTTCGCGCTCGACGCGCGCTGGACATCCGCGGCCTGGGCCCTCGAAGGACTGGGAATCGTCTGGGCGGGCGCGCGCCAGGGCCGTTGGCTCGCCCGGGCATTCGGTATCGCGCTCCAGGTGCTTGCCGGCTTCGTATTCCTGGACGTGCTGAACGGCGGGATGCTCGGGGATTTTCCGGTCCTGAACGGCGCGTTCATCGGCGCATTCCTGATCGCGCTGGCGGGAGTTGCGTCCAATCGCCTGCTGTCGGGGCTGGGGGAGAACACGACCGTGGTCGAACGCGCCGCCTTGCCCCTGCTGTTCGCGTGGGGCCTCGGCTGGTGGCTCTTCGCGGGCGCGAACGAGATCGATCGCTTCCTCACGGATGGGAGATTCAGCGCCGGGGCCGCGTTCCTCGCTGGCACGGCCCTGGCCTTCAGCGCGCTCAGCACGCGCCTCGCGTGGCCCCATGCGTCGTGGCCCACCTGGGGCCTTGCGCCCGCCCTCGCGGGGCTCGCGGCCGTAACCGTCGCCCATGACGCGAGCCTCCTCGCGAACCTCGGGTGGCTCGCCTGGCCGTTCGCCTTCCACGTGCACCTGAAGGTGCTGCGCGGGCACGAAGAAGGAATCGCGGCGGACTGGCTGCAGTGGCTGCACGCCATCGGGTTCCTGCTCGCGGCCGCGATGGGCTCTTGGGAGCTGCACTGGTTCGCCCGCTCGCAGGGGCTGGGACACAGCGCCTGGTCGGTCGCCGCGGCGATGCTGGTGCCCGCACTGGCCCTCGTCGGCATCGCTACGGAGCGCGCAGGAGCGCGCTGGCCCGTGCAACGCTTCCCGGATGCCTACCTCGTCCGCGGCGCCCTGCCCGTGGTCGTGGCGCTGTGGCTGTGGACGTTCTATGCCAACGCCACGCACGACGGCCGCAGCGAGCCGCTGCCCTACCTGCCGCTCCTGAACGCGATCGACCTCGGCCACGTCCTCGGGCTGTTCGCGGTGTTCGCGTGGGTGCTGGCCCTGCGCCGGACGGCAATCGCAATGCCGGTCGGTCGCTATCTCATGCGCACCGCGGCCGCGGGCGCGGTCTTCGTCTGGCTCAATGCGATCCTGCTGCGCACGATCCACCATTGGGCGGGTGTGGCCTACGAACTCGACACGATGCTGCGCTCGGTGCTCGTGCAGTCCGCGCTTTCCCTCTTCTGGACGCTGCTCGCCCTGGTCCTCATGTTCGCGGCAACGCGAAAGGGATGGCGAGTCGTCTGGATCGCGGGCGCGGCCCTGATGGCGGTGGTGGTAGGCAAGCTCTTCTTTGTGGATCTTTCGCACATCGCCGGGCTCGAGCGCATCGTGTCGTTCATCGGGGTGGGTTTGCTGATGCTGCTGGTGGGGTACCTCGCGCCTGTCCCGCCGCGGAAGGAGGGCGAGGCATGAGGGCCGCGTGGGGTGTGGCTGCGCTGGTGGCGCTCGCCGCGGGGGCCGAGTCGCCGCGGGATTTCCGTTTCGCGATTCCACTTTCGCCTTCGGGCACGGAGGGCCTGCAACGGGTGGAGCTTACGGCCGACGTGCACCGCGGCGCCGCGCGCGCCGATCTCGGGGACCTGCGCGTCTTCAACGGCCGGGGAGAGCGGCTTGCCTTCGCCTTCGCGGGCGAGCCGGCGCCGGTGCTGCCCACGTCGAAGACGTCAACCCTGCCGCTGTTTCCGGTGCGCGGCACGGCCGCGAGTGCCGCGGGGGGTGTCGACCTGCGCATCCGCAGCCGCAGCGACGGTACGCTGGTGGAACTGCGATCGGGCCCGGCGGCACGCGCGCGTCCGGGGACCGTGGTCGCGTGGATCGCCGACGCCTCCCGCCTGGAGGAGCCCCTGCGGAGCCTGCGTTTCACGTGGGCGCAGCCGCCAGCGGGAATCCTGGCCCGGATGCGGATCGAGGCGGGCGACGACCTCGCGACCTGGCGCACCGTCGTGTCCGACGCGCCGATGGTCGACCTCGCGCACGAGGGCGCGCGCGTCAGGCGAGACGACGTGGTGCTTCCCGCCGTGCGCGCGAAGTACCTGCGCTTCACCTTTCACGGGCCCGCGCTCGCCCTCGAGTCGGTCGTGGCGGAATCGCTCGCCGGCATCGCGGAACGTCCACTGAGAGAGCTCGTCGTCGGGGCGAGCCGGGGAGCGCACGCGGACGAACGGGTCTTCGCCGTCGGCCCGCGGGTTCCGGTTGAGCGCATCCGAGTCCTCCTGCCCCAGGAGAACAGCGTCGTGCCCGTGCGGATCGATTCCCGCGACGACCCCAAGGCCGAGTGGAGGCCCGTGGCCAGCGGCACCGCCTATCGCATCCGGCGCGACGGCTTCGAGGTCGCCTCGCCGCCGATCGTGATCGCGCCGCGCGCCCACCGCTACTGGCGCGTCACGGCCGATTCGCGAGGCGGCGGATTCGGCGACGGATCCGTATCGCTGGAGTTCGCCTGGCCGCCGCGCCAGGTCGTATTCGCCGTGCGCGGCGATGGCCCCTACGAGCTCGCGTTCGGCAATGCGCGGGAAACGTCGGTCGCCTATCCGATCACGACGCTCGTGCCCGGATACCGGCTCCATGACGAGTTCGCCCTTCCCGCCGCGCGCCTGGGCGCGATGGTCGAGCGTCCCGGCGCCGGTGAGCCGGGAATCCTGCAATGGATCGCGGACGCCGACGGCAAGCGGCTCACGCTCTGGGCCTTGCTGCTCGCGGGAGTGGCGCTCCTCGCCGCGATGGCCTGGGGACTCGCGCGACAGGTAAAGGCGGGCGGGCGCGATGCGCAATCGCCTCCGGACGGCGGCCCGTGAGCGCCCGGTTCGCGAAGCGGCACATGCTAGACTCCGAAGCTCTTGCGCAAGCCTCCTGACCGATGTCCGGCAACACCCTCGGCACCCTCTTCACGGTCACCACTTTCGGCGAGTCCCACGGCCCGGCGATCGGCTGCGTGGTGGACGGCTGCCCGCCGGGAATGGCGCTTTCGGAAGGCGACATCCAGCCCGAGCTGGACCGGC
>CXWK01000527.1_pt2 | contig 11868 bp, 13 predicted proteins | sample 590851 | NCBI WGS metagenome assembly CXWK01 (sample SAMEA3498364, study PRJEB10139) | wastewater metagenome | biome: wastewater treatment plant; material: activated sludge | place: Denmark | collected 2014-08-01
GCCTTGGGCGCCAGGAGCATCCCAACGGCCGCGCCTACCGCGGCGCCACACAGCAGCCCCATCACAAAGCCGCCACCGTTGCTGTCATTTTCAAAAGTCTTCATTTCACGCATCATTGCCTCCTTCGTTAACGAACCTGTCTAAGTCGCGATCTTTTGGGGCCGGCCGCTTCAAGCGCGCGGCCTTGCCCGCGGCGCGAAACGACGACACCGCGGCGAGCACACCCTTGGTGACCGCCCAGCCGGGCATCACCGTCGAGGTCACGACCGATGCCGCGTGGCTGAGGCCGCCGTTGATGCCCTGCACGGTTTGCTGAACACGGTCACCGGCGTGGCGGATACGCGCCACTTCCGTGCTGACGGTATCGAGCACATCGTTCACGCGCCGTGTGAGCGGTTCAATGTGGCGGCGCTCCAGTTCATCAATCGTCCGCCGGCTGTGCGCGTACAGGCGATAGCCAAAGATGGTGAGAGCGGCCAGCGCCGCAATCTCCACGACGCTCGCCACGGCGAGAACCGCCATCCACATATTCAAGTTGCTGAGCTGATCGGCCGTCATAAGTTCCCCACACACAGCGTAGTGGGCCGGCCTGCAATCGTCTGTCTCGTTTGCGACACTCGCTGCCTGCGGGGTGTGTCATCTGGGACAGCCAGGACTTCGTCGTCTCTGTGACAATGCCGAATTCAGGAGGTCTTCTTATGATGCAGGTCATCGATCCGAAGCGATTCGACGCCTTTGTCCAGCTGCTGTCGCTACCCGACCCGGCGGACCTGCCTCGACGAGGCCGGATCCTGCGATGCGAAGGAGACCCAGACCGCCGTACCACACGGCTACCGGCGATTCTGATGGGCTGGCTGCAGCGGCGTTATCTTGAAATTGATCTGGAAGAGGCCACAGGCGCCGTGATTCGCGGTCACAAGACGCGCGCCCGGGCGGACCTCCGCCTGCTGCGCCCCACCGGCACCGACAGCCTTACAGGCTCCAGCGGAGCAAGACCGAGCCTACGGTAAAGCCCGCGCCGACCGACGTCAGCAGTACAAGATCGCCCTTTTTGAGCCGGCCTTCCTTGCGCGCGTCCACGAGCGCGAGAGGGATCGTCGCGGCGGTGGTGTTGCCGTAGTGCTCGAGGTTGATGATCACCTTGTCCATCGGCAAGCCAATGCGCTCGGCCGTGGCCTCGATGATGCGACGATTGGCCTGGTGCGACACAAACAGGTCCAGGTCCGCGCCGGTGAGGCCGTTCTTCGTCAGCACACGTGTGGCGATCTCGCCGCTCTTGCGCACCGCAAACTTGAACACGGCGGCGCCGTCCTGCCTCATGTAATGCAGGCCCTGATCAACCGTCTCATGCGTGGCCGGCAACCGGCTGCCACCCGCAGGCATGCACAGAGCCTCGCCGCCATGGCCATCGATCTCATTCGCGAAGTCGATCAGGCACGGTTCATCCGGACCAGCCACCGACAGCACCACGGCGCCGGCGCCGTCTCCAAACAACACACAGGTTGATCGATCCTTGTAGTTGATGATCGACGACATGACATCGGCGCCCACCACCAGCGCGTGGTCGGACGCTCCAGACGCCACCATCTTCCACGCGGTCGTCAGCGAATACACAAACCCGGAACAGGCCGCACCCAGATCGAATCCCCAGGCATTCGTGGCGCCGATCTTGGCCTGCAGCACACACGCCGTGCTCGGGAAAATGGTGTCGGGCGTGGTGGTGCCGAACACGATGAAGTCGATGTCCTCGGGCGTGAGTCCGGCCTCGGCGATTGCCGCCAGCGCAGCCGGCTTGGCGATATCGGAGGTCGCTTCGCCTGGCGCCACCTTGTGACGTTCGCGAATCCCCGTCCGCTGCAGGATCCACTCGTCCGAGGTGTCCACCAACTTCGACAAGTCGTCATTCGTGATCACGCCGGGCGGAACGTAGGCGCCCAACCCCGCAATCTTCACCGGTCTCATCGTCACCACAATCGATCCTTTCCAGGAGCCATCAGTCCGAAATATTCATAGGCACGCGCAGTGGCGACTCGCCCCCGCGGTGTGCGATCGAGAAACCCTATCTGTATCAGATACGGCTCGTAGATATCCTCGATCGCGTCTTTTTCTTCCCCGATGGCGGCCGCAAGGCTGTTGAGCCCCACAGGGCCGCCGCCAAACTTGTCGATGATCGTGCGCAGCAGACGGCGATCGGCTTCATCAAAGCCGTGTTCGTCCACCTCCAGCAACTCCAGGGCCTTGTGACAGACCTCGGACGTGATCACGCCGTCGGCGCGCACTTCGGCGAAATCTCGAATGCGCCGCAGCAGCCGATTGGCGATGCGAGGCGTGCCCCTGGACCTTCGGGCGATTTCCTCGCAGGCGCCAGGCGCCGTCTGCACGCCGAGGATTCGCGCCGATCGCGTGACGATCTCTGTCAGGTCCACGTCCTGGTAAAAATCCAGGCGATGGACGATGCCGAATCGGGCGCGGAGGGGCGACGTGAGGAGGCCCGCACGTGTGGTGGCGCCAATCAGCGTAAAGGGCTGGAGGGGAACCTTGACCGATCTCGCGCTCGGCCCCTGGCCGATCAGAATGTCGAGCTCGTGGTCCTCCATCGCCGGATAGAGGATCTCTTCGATCACCGGACTCATGCGGTGGATCTCGTCGATGAACAGGACTTCACGCGCCTGGAGCGAGGTCAGCATCGCGGCAAGGTCGCCGGGCTTCTCGATGACCGGCCCAGACGTGGCGCGGACGGGTACGCCCAGTTCGTTGCCGATCACGTACGCCAGCGTCGTCTTGCCGAGACCAGGCGGGCCGAACAAGAGCACGTGGTCGAGCGCCTCTGCGCGTTGGCGCGCGGCGGTAATCGACACCTGAAGGTTCTCGCGCACGCGATCCTGGCCGATGTATTCGTCAAACGTCCGCGGACGCAGTCCCGCGTCGTACTGCGCGTCGTCATCCTGCGGCGTCCCGTCGACGAGGTGGTCGCCGGGCATCGACTCATCGCTGCGGGGGTCGGTCATCGCGCGAGTTCCTTCAGCACTTCACGCAGTGCCGGTTCAAACGCCATGACATCAGGCGCACGACCCAGTACGCGATCGACCGCCTTGTCGGCGGCTGCGCGCTGGTAGCCGAGGTTAGCCAGGGCCGAAAGCAGGTCTTCGCGCACGGCCGCGCCACCTGTGGATGGGCTGGCGGGCACCTGGCCGAAGTCCTGGGCGAGCCGGTCGCGCAACTCCACCACCAGGCGTTCGGCCGTCTTGCGTCCCACGCCGGGAATGGCCGTGAGGCGGCCGAGATCGTTGTCGCGAATGGCGCGACCGAGATCCGACGGCTCGATCCCGGAGAGAATGGCGAGGGCGAGTTTCGGTCCCACACCATTGACGCCGATCAGGCGCTCGAAAAGCGTGTGCTCAAGCGCGGTGGCAAACCCGAACAACTGGATGATGTCCTCGCGGACGTGGGTGTAGATACGCAACGCCACTGGCGAGCCCGCGTCGCCGAGCGTATAAATCGTGGACAGTGGTGCGAGCACTTCGTAGCCCACGCCCTGCACGTCAATCACCAGGCGCTGCACGCGTCGCGCGTCCTTCTCGAGCAGGCGACCCGAAAGATGGGCGATCACGGCGCCTGCCGCCCGGCAGTCGCCGGCCGGTAGTCGCGCCAGTTCCGCAGGTGCCGGGGGAGCGACCGCGTGCTGCGGCGCGCGAGCGCAGACGTGCCGGAGTGGCTGTGGCACAACGCGGCGGCGAGCGCGTCTGACGCGTCGAACGGCTTGGGTAACGCGGTCAGTCCCAGCAGCAACTTCACCATGTGCTGCACCTGGACCTTGTCGGCACGGCCGTAGCCGACCACCGCCAGCTTGATCTCCGCGGGGGTGTATTCGATGATCGGCACACCGGCCTGCACGGCGGCCAGCATGGCCACACCTCGCGCATGACCGAGTTGCAGGGCCGATCGCACATTGCGGGCGTGAAACAGGTTTTCGATGGCCACGCAGTCGGGCGACGTCTCGCGAAGGACGCGAGACAAGGTCTCGTGAATGACGTGAAGCCGTTCGGCAAACCCCGATCCGGCCGGCGCTGAAATGGCGCCGCACGTCACCAGAACGTGGCGGCTGCCGCCAGTCTCGACGCAGCCATAGCCGGTGCGAATCGAGCCTGGGTCAATGCCAAATATCCTCACGCCAGAGAGGCCTCGATGTCCTTTTCCTCGAAGTCGGCGTTGGTCCAGACGTTGCGCGTGTCGTCGCAATCGTCAAGCGCTTCCATCAGCTTCATCATCTGGGCCACGGCCTTGCCTTCGATGGTGACGTAGTTCTGCGGCAGCATGGCGACTTCGGAACGGTCGGGCTCAAGGCCGAGGGCTTTCACCGCGTCGAGCACGGCCTGGTGGTTTTCGGGGCTGCACGTCACTTCCCAGACATCGCCTTCGTCCTTCATGTCGTCGGCGCCCGCGTCGAGCGCGGCCGACATCAGCGTGTCTTCCTGCGCCTTCGCCTTGTCCACCACGACCAGGCCCTTTTTGTCGAACATCCAGCCGACGCTGTTGGCTTCGCCCAGGTTCCCGCCGTACTTGCCGAAGATGTGACGCACTTCACTGACCGTGCGGTTGCGGTTGTCGGTAATCGTATCGACGATCACCGCCACGCCGCCGGGGCCGTAGCCCTCGTACATGATCTCTTCGTAGTTGACGCCTTCTTCTTCGCCGGTGCCGCGACGAATGGCGCGCTTGATGTTGTCGGCAGGCATGTTGACCTGCTTCGCATCAGCGATGATCGTGCGGAGGCGGGGATTCATGTCGGGGTCGCCGCCGCCATTGCGCGACGCCACCGTCAGTTCCTTGATGATGCGCGTGAAAATCTTGCCGCGCTTGGCGTCGGCCGCGCCCTTCTTGTGCTTGATAGTGTGCCACTTGGAATGGCCAGACATGCCTGATCTCCCACCGCGTGAAATGCCGCCCTTCCGGGCGGAAAAATGGACCGTTTATCGTAACACGCGGCTGTTCTCGGGCTTGGGGAACAGCCCGAGCTACGATCCTCTCCCCGTACGCAGCGACGTTCCTCTCCCCCTTATGTAGCTCGGCCTGTTCCTCAAGGCCGAGTGGGGCTACCGCCGCCTGGCCAGCACCACCCAGACGTCCGCCTCCGGGTGCCAGGGCGCTCCGTCATAACTGCCGCGCACATCGTCCACCCGGAAGCCGGCCCGCTCAATTTGCGTAAGAAACTGCGCCATTGGCAGAGTCCGGAATGTCAGCGTGAAGTGGTGACGGCGCACCTCGCGACCGCGGCGGACGACGTATTGTTCGTCGAAGATGGTGAGGCCCTTGCGCCGGTCCTGGCGCACCGATTCGACCAGCGAAAGTGTGGTGCCGGGCGCGAACTGGCCCCGGATGGGAATGCGTCCCGAGTACTCCTCCCACACGGCGAGATCGGGCACCAGATCGATGCCGAGCAAACCGCCGCGTTTGAGGGAGGCCGCAGCCGACGCGAGCGTGGCCTCGAGATCGCGGTCGTTCAAGAGTGACTGAAGCAGGCCGTAGGCGGCCACGACGGCACCGAGTTTACCGGGCCGCACCGGAAGCGCGCGGACGTCGCCCCGCAGCAGCGACGGACGCACGGCCTTCGGCACTCGCGCCAGCCGGCGTCGCGCGCGTGCCAGCATGGGTTCGGAACGGTCGATGCCAAGCAGCCGTCGGTTGGCGTCGGCTTCAGAGGTCAGCCAACTGCGCGCGATCGGTGCCAGAAGCCGTCCGGTGCCGCAGCCCAGTTCAAGCACGGGGCCGCGGGTCTCGCCCACGGTCTTCACCCAGAACGGCACGTCGCGCCGCCCGAGGGTGCGCGCGTTCTCCCAGTCGTAAAACGGCGCGTAGGTGTCCCAGCCGTGCCAGCCTTCGGTTTTGGCCACCCTAATACCCAACCAGGAGGCGGGCGGCGCGTTCGACGTCAGCTTCGCTGGGAAGGAACGCGTCCTCGAGGGGTGGCGAGTACGGCACCGGCGAGTCGAGCGAACCCAGGATGCGCACCGGCGCATCAAGCCACTCAAACGCCTCTTCCTGGATGATCGCTGCCAGCGACTCGCCCACCCCGCCCGTGCGGGAGTCTTCGTGCACGATCAGGACACGGCCGGTGGCACGCGCCAGTTCGAGCACCGCATCGCGATCGAGCGGCACGAGGGTGCGCAAGTCGAGCACGGCCGCTTCGATGTTTGAGGCGTGCAGTTTCTCAGCGACGCGCATCGCGACGTGGACGTACGCGCCGTAAGAAATGATCGTGAGATCTGTGCCCGCCCGCCGGAGGGCGGCCTTGCCAATAGGCAGGGGCGCAGGCGCGGCTTCTTCCAGCTGCTGCTTGATGCGCGGGTCGCGGTACAGCCCGATGTGTTCATAAAACAGCACCGGATCGGCGTCGGCCACGGCGGACGCCATCAGGGCCCTGGCATCATGCGGCGTGGAAGGGGCCACAATCTTCAGGCCGGGCGTGCGATAGAACCACCCTTCCGTATTCTGCGAGTGGTAGGGGCCTGCATGGCGAAGCCCGCCCCATGGCATCCGCACCACCATCGGCACTTCGCCACCCCATCGATATCGAATCTTGGCGGCATTGTTCACGAGCTGGTTGAACCCGGTGGCCACGAAGTCGTTGAACTGCATTTCGCCGATCGGCCGCAATCCCGCCAGCGCCGCGCCGATGCATGTGCCAAGAACAGCGCCTTCGGCCAGCGGCGAGTTCAGGATGCGATTGCCGTATTTTTCAAGCAGCGGCCGCAGCAGCAGGAATGCGTTGCCGTATTTGCCGCCGACGTCCTGGCCAAACACAAAGACGCGAGGGTCGGCAGCAAGCGCGTCGCCCACGCCCATCATCACGGCGTCGAGCAGTGTGGTGCCGCGTTTGTCGAAGGGCGGCGCCGTCTCCACCTGCATCGCCGACTCAGGACGCGACCGGAAGCGCCGCCGCACTTCGGGATCGAGCACTTCCACGCGACGACGGTCCACCGGGTCGTCGCGGAAGACGCCGGTCGTCACCGTGGCGGGGTCGGGCCACGGCGCAGCAATCACGGCCTGCGCCTCAGCATCCACCAGCGCCTCTGCGTCGCGCTTGAGTTGCTCAACACCTGCGGCATCAATCACGCCGCGGGCGATGAGCCGGCGCGCGTACGTCGGAATGGGATCGCGCTCCTTCCAGAACGCGTACAACTCAGGATTCGCGTAGCCCTGCGCGGTGAGTGGCGGGTAGTCCCACCCTGGCTGGGGGTCTTTGCCCAGGTAAAGCATGTCGTCGTGATGGGCATGCCCGCACATCCGCATGGCGACCAACTCAATCAACGTCGGGCCGTGGCCCGCCCGGGCGCGCTCGGCTGCCCACGCAAACGTGGCTGCAATGGCTTCGGGGTCCGTGCCGTCGATGGTCACCCCCGGCACACCGTAGCCGATGGCCTTGTCGGCGAACACCCGCACCGCCGACTGCTCTGCCACCGGCGTGGACAGCGCGGTCTGGTTGTTCTGCAGGCAGAACAACACGGGCCAGCGGCGCGCCGCGCAGACATTGATTGCCTCGTGCCATTCACCCAGCGACGAGCCGCCTTCGCCGATAAACGACACCGCGATGCGCCCGCTCTGTGTTTGCGCGAACGCGCAGCCCATGCCGGCGGCGGTCAGTGTGCTGATGGTGAGCGGCGCCGATGCCGGCAACACGCCCCAGTCAAAGTCACCCAGATGCAGGTCACGCCCACCCATCGGCGGGCCGGCCTTCCCCATCTGCGCACTCAAGACCTGCCGCACGGCGTCGGCATCGCTTCGCATTGCAAGCGCGGCACCCAGGTCGCGAATAAGCGGCGCCACCACATCGCCTTGCCAGGCGCCTGCTTCGGATCGCCACGCCGGACCACGGCGGAGGCGCAGCGGCACGGCATAGATCGCTTCCTGTCCGAGCGACCGGAACCCTTTTCCCTGAAACGAGGCAGCGCCGTACTTCACCTCGCCGCCCGAGAAGAAGTGCTTCAGGCGATTGTCCACCGCGCGGGTCAGGATCATGCCCCGCAACATCTCCACGCGCTCCTCGTCTGTGAACGACTGAGCGATGGCCGAGCGCGCCAGGAAACCATCGACCGCGTCAACCAGTTCCGCCGTGGCGTGCGCCGCTCGCACGTCGCTGCCCACTCCGGGCGTCGTCGCCACCGGAGGCGAGGCATGGTGGGTCAGGTGTATCCGAATCCTGTCGGGCAGCATCCGGCGCAGTCGATCGCGCACCCAGGCCAGGTCTTCGACGCTTGTCAGGACATCAAACGCGGACAACACGGCAGGCAACCCGAACGGATGACGCTCGGCGACGAATGCGCGCAGTCCGTCGCGCAAGGAAACGTTGGTCACTCGACCTGCCATCGGCACACTTTAACAAGCCCACGGACCAAAGCGCCATAATCGTTGCATGTCATTTCACGATCTCGTCTCCGGTGCCCTGGTTGTGGCGCCGATGACCAAGGGTTCCAACCTGCCGTTCCGGCGTCTGTGTGTGGAACTGGGCGCTCGGGTGCTCGTCAGCGAGATGGCCGTGGCCCGCCGCCTCAAACAGCGCCGCGGCAGTGAGTTCGCGCTGCTGCGCCGGGCACCCGATGAGCCGTGTTTCGGTGTGCAACTGGCGGGCAACAAGCCGGAAGAAATGGCCTGGGCTGCCGCCCTGGCGCAGTCACGCGGTGCGGACTTCGTTGATGTGAATCTGGGCTGCCCGATCGACCACTTCACGCGCATGGGCCTGGGCGCGGCGCTGGGCCGCCAGCCGTCCAAGGTCCGTCGCATTGTCGAAACGATGAAGGCGGCTGTCACGGTACCGGTCACCGTGAAGATCCGGCTTGGATGGAAAGCCGATCAGCTCAACTATCTTGAACTGGCGCGGGCGGCGGTGGAAGGCGGCGCCGACGGCGTCTTTGTGCACGGTCGCACCCGCGAAGCCCGGTACCGCTACCCCGCCAACTGGGATGCGATCGCCGAAATCGCCGCGGCCCTGACGGTGCCGGTCATCGGCAACGGCGACCTGCTCTTTCCGCACGAGGTGCACGAGCGCCTGGCGTCGTCCGGATGCGCGGCGCTCATGACCGCCCGCGGAGCCCTCATCAAGCCGTGGCTCTTCCGCGAACTCACGTCGGGCTACTGGGACATCACCGCCGAGGAACGCCTCCAGATCTACCGCCGCTACACCGCCCTCGCCCTTGAGCACTGGGGCGACGATGAGCATGGGCGGACGCGGGCGCGCGAGTTCCTGAGGTGGCACGCCGGGTTCTGGTGCCGCTACGTGCCGCAACGCGCGGACGGGCACTGGCCCTCGATGCAGATCCGCGAAGTACTGGACCAGCCGCGTTCCCCGCTCGAAGCGCTTCTCTCGCGGTCAGACGACCCTGCGCTCGAGTACGTGACCGACGAACTCCTGAACGCGGGCGATCTCTCCGCACCGCCCCCTGTCCCCGCCGTCGTCACCGACAGTCGGGCCGATCGCGGCCGGCGCACGGAGGAAGACGAGCCGGTCGAGGCAGGATGATCAAAACGACCGCTGAGAGCAAAACGACCTCTGAGGTAATGACCGTTGCAACTGATCGGTCATTACCTCAGAGGTCGTTTTGTCACAGATGTCGTTTTGTCAGCGCATGTAGACGCGGCCGTCCACGACGCACGCGTCCAGCTGAATTTCCCGAAGCAGCGCCAGCGCCTCGTCGGGCGTTTCGACCATCGGTTGACCTCGTGCATTGAGCGACGTGTTCAGCACGATCGGCACACCGGTGGCGGCCTCGAACGCCTGGAGCACATCGCGCAGTCCTCCGGCCCCGCTCGGCACGGTCTGCACGCGCCCGGTGCCGTCGACATGCACCACCGCCGGCACGAGGGCGCGGCGACCTGGCAGGAAGGCGGGAGCGCGCAACATCAGCGGACTGGTTGCCGATGTCTCTCCGAGATCGAACCACTCTGCCGCACGCTCCTCGAGGATGGCTGGTGCGTACGGCCGGAACGCTTCCCGGCGCTTGATCGCATCCAGCTTCGCCCTGACGTCGGCGCGCCTGGGGTCCGCCAGGATGCTCCGATGCCCAAGCGCTCTCGGACCAAACTCTGAACCGCCCTCAAACCAGCCGACGATGGCGCCGGAAGCGAGCAGGTCGGCCACTTCGGCGGCATCGGCCTTTGCCCGGGCGCCGCCAGCGGGATAGGTCCCGTACCGCCGGCCCAGGAAGTCGTCGGGCACTCGGAGCGGGCGATGCTCACTGGTCAGATGCCAGACACCATGAAACGCGGCGCCGATAGCGGTGCCGCAGTCTTCCGCCGCCGGCATCACAAACACATCGTCGAACCTGCCGCCGCGATAAAGGAGACGTTCGTTGGCTGTGACGTTCAGCGCCACGCCGCCGGCGTAACAGAGGTGGCGCACGCTCGAGTTGTGGGCGGCGCGATCGACGAACACGCCGAGTCCGCTTTCGAGGGCCGCCTGGGTGCTCGCGGCAAGATCGGTGTACTCGGCGCGCCGTTCGGGCCAGCGGTCAGCGTGCCGGAACTTCCGAGGCACGTGGTCCTCGAATCGCAGCGCACCATCAACCACTGAGAAATAGTCGGACTCGGGAATGGTTGCCGACCCATGGGCCGCCAGACCCATCAGCTTCCCCGAGTCGTGCCAGCTGCCGAAGACCTGCTCGGCCACGGTCTGGTACATGAATCCCAGGCTGGAGTACGAGAACATTCGGGGCCTGACATCGCCATCGTCATCAACATCCGGGTGTGCGGCCACGTGTTTCTCGACCGGCGTCACGGTGGCGCCCGACGCGCGATAGATCGAGACCACTTCCCTGCCAATCGCGGCGCCGCGAATGACCGCACGCTCGCGTTCTGGCAGTTCGTCCACACGGGAGCCCATCGCGTCCACGATCAGGACCATCGAGTCGGAAAACCCGGAACACGCGTGGGCGCCGATGGCGTGACCGAGGTGATGCGAGATGGTGACGCGCGGCCGTGTGCCCAACCGCGGATGAAGTCCGAGGTTGTTGAAGGGCGCTGACGGTGGCTGCAGCGGGCACAACACCACCAGGTCGAGGTCAGCCACAGCAATTCCCGCGGCGTCGAGCACATAGTCCAAGGCACGGAACTCGCGGGCTGGAACAAGTGGCGCGTACTTCCGGCGCGTCAGGCGTTCTTCCTGAATGGCCGCGACAATTCGGTGCCCGTGCATCAGGCACGCGGCGCCGTTATGCGAGGCCGCCAGGCCCAGCACCCACGGATCGCTCAACGGGTGACCCACCAGCCGGTTGCCGTGAGTCGACGACGGGCAGACGGCTCCACCATGTGCCAGGTCGTCGGGGTCGGCACGAACAGAGAGACATCGCCCAGGTGTGGATACCATCGTTCGCGGACGACAAAGTTCGGGCCTTCAGGATCTCCAAACGCGATGGCGCCACCGTCGGCTGCGGTCCAACCGTCGCACAGACCCAGCGAAACGGTGGCCCAGTACAGACGCCCGTCGGGGTGCACGGCCATGCCATCACCGGGCAACATCCGCCAGGCGTTGATCACCAGGCCATCGGGCAATTCGCGACCCAGCAGTCCACCAAGGAGCCTGCGCGTGCGTGCGCCAAGCAGAAACTTGCGCCAGTCGCGGAGTTGATTCCCATGGAGCAGGCATTTGTCGCCTTGCACCACGTCGCTGTCGAACCGTGCGTATGGCAATGCCTCGGCTTCAGCCGCAATCGCCACCGCGGCCTCGCGCGTGAGAAAGCCGGGCAACATCAGATAGCGGCGCCCACCCGCGCGGTCTTCGGCGAGTCGCCGAAGGCGCTTTGGGTCTTTCCATGCTGGAGACACGATGTCGGGCCAGTCCAGTGCTTCGTCCCAATTCACCTCGGCGATCGGTGGGGC
>CXWK01013740.1_pt1 | contig 11859 bp, 8 predicted proteins | sample 590851 | NCBI WGS metagenome assembly CXWK01 (sample SAMEA3498364, study PRJEB10139) | wastewater metagenome | biome: wastewater treatment plant; material: activated sludge | place: Denmark | collected 2014-08-01
TGCCGCGCGATTGGCGCCACGAGCGTGGCATCGGCCAGTGACGGACGCTGGTGGCGGACACCAGTGTCGCGGCCCGGAGGTGCGGCCCGCATGTGTGACCGGGCAGGCGATGGCACCATCGCTCGGCGGCAGGTAATTCGGGGCAGCCGTTAACGCTCCGCTAACCACCTTCGGCTAAACTTGGTTCATCCGGTTCTCTGGATCCCGGGCGGTATTGTTCCGCTCTGTTTGACGCCTCCCTGTCGACTTTCGAGCCGCCCATGACGGGCGGCTCATTTTTTTTCGGTTCGCGTAAGCAGAAGCGGCGCTGAAATTGCATCATCCACAGCCTGATCGAAGCGGTGGCCCATGCTGCCTCGTTTCGACCGAGTTGTTAACTATGGTGTCCTAGTCTCGTCCGGTGTACAGGGTAAGCAATGCGTTCAAAGTCGTGTCACGGCGTATCATGAGCAACGATATTTCTCGTCTCGATCGTCCCGCCGCCCAGGGCGTCACCGTCTCGTTCGGGGAGCGCTTCCAGGCGTCCGAGCAATTCGATTTCGTTTTCAAGGAGGGCATGGCGCTGGTCGAGCAGACCGCCGCATACCTCGACGGGGTCGGCCGGCGCGAGGCCAAGGCGCTCAAGGCGCCGGTATCGGTACTCTATGCTACCGAGAGCATGCGTCTGACGACGCGGTTGCTCGATCTGGCCTCCTGGCTGCTGATCCGCCGCGCCTTGAAGGAGGGCGAGATCACGCCGGACGAGGCCCGCCGCAAGCGCCAGCGCATCAAGCTGCAGGCGCTCGGCCGTCCCTCCCACGTCAAGGGTTTCGCCGATCTTCCCGCCGGTCTGCGCGATCTGATCGAGGCGAGCTTCAAACTGCACGACCGTATCGCCCAGCTCGACAGGGCCATGCAGGAGCCGGTTGCCGCAGCCGCTGCCGCGCCCGATGCCGCGAGCCTCGCAAACCCGGTTGCCGATCAGATGAGCCGGCTGGCGCAGGCGTTCGGCGGCAAGCCGATGTGATGGCGGCCCGCCATTGCGCGGACCAGTCGCTCGCCCGAGAGATAACGACGAAAAGCCCGGTTCGAGAACCGGGCTTTTTCAATTGAGGTCGAAGATCGGCAGGAAGCAACGCCTGAAGCGGCGGCACCCGAAATCCCGATGCCGGCCGCAGTGCGAGCCTCAGAACAGGCCTTCGAACTTCTTCTTGAAGCGCGAGACGCGACCGCCGCGATCCATCAGCTTGGCGTCGCCGCCGGTCCAGGCCGGGTGCGAGGAGGGGTCGATGTCGAGCGCAATGGTGTCGCCCTCGGCGCCGTAGGTCGAGTACGTCATGAACTCGGTTCCGTCGGTCATCACCACTTTAATCTGGTGATAGTCGGGGTGCACGTCGGCATCTTTCTTCATCGGTAGGGCTCCGGGCCGGTAGGACGGCAGCAAGGCAAGAGAACAGCGGACCAGCCGCGACGGCTTGCCTGACGCCATCCAGGAAATCGGGAAGGCGCCTCTATAGTCGAGAACCGCGCGCGATACAAGCGCCTGCCTCTGGCGGCATGCGCGCGGAAGCCCAGCACGTTCGCGGGGGTGATGCCGGTGGTGGCGACATGCTAGGCAGGCGTGCTACCGACTTCGCCACGGTGCCGGCCAAGTAGTGACCAGCCGGCGTGGTGTGTCGAAGTGCGCGCGTGGTGCGCGGCAAAGGTCTGCCCGGCCTTGCGCCGGCCGCGCTGCTATTGCCCGTTGCCGAAGTTGCCGTATCTGTAACGACCGATTTGCGAGAGACCGACCTTGAGCCCGCGCCAACCTGCAGACAAGCCCACCCAGACGACCGCCAGCAGCGCCGCCGCGCGCGATGCCGGCGGCGAGACCGAGGCCGAGGCCAAGCGCCGCCGCTCGTTGAAGCCGCTGCTGGCGTTGAAGCCCTACATTCTGAAATATCCGGGGATGCTGGCCGCCGCGGCGGTGGCGCTGGTGGTTTCGGCAGGCGTCATGCTGGTGGTGCCGATGGCGGTGCGCCGCATGATCGATCACGGCTTCGGTGCCGGGCCCGGCGGCGGCCAGATGATCGACACCTATTTCACCATGCTGATCGTCATCGGCCTGGTGCTGGCGCTGGCCAGCTCGGCGCGCTTCTACTTCGTCAACTGGCTCGGCGAGCGCGTGGTGGCGGACCTGCGCGCCGACGTGTTCGCGCACCTGACGAAGCTCGGCCCGGCGTTCTTCGAGCGCACGCACTCGGGCGAGGTGATGAGCCGCCTGACGGCCGATACCACGCAGATCAAGGCGGCGGCCGGCACCGCGCTGTCGCAGGTGCTGCGCAATGCCATCATGCTGATCGGTGCGCTGGTGTTGATGTTCGTGACCAGCCCCCGGCTGTCGACCCTGGTGCTGATCGCGATCCCGGCGATCGTGCTGCCGCTGGTCGGCTATGGCCGCGTCGTTCGCCGCCTGTCGCGCCAGGCGCAGGACAGTCTGGCTGAAGCATCCGCCTACGCGTCGGAGAACCTCGTCGCGGTGCGCACCATGCAGGCCTATACCCACGAGGGTGTCGTCTCCAGGCGCTTCGGCGGGGCGGTCGAGCAGGCGTTCGAAAGCGCCCGCCGCCGTCTCAAGGCCCGCGCCGGTTTGACGGCCATGGCCATCTTCCTGGTGGTCGCCAGCGTCACCGGCGTATTGTGGTTCGGCGCGTCGTCGGTGATGTCCGGCGAGATGAGCGGCGGCCGGCTCGGCCAGTTCGTGCTCTACGCGCTGTTCGCGGCCGGCGCCATGGCGGAGCTTTCGGAAGTCTGGGGCGAGATGAGCAGCGCCGCCGGCGCCGCCGAGCGCCTGACGGAGCTGATGGCCGAGGTGCCGGAGATCCGCTCGCCGGAAAAGCCGCTGGCCATGCCGGTGCCGGCGCGCGGCGAGGTGCACCTCGACGACATCTCGTTCTCTTATCCCTCGCGCCCCGACGCGTCCGCGGTCGCCGGGCTGCAGCTCAAAATCGCGCGCGGGCAGACGGTGGCTCTGGTCGGCCCTTCGGGCGCCGGAAAATCCACCATCTTCAACCTGCTGCTGCGTTTCTTCGATCCGCAATCGGGGCGCGTGCTGATCGATGGTCTCGACGTGCGCGAGGTTTCCCTCGACGAGTTGCGCAGTCGCATCGCGCTGGTGCCGCAGGATACCGCGTTGTTCGCCGATACGATTGCCGCCAACATCGCCTATGGCACGCCGGGCGCCGCGCGCCGCGACATCGAGGCGGCGGCGGTTGCGGCTCAGGCCGATGGCTTCATCCGCGCGCTGCCCGAGGGTTACGATACCCGCCTCGGCGAGCGCGGCGTGACGCTGTCGGGCGGCCAGCGCCAGCGCCTCGCAATTGCCCGCGCCATCCTCAAGGACGCGCCGATCCTGCTGCTGGACGAAGCCACCAGCGCGCTCGACGCCGAGAACGAGGTGCTGGTGCAGCGTGCGCTGGAGCGGGTGATGGAGAACCGCACCACGCTGGTCATCGCGCATCGTCTCGCCACCGTGCAGAAGGTGGACCGCATCGTCGTCATGGAACAGGGCCGCATCGTCGAGGAAGGCACCCACGCCGAGCTGTCCAAGGCCGGCGGTCTCTACAGCCGTCTCGCCGACCTCCAGTTCGGCCGCGAGGCGGCGGAGTGAGAGACGGAGGGAGTAGGGAGCGTTTCCAACGCCAGGGAGCGCTTTAGACCTTCGTTGGTAGTACGGCGATGTTGTCGATCAGGCGCGTTTTGTCGAGCCAGACGGCGGCGAGGATGCGGCCGGGCCGGCCGCTCGACGGCTTCCAGTCGGCGAGCGTTTCGGCATCGCGCACGGCGATGTAATCGACTTTCGTGAAGCCGGCGCGCTCGACGGCCGCGACCGCGGATTTGACGGCCGCTGCAACCCGGCCGCCGTTGGCGATTCTTTCGGCGACGGAACGCAATGCGGCGTTGAGGGCCGGCGCGACGGCGCGCTGTTCTGCCGAGAGATAGCGGTTGCGCGACGACAGCGCCAAGCCATCCGCCTCGCGCACCGTCGGCACGCCGACGATCGACAGCGGCAGATCGAGATCGCGCACCATCTGGCGGATGACGGCGAGCTGCTGGAAATCCTTCTCGCCGAACAGCGCGAAATCCGGCGTTACCTGGCCAAACAGCTTGCAGCAGACGGTGGCGACGCCGCCGAAGTGATGCGGGCGGAACTCGCCCTCGAGCCCGAGTGCGGCGCCCTGCGGTACAATGCTGGTGGCGAAGCCCGGCGCGTACATTTCAGCCGGCTCCGGCGACCACACCAGATCGGTGGCGACGCCGGCGAGCTTGGCGAGGTCGCCAGCCTCGTCGCGCGGATAGCGGGCAAGATCTTCGGTCGGCGCGAACTGGGTGGGATTGACGAAAATCGACACCACCACGCGCTTCGCCTTGGCCTCGGCGGCGCGCACCAGCGTCAGATGCCCGTCGTGCAGTGCGCCCATGGTCGGCACCAGCGCGACCGTGTCGCCGGCCTTGCGCCACGAGGCGACTGCGCGCCGCAAATCCTCGACGGTGCGGACGATCCTGACGCTGCGGGCCATCTTGACGCTGCTGGGACGGCTGGCCATGGCGATCTCATCTCGAACGGGTTGTGATTGGCGCGCAGGCTGTGGCCAAGCGGCGTTGCCGTCAAGTGGTGTAAAGCAGGCGCGCCGTGCCTCGTTTTGATACCATCGCGGGACAAGCGCGAATCGGCCGCGTGCCGTTGTCGCGACCACTCTTGCGAAGGCCACTCACTTGCAAAGGACAGCGGCGTTGCGGGCATCGGGCAAGACGACAGCGGAGTCGAGGGATGTGGCAGCGGCCCAGGCGGCGGCAAAGAGCGCGCACGCGCGGCTGCCGGCACGCGATGAGATTTCGGCGCATCACCTGATCGAGGAGGCACGCCTCGTCGGCATGCTCATCGAGCGCGCCGCCTATTCCGACGAAGAGGCGCGCCGCACCGCGGAGCTTGCCCGCCGGCTGGTCGGGGCGGTACGCGACAACCGCACGCGCTATGGCGGCGTCGATGCGTTCATGCGCGAGTATGGCCTGTCCAGCGACGAGGGCGTCATTCTGCTGTGCCTCGCGGAGGCGCTGCTGCGCATTCCCGACAGCGCCACCGCCGACAAGCTGATTGCCGAGAAGATCGGCGACGGACAGTGGTCTCGCCACCTCGGGCACTCCGACAGCACCTTCGTCAACGCCTCGACGTTCGGCTTGATGCTGACGGGCGGCGTCGTCAAGTTCGGCACGGCGGCGGGTACGTCGCCACTCGACGTGATGAAGCGGCTCGTCGCGCGCTCGGGCGAAGCCGTGATCCGGCAGGCACTGCGGCAAGCGGTGAAGCTGCTCGGCGACCAGTTCGTGCTCGGCCGCAACATCGAGACGGCGCTGAAACGCGCCGAAGCCTACGAGGCCAAGGGCTATCGGCTCTCCTACGACATGCTCGGCGAAGCGGCCTGCACCGAGGCCGATGCCACGCGCTATTTCGAGCGCTATCTGCATGCCATCGAGCGCATCGGCGCAAAGGCTGGAAAATTCAGCGCGCAGCATGCCGACGCGCTGATGGCGCGGCCCAACATCTCGGTGAAGCTGTCGGCTCTGCATCCGCGCTTCGAGCCGGGCAAGGAGGCGCGGCTCGAGGACGAGCTCAACCCGCGGCTGTTGACGCTGGCGCGTGCGGCGCGTGAGCACGGTATCGCCGTCACCATCGATGCGGAGGAGCAGGACCGGCTCGATCTCGAACTCGCCGCCTTCGCCGCGACGCTCGCTCACCCCGCACTCGATGGTTGGCAGGGGCTCGGCCTCGCGGTGCAGGGCTACTCGCGCCGCGCGCTGCCGGTGCTGCGCTGGTTGAAGCGCGTTTCGGACGCGACTGGAAAGCGCATCCCCGTGCGCATCGTCAAGGGCGCGTACTGGGACAGCGAAATCAAGTGGGCGCAGGTGAAGGGTCTTGCCGACTATCCCGTTCTGACGCGCAAGTGGCACACCGATCTGTCGTTCTTCGCTTGCGTGCGCTATGCGCTTGCGGCGCCCGAGTCGTTCTATCCGGCGGTCGCCACCCACAACGCCCAGTCGCTCGCCGCGGTGCACATCGCCGCCGGCAATTCGCCGTTCGAATTCCAGCGCCTGCACGGCATGGGCGAGGCGCTCTATGCCGAGGTGGTCGGCGCCGGCAAGCTCGGCCGCAATGCGCGCATCTATGCGCCCGTCGGCGAGCACGAGGATCTGCTCGCCTATCTGGTGCGCCGGCTGCTCGAGAACGGTGCCAACTCGTCGTTCGTGCATCAGATCGCCGACGATACCACCAGCGTCGAGCAGGTGATCGCCGATCCGGTGGCGAGCATCGCCAGGGATTGGAACGAGGGTGGCAAGGCGCGCACCGAGGCGGCGTTGCCGCTGCCGCGCCCGCGCGACATCTACAAGACCGTGCGCGAGGCGGCCGAAGGCCTCGCACTCGCCGAGCCGGCCACGCGTGCGGCACTGCTCACCGAAGTGTCGGCCGCGCTGCAGACGCCGTTCGTCGCTGCGCCGATCATCGATGGCAAGCTCGTGACGCCGGCTTCGGCGGCGCGCGTATCGCTCTGTCCGCACGACCGGCGCGAGCGCATCGGCAGCGTCCACTTCGCCGACAAGCCGATCGTCGAGCGCGCCATCGATGGGGCCATGAAGGCTGCGCATCGATGGGACATGACGCCGGCTGCGACCCGCGCCGACGTGCTCGATGCGGCAGCGCGCATGCTGTTGCGGGACCGCGCCAAGCTGATGGCCATCGTCATCCGCGAGACCGGGCGCACGCTCGACAACGCCGAGGCCGAAGTTCGTGAGGCGGTCGACTTCCTGCGCTACTACGCCAGCGAAGCGCGCCGGCAACTCGCCGCGCCGCAGCGTTTCGATGGGCCGACGGGCGAGAGCAACACGCTGACGCTGCGCGGGCGCGGACCGATCGCGGCGATCAGCCCGTGGAACTTCCCGTTGGCGATTTTCGTCGGCCAGATCGCGGCGGCGCTGGCCGCCGGCAACCCCGTTCTGGCCAAGCCCGCCGAGCAGAGCCCGCTGACCGCGCATCTCGCCGTCACCATCCTGCATGAAGCCGGCGTGCCGGGCGACTGCCTGCAGCTGCTACCGGGCGGCGGCGAGGTCGGGCAGATGTTGGTCGCCGATGTCCGCATCAAGGGAGTTTTGTTCACCGGCTCCAACGAGACCGCGTGGGCGATCCAGAAGGCGCTGGCCGCGCGGCGCGGGGCGTTGATTCCGTTCATCGCCGAGACCGGCGGCATCAACGCCATGATCGCGGACTCGACCGCGCTGCCCGAGCAGGTGGTGCGCGATTGCGTGCGCTCCGCGTTCGACAGTGCCGGCCAGCGCTGCTCGGCGGCGCGCGTGCTCTACGTGCAGCAGGAGATCGCGCCGCGCGTCATCGAATTGCTGGTCGGTGCGGTCGAGGCGCTCGACCTCGGCGACCCGCTAGACATGGCGACCGACATCGGTCCGGTGATCGAGGAAGCCGCACAGGATGCCATCGAAGCCCACAAGCTCAGGATGTCGCGAGCGCACAAGACGCTGGTCGATCCGCCGCTGCCCGTGCACTGCCGGCCCGGCACCTTCGTCACGCCGGCGATCTACGAGGTCAGCGGCATCGCCGACATCGGTTCTGAAGTGTTCGGCCCGGTGCTGCACGTTGTGCGCTATGCCGGCGACAGGCTCGACGATGTGATCCGCGCCATCAACGCCAGTGGCTACGGGCTGACGCTGTCGCTGCACAGCCGCCTCGAAACCGTGGCGGATTACGTCGCCGAGCATGCCCGCGTCGGCAATCTCTACGTCAACCGCAACCAGATCGGCGCGGTGCCGGGCGTGCAGCCGTTCGGCGGCGAGGGGCTTTCCGGCTCCGGGCCGAAGGCCGGCGGTCCGCGCATGCTCACCGCCCTGATGACCGAGCGCATGCGCACCACCGACATCACCGCGACAGGCGGCAACTACGATCTGCTGTCGCGGGTGTGATCGCTGTCGGCCGCGCGGACAGCCACATCGCCGCCTCGGCGATTGCACTGCCCCGGTCGCCTGATATGCTCCGGCCGGGGACGAATTGGGCGGACGGGAGCGGAAGCGATGGTGTTGCGTGTGTTCGTGGGCCTTGCAGCCCTGTTGTTGATCGTCGTGCCGGCTGCGGCGCAGGAAGCGTTCACGCCGCGCAAGCTACAGCCGCAGTCCGGCGGGCGCCCGCAGGAGGTGCTGGACCGCGAGCTGCTGCAACTGGCCAAGAAGGAGCGCCCGGATGTTCCCAACGGCGTGCACGATCCCAACGCCTACAAGCTCGCCGAGCGTCTGATCGAGGAAGGCGCGTTCATCAGCGACGAGGCGCTCGAAGGTGCGCTCGTCAGCCGCCCGCACGTCGATTACAAACTGTTCGCGACGCTGCTCGCCAATTCGGGCGTCAAGCCCGCAGCGCTGCTGCAGAAGCTGCGCTGCCCCGTGCTCGGCATGGCGATCACCGTGCAGAAGCGGTCGCGGGGCGATGTGGCAGCGCTATGGCACACCGGCCAGATGGTGCGGTTGTTTGCGGACAACGGCGTCGTCAAGCGCTGCAGCAAGGAAATCGCGCAGCGCCTGTTCCGCGCGCACAACGAACGTTCCGTGCCGAGCGAGAGCGCGCCGGCGCTGCTTTCTGCCGGCCTCGAGCCTGCAGCCGCGCTGGAAGCCTACGCCAGCGAGGCGCCTGATTTGCAGACTGGCACCAGCAGGCCGGATTACGCGGCCATTGCCCGGGATGTCGATGCGCGACTGGCCGCTCTCACTGCCATCTTCGCCGCAGGCGCGCGCGCCGACGACAAGAAGCTCGAACGGCTGATTTCCAAGGCGGCCGAGGTGAACATCACGAGACATCGGGGTGGCTCGGAGGCCTATCGGAAATTCACCGGGCAGTCGATCGCCGCCTTCGTCAAGTCTGGAGCCAAGCCGAACGAGTGGGCGCTGTCGCGCATCGAGGAGCTGCGACGCGCCGCCAAGGAACTCGGGGAGCGCGAGTCGGTCGAGTATCGCGCCGAGGCTGGGAACATTCTCGCCGCCATCGCGCTCATCGAGCAGTCGTTCAAGTCCGGCGGACAGGACGTGAAAGTCGCGGCGCAGAAGGTCTATGCCAACAACCAGATGACGGAAGCCATCGATCGCGGCGACGAGCGGCGCGTGCTGTTCTTCCTGTCGCGCGGCGAGGTGCCCGATCAGGATACGCTGATCCGCGCCGCGCAGCGTGGCATGCTCGACGCTTCGAAGGGGATGATCGAGAAAGGCGTTGCGAGCGATCTCAACCGCGTGCTGCTGGTGGCGATCCGCGGCAAGATCCCCGATCTCGTGATATGGGCCGACGGCAAGGGGATCGTCAAAGGACCGGGGCTCGAGCCGGTCATCGTCGCCGCGGCGCAGGCCAAGCGCGCCGACATCGTCGCCGCCCTGTTCAAACGCGGCGCCGATCCGGCGGCGGCATTCAAGGCGGCGATGAAGAGCGACGATCGCAGCGCACTCGAGCTGGTCGCCAAGGCCGGCGGCGCCAAGAGCGCGGGCATGCTCGCCGAGCACGACCAGAAGCAGGCGGAGGCGCGGCGTCAGTCGGAGGCGAAATCGCGGGCGGCGGAAGCCGAGGCATCCAAGCGCCGGCAGGAGCAGAACGACAAGGTGCGCGCGGCGCATCTCGCCGAGAAGAACGTGGGCGATCTGGTTTGCCAGGACGGCAAGGTGCTGCTCGGGCTCATCGGCGTCACCATCAACGCCTATGTCGAGGGCAAGAACGGCTCGAACGTGCAACTGCGTATCAACGACACCGGCGGCCAGTCCATCCAGTACGGCGGCGGCGAGTTGCGCGTCGGCAAGATCATCTGGGATTCGCACACCAATTGGCGGCGTTGCTGAGACGATCCAGCTTTTCGCATGCAACTCCTGTGACGGTCGTCACGGAGATTGCGTGGGTCGTCTGCTATCTTGCCTGCACCACGATTTATCGCCGGGCGCGGCCCGGTGCTTCGTTGCGACGGATGGAGAACCACCAATGACCGCCAATGCTGGAATGATCGACCGCGCCCTGCGCGTGATCGTCGGCCTCGCCCTGATCGCCTGGACCCTCAATCTGATCCCCGGATTTCCCGGCCAGGTCTGGGGCTGGATCGGCGTCGTGCCGGTGCTGACGGGCCTCGTCGGCTACTGCCCGGCGTACTCGATCCTCGGCTTCAACACGTGCGGCCGCAAGGCCTGATAGCGCTGCTTCGCCGCTGCTCGGGTGCAACCCGGTGGCGGTCGCAGAGCCCGAGTGCGGGGGCGAGGGGCCGAGGCTCCTCGCCTTCACTTCATTCGACGGTGCCGCGTTCGTCAGCGCATCAGCTCGCGCATGGCGCGGTCGAGGCCTTCGAGTGTGAGCGGGTACATGCGCCCGCCCATCAGCCGCTGCACCATGCCGATCGACGGTGTCCACGACCAGTGCTGCTCGGGCACCGGGTTGAGCCATACGGCGTGCGAATAGATGTCGGCGATGCGCTTCAGCCAGACGGCGCCGGCCTCCTGGTTCATGTGCTCGACCGAGCCGCTGGCGTGGCTGATCTCGTAGGGGCTCATCGAGGCGTCGCCCACGAACACGATTTTGTAGTCGGCCGGGTACTTGTGCAGCACGTCCATGGTGGCGGTCTTGTCGGTCCAGCGCCGCGCGTTGTCGCGCCACACGCCCTCGTAGACGCAGTTGTGGAAATAGAAATATTCGAGATGCTTGAACTCGGTGCGAGCCGCCGAGAACAGTTCCTCGACGCCTTTGACGTGCCAGTCCATCGAGCCACCGACATCGAAGAACATCAGCACCTTGACGGCGTTGCGACGCTCTGGGCGCAGGTGAATGTCGAGGTAGCCCTTGTGCGCCGTCGAACGGATGGTGCCGTCGAGGTCCAGTTCCTCCGCCGCGCCCGTGCGCGCGAACTGGCGCAGGCGGCGCAACGCTACCTTGATGTTGCGGGTGCCGATTTCGACGTTGTCGTCGAGGTCCTTGAACTCGCGCTTGTCCCACACCTTGATGGCGCGCCGGTGCCGACTTTCCTTCTGGCCGATGCGTATGCCTTCGGGATTGTAGCCGTAGGCGCCGAAGGGTGACGTGCCGCCGGTGCCGATCCACTTGTTGCCGCCCTGGTGGCGCCCTTGCTGCTCCGCGAGTCGCTTCTGCAGCTCCTCCATGATCTTATCGAAGCCGCCGAGCGCCGCGATCTCGCGCTTCTGCTCGTCGGTGAGATTGAGTTCTGCAACGGCGCGCAACCAGTCGGCGGGAATCTCGGCGGTGCCAGTCTCGCTCATCAGGTCGAGGCCCTTGAAGACGTGGCCGAACACCTGGTCGAAGCGGTCGAGGTGGCGCTCGTCCTTCACGAGGCAGGCGCGCGCGAGATAGTAGAAATCCTCGACGCGGCGGCCGGCGAGATCGGCACCGAGCGCCTGCATCAGCGTCAGGTATTCACGCAAGCTGACCGGGATCTTCGCCGCCTTCAGCTCGTGGAAGAAGGTCGAGAACATTGTTGTTTGCTCCCTTCGGTCGCGTCCGGCGCAGTCTTTCCTGCGCTGCCGATTCACGTTCTCGCTTTTGCTCGAACGATCGGAGCGCGTGCCGGACCGCAGTCGCGGCCTGATCCGCTACGCGGATAAAGGAACCCGCGTTCGGCGCAGTCCTCCCTGCGCTGCCGATTCACGTTCTCACATTTTCTCGAACATTAGGAGCGCGTGCCGGGCCGCAGTCGGCGCCTGATCCGCTACGCGGATGAGTGAAAATTTCCGGGGCGAGCTTGGTCCTGAAATTCCTGGAGTTCAAGGCGCGGGATGCACCAGTTCGAGGTGCAGGTCGTGTCGCATCCCTGCATGTCC
>CXWK01006700.1_pt1 | contig 11858 bp, 10 predicted proteins | sample 590851 | NCBI WGS metagenome assembly CXWK01 (sample SAMEA3498364, study PRJEB10139) | wastewater metagenome | biome: wastewater treatment plant; material: activated sludge | place: Denmark | collected 2014-08-01
GGCTTGTCGGTGCGCCTGCTGGCCGATACCGAATGCGAGGTCAGCAAGCGCTACGGCGTATGGCAGTTGAAGGAAAAGGACGGCGTGAAGAAGCACGGAATCGTGCGCTCGACCTTCGTCATCGACAAGAAAGGCGTATTGCGTCACGCATTGTATGGCGTCAACCCGAAGGGCCATGCACTCGAAGTGCTGGAACTGGTCAAGCAACTGGATTGAAAGGAATTGCCATGCAGATCGCCAAGGATACCGTCGTTACGTTGAGTTATCGCGTCACCGATCCGGATGGCAACCTGATCGACGGCGGCGAGCGGCCGCTGGTCTATCTCCACGGAGGCTACGACGGCATCTTCTCGCTCATCGAAGAGGCGCTGCACGGCAAATCCGTCGGCGAGCAACTGGAGGTCAGGCTGCAGCCGGAGGATGCATTTGGCGAGTACGACGCGGAACTCGTGCGCGTCGAGGCGCTCTCACTGTTCCCGGAAAGCATCCAGGTCGGCATGCAGTTCGAGCGGGCGACCGAGGACGGCGAGGACGAGATCGTCTATACCATCACCGACATCGAGGGCGACAAGGTGGTGGTCGACGGCAACCATCCCCTCGCCGGCACGGCATTGATCTTCAACTGCACCGTCGCCGACATCCGCGTGGCCACCGCCGAAGAGCTGACACACGGGCACGTGCACGGTCCCGAGGGCCATCACCATCATTGAGTCAGCGCAGTATTCTGCCTTCCCGGTTCAGGATGGTGATGTCGAGGAACTCCGAGCCCGAATGACTTGAGGGCGAAAAACGGATAAGCAGTCCGCCCGCGTCGTAGTCCCGCATCGCCTCCAGCGCTTCACGCAGTCTTTTCCGCGTCGGATTCGGTCCGGCGCGCCTCAGCCCTTCCGCCAGCACCTTGCCGGCCAGATAACCTTCGAGCAGGGTGTGGTTCAGATCGATGCCTTTCGGCGCGAATTTCTTGTAATCGTCCTGCAGTTCGCGGGTAATGGCCAGCGCCCGGCTGGCCGGGTCCGGCACGACCTGGACGAGGCCGAGTCCATGCGCAGCTTCCTTTCCGATCCGTTGGACGAGTTGGGGCCCATCCGTGACCGAGAGCGCCAGGAGTTGGGCATCATTGCCGGCCGCGCGCGATTGTTTGACGAACTCTGCGCTGGCGGCGGTGTTGGATACCATGATTACGGCCTGCGGCTGGGCAGCGGTGATCGCCTTGACTGCGGCGTCCACCTTTGTCGTGTTCTTTTCGTAAGCCGCCTTGACGACGAGTTGAAGCGAGTGTCGGCTGATTGATTTTTCCGCTCCGGCCAGGCCGTCAAGGCCAAAGGGGTCATCCTGGTAGAGAACGGCCACCCGCTTGACACCAGTAGTGGCGAGTTGCTGGGCGATCTTTTCCACCTCGGCGGAATAGCTGGCGCGCGTGTGGAACAGCTGCGGGACGACCGGAGACACGAGGGACAGGGCGCCGGAACGGATGCCGACGACGGGAATGTCGGCATCCGCGAGAACGCCATCCTTGACCAGCGCCCCGACGTTGCCCGTCCCGACCAGTCCGACGAGGGCGATGGGGTTGGCCTGCTTGAGCAGTTCGCGGGTCAGCTTCACCGTTTCGGCCACCTTGTAACCGTCATCTTTCGTGACCAGACGGATCTTTGCTCCATGGATGCCGCCGGTGGCATTGATGCGTTCGAAATAGAGTTGTGCGCCCGCGCCGACATGGCTTCCGGTGGGCGCCAGCGGCCCGCTGTAGGGGGCTACCTGGCCGATGACGATGGTGGCCGCACAGGCTGCGGTCGTTAGTACGGCGAACGATAATGCAGCGGCGCAACGCCGCAGGGATTGCAACAGCATGTTTTTCCTCCTTTGTGCCCAAGACGGGTGGTCCGCCCGCCAGCGCGTCGTCCTTATGGGATGCGCGTGTTTGTCGTTATGAGGCGAGCGCGGGAAGGATAGTCAGATTGCTGCAGGGAATCGATACGTGGTTTCCGAATGCGGGATATCCACACTTGACAATGCTGGCGTGCTATTCGGCAATGCGTTTCAGTTCATAGAGCTTTTCAAGCGCTTCGCGCGGGCTGAGCCCGTCCGGGTCGAGCGCGCGCAGCGCGTCGAGCGCGGGGTGCGGCTCCGCTTCGACGGGTTCAGGCGCGGCGGTGAAGAGGTCGGCTTGCGGGCCGTCAGTGATTTCGCGGTTTTCCAGGCGACGCAGCCGACGCTTGGCATCGCGGATGACGCTGCCGGGGATGCCGGCCAATGCCGCAACCTGGATGCCGTAGCTCTGGTTGGCGGGGCCGTCCTCGACTGCGTGCAGGAAGACGATGCTGTGGCCGTGCTCCACGGCATCCAGGTGAATGTTGCCGCACTCCGGATAATCCTCGGCGAGCCTCGTCAGCTCGAAGTAATGCGTGGAAAACAATACGTAGCCGCGATTCTTCTCCAGCAGGTGGCGTGCGATGGCGAAGGCCAGGGCCATGCCGTCGAAGGTCGACGTGCCGCGGCCGACCTCGTCCATCAGCACCAGGCTGTTTTCCGACGCGCCGTGCAGGATCGCCGCGGCCTCGGTCATCTCGACCATGAAGGTGGAGCGGCCCGAGGCGAGGTCGTCGGAGGCGCCAATGCGCGTGTAGATGGCGTCCACCGGTCCGATGCGGGCGGCGCGCGCCGGCACGAAAGCGCCGCAGTGGGCGAGCAGCACGATCAGCGCCACCTGGCGCATGTAGGTCGACTTGCCGCCCATGTTTGGGCCGGTGACGAGCAGCATGCGCCGCGTCGGGTTGAAGCGGCAGTCGTTGGCGATGAAGCTGTCGACCTGGCCTTCCACGACCGGGTGGCGGCCGGCCTCGATCTCCAGCATGAAACTGTCGTCGAACTGCGGGCGGCACCAGTTGGCGCGCACCGAGATGGCGGCGAAGGTGCAGAGGCCGTCGAGCAGAGCCACGGCGCGGGCGATGCGCTGCAGGGTCGGGATGTCTTCGCCTAGCCGCGCCAGCAGTTCGTCGTAGAGCAGCTTTTCGCGCGAAAGCGCCCGCTCCTGAGCGGAGAGCGCCTTGTCCTCGAAGGCCTTCAGCTCGGGCGTGATGTAGCGCTCGGCATTCTTCAGCGTCTGGCGGCGGCGGTAGTCGTCCGGCACCTTGCCGGCGTTGGCATGCGTGACCTCGATGTAGAAACCATGCACCCGGTTGTACTCGACGCGCAGGTTGGCGATGCCGCTGCGCGTTCGCTCGCGCGCCTCCAGGTCGAGCAGGTAGGCGCCACAGTTCTGCTGGATGGTGCGCAGTTCGTCGAGCTCGGCGTCGTAGCCGTCATGGATGACGCCGCCGTCGCGCAGCACCGCAGCAGGCTCCGGGGCGATGGCGCGGTTGAGCAGGTCGAGACAGTCGGTCGGCGTGGCGAGATCGGTGCGGAGGGCGCACAGGCCATCCGTTGCCACCTGCGCCAACGGCCTCCGCAGCGTTTCCAGGCCAGCCAGGCTGTCGCGCAGGGCGGAGAGATCGCGCGGCCGCGCGCTCTTCAGGGCGATGCGCGCCGTGATTCGCTCGACGTCGGCCATGCCGCGCAGCGCCGTTCGGATGGCCTCGAAGGGGCCTTTGCCGGCGTCGCCGGCGAGTTCCGCTACGGCATCATGGCGAGCCGCTGCAGCAGCGTGGTCGGCCAGTGGATGGTGCAGGCAGTGGCGCAGCCAGCGCGATCCCATCGAGGTGCGGCAGTCGTCGAGCAGGGAGAGCAAGGTCGGCGTCGGTTCGCCGCGGAGCGTCTCCGTCAGTTCCAGGTTGCGCCGCGTGGCGGCATCCATGCGCAGCCAGGCGCTCTCGCGCTCGAGGGTGAGCGTGGTGATATGGGCCAGCGCCTGGTTCTGCGTGGTCTTCGCATACTGATAGAGGGCGCCGGCGGCAGCCAGCGCGGCACTCGGCGCCTCCATGCCCGATTCAGGCAGGAACGCGGCGAGGTCGCGCGTGCCGAAATGCAAAGTCAGTCCCCGTGCAGCGGCGTCGCGATCGAAATGCCAGTCCGGCAGGCGCTTGACCGAGGCTGCGGCATGGTCCGGAAAGGAGGCGGGCGAGCCGTCCGGCACCAGGATTTCCGCCGGACGCAGGCGTTCCAGCTGTGCAGCGAGGCCGCCTGGGCCGATTTCCAGCAGACGGAAATCGCCATTGGCGAGATTCAGCCAGGCCAGGCCGACGAGGTTCCTCTCCGGCGAGATCGCCAGCAGCAGGCTGTCGGACTTGTCGTCGAGCAGCGCCGAATCAGTGAGCGTGCCCGGAGTGACGATGCGTGACACGGCGCGCTCGACCGGGCCCTTCGAGGTGGCTGGATCGCCGACCTGCTCGCAGATCACTACCGATTCGCCCAGTTTCACGAGTCGGGCTAGGTACTGCTCGACGGCATGGAAGGGCACCCCGGCCATGCGAACCGGCTGGCCGGCCGACTGGCCGCGTGTGGTCAGCGTGATGTCGAGCAGGCGTGCGGCTTTTTCGGCGTCCTCGTAGAACAGCTCGTAGAAATCCCCCATGCGGTAAAACAGCAGCAATTCCGGGTACTGCGCCTTCAAGCGCAGGTACTGCTGCATCATCGGGGTGTGCTGATGGAAATCGGCGGGGGTATTCATTGTGGCCGGTTATCTTATCCGATTAAGCCATTCAGGGCGCTTCCCTTGACCTGGTTGGTGCTAAGCTAGAGCAAGTTGACGATTGTCAACAATGAATTAATCAAACTTAAAACAAAACAAACGGGCTTCGATGGCCCATGCTGGAGGAGCGTAGTTGATGAGTCAGCGGCAAACTCAGAATCAGAAAGCAGGCAATGGCAAGGATTTTGCCGTCGATCTGCCGCGTCGTGTTTTTCGTCGCATCAAACGGCACGCCCCCTTGCCGTCCGGCCAGCCCGGCAAGGATGAAATGACGAAGCGCATGCAGCGTTTCCCCCTCTTCGCCAATCTTCCTGTACGCGTGCTCTCAGAGCTCGTTTCCGCCGCCAGGACGCAGGCCTTTCGTGCCGGCGACTACGTTTGGCGTCATGGAGAGCCGGTCAGCCGCGTCGTATTCATCGAGCAAGGCTTCATCAAGGCGTGTCGCCGCAACCGTGAAGGCGTCAGCCGTACCTACGGCCTCTATGGCCCGGGAGACTCGATGGGCATCTACGCCATATGGGCCGGCATGATCTATCCGACGGATGCGGTGGCGATGAACGACGGCATGATGGGAATTTTCATCGAAACGGAAGCGATGCTGAAATTCGCCGAGAAGTATCCGCGCCTGGCTGGCCTGCTGCGCGTTGAAATCGGCCGGTTTGCGGATGCCTTCATCCACAAGATCGAAATCGTCAGTGCCGGCACCGTGCCGCAGCGCCTGGCGGTGCTGATGACACTGCTGATCGAGCGCTACGGTGTCGAAAAGAAAGGCAACAAGGCACGCCTGCCGATAACCCTGACGCTGGAGCAGATCAGTGAGATCGTCGGCGTTCGTCTGGAAACCGTGGCGCGCATCCTGAGCGGATGGAAGAAAGAAGGCTGGCTGAAAATCGATTCGTCCGGCTGTCATTTTGCGCGCCTGGACAAGGTGCGCGAGTTGTTGCCGGACTGACGGCCATCCCCCTTCCTTTCCCGGGAGGGGGTGACGCTCGTTCGCCACGCACCATCGGGTTGGCTTGCGCCGGCTCGCGGAAGTCTGGCGCTAGCGCGTATTCGACTGGGACGGGAAGGCGTCGAGATCAATCCTGGGCTGGGGTTTCCAGCCTTTCTTGCGGTGTTCCGCCACGACCGTGGTGAAGATTCCCCCGCGCACGAAGAATTTTGCCGTCAGACGCATGAAGCGCGGTCGGGTCGCACGGGCCAGATCGTCGAGGATGCGGTTGGCGACGGCTTCGTGGAAGGCCCCTTCATTGCGGAACGACCAGACATACAGCTTCAGGCTCTTCAACTCGACACAGGTCCGATCCGGGATGTAGTCGAGCACCAAAGTGGCGAAGTCGGGCTGCCCGGTCTTCGGGCAGAGGCAGGTGAACTCCGGAATTTCCATGTGAATCAGGTAGTCCCGCGATGCTTCGGGGTTTGGGAAAGTCTCGAGAGTTTTACTGGGTTTTGCAGGCATGCCGTGCGGATTCGAAGTGAATGGCGAAGGTGGTATTATAAGCACCCAAACCCCTGCGGCGCGGCACCCGATTGCGCGCCGTTTCTCATAAAAAACAGAGCCTGCTGAAGACGTGCGTTTAACCAAGCTGAAACTTGCCGGGTTCAAGACCTTTGTCGACCCGACCTCCGTCCTGACGCCGGGCCAGCTTGTGGGGGTTGTCGGCCCCAACGGCTGCGGCAAATCCAACGTGATCGACGCCGTGCGCTGGGTGCTGGGCGAGTCCAAGTNNATCTTCAACGGATCCGGCCAACGGAAGCCCGTCGGCCGCGCCAGCGTCGAGCTGCATTTCGACAATTCCCAGGGCCGCGCCAGCGGCCAGTGGTCGCAGTACACCGAGATCGCGGTCAAGCGCGTGCTCGACCGCGATGGCGAGTCGTCCTACTTCATCAACAACCTGCACGTTCGCCGGCGGGATGTGATCGACCTGTTCATGGGCACCGGCCTGGGGCCGCGCGCCTATGCCATCATCGAGCAGGGAATGATTTCGCGCATCATCGAGGCCAAGCCGGAGGAACTGCGCTTCTTCCTCGAAGAAGCGGCTGGCGTGACCAAGTACAAAGAGCGCCGGCGCGAGACCGAGAACCGCCTCGCCGATGCCCGCGAGAACATCGACCGCGTCGAGGACATCCGCAACGAACTGGGCCACCAGATCGAGAAGCTGGAAGGTCAGGCCGAAGTGGCGAAGCAGTACCAGGAGCTGCACATCCAGCTGACGCGCCGGCAGAATCTGCTTTGGCTCTACAAGCGCAACGAGGCGCGCGACCAGCGTGAGAAACTGGCACGCAATGTCGAGCAGGCCGTCACCCGGCTGGAAGCCGAAACCGCCAGCCTGCGCGATCTGGAATCCCGCGTCGAAACGGCACGCAGCGACCACTATGCGGCCAGCGACGCCCTGCATGCGTCGCAAAGCGAGATGTTCGCCGCCAATGCCGAGGTGGCGCGCCTGGAAGCCGAACTCGGCCATATGCGCGACTTGCGGCAGAAGGTCGAGTCGCGCCTGGCCCAACTGACCAGCGAGGATGGCCACTGGCGAAGCCAGGCGGAGACGCTCGATCGCGACGAGGCGCGCTGGAAGGAGTTGCTGGAGAATGCCGTGCAGCGCGTGCAGGGCGCCACGGCGCGCCATGCCGAGGCTGCTGCCCGCCTGCCCGAAGCCGAGGCCGCGCTCAAGGCCGCGGAAGAAACCGCCGGAGTCCTGCGGCGCGAGTTGGCCCAGGTCGAACAGAGCCTGCGCGTCGAGGAGGCGCACAAGAGCCACGCCGACAAGACCCTGGAGGCCCTGACGCAGCGGCGCGGTCGCTTCGAGACCGAACGCGGCCAGATCGCACAACCGGACACCGCGGCGCTGGCTGCCCTGCAGGTGCGCGAGTCAGAACTGAACGCCCAGGTCGAAACGCAGCGCAACCGAGTGGCCGTACTGCAACAGCGCCTGCCCGAGCACGAGGCTCAGCGGCGCGAGGCTGCCGAAGCTCAGGCCAGTGCGCAGAAGCGCCTGACCGAGGCGCAAGCCCGCCGCGATGCCCTCAAGCAGTGGCAAAGCCGCGTCCAGCAGGAAGGCAAGCTGGGCGACTGGCTGAAGCGCCATGGGCTGGATACGGCCGAGCCCATCTGGTCCAGCCTGACGGTGGAGCCTGGCTGGGAGACGGCCCTGGAAGCAGTGCTGCGGGAGCGTCTGGGCGCGCTGGCCGGTGTCGATCAGGCGGCTGCCGAGCGCGTGATGACCGACCCGCCGCCTGCAACCCTGGCGCTGGTATTCGCCGGCGATGTCGCCGAGGCGGGCGAAACCGCCGGACTCGAGGGCGATACGCCGCTGCGCGACAAGGTGCGCTGCAACGATCCGCGCTGGGAGCCGGCGCTCACGGAATGGCTCTCGAGCATTTATGTTGCGAACGATCTTGGCGGCCTGGCGGCGCGACGTGCCAACCTGCCGGGCGGGCGCCTGTGGGTGAGCCAGGCCGGCCATATCGTCTCGCGTCACAGCTTCGTCCTATACGCGCCGGAAGCCCGCACGCATGGCGTCATCGAGCGCCAGCGCGAGATCGGCCAATTGGAAGGCGAGTGCATCGTGCTCGAGGACGAAGCCCGCATTGCGGCGGCAACGCTGGCGGCGGCCGAATCCGGGCTGGCCGGGCATCGCAGCCAGCTTGCCGAGGCCCAGCGCGAGGCGCAGGAACTGCAGCAGTTGGCGCACGCCGCCCAGGTCGAGGCAGTGAAGCTGGGCGAGGCGGTGCAGCGCTATGAGACCCGAATGGCGCAGATCAACGCTGATCTTGCGGAAGTCGCCACTGCCGAGGAAACCGAACGCAACCGTCGATTGATCGCTGACGGCGAGGTGGGGCGGCTGACTTTGGCGGCACAGGAGCTGCGCGGCAGGCTGGAGGCGGCGATCGAGGAGAGCCGCAAGCGCGACGCGGCGCTGCGGGAACAGCGCACCGTGGAGCAGGCGCTGGCCCGCGAACTGCAGGAATCGCATTTCGCCGAGCGCGAGTGTTCCGGCAAGCTGGAGGAGATCGGTCGCTCGCGCGATGTGGCGCGCGAGCAGATCGAGCGCATTTCGGCCGAGATGGCCGCGCGGCGCCAGGAGGTCGAATCCATCAGCGAGAGTGCCACCGAACAGCTATTGCAGCATGCGCTGGCGGCGCGCCAGGGGCGCGAGGGTGCGCTGGCGTCGCATCGCGACACGCTCGAAGGTGTCGCCGCCGAACTGCGCCAGCTCGAAGAAGCGCGCCTGAAGACGGAACAGGGGCTGAATCCCCTGCGCGACCGGATCAGCGACCTGCGCCTCAAGGAGCAGGCCGCCCAGCTCAACGAGGAACAATTCGCCGCCCGCCTGGCCGAGGCCAACGCCAACGAGGAGGAACTGGCGCCCGAGCTGACGCGCGAGGTCAGGGAACCGCTGCTTGCCGGCGACATCGCGCGCCTGTCCAGCGAGATCGAGGCGCTCGGCGCGGTGAACCTGGCGGCGCTCGACGAACTCAACACATCGCGCGAGCGCAAGGGTTTCCTCGACAGCCAGTCCGAGGACCTCAATCAGGCCATCGCCACGCTGGAAGATGCCATCCGCCGCATCGACCGCGAAACGCGCGAGCAACTGCAGGACACCTACAACAACGTGAACCGCCAGTTCGGCATCCTCTTCCCGCAGCTCTTCGGCGGCGGCGAGGCGAAGCTGATCCTCACCGGCGAGGAACTCCTCGACTCGGGCATTCAGGTGATGGCGCAGCCGCCGGGCAAGAAGAACAGCAGCATCCACCTGCTTTCGGGCGGCGAAAAGGCGCTCACTGCCATCGCCCTGGTGTTCTCGTTGTTCCAGCTCAATCCTGCTCCGTTCTGCATGCTCGACGAGGTGGATGCCCCGCTCGACGACAGCAACACCGAGCGCTTCTGCGACATGGTCAAGCGCATGTCGGTGCAGACGCAATTCCTCTTTATCACCCACAACAAGATCACCATGGAGATGGCCCGCCAGCTGGTCGGCGTCACCATGCAGGAGCAGGGCGTCTCGCGTGTGGTCGAAGTGGACATCGAGGAAGCTCTGCGCATGGGTGACGAGGCGGTGCCGGCATGAGCGACCTGCAGCTCTCGCTCATCGGCTTGGGCGTCGTCCTGGTGGCGACGGTGTTCGCCTACAACAAGTGGCAGGAACGCAAGCATCGCAAGCTTGCCGAACGCGTCTTTCGGGGCAACCATCCCGACGTGCTGCTCGGCAACCGGCAAGCTGTATCAGCCGAGGCCGGCGAGGAACGGATCGAGCCCGGCATGCAGATGCCGGCAGGTGAGATACAGGTGGCCGCCGCCGAGACCGCTACCGCCGCGTCAGGCGAGGCGCTGACCGAGGCGCGCGACTTGGGTGAGGCGGTGGAGCCGCCGGATGAACTGGCCGATCCGGCCATCGATTGTGTCGTCCGCTTCGAGTCCGCGGAACTGATCGGCGGGCCCTATCTCTGGCAGGCGCAGCATCAGGCCATGGGCAAGCTGACCAAGCCGCTGTGCTGGTGTGGCCTGAACGAGGGTGCCGGGCTCTGGGAACGGGTGACAGCCAACGGCGTCGGCGACTACCGCCGGCTGCGCGTGGCCCTGCAGCTGGCCGATCGCCGGGGTCCGCTGGCCGACGCCGAGCTGACCATCTTCCTTAATGGGGTGCAACGCCTCGCCGACGAATTCCTTGCCGTGGCCGATCTGCCGTCGCGCAACGACGTGCTGAAGCGTGCCGGCGAGATCGACCGATTCTGTGCCGGCGTGGATATCCAGATCGGCGTCAATCTCGTTGCCGCCGGTGCCCCCTTCGCCGGCACCAAGCTGCGGGGCCTGACCGAAGCGGCCGGCATGACGCTGCGCGAGGACGGCATGTTCCACGCCGACGACGACGCGGGCGCTACGTTGTTCATGCTGTCCAACCTGGAGGCGGTGCCGTTTTCCGTCGAAGAGATGAAAGCGCTGACCACCCATGGCGTCACCTTCACGCTCGACGTGCCGCGCGTCGCCGGCGGCCCGCTCGTCTTCGACCGCATGATCGCGCTGGCCAAGCAGTTCTCCGACAGCCTCGGCGGCACGTTGGTCGACGACAATCGTACCCCGCTGTCCGACAGCGCCCTGGACGTCATCCACGACAAGATCGTTGAGGTCGAGCAGCGCATGGCGGAGCAGGGCCTGGTCGCCGGTGGGACGCAGGCACTGCGCCTCTTTTCCTAGGGAAACATGGGGGCGTCGCGCGAAGCTGCCGAGCGGGCCGGGGCGCTGCGCGACGAGATCGAGCGGCACGACTTCGCTTATTACGTGCTCGATGCGCCGATCGTGCCGGACGCAGAGTACGATCGCCTCTTCCGCGAGTTGCAGGCACTCGAAGCGGAACATCCCGAGTTGTCCATACCCGATTCTCCGACACAACGCGTTGGCGGCAGACCCTTGCCGGAATTCGCCCCGGTGCGTCATGCCGTTCCAATGCTGTCCATCAAGACCGAGACCGATACAGGCCCCTCGGGCGCGATTAATTTCGATGCCCGCGTGCGCCGCGCCCTCGGTCTTGGCGAGGATGCGCCCGCCGTGGAATACGCAGCCGAGCTGAAGTTCGATGGCCTGGCCATCAGCTTGCGCTACGAGGCGGGTATCCTCGCCAGGGCGGCGACGCGGGGCGATGGCGAGACCGGCGAGGATGTGACCCAGAACGTGCGCACGATCCACCGCATTCCACTCCGTTTGCGCGGCGCGGCGATACCCGAGTTGCTGGAAGTACGCGGAGAGGTGTTCATGAGCCGGCCCGATTTCGAGCACTACAACGCCCGGCAGCGCGAACGAAACAAGCCTGCGCTGGTGAATCCGCGCAACGGTGCCGCCGGCAGCATCCGACAGCTCGACCCGAAAATTGCCGCCGAGCGCCCCCTCTCCTTCTATGCTTACGGTCTGGGGGAAGTCAGCGGCTGGCCGCTNNAGTCTGTGAGCACCGCACCGTAACGCTCGGAGCGGACGGCCTGGTGGCGTTTCATGCGCGCATTCTGGCATTGCGCGATGCGTTGCCCTTCGACATAGATGGCGTGGTGTACAAGGTCAATTCGCGGGTATTGCAGGAACGTCTCGGTTTCAGTACGCGAGANNACGCCGGCAGCATCCGACAGCTCGACCCGAAAATTGCCGCCGAGCGCCCCCTCTCTTTTTATGCCTACGGTCTGGGGGAAGTCAGCGGCTGGCCGCTGCCTGACAGCCACGGCGGCGTGCTCGATGCGCTCGAGAAATTCG
>CXWK01033319.1_pt1 | contig 11849 bp, 7 predicted proteins | sample 590851 | NCBI WGS metagenome assembly CXWK01 (sample SAMEA3498364, study PRJEB10139) | wastewater metagenome | biome: wastewater treatment plant; material: activated sludge | place: Denmark | collected 2014-08-01
GGCCGCCAGCGCCTGCCCGGCGAAGCTCATGTCCATGACCGACGCCGGATGCCCCTCGGCCGCGGCCAGATTGATCAGCCGCCCCTGGCCCAACAGGTTCAGGCGGTGGCCGTTGTGCTTCATGGTGAACTGCTCCACGAACGGCCGCACCAGCTTGGGATCGTCAACCGACAGCTGGCGCAGCGCCGGCTTGTTGATCTCCACGTCGAAGTGACCGGAGTTGGCCAGCAGCGCGCCGTCCTTCATGCTCATGAAGTGGTGCTCGTCCAGCACGTGGATGTCACCCGTGGCGCTGATAAAGATGTCGCCAATGGGCGCGGCCTCGGCCATCGTCATCACGCGATAGCCGTCCATGACCGCCTCGAGCGCCTTCAGCGGGTCAATCTCGGTGACGATGACGTTGGCCCCCAGACCGCGGGCGCGCATGGCGATGCCGCGGCTGCACCAGCCGTAGCCGGCGACGACGACGTTGCGCCCGGCCAACAGGATGTTGGTGGCGCGCACGATGCCGTCCATCGTGGATTGACCCGTGCCGTAGCGGTTGTCGAACATGTGCTTGGTCAGCGCGTCGTTGACGGCCATCATCGGGAACTTCAGCGCCCCGTCGCGGGCCATCGCCCGCAGGCGGATGATGCCCGTGGTCGTCTCTTCCGTGCCGCCGAGCATGTTGTCAATCAGGTTGCGCCGCTCCTTGTGGATGGTGCTGACCAGGTCGGCCCCGTCGTCCATGATGATGTGGGGCTTGTGGTCGAGCACGGCGTGGATGTGCTTGAAGTAGGTCTCGTTGTCCTCGCCCTTAATGGCGTAGACGGGAATCTCATAGTGGCTGACGAGGGCCGCGGCCACGTCGTCCTGCGTGCTCAGCGGGTTGCTGGCGCACAGTACCACGTCGGCCCCACCCTGGTGCAGGCTGGCCATCAGGTTGGCCGTCTCGGTCGTCACGTGCATGCAGGCGCTGACACGCAGCCCGGCGAAGGGGCGCTCGTCCTTGAACTGCTGCTGGATGCCGCGCAATACCGGCATCTCCTGTTCGGCCCACTCGATGCGATGCCGGCCGCCGGGGGCCAGATCGGTGTTCTTAACGTCGAAGTCCATGTCTAACGATTTCTCCTTGAACTGGCCTCGCCCCGGCCACCTAGGCGGCGACGGGCAGAGGCAACGGAATGGTTTCGGGTGTCACGAGCAGCGCGTCGAGCGCGCCCTCGTCGTCGAAATGCTGGCGATAGCGCGCCACAAACTCGGCGCGGGTAAACGTGTGGTTCTGCGGGCCGAACTGCTCCAGTACGTAGGCGGCGGCCAGCGCCCCCATGCGCCCGGCCACAGCCCAGGGCACGCCCAACTGTAGGCCGCGCAGCAGCCCGGCGCGATAGGCGTCGCCGGCCCCCGTCGGCTCGGCCAAAACGCGCGGCGTCACGGGCGGAATCATTAGCTCCTGCCCGCCAACGACCAGGCGCGAACCAGAAGCGCCCATCGTCATCACCAGCCCGCCGGCCCGGTCGAGAACCTCGGCCTCGCTGAGGCCAGTCTTCTCCTTCACCAGGCTGAACTCGTACTCGTTGAGCGACAGCAGCGTGCAGCCATCTAGCCCCTCGCACAACTCCTCGCCAGTGACGCGCAACGTCTGCTGGCTGGGGTCATAGATGTAGGGCAGGCCAATGGCCTTGCACTCACGGACGTAGGCGCGCATGGCGCCGGGGTCGTTGGGGGTGATGATGGTCAGGTCGGCGTCGGGGGCGCACTCGGCGAAGTGGAGCTTGCCGGCGTGGGCCATCGCCCCGGTGTAGAAGCTGGCGATCTGGTTGTGATCTTCGTCGGTGTTGACGAAGAACGAGGCGCAGAACTCGCCCTCGATCTCCACAATGCACGACGTGTCTACGCCGCGCCCCTCCAGCCAGGCGCGATATTCGGCGAAGTCCTGCCCGGCCGTGGCCATGATGGTTGGCCGGTCGCCCAGCAGGGCCATCGTGTAGGCGATGTTGGGCGCGGTGCCGCCGCGCTGCCGCCGCAGCGAATCCACCAGAAAGCTGAGGCTGATCTTTTCCAGCTTGTCGGCCAAGAAAGCGTCTTTGAACTTGCCCGGAAAGGACATCAGGTAGTCATAGGCAATGGAGCCGGTGATGACGATTTTCATACTGTCTTCTCTTCTGTGCTTCGGCCCCTGCCGGTCGCCTTACGCGAATTGACGGCGATTCGGTAGCCTCTCCGGCCGACCCGACCGCCGCCTCCAACCTGGTTAGGGACCAACAAGCGCGCTTCGAGTTGATGTTTGCGGGCGACGCAACGTCTCAGTATAGCCGATTTGCGTCGCGGCGCACTCCCCAGTCGGGGCGCCGCTCGGCAAACAGCGTGGACGGCCGTCACCCGTCGTTCCGCTTCTAAGTTATAGGCCTTGCCGATTACAATTGATCTTACAACGCGCCGGGCGAGTGGTCGCCCGTGACCGGCAACCCCGGCTTCAACACCGGCGTCAACCCCAGCCGGTCGCGCAGCATCGTCAGCAGCGCCCGCAGCCCGTCGCGCGTCTTGATCTTCTTGCCTTCCTCATAGGTGCGCGGGTTGTAGCTGATGGGAATCTCCAGGATGTCGTGGCCGGCCAGCAGGATTTTGTCCGGCAGCTCGAAATCGAGATTGAAGTCGGTCGTCGTCAGGTTGAGCGATTGGGCTACGTCGGCGCGCACCATCTTGGTCGCCGTGGCCACGTCGGTCAGGTGGCCGCCGAACAGCAGATTGGTCATGCCGGTCAGGAAGCGCACGCCCAGATAGGCGTGGGCGTACTTGTAGCGCACCTGCCCGCCCAAGACGCGCGAGCCGAAGATGGCCGCCGCGCCCGTCTCGTCCGCCTTGGCGCAGAAGCGGGCGTGGTCGGCGGGGTCATACTCGGCGTCGGCGTCCTGGATGATGAAGTAGTCGCCAGTCATGTGGGCGATGCCAGTGCGAATGGACATGCCCTTGCCCATGTTGCGCTCGTGGAAGATGACCCGCACTTCGGGATGGTCAATCTGCTGCAAGATCTCGCGCGTGCCGTCGGTCGAGAAGTTGTCCACGACGACGATCTCCCGCGACCAGCCCGGCCCCAGGTCAACGGCCGCCGTCCGTTCGATGACGGCGCGGATGGTGGCCCGCTCGTTATAGCAGCAAATGATGACGGAGAGTTTCTTCATGTCCCTCACTCGCGCCCTGGCGCGGCTGTGGCCGCTCCGAAAGGGCGTCCCCCCTTACAGTTGATCGAAGAAGCGGCCGAACACTTCCAGCATGTAGTCCAGCCGCGGCTGGTCTAGCCCCGGATAGACGCCGACGAAGAAGCCGCCGCGCATGATCTGGTCCGACACCGCCAGATCGCCGACGGCGCGATGCTCGATGTCGGCGTAGGCCGGCTGGCGCAAGATGTTGCCGGCAAAGATGAGCCGCGTCTGCACCCGGTTGAGTTCCAGGAAGCGGGTCAACTCGTGGCGCATGAACGGCGCTTCCGGCCGCACCAGCAGCGGCAGGGCGAACCACGACGGGTCGGCCTTGGGATGCCACGTCGGCAGCATCAGGTGCTCCTGATAGGGCTTCAGCCCCTCGTAGAGGTAGGCGAAGTTGGCCTTGCGGCGGCGGATGAACTCCGGCAGCTTCTGCATCTGGGCCAGGCCCATCGCCGCCTGCGGGTCGGTCAGCTTCAGGTTGTAGCCGATCTCGGAGTAGTAGTAGCGGTGGTCGTAGAAGCCGGGGATGCCGGGCACTTCGCGCTCGAAGCGGATGCCGCACTTGCCGTTGACCGGGTTGTCATAGCCGCACCAGCAGTCCCGCCCCCAATCGCGCACGGCGCGGGCGATCTTGGCCAGCCGCGGCCGGTCGGTGTAGACCGCGCCCCCCTCGCCCATGGTGATGTGGTGGGCCGGGTAGAAGCTAAGCGTGGCCATCTGGCCAAAGGTGCCGACCATGCGGCCGTCCCACTTCGACCCCAGCGCGTCGCAGGTGTCCTCCAGCAAGATGAGCCGGTGGCGCCGCACGAACTCCATGATGACGTCCATGTCGGCCGGGTTGCCCAGCGTATGGGCGAACACCAGCGCCCGCGTGCGCGGCGACAGGGCCTCTTCCAACTGAGCCACGTTCAGGTTGAAGTCGCCCAGGCAGCTATCCACGAACACGGGCACCAGCCGGTTCTGGATGATGGGGTTGACCGTCGTCGGGAAGCTGACCGCCGGCACGATGACCTCGTCACCGGGGCGCAGCCCCTCCGGCAGTTGGCGCGAACAGAGGGTGGTCATGGCCACCAGATTGGCCGACGAGCCAGAGTTGACGGGCACGACCTCGCGCACGCCGATGAACGCGCCCAACTGCTTCTCGAACTGTTCGGCATACGGCCCGGCCGTCAGCCAGAAGTCGAGCACGGCGCTGACCATGTGCTCCATCTCCGTCGCGTCGTAGACGCGCCCGGCGTAATGTACGGTTGTCTGGCCCGGCTCGAACGGCCGGTTGTGGTGGGCTTTCTCGTAATACTCGGCAACTTGGGCCAAGATCGACTGCCGCAGATCTTCAATATCACCCATTCTGCGTTTCTCGTTCGCGTTGGGCCTGGTAGTCAGCGCCATCTGGATTGGCCGCCGGATGAGCGCCGCGCCGGGGTCGTTTCCGTTCGGGCGCGGCGGCCCAAGGCCGAAGGAGGATTATAGCACACCCCCGGCCACCTCCAAGTTGCCCCGGAGCCGCGCCTAGGGGCCATCCTCATCGGGCGGGTCGGGCGTGTTGGGAATGGACGTCGGCTCCTCCGTCGGCGGCGGTGGGTCGGTTGGCGGCGGCTCGGTCGGCGGTGGCGGCGGCGTGATCGTCGGCGGTTCCGGGGTGTCCGTGGGCGGTTCAGGCGTGTCGGTTGGCGGCTCGGGCGTGTCCGTCGGCGGTTCCGGGGTGTCCGTCGGTGGTTCCGGCGTGTCCGTCGGCGCTTCGGGCGTGTCCGTCGGTGTGTCGGTCGGCGTGCCGGTCGGCCGGGGCGTATCGGTGGCTACAAACGTCGGCGGCGCGGTCGGCGTGTCCGTCGGCTGCGGCTCGGCCGTGGGCGGCGTTGCCGTCACTGTGGGCGGGAGCGTCGGCGGCAGCGGCGTCAGCGACGGCTGCGGCAGCGGCGCGGCCGGGCCAGGCGCGAACCCCGGCGGCAGGAAGATGAGTTGCCCGGCCAGCAGGTCGGTCGTATCGCGGCAGTTGGCGCGCAGAATCTCGTCTACGGTCGTGCCCCGGGCGCGGGCCAGCGCCCCCAGCGTGTCGCCCGGTTGCACCTGGTAGCGCACCCACCACTGGGGCGGCCCACACAGCGCCGCTGCCGGCTGGCGCGGCACCAGAAGCTGCATCCCGGCCGTCAGTTGCCCGTCGGCCAGACAGTTGGCGGCCATCAGCTCGCCCGTTGTCGCCCCCGTGGCCGCGGCCAGCGAAGCCAGCGTCTCGCCCGGCTGCACCGGGTAGAGCAGCCAGCCGGCCGGCACCTGGCCGCAGACGGTGGCGATGTCGCCGGTCGCGGTGATGCCGGTGATAAACTCCGGCCGCGGGTTCAGGTCGTCGGCCACCGGCGCGGCGACGCCCGGCGCGGCCGGCGGCGCCTCCAGCAGGGGGATGACCTGGCCTACGGCCACGGCTGTGGCCTGCATGTTGACGATGGGCAGGCCCGACCGCTGGGGCAGCATCCGCGCTTGCAGAGCGTCGAATTGGGCCAGCACCAGGGCCAGAAAGACCGTGACGATGACCGCCGCGGTCAGGATGAGATTCATCGGCCAGCCGGCCTGTCGTTGGCGCTCCATCGCTACGACTCGGCTCCCTCGGCCGGCTGCGGCGTGGGCGGCGATGGGGCTGGGGCGTCGGGGGCGGGTGCCAGCAATGACCACGGCCGCACCTCGGCCGCCGGCAGCCGCAGCGTGAACGTCGTCCCTACCCCGGACGTGCTGTCAAAGAGCAAGTCGCCGCCGCTCGCCTGGGCTAGCCGGCGCACAATGGCCAGATTGGTGTGGCTGTCGCCCAGGCCGCCGATGGGCTGCCCGTCCAGACTGGGCTGCGTGCCGAAGACGCGCTCGCGCTCCTCGGCGGCAATACCGCCGCCCGTGTCGCTGAAGGCCAGCAACACGATGCGGCCGGCCGCCGCCTGGCTACCGTTGGTCGTCGCCGCGGCGGCGCGCACGGCCACGGCCGTACCCTCGGCCGAGGCGCGGCAGGCGTTATCCAGCAGGCTAACCACCAGTTGGCGCAAGACCGACTCTTTGACCGACACCAGCGGCAGATCGTCGCCCAGCGCCAGATCGAGCTTCAGGTTCTTACGGCGCACGACGGGCAGGAGGGACGCCGTTGCGCTTTCGAGCGCCGGGGCGATGGCCGACTGGGCCACCAGGGGCCGGGCTGTCGTCGGCGCGCCCGGCGCGCGCTGTTGCAGCGTCACGGCCATCATCTCCGCCTGGCGGGCGCGCTCCTCAGCCGCGGCCTGCTGCCGGCGCGCCTCGGCCAGCTCGATGATCAGCCGCTCCCGCTCGGCGTCGGCCTCCGGCGGGCGCGGCGCGAGGGCGGGCACAGGCCGGGCCGGCATCTCGCTTTCCAGCCGCCGGCTGTTGGCGATGGCCTGGCCAAGGAAAGCGGCCACGCCGGGGACGATGGCCCGGTCGCGGTCGGTCCAGTTTTCGACGTTGGCCGGCGCGGCCAGCAGCAGGAAGCCGAAGCACTGGTTGCCCACCACCAGCGGCTCCACGAACACCGGCCCCAACGCGCCGACGTTGAACTGTTGGGACAGGTCATGCACCTGCCGCGCGCCGACGCCCCTCGGCAACAACTCGATGCCCCGCTGCTGCTCATAGGCCAGCCGGAAGGCGGCGTGGTCGTTGAGGTTGATGAGCCGGCCATAGGCGGCGTCGCGCGTGGCCGCCGGGCGCGTCTGGCCGAACAGCACCCGCTGGGGGTTCTTCTCGTCAATGAGACCGATAGCCGCGAACTGGGTCGCCAGCAGCCCGGTCACCATGTCCAGGGCCCCCTCCAGCCGCACTTCGGGGATGCGCGCGGCGATGACCGCCGTCGAGAGGCGCAGGTTGCGCGCCAACTGGGCCGACTGGGCGCGCTCGGCCTCGGCCGTCGTCAGCAACCCGCGCATCCCGTCGCGATAGGCCAGCACGGCCCACAGGGGAAAGGCGACCAGATACCCCAGCCGCAGCCAGTAGATGACCTCGGTGCCGGAGGGGATGATCTCCGGGTAGTTGAAGAAGTTGGCCACGTGGGCCAGCAGGACGACGCCGACGATGATCGGCCGCAGCGTCCGCCGGCTGCCGGAATCGCCCAGCAACCACACCAACCCCGCCGCCAGCACGGCCATTTGCAGCACGCCCCACACGTAGGCCTGCACCGTGCCGATGTAGGCGCTGGTCAGCGTGGCCCGATTCTGCCAATCCTGGAAGAAGAAGAAGAACAGCACGGCCACGACGACCAGGCCCGATAAAACCACGCCGTCGGCCAGACGCGGCCGATCCATGGCAAACGCCGCCAGCCCCCAGACCAACAGGATGACTGTGGCCATATCAATGGCCTGCTCCAGCGGCGGCAAGACAACGCGGGCGCGCTCCGGGTTCTGATCCACAAACAGCGCCACCAGCAGTAGCAGCAGCCGGGCGATGAGCATCCCCCCGGCGGCAAAGGTCATGCGGCGGGCGGCCTCGTCGTTGGCGTCGCGCTGCCAGCGCGAAAAGGCCAGGGCCAGCACCACCTGCAAGGCGAAGAGGGTGAGCAGGTGATAGATGACGCTGCCCGGCGGCCGGCTCAGCAACTCAATGATCTGCTGCAAGAACGCCATGGGTCGGTGGTTGGTAGTCGTTGGTCGTTAGTCGTTGGTCAACCAACAACTAACGACCAACGATCTCTTCTAATCTGTGAAATCTGCGTAATCTGTGGATTCTTCTTCTCAAGAATACCAGAAAGGCCCCTCGCTGACTATGAACGAGGCGTTAAGCCTGGTAGCGGCCAGCGGGCCAGCAGCCACGGCAAGCCGAACACCAGCGGCACGCCGACCAGATGCGCCGGCACGTGGTCGCCGCCCCACACGGCCACGCGCAGGTGGCCATAGAAGACGACCGATAGTTGGGCCAACAGCAGGAACCACAGCCCGACCCGCAGGCGGTAGGCCACGGCCGCGTCGTCGCTCTCGTCCAGCAGCAGCCACGGGAAAGGCCAGGCGGCATACCAGACGCGAAAGCTGAGCGCCTGGCCCAGATAGCCAAAGGCCAGGTCGGCCGCGCCGCGCGCCGCCGGCCGCCCGCGCCAGCCGCGCCACAATACCCACGCGACCAACAGCAGGAACAGCCCACGCAACAGTGCGCCGATGGTCTCGATAGGCACGCGCTGCCCCAGGGCAAAGTAGAGCCACACGGCAGGCGAGAAGCCGCCGCTGTCGGTCGCCTCGCGCAGCAGCCGGCCAACCAACTCGAAGGGCGTCTGCCAGAAGCGGCCCGGCGCGGCCCAGGGCAGGAAGGCCAGCCAGATCAGCGCCGCCGCGCCGCCCACGGCGACCAGGGCGAAGCGCGCCCGCGCCCGGCCGTCGGGCCGGCCGCGCCAGGCGGCGATGAAGAAGACGGGCAGAGCCAGCGCCGCTACCGGCTTGGTCAGCGCCGCCAGGCACAGCAACAGGAAGCCCGCCGCCGGCCGCCCGCGCCGCCCGACCCACGCGCCGAGCAGCAGCCACAGCAGCATCAGCGCGTCGTTGTGACCGTTCATGGCGAAGGTCAGCAGCAGGGCCGGGTTCCAGGCCCACAGCGCCGCGGCCACCGCCCTTCCCGGCCGTTGGCCCACAGCGGCCCAGATGACCGCCGCCCCGACCAGCAGGCCGCCCAGCGCCAGCAGCTTGAACAGCACCACGCCCAGCAGCAGATTGTCGCCGCTGACGGCGGCCACGCCCGTGGCCACCAGCTCCCACAGCGGCCCGTAGGGGGAGGTTTCGCCGGCCCACTCGCCGGCCAGCGGCAAGAATGGATCGCCGATGAACGCCGCCGGCGGCGAGACGAACGGACTTTGGCCATAGACGGCGGCCACCCGCCCGCGGATGATGTAGCGGTAGACGTCGGTGGCGTTGATGGGATAGGCCATCAGCAGCGGCAGGCCCAGTAGCAGCCCGCCCAGCAGCACAATCAGCAGCGACCGCGCGGGCCGTTGTTCAACAAGTCCACCCTGGCCGAAACGGCCGACGGCGATCAGGTAAACAACGTGGAGGGCCAGCAGCAGCAGAGCGTAGAGCAGGCCAGCGAACAGGGTGGGGGCAAAGGTGCGCAGATCGGCCGGGGGTACGCGGCCAACGTGGGGCCACAGCGGGAACCACAGCGCCAGCAGCCCGCTGCCAATTGCCCCGGCCAGCAGCCACGGCCACAGCGCCGGCGACTCAGCCGCCGGGGGCGATGAGTTGCGGCTGGTCGGTGGTTTGGCGCTCATCTTCTTCGGCCGGCGGGCTGTGCTTGTCCAGCGGGACGACCAGCGTCACCGTCGTGCCGGAGTCGGGCGACGATTCGACGCGCAGCGAGCCGTCAATACGCTCGGCGCGCTCGCGCATGTTGACCATGCCCAGGCTGCCGCGCGTGCTGTAGTCGCGGTTGATGTCGTAGGTGTCGAAGCCCACGCCATTGTCGCGCACGGCGGCCACGAACAGCCCTTCCGTCTGCCAGAAGCGCACCTCGATGGTTGTCGCCTTGGAGTACTTGCGGGCGTTGTTGAGCGCCTCTTCGAGAATGGCGAAGACGACCACCTGGGCCGGCTTGTCCAGCAAATTGCCATTCTCCGCCCCAATGAGCCGCATCTCGATACCGTCCGACTCGCTGTAGCGGCGCAGCAGGGCGTCCACGGCCACGCCCAACCCTTGCGTCTCCAGCACCAGCGGGCGCAGGGTGAAGAGCATACTGCGGATTTCGGCCGAGGTCTTCTTGGCCAGCGCCTCCACCTTCTGCAACTCCTGCTTGGCCCGCGCCGGGTCCTGGTCAATCGTCGTGCGGGCGAAGCCGAGGCGCATGGCGATGGCGGCGATGCTCTGCGTCGGGCCGTCGTGCAGGTCGCGGGCCAGCTCTTTGCGCGCTTCCTCGTCGGCTTCGATCAGCCGCTGCTTCTCGGCCTCCAGTCGTTGGTAGAGTTGGGCGTTTTGCAAGGCGATGACGGCCTGATCGCCGACCGCCTTGAACAGGTCGAAGTGGTCATCCTCGAACTGGACGGGCGTGTCGGTGCCGATGACCATTGCCCCAAACAGCTGGAAGCCGGCGCGCAGGGGCACACAGACGGCCGTCAGACAGTCGCGGAACGCCTCGTAGTCGCGCAATTCGGGGTCTTCGGCCGGGTTGTTGGTGATAGCCGGTTCGGCCTGGCTGAGCGCCGCGCCGACGACGCCGCGCTTGCCGGCAATGACCCGCCGGCTGTCCTCGCCCAGGAAGCGGCGGCGGGCGAGGGGTCGTAGCACGCCATCTTCATAGAGGAAGACCGCGCCGACCAGTGATTCGCGCGGGATGCCCATCTCGTCCAGAGCCAGGCTACAGGCGTCGAGCGATTGCTCCACGACGCGCTCGAAGCTGAGGGTGGCGCTGAGGGTCGAGGCCATGCGCTGGAGCGATTGGGCGCGGTTGTTGGCCGAGCGCAGGGCGCGCAACTCCTGGGCTACAGCCCGGCCCGCGTCGCGCACCAATGAGCGGTGGGCGCGACTGATGGTGTTGAGGGCGATGGCCCCCAGCAGTAGCGTGAACAAGACAGCCAACACCAACTCCGGCAGCCACTGGCCGGCTGTCTGGACGCCGAAGACGGCGAAGACCACCACGAAAACGACAACTTCCAGCGCCAGCAACGCCACCAGAGCGCCGATGATCAGCCGGGTTGCGCGTGTAAATTCGCGGTCAATCGTGTTGTCGAGCGAGTCATCCATCCTGTTCGCATTGCAGCGTAGCGGCTCATCCTTACGGCGGCCATGACGCCCTGCTACCTAAGTACTATAACAGAATACGGCTATTGTTCACCATTCGCCGCAACGATGGTTATAATGACGGGGATGTCCTATCGAAAACGGATCACATCACCGGCTAACCCTGGTCGCGCCGGCCGCGGACAATCTGTGGTTTCTTGCACCCTTTCAGGTATGGCCTTATGAAAGCATTTGTCACCGGCGGCACGGGATTCATCGGCCGCAGTCTCATTCGCCAACTCATCGCCCGCGGCTATCGCGTCGCCGCCCTGGCCCGCTCGCAGGAGGGCGCCGCGGTGTTGCGCGCTCTGGGGGCCACCGTCGTCCCCGGCGACGTGACCGACCGCGAATCCATGCGCGCCGCCATGCGCGGCAGCGACGTCGTTTTTCATCTCGCGGCCATCTATGACTATTCGCCGGAGGCCCAGGCCCAGTGCGAGCCGATCAACGTCGAAGGTACGCGCGTTGTGCTGGGGCTGGCCCACGAGTTGCGCGTGCCGCGCATTGTCTACACCAGCACCCTGGCCGTCTTCGGCGACACCCACGGCGAACTGCCCGACGAGACGTACCGCGCCGACGGGCCGTTCCTGACCGAGTACGACCGCACCAAGTGGCAGGCCCACTACGAGGTCGCCCTGCCGCTCATCGCCCAGGGCGCGCCGATCGTCATCGTCATGCCCGGCGCGGTCTACGGCCCCGGCGACACGAGCTGGCTGGCCGAGGCGATGCGCCTCTTCCACCGCGGGCTGATGCCCCTCGTGCCCGGGCCGGAGAGCATCGTCACCTATGCCTACGTTGACGACGTGGCCGAAGGGCACATCCTGGCCGCCGAGAAGGGGCGCGTCGGCGAGAGCTACATTCTGGCGGGGCCGGCCGTGCCGCTGGGAGAGATGGTGGACTTCTGGGCGCAACTGACCGGCAAACGGCCGCCGGC
>CXWK01004020.1_pt4 | contig 11845 bp, 8 predicted proteins | sample 590851 | NCBI WGS metagenome assembly CXWK01 (sample SAMEA3498364, study PRJEB10139) | wastewater metagenome | biome: wastewater treatment plant; material: activated sludge | place: Denmark | collected 2014-08-01
GGAGAGGGCTGGGGAGAGGGTTCTGCCCCGCTCGTATTGCCGCGAAAATCGCCTCCGGCCGATAGCGCTCGTTCTTGGCCTCGCGGATGAAGGCGGCGGCCGTCGTGGCGGTGATGTCGCGCCAGCGGGCGATCATCTGCGGGCTATACTCGCCGCTGTAGTCGGGCAGGAACGCTTCCCATAGGCGGGCATTGTCGTTGATCCAGCCGTCGACGGCCGCCTCGAGAAACTGGCGGCTCTGCCCCTCGTCCAGCACGGTCAGGTCGTCGCTGAGCAGGTCGCTGCCCCAACGGACGATCTCCAGGGCCAGGCTGTGGAGGGTGCGCACGTCGAAGCCGGTGTCGGGCAGGCCCATCTCCAGCAGGCGGCGGCGGATGCGGGCGCGGAAGGTGTCTACGCTGGCGTTGAGGAAGGTGACGACGAGCACCTGCTGGCTGGCGTTGGGGTCAATGCGGCCGTCGGCGATGAGTTGCGCCGCCAGCAGCGACAGGGTGAACGTCTTGCCGCTGCCGGGCACAGCACTGACAGCCATGCGGCCGGAGCGGTAGGCGAGAATCTCTTCCTGCGCCGGGCGCAGGCGAAGGGACGGGGGAGTGGTAGGTGTGTCCATTGGTTTACTTCGTCCAAGGGATTATAATCGCCCGTTTGGGTTTCGACATGAATGGCTTTTTGACGGTAGTGCTTATGCGTTTTAAGACTTATGGGCGCCCATTGCTGCTGGCGGCCCTCGTTTTGTTGTTGTTTTACCCTCTGCCTGCATCGCCCCTTCCGGGGTGCGTTGCGCGTTCCGGGGTCGTGTGTGCGCAGGAAGATCAGCAGGTGCAACCCACTTCAGAAAGTGGGTTGCACCAAGAGGAGATGCCCCCGGCGGTTGACCCGCGCTTTGGCGTCATCGAGGCGTTCTGGCAGCCGGAAGAGGCGGCAGCGCTATCCGTCGGCTGGGATCGCATCCTGTTCTACTGGAACGAGATTCAGCCCACCGGCCCCGATGACTGGAACACGCTCCACGTGCTGGAGGAGTGGCTGGTGGAGGCCGAGGCGCAAGACCGCATGGTCATGGGCCTGCTAAAGAACACGCCCGCCTGGGCCACCGACGGCGCGCCCTTCTCCGGCGTGCCGCGCGGCCTCTACCGGCCGCTGGACGACCCGGATAACCTGTGGGCCGGCTACGTGCGCAAGGTGGTGGCGTACTACGCCCCGCGCGGCGTCCACCACTGGATCGTCTGGAACGAGCCGGAGATCGAGCCGGGGGTCTATGGCCACGAGTTCGGCGGCACGACGGCCGACTACTTTCAACTGCTCAAGGTAGCCTATCTAGTAGCCAAGGAGGAAGACCCGCGGGCGGTCATCCACCTGGCCGGCTGGTCCTACTGGCACGACCCGGCCTGGCTGGGCAACTTCCTGCGCGTGGCCACGGCCGACCCCGACGCGGCGGCCAACAACCACTACTTCGACGTGGTGACGCTGCACATCTACTTCCGCGTCGAGACGGTGGAGGAGTTGGTCAACGAGACGTGGGCCATCCAGGAGCGCTACGGGCTGCGCAAGCCGATCTGGATCAACGAGACCAACGCCTCGCCCAACCTCGATCCGCTGTGGCCGGTGACGCGGCCGAACTTCCAGGTGGATTTGGAGCAGCAGGCGTGGTACACCGTGCAGGCCCACGCCCTGGCCTTTGGGGCGCAGACGGCGCGGGTCGGCGTCTACAAGCTGCTCGACATCCTGTTGCCACCCGGCGGGGAGTCATTCGGCATCCTGCGGCCCGACGCCTCGCGCCGCCCGGCGTTCGACGCTTACCAGACGACGGTGCGCTACCTGAGCGGCTTCACTTATCCGGTCGGGCGACAGCGGACGGCTGACTTCTATAGCTTCACCTTCAACCGGCCGGAGGGGGTGACGCGGGTGCTGTGGGCCAGGCGGGGCAATGACGTGACGCTGCAACTGCCGGCGCTGGCTGGCGAGGCGCTGCTCGTTTCGGCCACGGGCGAGGAGCGGACGCTGCGGGCGGTCAATGGCTTCTACCGCGTGCAGTTGGGCGGGGCGCGCTGTGCGCCAGCCTGCGACATTGGCGGCCCACCAGTGTTTGTCGTGGAGAGTGTAGACGAAGCGGCGGCGACAGCCGTGCCGACCATTGACGCGGCGGCGGTCGTGCTGGCGACGGCCACGGCCACAGTGACCCCCAATGCCACGGCGACAACGCTGGCTCTGTCGGCCACGCCCACCCAGATGCCGACAGCAACCCCCTTGCCGAGCGCGACGCCCACCGCCTCGCCCACGCCCAGCGTCACCCCTTCGCCGACGGCAACGGACACGCCCCCGCCGACAGTGATGGCCGCGCCGCCCACGAATACCCCGCCGGCGCCGGAAGTCGCCGCCCTCGCCCCGACAACCACGACCGACTCAGCAGTCGCTGCCGGCACTCCGCCAATCGCATCATGGCTGTTTATTGGCGCGGCGCTAGTGCTGGCCGTGATGCTGGGGGTGGCCGTCTACCGGCGGCGGGGTTAGGAGAATAGGGACGCGGAGAAACGCGGAGAGAAGACGCGAAGTTACGCGGAGGAAGAAAGAAGGAGCGCGAAGAATTTAGCGATCACCGGCCAGTTGCGCCGCCCAGCCGGTCGAGTGTCCGGCCGTCTCCACCAGCGGCGGCGGCTGGCGGCGGAACACGTCCCAGGCGGCGACGAGGGTAGCCGCCGTCTCGCGCATCTCGTACCAGCGCGCCCCGCGGTAGGGCTGCTGGTCGGCCACGGCCCCTACAGTGCGCACCCCCAACCCGTCACAGGTCAGCATCGCCCGCGGTAGGTGGAAGGCTTGCGTCACCAGCACCGCGTCGCGCACGTCGAACACGTAGCGGGCGCGATAGCAGGTGTCATAGGTACGCTGCCCGCCATGGTCGGTCATGATATCGTCCTCGACCACGCCGCGCTCGACGGCGTACTGTTTCATGGCCGCTGGTTCGTCGTAGCCCCCGGAGGCCGCGCCGCCGCTCATCAGCAGGCGGCTGGCCTGACCGCTGTGGTAGAGGGCGATGGCTGTGTCTACCCGGTCGCGCAGTACGGCGCTCAGACGGCCGTTGCCATAAACCGCCGCGCCGAAGACGATGGCCACGGGGCGGGCGGGCGCTTCCGGCTGGGCATACATCGTCGAGCCATAGTAGAACTTGACCGCGCCGCGCCACAGCAGCGGCGCGCCAACGATCAGCAGCACCGCCGCCAGCGAGACGAGACAACCTTTGCGCAGGAATGACATCGGCTCGATTATAGAGCGGCCGACAAAAAGCCCGGTCGAAAAGGACGGAGTTCTCAGGAATCTCTGACACAGGCGGCTGGACAATACCTAACCGGTGAGCGGCCTGACTCCATGTTCTGATATAGGAAGTTTGGACATTCACTTGTGAGGTATTGCCTTTCTTTAAATAACATTGACAATATATGGACAATAGATTACAATGAGCGAAATATAGGTTGAGCAGAAAGGAACACTACATGGCAACAGCGATGATTTGGGGCGCAACTGGTGGCATTGGCCGGGCGCTGGTTGATGAGCTACTAAGCAGGCAGTGGTCGGTCGTGGCCGTCAGCCGCGACGAAGACGCCCTGGCGGCGCGCGTCGCCTGTTCGCTGCGCGCCGACGTGGCCGACCCGTTCAGCGTGCAGCGGGCGGTGCAGGCTGCGGCCCATGAGGTGGACGAGATCGCCCTGTGGATCTACGCTGCCGGCGACATCGCCGCTGCACCGGTGGAGGAGATGCCGCCGGCAATGTGGGGGCGCATCCTGTCGGCCAACCTGACCGGAGCCTACCTGGCGACGCACTACAGCCTGCCGCTGCTGGCCCCCGCCGCCCACCTCGTCTTCGTCGGCGCGATCAGTGAGCGGTTGCGGCTGCCCGGTCTGTCGGCCTACGCCGCGGCCAAAGCGGGGCTAGAGGCGTTCGCCGAGGCGCTGCGCAAGGAGCAGCGGCGGCGGCGCGTGACCGTGGTGCGCCCGTCGGCCGTGGCCACGCCGTTGTGGGACAAAGTCCCCCTGCGCCTGCCCAAGGACGCGCCGCCGCCGTCGAAGGTGGCCGGCCGCATTCTGGCCGCCTATGACGAAGGGCACAGCGGCTTGTTGGATCTGGGCTAGCTTCACCCAATTGAGCGCCATGGCCGAATTTCGCCATAGTTTCACCGTTGACGCGCCGCTGGCGGCCGTCCGCGCCTTCCACCACGACACCGGCGTGCTGCGCCAGCTAACGCCGCTGCCGATCATCGCCCGCGTCCACGCCTTCGAGCCGCTGGCCGACGGCTCGCGGGCCGACTTCACCCTGTGGTTTGGCCCGCTGCCGCTGCGCTGGCGAGCCATCCATAGCGACGTGGGGCCGAACGGATTTACCGATACTCAGGTCAGTGGGCCGCTGCGCTCGTGGCGACATAGCCATCTGTTCACCGAGTTGGGGCCGAACAAGACCCGCGTAGACGACCTCATCGTCTTCGAGCACCACCCCGGCCCGCGCGGCCTGCTGACGCGGCTGCTTTTCGCCCGGCCGGGGCTGCTCTACCTGTTCACGGCCCGCAAGCTGCTGACTCGCCGCGGCGTGGCCCGCAGGCAAGCAGAAGAGGGACACGGAGGAACACTGAGTTAAGACACGGAGGAACACGGAGAGGATTCAGCACACTCTTTCCGTTCTCCGCGTCCCTCTGCGCCCCCTTCGCGTTTCTCCCCGTTCCTCTTAAAGACCTATGCCAACCTCACCTCACACGATTGTCGTAGGCGCGGGCATTGGCGGGCTGACGGCCGCGGCGCTGCTGTTGCAGGCCGGGCAGCGCGTCACCGTGCTGGAGGCCCACGTCTACCCCGGCGGCAGCGCGGGCACGTTTTACCACAAGGGCTACCGCTTCGACGCCGGGGCGACCCTGGCCGGCGGCTTCGCGCCCGGCGGGCCGCACGCCCGATTGGCCGAACTGCTCGAACTGGAGTGGCCGGTCACACCCGTTGACCCGGCCTGGGTCGTCCATCTACCCGACGGCCGCGCCGTCACCCAATGGGCCGACCCCGCCGCCTGGCAGGCCGAGCGCCGCCGCGTCTTCCCCGACGCCGAGCCATTCTGGCGGCGACAGGAGCGGCTGGCTGACATCAGTTGGGACATCTCCTCGCGGCCCTTCCCCTGGCCGCCGCGCTCGCCGGGCGATCTGCTGGCGTTGGCGGCGGCGCTGCGCCCGCGCACGCTGGGGGCGCTGCCCTATCTGACGCGCACGGTAAGCGACCTGGTGGACAGCCGTGATCCCCTGTTCCGCGCCTTCCTCGACGCCCAACTGCTCATTTCGGCCCAGACGACGGCCGACCGCGCCGGCGCGCTCTATGGCAGCGCCGCGCTCGACCTGCCGCGCCGCGGCGTCAACCACGTGCGCGGCGGCATCGGCGCGCTGGCGCGGACGCTGGTGGTGTGGATTCGGGCCAACGGCGGTGAGGTGCTCTTCCGGCAGCAGGTGGAGCGCATTGAGGTTGGGCGGGGACGGGTGGCCGTGGTACACACGCGCAAGGGGCTGAGCCTGCCGGCCGACGCCGTGCTGGCCAACGTCACGCCTTGGGCGCTACGCGAGCTGCTGGGGCCCGACTCGCCGCCCCAGTTGCGCGACGACGTGGCCCAACTGCGGCCGACGTGGGGCGCGTTCACCCTCTACCTGGGACTAGACGCTGCCGCGCTGCCGCCGGGATTGCCCGACCACCACCAGGTGATCGTGGACGCCACGCGACCGTTGGGCGAGGGTAACTCCGTCTTCCTTTCCCTGTCGCCGGCCGATGACGCCGAGCGCGCCCCGGCGGGCAGGCGCGCGGCCACCCTCTCCACTCATACGGCGGTCGAGCCATGGTGGGCGCTGCGCGACGGCAGCGACGAGGCCGCCTACCGGGCGCGGCGCGACGAGTACGCCAGGCGGCTGCTGGCTGCGGCCGAGCGAGCCGTGCCGGGGCTGCGGGCGGCCGTGCGCCTCTGCCTGCCGGGCACGCCGGTGACGTTTCAGACTTACACCCGGCGGCCAATGGGCATGGTCGGTGGTTTTGCCCAGACATCGCTCTTCGCCGCCCGCGGCCCGCAGACGGGCATTGACAATCTGTGGCTGGTGGGTGACTCCATCTTCCCCGGGCAGTCCACGGCCGGCGTGACGCTGGGGGCGATGCGCGTGGCGGCCGAAGTACTGCGGCTCCGTCCGTAACGCGATTCTCCAGAATCGCGCTTTTAGGTGAAGGCGTTCATGAAGCGCGATTCTGGAGAATCGCGCTACGTCCGCAGATACGACGCCCCATTGACGTCAATGATCGCCCCGGTCATAAACTCTGCCCCCTCCGACGCCAGGAAGAGGACAGCATAGGCCACCTCCTCCGGCTGGGCGACGCGGTTGAACGGGCTTTGGGCGCGGATGTCAATCCCGCTCTGGCCGGTTAGCGCCTCGCGGGCCATGTCGGTCTCCACGAAGCCGGGGGCGACGACGCCGACGGAGATGCCATAGGGAGCCAGGTATTTGGCCAGCGACTGGCTCATGGAATTCAGCGCCGCCTTGCTGGCCCCATAGGCCGGGCCGGTCGGCTCGCCGCGAAACGCGCCGCGTGAGGAGACGTTGACGATCCGGCCGCCGCCCTGGGCAATCATGGCTCGCCCGGCGCAGTAACTGGCGTTGGCCGCGCCCAACACGTTGGTATCCAGCACGCGCCGCCAACTGGCCTGCCACGTGGCGTAGTCCACCTCGGCCAGCGGGTGGTCTTCGTAGATGGCGGCGTTGTTGACCAGCACGTCAATGCGCCCCGCCTGGCCCACGACCTCGGCTACGAACGCTTCGACGGCCGCCGCGTCGGCCAGGTCGCCGGCGACGAGCAGGTGCGGCCCGCCGGGCAGCTCGGCCAGCGTGGCCTCGGCCGCGGCCCGGTCGCTGTGGTAGTGGACGGCCACGCGCGCGCCACGCTCGGCGAAGAGGCGGGCGATGGCCCGGCCGATGCCGCGCGAGGAGCCGGTGATGAGTACAACTTTGTCGGTGAAATCGAGCATGAAATACTCCTGAGAGGGGGTGAATGGGTCAATTGGAGCACGATTGATGCCCGGCGGCAACGGCGACCTTCCAACCGCGGAGTCCGCATTCTCAAATGCGGGCGTGGCTGTGGGGAGCGCATCTGAGAATGCGCACTCCGCCGACTAACAGGGCTTGCCAAACGGTGTTGGCGGCGCTACACTCCCGCTTTCCGCGACGCGAGGGCGGTATGCGACGAGACAATTCGTATAGCCAAATGGAGAACGGCTGCGGCCGGCTCTCTCAAGATCAACCGGTGGGGCATGTCAGCCACGATGACATGCCCCACCGCCGTTATAGGAAGGCACGATGACCAAGTACATTTTCTTCACCGGTGGGGTCGTCAGTTCGGTTGGCAAGGGCGTGACGGCCGCGGCCCTGGGCCGGCTGCTGAAGGCGCGCGGCTTCAGCGTGACGGCCCAAAAGCTTGACCCGTACATCAACTTTGATCCCGGAACCATGTCGCCCTATCAACACGGCGAAGTGTTCGTCACCGACGATGGCGCGGAGACCGACCTCGACCTGGGTCACTACGAACGCTTTATTGACATCAGCCTCAATCAGGCTTCGAACGTGACGACCGGCCGGGTCTACTACGAGGTCATCACGCGCGAGCGGCGCGGCGACTACCTGGGTGGCACGGTTCAAGTCATTCCCCACATCACCAACGAGATCAAGCGCTACATCTTCGCCGTGGCCGACAAGAGCCAGGCGGAGGTCGTCCTGGTCGAGGTGGGTGGCACGGTGGGCGACATCGAGAGCCTGCCGTTCATGGAAGCCCTGCGGCAGATGCGCTCCGAGGTCGGCCGCGAGAACACACTCTACGTCCACGTCACCTTCCTGCCCCACATTGGGGCCAGCAACGAGCTGAAGACCAAGCCGACGCAGCACAGCGTGGCCGAGTTGCGCAGCATCGGCATCCAGCCCGACGTCATCATTGCCCGCGCCGACCACCCCATCCCCGAAGAGCACCTGAATAAGATCTCTCTTTTCTGCGACGTGCCGCGCGAGGCGGTCATTCCGGCCGAGACCAGCGACGTGCTCTACAACATCCCGCTCTTGCTGGAGGAGACGCGCCTGGCTGAGTTCGTGATGCAGCGGCTGAATCTGACGGCTAAGACCGCGCCCGACTTGCGCGAGTGGGAGGCGCTGACGAAGGAGATACGGCGGCCGAAGCCAACTATCCGCATCGGCCTCGTCGGCAAATACGTTGAACTCCACGACGCCTACATGAGTGTGCGCGAGGCACTGCACCACGCCGGTATCGCCCGCAACCGGCAGGTAGAGATCGAGTGGCTTCACTCCGGCGACCTGGAGAAGGGCAAGGGCTGGGATCGGCTGGAAGGGGTCAGCGGCGTCGTCGTGCCTGGCGGCTTCGGCGAGCGGGGTATCGAGGGCAAGATCAAGACGGCGCGCTGGGCGCGGCAGAACAACGTGCCCTATCTGGGGCTGTGTCTGGGGATGCAGGTAATGTGCATCGAGCTGGCCCGCAGCGTGCTGGGCAGCGATGAGGCCAACAGCACCGAGTTCGACCGCAACTGCGAGCACCCGGTCATCAGCCTCATGCCCGACCAGCACGAACTGACCGACATGGGCGGCACGATGCGGCTGGGGGCCTATCCGGCGCGACTGCTGCCCGGCTCCAAGGCCTACGCTGCCTATGGCGCGGACACCATCTCCGAGCGCCACCGCCACCGCTGGGAGTTCAATAACGCCTACCGGGAGATGCTGGGCCAGGCCGGGCTGGTTCTCAGCGGCCTGTCGCCCAACGGCCGCCTGGTGGAAATCGCTGAGTTGCGCGACCACCCGTTCATGCTGGGCAGCCAATTTCACCCGGAGTTCAAGAGCCGTCCCAACCGGCCGCACCCACTCTTCGCCGCCTTCATGGCCGCGGCGGTGGCCAGGCAAGAAGAGGAACGGCAGATTACACAGATTTAAGAGGGGTGATCCGCAGATTTGGCAGATTGGGCAGATTTAGAAGAGTAAGAAAAAGAGGGTCACGCTCCTTGCGTGCGGTTCTTCTAGAATCTTTCCAATCTCGCCACATCTGCGGCTGAGCCTTCTATTCCCGCTTGGTCAGCGTGGGCGCGGCGTCGGGGACGGCGCGGCGGTGGGGTTCGATGCCTTCCAGCCGCCGCCAGGCGGCGCGGATCGCTTCCAGCTCCTCGGCCGTCTCCGGCAGTTCGCCGTAGCGCACGCGGATAAAGGCGTTGGTGATGAACCGTGTCTCGGCAGCGTTGTCCGGCCACACCTGGCCCAGCGTGGGCAAGTACTCGGTGGGCGTCTCGGCTTCCAGGCGCGGATAGCCGGCGGCGGCGGCGGCGCGGCACATCAGCCGGTAGACGCGACGAATCGAGGCCGCCGCCCGCCACTGCCGCAACAACCCCAGCCGCTCCAACAGACGGCGTCCTGCCCCCGGTTCGCCGTCGGCCGCCCCGTCGGCGCGGCTGGCAGTGCTATCGCGCGCGGCGAAGGTTGCCTGCCGGTAGATGCGGGCCAGGGCCAGGGCAACGACTGCCATCAGGGCCAGCATCAGCAGGGCCGCGCCTGTCTTGCTGGCCAACACTTCGGCCGCGCCGGGGGGCGTGACGGTCGGCGTGGGCACAACGACCTCTTCCCCGCCACCTAATAAGTTCAAGCCTTGTAGCTGAGCGACGACCGACTCCATAAGAGGCATCAGTACACTCCCCAGCCAGTTGACAAAGAGGGCCAGCACCCGGACGGCGGGATAAATCAGTTCGAACACGACCGCCCCGACGACGGTGCCGACGAACTTGAGCGCCTGCCATAGCGGCGACAGCCAACTGACCACGACGAGGAGGGAGTCGCCGCTCAGCACGGCCGCGCCCGTTCCCCCGATCAGCACAATGCCGAGCGCTGCCGCGGCCACGACGCCAAACCAGCGTGCGTTGAGTGTGGCCGCCGTGCCGCGCTGCTCCTGCTCAATGTTCTCCGCCCGCACCAGGGCCACGGCCGTCAGCCCCGCCAGGAAGAAAAGTAGCACGAATGGCACGACGCTGACCGACAGGAAGCGACTACTGAACCAGACCATGAGCGGGGCCAGGATCAGGCCGCCCAGTCGTAGCCGCAACCCGACGTTGCCGATCTCTGGCTGTCGTGCCGCCAGGCGGATGCCGCGCCACCAGACCAGGACGGTGATGATGAAAATGGACAGATCGCGCGCCCAAGCGAGATTACCGGCCTCCGCCAGATTGGCGGCGAACTGGCCCAGCCAGCCAAAGTCCAACAGGCCGCCGGGCTCATAGACTAACTGTCGCCAACTCAGCAGCACGACCAGCAGCAGGACGACCATAAGTACCCGCCGCTGCCGCCGCAAGTTGACGTGCAAGAGAGTCATGAGCCGGACGAGATTGAGCGGCAGCAGCATGACCAGCAGCAGCCACAGCAGCACCAGCGGTGTCGACCAGTAGCGCGCCCAGCCGAGACCGTTCAGCACCATCGGCGTCAGCAGCGCCACCTCCATCAAGGCGAAGCTGAGGAAGAGCAACTCATGGCGCACCATACCCCAGACGGTGGCCGCTGGGGCGACGAGCGCGCGGCGGCTGGCGGTCCCGGCGCTCATTCGACGGCCTCCATCTCCAGCCCGACCGGCTCCGGCGTCGGGATGCGGCTGAGCGCAGCCTCGGTGGCCGTGGCGCTGCGGTGGCCGGCGCGGAAGGCGGGCGTGGTCGAGGGGATGTGGTAAGTGACGATGGCGTTTGCCCGCGCGCCGGGGAAGTGCGGCGGTTCGTCGCTCAGGGTGATGAGCACAACGCGCCGCCCGGCCTCGTGTAGCCGCGTCAGGGCGACCAGCATTTCGTCGGTGACGATGGCTGTTACCAGTACGATCGTCGCCGCCCAGGGCAGGTGCGGACTCGTACGCAGCATCATGGCGTCAATAGCTCCGGTGGCGAACTCCGTCACCAGGGCCAGTGCCTCCAGTACGTTGCCCAGTTGGTCGGGCGCACGCCCCGGCGAGACGCGCAACGGCTGGTCGGAGTTGGGTACAGCCCCATTGGCGTAGAGGCCGACACCCCAGTCCTGCTGCACGCCGTAGTTACAGATGGACGCGGCGACGCTGATGGCCCGTTCCAGCAGGTCGGGGTCGAAGCCCATCCAGTGGCGGGCAAAGGTAGTCACGTTGAGGAAGACGGCCATCGTCATGCCCGTCGAGGGATCATAGACCTTGGTCTGCAACTGGCCGCGGCGGGCGGTGGCCTTCCAATGAACGTCGCGGAAGCGGTCTTGCGGCTGGTAGTCGCGGATGCCCCGGGTGCGGATGGGGTCGGTGAAGAGGCTCTGGCGCACGCGCAACTCGCCGAACGGCTCCTTGGGTGGCAGGCCCAGCTCCTCCAGCGGCCAGATCTGCGGGTAGACGATGAGCCTGTCCACGTAGCGGTGCTCGCGCTCCAGGGTGAAGAGGGTGAAGATGTCGCCCGACTCGTAGGTAACAGGGCCGATCTTGTAAGTGCCGCGCATAGGGAAGCGCAGCGTGACCGCCCGCTCGATACGCTCGTGGCTCTGCATGGAGTAGACGCTTTGCAGGGTGTAGTTGCCCAGTAGTTCGCTGGCCGGTGAAGGTGTGTCGCCGCTGGGCGCGACCGGCAGGTTGTCGCGGAAGCGTAGCCAGGTTAGAGGCAGCGCCTTGTCGTTGCGAATGGCTACGGTCATGACGATCGGCTCGCCGGGGAAGACGCGCGTGCGGTCGAAGCGGCGCTCATAGCTGACGCCCAGCAGCGACAGGTTCTTCCACAACGTGCTGACGCCGACGATGAGCAGCAGCACCAGCCCCAGGACGATGAACCCGGC
>CXWK01024002.1_pt1 | contig 11844 bp, 12 predicted proteins | sample 590851 | NCBI WGS metagenome assembly CXWK01 (sample SAMEA3498364, study PRJEB10139) | wastewater metagenome | biome: wastewater treatment plant; material: activated sludge | place: Denmark | collected 2014-08-01
GTTTCATCAACAACAGTTGCAGCACCAATTGAACTGCCTGGAACCATTACAATTTTATTGCAGGATAACGCAATCAACGCTCCCGCCGATATTGCACGATTATTGACAAACGCTATTGTTAAAACTTTGCTTGATAAAATTGCGTCTTTAATCTGAGTTGCTGCATCAACTCTGCCACCAAATGTATTGATCTTGAAAATAATTGCATCTGCATTATTTTCTTCAGCTTCATTAATAACTCTGGTAACATAAGGAGCTAAACCTAAATCAATTTCTCCATCTATGTAAGCAACATAAACTGTTTTTTGCTGTGCAAATGCGGTTAATGTAAATAGAAGTGCAAGTAATAATTTCATTTTAACATCTCAAATTATATTGTTCAAAAAGTGCTGAATAATACTAATTGAAAATAATGAAAATGAATGTTAGCAGAAATAGATAAGTATGAAATGTTTGAGATTTGAAAATGGAATAATGGATTTTGAAAAATCCATTATTCCAAATAATAACTATTTTATAACTGAACCAATTGCTGAACGTTCAACTTTAACTTTTACGTTTGGAGCAATTTCAATTAAAACAGTTTTTTCTTCAAGGCCAACTATTGTTGCATGAACTCCACCACTTGTAATAATCTTATCACCTTTTTCAATATTAGAAAGAAGTTTTTCTCTTTCTTTAGCACGTTTTTGTTGTGGTCTAATAATCATAAAATAAAAGATTGCGAAGATCGCACCAAACATAATTACAGTGCTGATCAAGCTTCCGCCACCGCCTTCTCCACCTTGTGGTGCCATTGCTAATAATATATCCAATTTAGTTCTCCTTTAGTTTTTTATTTAGTTCTTATTTGATATTTCAATTACAGTTTTATTTTTCCACTCAAAAAAATCACCTTCAACAATATGTATTCTCGCTTCTGTTACAAGTTGAAGATAAAAATACAAATTGTGAATAGAAGCAAGTTCAAGCGCCAGAATTTCTTCGGCAATAAATAAATGTCTTAAGTATGCACGCGTATAATTTCGGCAAGCATAACAATTACAATTTCCGTCAAGCGGTGTAAAATCATCTTTATACTTTGCATTTCGCATTGAAAGTGTTCCATTCCACGTAAAGACATTTGCGTTACGTGCATTACGAGTTGGCATAACACAATCAAACATATCAACTCCACGAGCAATTGCTTCTAATATATTTTCAGGCTTACCAACTCCCATTAAATATCGTGGTCTGTCAGTCGGCATAAAATCAGTTGTAAAATCAACAAGCTCATACATTTCTTCAGTCGGTTCACCAACTGCCAGTCCGCCAATTGCATAACTATCAAAATCAAGTTTCAACAAATCTATTGCAGATTTTTCACGCAGATCTTTATAAACGCTACCTTGAATTATTCCAAACTGAAATTGTTTATGTCCGTACAATGGAGAAGAATTTTCAAAAGCTTCTTTATTTAAGATTGCCCAGTTACTTGTAAGTTGAACAGAATTTTTCGCATAATCATAATCACAAGGATATGGAGCACACTCATCAAGCACCATCATAATATCTGAACCTATGTTGCGTTGAATTCCAATTACTTTTTCTGGAGTAAAAAAATGTTTTGCCCCATCCAGATGCGAACGAAACTCAACTCCATCAGATTTAAGTTTTCGTAATTCAGATAAACTAAAAACCTGGTAACCGCCACTGTCTGTAAGAATTGGTTTTTGCCAGTTCATAAATTTATGTAATCCGCCAGCAGATTCAAGAATTTCAGTTCCTGGTCTTAAATACAAATGATAAGTATTTGAAAGAACAATTTGTGCTTTAATTTCTTCTGATAGATAATGCTGGTTTACAGCTTTTACAGTGCCTTGAGTTCCAACAGGCATAAAAATCGGAGTTTTAACTTTTCCATGATCAGTTTCAAACCAGCCAGCACGGGCTTTAGAACTCTTATCTAACGATTCAATATTAAGTTTTAACAACACACATTTCTAAATTTTTGTGTGGCAAATTTAACTTAATTCTTGTTTCTATCCCAATTGATGAGTACGATAGATTAAAGGAATTTAGCTCTTTCTTCTTCAGTTGGGACTCTGCAACTATCTTTTTTGCCAAAGAATTTATACCGATTATTTGCAACCAAACTATAAATCCAATCAGTAAATGATGAAGGAAAAAAACTAAAAAGTAAAATTATTTTCGGCCATCCATTAAGGTTTTTTGAAATTTCAAATGCAGCTAACGATTTTTTATAAACCTTTTTGTTTGATATTAAGATAAATGAATCAAAATCATTAGTCGGTAAAGAATGTTTTTCTAATAGTTCCCTCCCTTTTTCCGATTGCAATGCTGTAAACTTAAATTTATTCTTTTTATCTCGATCAATTATAAAATTAACCCAGTAATTGCAGAAGTTACAAACTCCATCGAATAAAATTATGGATTGGCTTTTTTGATTCATTTATGAAAAATCTAATATGCGCGGTTAAGAGGAATTTTATTTAAATCTTTTTTAATTGAAGTTCCATTTACACTAAAAACAAGCTGGATATCGATAGTATCTTTTTGCATTAGCATTGGTTCTATTTTAGTTTGATAAAAATTTGTAAAAGTAAACTCTTTAAATCCAATTGGAGAATTATTTATAAACTGCAACTCAGCAGTTAATGAATAAATTTCTTTTCCGCTATCAATCACAATTATTTTATCGAGAAAAATATTTTTTTCATCTAGATTTTCAGGTATTCCGTATTTGCCGGAAATATGAAATGATCCTGGTCCACCAGGCATTAAGTTTAACCAACTTTGAACATCAACTATTTTGATATTTAGTTCATCAAAAGTTTTTTCAGATAAATTAGCAGAACAGGAAGTTATTATTTCTACCAAAATAAAAACGGTAAAGTATAAAATAATTTTTCTTTTCATTTAAAATATTTTATAGATGATTAGTACAGTTGTGATAGAATAAAGAACAACGGTCAAAATCATTGGAATATCCGTTAGCATTACCTGTGTAGTATTCTCTCCTTTTTGATTTAAATACTCCAAAAACATAAATCTAAAAATTCCAAAGACTACAAATGGAGTTGTGTAAATAAGATTTTCTGACCCAAATATTGAAACAGTTCTTGGTGATACGGTATAAAGTGCATAACAAATTATTACTCCGGCAGCAGCAACAGTAGCAATTTGATTTGTAAATGTTAGCGAATATTCTGCAAGAACTTTTCTAGTCGAACCAAGTTGATTCTCTGAAATCTGCTCAAGCTCTGAATGTCGTTTCATCACTCCAAGAAAAAGTGAAATAAACATAGTTGTTAAGATTAACCAGCTTGAGATTGGAACACTAATGATTGCAGCACCACCTAATACACGAATCGAAAATCCTGCGGCAATACTATATACATCAAGAATAACAATGTGTTTAAAGTAAAATGAATAAAAAATGTTTAGTAGTATAAATCCTATAAGCAAGTAAATAAAATTTAGATTTGTAAAAAATGTTAATCCAACTAAAATCAACAGAATGAGAATTGAGACAATCCATGCATTGTGTTTAGCTATTTTTCCCGATGGTAATGGTCTGAATTTCTTTTTTGGATGAACCGCATCAGCATCTAAATCAATAATATCATTAATTATGTAGATATAACTTGAAGCTAAACAAAATACGAAGAAAGCTTTTAATGATGATAAAAAATAATTTGCTTCAAACAAATGCATTGAGAATAAAAGAGGAACAAACACAAAAAGGTTTTTAATCCACTGATGCACACGTAATAACTGAAAGTAGTTTTTAAACATTAGAAAACCGCTGTTTCTTCGTAAGTGCCAAATACTTCTTTCAACTGTCCAATCATTTCACCAAGAGTTACATAGTTTTGAGCAGCTTTTAAAAATACCGGCATAAGATTACTCCCATCTATAGCCGCTCGTTTTATCTCAGCTAAATTTTCTTCAACAGATTTTTGATTCCTGCTTTGTTTCAGTTGAGATAATCTTTTAACTTGTTGTTTTTGTACTTCTGGCGATACTGTTAAAATTGGAATATCAATTTTTTCATTCTCTTCAACAAACTCATTTACACCTACAATAAACTTTTCTTTTCTTTCAACTTCTTTTTGGTATCGATATGCAGCATCTGCAATTTCTTTTTGAAAATATCCAGTTTCAATAGCGGCAACAACTCCACCAAGTGAATCTATCTGATCAAATATTGCGTTCGCTTCACGTTCCATTTTATCTGTTAATGCTTCCACAAAATAACTTCCTCCAAGTGGATCAACAGAATTAATAACTCCCGTTTCATAGGCAATTAATTGTTGAGTACGCAATGCAATCTTAACAGCTTTTTCGCTTGGTAAAGCCAAAGTTTCATCCATAGAATTTGTATGTAAAGATTGTGTCCCGCCTAAAACTCCCGCAAGTGCTTGAAATGCTGTACGAATAATATTATTCTCAGGTTGTTGTGCTGTTAAAGTACAGCCTGCTGTTTGTGTATGAAATCTTAGCCACCACGAACGTGGATTTTTTGCGCCGTATTTTTCTTTCATTCGCTTAGCATAAATTTTTCTTGCGGCCCTAAATTTTGCAATCTCTTCAAAAAAATCTAAATGAGAATTAAAGAAAAAAGAAATTCGCGGCGCAAATTCATCAACATCCATTCCTCTTTCAATACAAGCTTCTATGTATGCAAATCCATCTGCAAGTGTGTATGCAAGTTCCTGCACAGAAGTCGATCCAGCTTCACGAATGTGATAACCGCTAACTGAAACAGGGTTCCATTGTGGAACTTCATTTTTGCAATACTCAATCATATCAACAATAATTCTCATAGATGGAGTTGGAGGATAGATAAATTCTTTTTGCGCGATGTATTCCTTTAAAATATCGTTTTGTAAAGTTCCGCGTAAATATTTAAAATCAACACCTTGCTTTTGTGCAACCGCAAGATAGAAAGCAAAGATCATTGCTGCAGGAGAATTAATTGTCATTGATGTCGAAACTTTATCCAAAGGAATTTTATCAAACAAAATTTCCATATCCTGCAGTGATGAAATCGCGACACCGCAAATTCCAACTTCACCATCACTTATTGGAGCATCTGCATCCCAACCCATTAATGTTGGGAGATCGAAAGCAACTGATAATCCTGTTTGCCCATGATTTAATAAATAATGGAATCTTTCATTCGTATCTTCTGGTGAACCAAAACCAGCAAATTGTCGCATCGTCCAAATTTTTCCACGATATCCATTTGGATGAATTCCGCGTGTGTATGGATATTCACCAGGGAAACCAATTTCACTTAAATAATTAATGTTTTCAACATCATCAGGGCCGTAAAAAACATTAACATTTTCTCCGCTAACTGTAGTAAATTTAATTCCATTAGATTTAGCAGACTTAGCTTTTTCATCATAACTTTTTCTTTGTTTGAGATATTCTAAATCAGACATAGTTTTCCTTTTTTGTGAAATAAATTAACCATTAAATATTAAGTTCTTCCAAATCTTTTATCAAATTCTTCTAAAGAAATTTTTATAACAATTGGTCTTCCGTGCGGGCAAACATATGGCATCGTTGTGGCAAATAATTGATCGATTAACAATCTCATTTCTTTTTCTGATAATTTATCACCTGCTTTAATAGCGGCTTTACAGGAATAAGATTTTGCGATATTATCTTTTTCTTCCAATTGTTTTTCTTTTTGATTATTTATATACTCAGTTATAAACTCTCTTAATAATTTTTCTTCTGAGCCACTTTTAATATCATCGGGAACGCCTTCAATTAAAACATAACTCTTAGGTAAATACTTCAATTTAAATCCAAGTTTTAAAATCATTGGATCGAGCTCTTTTAATATTTCATAGCTTGCCAAGTCAAACTGAATTTTAATAGGAAAGAGCAACTGCTGAGTGAATGGCAGATTAGCTTCCATTCTTGATAAAACTTTTTCATATAAAATTCTTTCGTGTGCAACGTGTTGATCAATAATCATCAATCCGCTTTTTATCTGAGAAAGTATATACTTGTTATGAAGCTGAATTAAAAATGTAGTTTCCACTTCATTAGAAGCTGAATGTTCAGTGCGATTTTCAACTTTGTTGATTCCATTTTCATAACTTGAGCCTGAACTTGAACCTGCCTGTCCGGCAGGCAGGCTTTGCAGAATATTTTTTGTCAGATCACCAAAAACTAAATCAATTTCTTCATCAGTAACTGAAGTTCTTTCTCTTTTATCTCGATTTGAAAAATCCGGTCTATCAGAAAAATCATTTTGTTTTACTGATTGAAATGGATTGAATGATAACTTTTCTTTTCCATTATCAGATTCTGAAAAAGACATTGTTGGAACTAAATCGTGCGTGCCAATACTTTTACGAATTACTGATAAAACAAAATTGTAAATGTCTCTTTCATCATCAAACTTAACTTCAAGTTTTGATGGATGAATATTTACATCAACTTTTTTTGGATCTAAAGAAATAAATAAAATAAAAAACGGATAATCACCTTTTTCAAGTATATTTTCAAAAGCTGTAAACACTGCATGATTTATATTCTTATTTATCACAAATCGATTGTTAAGAAATAAAAACTGTTCACCTTTACTCCTTTTAAATATTGCAGGTTTACCTAAGTAACCTTTGATAGTTAAGTAATCTGTTTCTTCATTAACAGGAATCAGTGCATCGAGCATATTATCTGCAAAAACCTGCTCAATTCTTTCTTCAAGAGAGCCTGATTTATAGTCAAAAACAAGATTATCAGAATTGTAAAACTTAAATGAAATTTCAGGATGAGCTAAAGCTATCCGATTGAATGTGTCAATTATATGTTTAAGTTCTGTAGTATCTGATTTTAGGAATTTTCTTCTTGCGGGGATGTTATAAAAAATATTTTTTACAGAAACACAAGTACCTTTTGGAGCAGAAATTTTTTCGGTAATTATTTCTGTTTCACTTTCAATTTTAAGTAATGTACCTACTTCAGATTCTTTTGTTTCAGTTTTGATTTCAAGTTGACAAACAGAAGCAATAGAACTTAAAGCTTCGCCACGAAAACCTAAAGTCTTTATTAACTCAAGATCTTCCATCGATGAGATTTTACTTGTTGCATGCTTACGAATGCTAAGTAAAACCTCTTCTTCAGTCATTCCGCCACCATCATCACAAACCTGAATTAATGTTTTACCAGCTTGCTTTACAATCAATTCTATTGAAGTTGAATTAGCATCAACAGCATTTTCAAGTAATTCTTTTACTACTGATTCCGGACGCTGAACAACTTCCCCGGCGGCAATTTTGTTTGCAATATTTTCAGGTAATATTTTGATTCTTGAGGACATTATTTCTTTCGTTCGTATCGATATATTTCAAATAATTCGTGATCTCTGATTTTTTCTATATTCCAATCATCATTATTTATTTTGGGAAATTTTACTTCACCTTCCGCTTCAAACTTCATAAATGTAATTATCATTTCATCCACAAAAACAATTGCTTGCCTGTAAATCTCACCGCCGCCAATAATAAATATTCTTTCCGGATTAATATTTTTACAATGCTCTATTGCTTTATCTAAGGATGATTCAACAACAACATCATCAAACAAGGTTCTGTAAAATTGATTTTTACTTACAACAATGTTTAATCTGCCTTTAAGCGGTTTGCCAAGAGTTTCAAACGTTTTTCTTCCCATAACTATTGGAAAGCCTAAAGTAGTAATCTTAAAATGTTGAAACTCTTCTTTAATGTGCCAGGACATTTCTCCGTTTGATTTTCCAATTACTCCATTTTGTGCAATGGCAACGATAAGACTGATAATCAAACCGCAACCTCAAATCTAATTTTATCATGGAATTTATAATCAACAAGTTCAAAATCTTCAAAAGTAAGCTGATCAATTGGTTTATTAGCAATCTTAAGTTTTGGTAATGGTAATGGTTCACGTAAAAGTTGTTGTTTTAATCCTTCAAGATGATCAAATTTTTCCATCTCACTTCCCTTTTCAGCGTGGTAAATGTGAGCATCAATAATCGTATGAGCAAATTGACCTAATTCCAGATTTGTTTCCTGTGCAATTATTTGTGTAAGCATTGAGTAAGCCGCAAGATTAAAGGGAATCCCAAGTGCAATATCACCAGAACGTTGAGTTAAATGACAATTTAGTTTTCCATCATTAACATTAAAAGTAAAAGTGTAATGGCACGGTGGCAATTTGCTTATTACAGCGTTTGCCGGATGCCATGCAGAAATGACCAATCTGCGGGAATTTGGATTATGTTTTATTTCATTTATCACCCAACCAACTTGATCGAATGTGAGTGATCCATTTTCTTCTTTTCTTACAAATGGATTTTTTTGATCAACAAAGACTTCTCCTTCTAAATAGGCATTCGCATCTGGAACTGGAAATCTTCTCCAAAATCTACCATACGCAGTTTGTAATTTTCCATCAACATCTGCCCAGGCATCCCAAATTTTAGTGTGTTGTCTTAAATTTCTTATATGATTTTCACCTGATAAATACCAGAGAACCTCTTTCAGTAATGATTTCCATTCTACTTTCTTTGTGGTTAAAAGTGGAAAACCTTTTTGTAAATCAACTTTATAAAAAGCACCAAAGTATGATATCGTATCAACACCAGTTCTGGATTTTTTATGAGTTCCGTTTTCAATAACAGTTTTTACTAAATCGAGGTATTCTTTCATTAAAAAAGCTCAATAAATGTTAGAATTATAAATAATTTTGAAAGGAATTTAATAAAAAAAGAGCAAGCATTGAAAGGTCAAAGTCTAAACTGTGATTTCACAATTTCCATAGCTTTTTTAATACCAATTTCCACATTTTTAATTGATTCTTCTTTGCTAAGAAAAAAATCAACTAAATTAATTACTGTTAGATTTTGTGGTAGAGAATTATTATAAGCTAAAGTAGTATCTCCGTTTAATAAAATAATTTTTGCTTTTCTATTTTTAAAAAGATCTAAAATTACTCCAGCCCCTTTTCCTTCAAATGATTGGAAATCAAAATTTCCTTCTCCAGAGATTACAAGGTCGATTTCATCAAGATTAATGTCATTTAAAATTACTTCTTTAATAAATTTTCTTGCCGGAATAATTTCAGCATCATAAAAAAGATTTAATCCGACAGCTAATCCGCCACCAGCTCCATTTAATTTTTCAGGAATCTTAATTCCTAAATCACTTTGAATTAGTTCCAGAATGTTTTCAATTCCTTTTTTAATAAATGCTAAATCATTTCCACTCGCACCCTTTTGCTTACCATAAATCTCAATTGCTCCCAGATTTCCGATCAATTCAGTCTCAACATCAACAATACATTTAATCTTATAAGGAAGTTGTTTTTTGACAAAAGAAATTCTTTTAGTTTTACTAAAGTTTACAGGAATAGGCTCTATATCTTCATCCTTTTCATTATATAATGTCAGTCCCAATTGGGAGCACGCACCAATTCCAAAATCAATTGTTGCCGTGCCACCAACGCCAATATAAATCTCATCAATCTCTATTCGATTTTCATAAATTTCTTTTGCTAAAAACTCAAGTATTTTACCTAATAATTCCGAGTTAATTATTAATGGATTTCGCTTAGATTCTGGAATAGATTTTAACCCAAATAATTCTGCAGATTCAATGAAAATAGTTTTGTCTTTTTTTGAATATACAAACAAATAATTAAATAGATGATTACTATAACTTATTATTTTATACTTGTTTGAAGTATTCACTTGTTGAATAAAACTGTAAACTGATCGAAAACCATCTCCACCATCTGAAAGTGGTCTAAGAAACAAATTAACCTGAGAATTTTTACTAATCTCTCGCTGAATGATTTGAGCTATCCTAACCGAATCAACACATTCTTTATAACTGTTCGGAGCAATCAAAATATTCATATTATTCTAAATCTAAAAACTTGTAAATTCGGCTTACAATTTCTTCAGCTTCTAACCCGCCATCGTTTGAAAAATCACATTTTTTAGGATCTCCGGGGCATTGCGTAGCACAATATTCTCGTGTCGGAAGTACGATTTCAGATTTATTGTTGAGAGGTCCCCAAAGTGTAGGAGAACAGGCGGTTAAAGGACAAAAAACAGATAACGTTGGAACTTTTAATGCGGCACAAATATGCATTGGACCAGTACTATTTGAGACCAATAAATCAAGTGAGGCAAATCTAATTATATCCTTTCGGAGTGATTCACCTTTAAATATGTATTCTACGTTTGATATTTCTAGTAATCCACCCGGCGGATAAATATCAGTTATTAAAACTCTTAACTTTTTATTCTTTGAAAGAACCTTAGTCAGTTCCAGATAACTTTTCGTTGAAAGATTTGGTGAAGAATTTCCGCTGGTAACATGAATTCCAACTAGTAGTTCGTTATTCTTTTTAAGTGATTTTCTTATTTCTGCCGCTTTACTTTTTTCATCCTCACTTAAAAATATTTCTGGATGAATTTCATTTACATTTACACCAATTTTTCTAGGCATGTCCAAACAATAATCAGCTTCATGTCTTAAGGGAATGTATTTTTTTCTATCTACATATTTCGAAAAGGTCAAAAACTGGTAAAGCTTGTGTCCAACACCTACTCTATATTTTATACCTGAAAAGAAGAGAGCATAATTTAACTTTTCATTAGGAAGTAGCATAAATGCATGTGAGAATTTGTACTGCTTTATTTCACTTACTAATTCCCAAAAACTTTTTTCGGTTTTATCAGGATTATCATAAGTGATAATCTCATCAACATTAGGATTATTTAAATAAATATCCTTTGTGTAGTTCTTAACTAAGACAGCAACGTAACTATTGGGGTAAGTTTTTTTTATTTCACGTGGAAGAGGAGTTGAAAGCACTACATCACCAATTCTATCAATCCTTGCTATAAGAAATCTTAATTGTTTCATATAGCTAAGGTTTTTTATTTCGTTTTATTTCAATAATCTTTAACTGAACCTGGAGTTTTGTAACCATATGCATATAAGAAATGATAACCCCATAAATACCATCTAAGAATCCTTTACGGATTATAAAATGGTGCAAGAAATAAATCGGTGGACCAATTATTAAAGTAAAGAGGTTAACTGTTTTTTTATCTGCTTTTTCATTGGCTTCAAGAGTTGAGTAGCTGTTAATTTTTATAAAAGCATCTTTAAGATTTTGATACGAATAATGTGAAAAACTGTTCGCTAGTTTTGATATGCTTCCGTTTACAATAAACTTTTCGTGAACCATTCGCTCAGATAATTTAGTTTCAGATTTTTTAAATAATCTTAATTGCATATCATTTCCCCAACCACAGCCACGAATTAGTTTTCCTAAAAAGAAATTATCTCTCTTAATAAAATATCCATTATGCTTTGTTAAATCTGTTTCAAGAATTTCTTTTGAAAGGTTTACCGAAACACGTTCATCTGCATCAATGCTTAGGATCCATTCATTCTTTGCTAATGAAATTGCGTAAGTTTTCTGTGCAGAATAACCATCCCATTTATGAACAAAAACTTTATCTGTAAATTCTTTTGCTATTTTAACAGTTTCATCTGTACTTTGAGAATCAACGACAACTATTTCATCTGCCCATTGAACACTTTTAAGACAATCTTTAATATTATTTTCTTCATTTCCTGTAATAATGACTACAGATATTTTATTTTGCGTGTGCATAATTTTTGATTTATTCTATTGTTGATTCAAATTTAATAAAATAAAGAGTAAAAGTATTTGAATAAAAAACGAATCTGTCTGGTTACATCCGGTCATCCGCCTTTTGATGAAAGAATATTCTGGAAATTTGGGCAATCATTAAAC
>CXWK01002737.1_pt1 | contig 11842 bp, 13 predicted proteins | sample 590851 | NCBI WGS metagenome assembly CXWK01 (sample SAMEA3498364, study PRJEB10139) | wastewater metagenome | biome: wastewater treatment plant; material: activated sludge | place: Denmark | collected 2014-08-01
CTGTCGGCCGACTACTCGCAGGTCGAGTTGCGCATCCTGGCCCACATCAGCCAGGACGAGACGCTGCTCGATGCCTTTCGCAACGACCGCGACATCCATACAACGACGGCCGCCGCCGTCTACGGCATTCCGATGGAGAGCGTGACGCGCAACCAGCGCAACTTCGCCAAGCGGGTCAACTTCGGCCTCATCTACGGCATGAGTTCCTTCCGGCTGGCGCGGGAGAGCGGGCTGACTTCGGGCGAGGCGGAGACGTTCGTCAAGAAGTACTTCGCCCAGTTCCCCGGCGTGGAGCGCTATCTGGAGGAGACGCGGCTGAAGGCGCGGGTAGACGGCTTCGTGGAGACGCTGTTCGGCCGGCGCCGCTACTTCCCCATCTTCAAGACGGCCATGAGCGCCGCCAACCGTCAGGCCGTCATGCGCGCCGAGCGCGAGGCGGTCAACCACCCCATTCAGGGCACGGCGGCCGACATCATCAAGATCGCCATGATCCGGCTGCATGAGCAACTGCGCGCTCGCTTCCAGGCGCGGATGGTACTCCAGGTGCACGATGAGTTGTTGCTGGAACTGCCGCGCGAAGAGGTGGAGGCGGTGCGTCCGCTGGTGGTCGAGACGATGTGCGACGCCTTTGAGCTAGACGCTCCTCTGCGCGTAGAGGCCGAGATTGGGGCGAACTGGTTGGAACTGAAGAGTTAAGAGAAGGAACCACAGATTACACGGATTACACAGATTTCTTTTCTTGAAATCTGTGTAATCCGTGTAATCTGTGGTTTCTATTCTTCTGTCACCGCGAACCAGTCGAGCGTCTGAAAGTCAACGCTGACCCGGCTGCCGAAGCTGCCCAGCCACAGGGCCACGCCGGGGTACATCTGCTCGACTTCCCCTTCCCAGAGCAGTTCGCGGTTGATGCGCGCCGTGACGCGCGCCATGTCATCTAACTTTCTCACGTCTAGCCAAATCTCGTTAGCCGCTATCCCCGGGCGGACGTGGGGCCAGGGCTGCCACGGCATCAGATAGCGCGGCTCGTCGTCGCCGGCAATCGTCTGCCACACGGCCGCCTCGCCCAATGGCGAGACAGCGACCGTCAGCGTCACGCCGTCGCCCAGGGCTAGGCCATAGGCGCTGTCCGTCGCGCCGGCGGCGTGGGCGGCCGTCAGGCGCACAGAGTAGCGCGTTGGCGGGGAAGGCCAGGGCAGCGGCTGCCTGGCCAACATCTCGCCACCACTCTCCAGCGCCAGCGGGCCGGGGCTAGTGCGCTGTACCGGGGAGCCAGCCGGCTGCGGGTCGAACACGCCGGCCACAATGAGGGCGATCAGCGTCGCGGCGACTACAAGCAGGAGCGCTGTGGCCAGGCGTAGGGCGCGGCGGATGGCGGGCGGCGTTGGAGGCATCATCGCGCGTCGTTTATAGGCCCGTTGGCCCGCCGGGGCAAGAGCGAGGGGAGCCGGCGCGTCTAAATAGAGTGAGGTTGCCGTCCGGCCGAAAAATCGGTAGGATACGGCTTAGCAAGCAGGCTGGGTGATCGCGGTTCCGGTTCGCCGGGATCGAGGAAAGTCCGCACTCCACAGAGCATGGTGCCGGCTAACGGCCGGGCGGGGTGACTCGACGGCAAGTGCAACAGAGAGGCGTATTGCCGCAGGGGGCAACCTTTGTGGCGAGGGTGAAACGGTGGTGTAAGAGACCACCGGCGGCGGCAGTGATGTCGCCGGCCAGGCAAACCCCACCAGGAGCAAGGCCAAGCAGGGCGAAAGGCGCTCGTCGCCTACGGGGCTGCTCGTTCCGTCTGACGTCCGGGTAGGCTGCACGAGGTCATCGGCAACGATGGCCCCAGAGAGATGATCGCCGGGTGTTGGTCCGCCAACGCCTACAGAATGCGGCTTATAGGCCTGCTTGCTAATGAGGCATAAGAGTCCACAGATTTCACAGATGACACAGATTTAGGATTCTGAATCTGTGAAATCTGTGGATATTCTTCGAGTCTCTGGATAAAGGAAGTAGTCATGACGGTGCGTGTGCTGTTTGTCTGTCTAGGTAATATCTGTCGTTCACCAATGGCCGAGGCCATTTTCCGCCGCATGGTGGAGGAGGCCGGGTTATCGGGCGACATCGAGGTGGACTCGGCCGGCACGAGCGCCTACCACGTCGGCGAGCCGGCCCACCCCGGCACGCGGCGCGTGCTGGCCCACCACGGCATCCAGCACAACGGCCGCGCCCGCCAGCTCGCCGGCGGTGACGTTACCGGGGAGCCGGTCTACCTGATCGCCATGGACAGCGAAAACCTGGCGGCGTTGCGGCAGCGCTTTGGCGACGCGACGCGCCTCCACCGGCTGCTCGACTTCGCCGGCCACACCGCCGTCCGCGACGTGCCCGATCCCTACTACGGCGACAACTTCGATTACGTCTACCGCCTGGTCGAAGACGGCTGCCGCGGCCTGCTGAGCGCCATTCGCGCCGATGCCGGCCTATAGCTCATCGAGAGAGTTCGCCGCACCGTGCGGCCAGTCACTGCCACCCCACTTCGCGCCCCGTCCTTTGATCTTCTCCGGCCGTCCGTCCTCTTCGCGAAGACGGCTGTCGGGCCATAACCAGGAGGAACGGCCATCATGCCGATCGTTAGCGAACACGAGGTCATTGTTGTCGGCGCGGGGCCAGGTGGGGCTACAACGGCCGCCGCCCTGGCGCGGGCCGGGCGCGACGTTTTGCTCCTCGACCGGCAGAGCTTCCCCCGCGACAAGATCTGCGGCGATGCCGTCTCGCTGGGGGCCATCCGTATTCTCAATGACCTGGGTATGAGCGACCGGATTCTGGCCGCCCGCAACCGCGGGGAGTTCTACCGCCTCGATGGGATGCGCCTTGTCTCGCCCAGCGGCCACACCCTGTACTCCGGCTTCCAGCGCGGGCCGACCGGCGAGGAGTCCTACGTCGCCCCGCGCCTCTTCTTCGACGCGGTCATCCAGCAGCACGCCATTGAGTGTGGGGCGTGCTTCCGGCAGGCCGAGGTCAAGGAGCCGCTGCTGGAGGACGGGCGCGTGGCCGGCGTCGTGGCCCGCGAGAACGGCACGACGCGCACCTACCGCGCGCCCGTCGTCATTGGCGCCGACGGCGTGACTTCGATCCTCATGCGCCATCTGCGGCCGGAGGTGGAACAGCACCGTGACATGCACCGCGCCGTCGCCTTGCGGGCCTACATCGAAGGCATGGAGCTTTATGCTCACGAGGTTGAGTTCTTTCTGTATGAGGAGGTCTTGCCCGGCTATGCCTGGATCTTCCCCGCCGGCGACCACCTGGCCAACATCGGCCTGGGGATGCGCCTCGACGTTTTTCGCCGCCACAAGCGCAATCTGAAGCAGATGTTGCGCGACTTCCTGGAGATGCCCGCCATCCGCGCCCGGCTCCGCAACGGCCACAGTCTGCGCGATGTGGCCAGTTGGCAGCTCAGCTTTGGCTCGCAGGAGCGGCTGCAACACACCTTCGACGGCGCGCTGCTGGTGGGCGACGCGGCCGGCTTCATCAATCCGCTGACCGGCGGCGGCATCCACAACGCGCTGATTTCGGCCGTGCTGGCGGCCGAGACGGTGGACGAAGCGTTGCGGCGGGGGGACGTATCGCGCCAAAGCCTGCGAATTTACGAGCAGCGCTGCGACGAGGCGATGTGGTCGGGAATGCGCCGGTCGTTCTTCTACCAGCGCTTTCTGCTGAACTATCCTACCCTGGTTGATTGGCTGATCCGGTTCCTGGGTCGCCACGGTGGTATGGCCAAGACGTTCGTGTCCAAGCTTTAGGCGTGGGCACGGCCACACTGGGTCAGGCCTGGGGCGACAGGTTGGACAGGATGTGCGATGGCAGGTCGAAGACGGAGAGGTTCTTGCTGAAGAAGAGATCGGCTCCGGCGGCCAGGATGGTCTCGCGCACTTCGGGCCGGTTGTTGGCCGTGTAGATGACGATGCAGGGTGGCCGCTCCGGTTGGGCGCGCCGGATGCGCCGGCAGGCCTCGATCCCGTCCATCTCCGGCATCATCACGTCAAGCAGGATGACGTCAGGCACTTCGCGGGCGATGTTGTCCAGGGCCTCTTGCCCGCCGGATACGCGCCGCACCGACCAGCCCACGCGCTCGAAGACGATCTGGTACAGATTGGCCAGTGATAGGTTGTCGTCAACGATGAGCACCGAATAGGTCATAGCACACGCGTGCCTCTCGACTGGAGGACTCAGAGTCTTATTGTACAGTCCCAAGGGCATTGTTGCCAAAGTAAAAGCGCCCCTGATGGAGGGGCGCTTGTAGGGGTCGAAGCTTGTGCCGGCCGCGCGGCCGACGAACTGGGGATGGGCTATCTCACTGACGTTTGGCCTTCACGTGTTTGGCCTGGGGGCCTTTGCCCTGATCGATCAGGTCGTACTCCACCTTGTCCCCTTCATACAGGTTCTTGTAGCCGTCGCCGTCAATGGCGGAGTAGTGGACGAATACCTCCTGACCACCTTCATCGGGGTTGATAAAACCGTAGCCCTTCAATCGGCTGAACCATTTGACGATACCCGAGACACGAAACATAGGTCATTACCTCCAACGTTACTGCTTACCGATACAATGTGACTGACTGGCAACCCTTAGACAAAGCACCATTTCCCGGAACTGGAAATGGTGCTTTCTCTGCGATGCATTACCGATACATAAGCGAAAAACCGAAGCTAACGATACAAGCGAGGTTAGACGCAGGGTAACACACCGGGCGGGCAAGGGTCAACGGGCGCGAAGGACATTTCACACCTTCTTCACGCCCTCTCAACGGCTTTTTTGGGATGGCCAAGTGGGGCCGAAAGAGAGCTATCTTGTCTCGCGCAAGGTGGCCTGGAGGAAGAGTTCGCGCGCGCCGCTGTCGCGAAAACCGACACTCTCGGCCAACTGGATCGAGGCGGCGTTCTCTTCGGACACGACGTAGAGCGGGGTGCGGCCGCTGTCGATCAGATACTGGCTCAGCGCGGCGACGACGCTGCGCCCCCAACCCTGCCGCCGATACTGCGACCGGGTGTTGACGGCGATCTCGCCAAAGGTCGGCGACTGCCAGTTGAGAGAAGCGTCGGCAGCCACTTCCGATTCGCCGGACTGCGCCGTGCGAATGGCGAAACGGGCCAGCCCGCCCGGCCCCTCGGAGCGCGTCACCAGCACGTTGACAATCGGCTCGAAGCGCCGGGGATCGAGAACGTAGAGGCGCAACTGCTCTTCGGATTGCACGTCGAACAGCGCCCGCAGCAGCGGCACGTAGCGCACCGGCGCGCTGAGGATGGCCGGTTGGCCGGAGCCGAGGGCCAGCCGCAACAGATCGGCCGCCGCCTGGTGCGCGTTGGGGTCGCTGTCGGTGGGCAGCCGCATTGTCACCAGCGGCCGGAACAGGTCAATCCCTGTGCGCGATAGGGCAACGTAGCCGGTGGCCCGCTGCCCGCTGGCTGTCGGCGGCACGACCAGGGTCGTCTTGTCGTCGGGGTGGTAGAGGGCGTAGTAGGCGGCCATGGCGTCGGCTGGCTCGTTCTCGCGCAATAGGTGGCGGATGGCCCGCCGCTTGTCCTGGATGCCGGTCATGAGGCGCTCCGCAGTGTGGCCAGGGCGCAGGCGATGGCCGCGGCCACGCCGTCGGCCACGACCGGCTGTCCCGGCTGATAAGTGTCGAAGCTCTCGCCGACGGCCAGCACGTTGCCGTCCACGACCAGGATGGCCGCCGTGGCCACGTCGCGCAGGCTGCCAACCAGGAACAGCGCCGCGCACTCCATCTCCACGGCCAGCACGCGGGCCGCCGACAGGGTGCCATAGTCGGGCGCGGCCGGCGCGGCCACGCCGGCATAGAAGCTGTCGCGCGTGAGGACGATGCCGCGGCGGGCGGCGCGGCCGGTCTCGGCCACGGCGTCCGCCAGGGCCAGAGTCAGCGCCGGGTCGGCCACCGCCGGGTAGCCGTCGGGCACGGTCTCGCGGCCGTAGCCGGTGTTCTGGACGGCGGCGGCGGCCACGATCAGGTCGCCGGCGGCCAGGTCGGGTTGCAGCCCGCCGCACGTGCCGACGCGGACGATGCGCCGCGCCCCGGCGGCGATCAACTCCTCGAAGGCGATGGCCGCGCCCGGCGCGCCGATGCCGTGGGAGCAGACGGTGATGGGCAGGCCGTCGCTGTCGCCGCGATAGGCGCGGTACTCGCGCCGGTCGCTGAGCAGCGTCGCGCCGTCCAGCCGGGCGGCGATACGCTCGGCCCGCGCCGGGTCGCCGCAGACAATGACCGATGGGCTGACCTGGCCGATGGGCAGGCCGGTGATGGGGAGATAGCTTGGTGGGGTCATGGCTTAAAAGGGACCAGGTTCCAGGGGCCAGGGAAGAACGCTCTTCCCTGACCCCTGGAACCTGGCCCCTGGAACCTAATACGCTTCCGGCAACGCCGGCTTGTTGCCCAACACGTCCTCAATGGCCGCCATCACGTCGCCGGACAGTTGCGGCAGCACGTCGAGGGCCTTCAGATTCTCACGCACTTGCGACACGCGCGACGCGCCCAGGATGACCGTGCTGACGCGCGGGTTGCGCAAACACCAGGCGATGGCCAACTGGCTCATCGTCGCCCCCAGCCCCTCGGCGATGGGCATGAGTTGGCGCACCTTGGCGATCTGCTGTTGCCCCTTTTCGCTCTCGACGTTCTCGCGCACCCACTCGTAGCCGGGCAGCGAGGCCCGCGAATCGGCGGGGATGCCGTCGTTGTACTTGCCGGTCAGAATGCCGAAGTAGAGCGGGGAAAAGGTGGTTGTGCCCAGACCGATGGTGTCGTAGAGCGGCGCGAACTCCGCCTCGACCTTCTCGCGGTGGAACATACTGTATTGCGGCTGCTCCATCGTCGGCGGGATGAGCTGGTACTGCCGGGCGACGCCGTAAGCTTCGCTGAGCTGTTGCGCCGACCATTGCGACGTGCCCCAGTAGAGCACCTTGCCCTGATGGATAAGCTCGGTCATCATGCGCACGACCTCTTCCATCGGCACGTTGATGTCGGGGCGGTGGCAGAAGTAGAGGTCGAGATACTCCACCTGAAGGCGGCGCAAGGCGTCGTGGCAGGCGTCGAAGACGTGCTTGCGGTGCAGCCCGCGCTGCGTCGGCTTCGGGTCTTCGACCGACCCCCACATGACCTTGCTGGAGACGATGTAGCTGTCGCGCCGCCAGCCGGCCTTTTGCAGCGCCTGGCCCATGATCGTCTCCGACTGGCCCAGAGCGTAGACCTCGGCGTTGTCGAAGAAGTTCACCCCGGCATCGTAGGCCGCGGTCATCGTTTCCAGTGCCTGTTCGACGCCCATCTGGGTGCTGAACGTCACCCACGAACCAAAAGACAGGGCACTGACCGGCAGGCCGGACTTGCCCAGACGACGATACTCCATGTTCTAAACTCCTTGGTGCAGGCGTTGGCCTGACTGATAGGGGTAAATGTGGGCCCGCTCGCCGGCGCGGATGGCGTCCTGGCAGGCGCGCCAGTAGTCGGCGGTGTAGAGGTCGGCGTGGTGCGCCTCGAACACCTCGCGCTGCGGCGCGCTGAGGCCCAGGAAGTTGGGGAACTCCTCCGGGAAGATGTCGTTGGTGTTGATGTGGAACCACGGCTCGGAGGCCAACTCTTCCTCATAGCGGTTGGTCGGCGGCAGACGCCGGAAGTTACACTCTTCCAGAAGACACAACTCGTCGTAGTCGTAGAAGACAACGCGGCCGTGGCGGGTGACGCCAAAGTTCTTCAGCAACATGTCGCCGGGGAAAATGTTGCTACAGGCCATGTCCTTGATCGCCTGGCCGTAGTCAATGACCGCCGCGCAAGCCGCCGCCTCGCGCGCCTCGCGCACGAAGATGTCCAGCGGGATGACCCGCCGCTGGAAGTAGGCGTGGGCCAGCACGACGGTGTCGTCGCCGACGCAGACCGACTGGCTGCACTCGCGTTGCAGCGCCTCGAGCAGTTCTTCGGAGAAGAGGTCGCGGCTGAACTCCAGGTATTCGAACGACTGCGCATCTACTAACCGCCCGGCGCGGTCGCGGCGGTAGACCAGGTCATACTTGGCCATGACCTCTTTGCGCGTCGAGTCCTTGGGATAGTTGAAGTGATCCTTGATGAGCTTCAGGACGATGTCGTAGCTGGGCATGGTGAAGACGAGCATGACCATGCCGCGCTGGCCGCGGGCGATCTCGAAGCGCTCTTGGGTGTAGGCAAGATGATCGAGCAGGTCGCGGTAGAGTTCCGTCTTGCCGTGCTTGTGATAGCCGATGGAGATGTACAACTCGCCGGTGCGCTTGCGCGGCATCATGTTCTTGAGGAAGTGTACCAGGTCGTAGGGGCGCTCAACGTCAACGTGGAAGTAGGAGTGGGCAAAACTGAACAGAATGCTGACGCTGTCTTCGTCGAGCAGCACGCTATCCACGGTGACGCCTTGCGGTGTGTGGAGCAGAGCCAGCGCCAGGGGGATGCTCTGCGAGCCGCTGAACAGGCGGCCGACCAGGTAGGCCCCCATGCCGCGGTAGAACGCCGGCTTGATCATCTCCACCCGCTCCACAGTGCGCAGGGTATTCAGCGCCGCCAGTTGGGCTTCGATGCGCGCCGCCACCAGGCGCGCGTCCCCAGCCAGATCGCGGAAGGGGACGGCGAGCTTATAGTCGTTTAGAATGGCCGTCACCAATTCAACCGTCGAGGTATGGCGGGCGTAGACGCGATAGACCGGCGCTTGCGGCCGGGTGGGCGGTGTCTCGAAGTCGGAGGCCACGAACTCGATCTGATGATCCACGCCGACGGTGGTGAAGATGCGGCGCGTGACCGAGTTGAAGAACGTCTCGGCTACTTCCCAGTCGTCGCGCCGGGCGATGAGGCCGGAGTAGACGGCCTTCATGCTGGCCCAGATAAGCTTGTTGTCAATGCGGTCGCCCAGCAGGTCGCGGATGGCCGCCTCGACCAGATCCACAATGCGGCGGTAGAGGCCCAGACGCGCAGCGGCATCGTCCTGCATCCCCCCCCAGTCCTGTGTCTCGAAGCGCTGCTTGGCCTGGGCGGTGGTTGCCTGGAACTGGTCGTGGAGCGTGACGTATGCGGTTTGGAGCGTTCCGGCGCCGACAACGGCCAGACGGCTGTCCGTCAGGCGGCTCATGGCACCAGCGGCTCCGGCGCCGCCTCGTCGGGCGCGGCCCGGCGGCGGCTCAGGCCGACGAGAATGAGCAGAGCGACGACGAGCGCGGCGATGGCTACCAGCAAAGCCATCTGGTTACCGGCCGCCGGCTCGGTCACGACCTCGGTGGCGCGCGTCTCGACCACGGCCGGCTCGATGGCCGGTGGCGGGGGCACGGGCAGGGTCTCGACGGGCGTGTCCTTCCAGCGCGCCCCTTCCTCGATGAGCATCACCGGGATGCCGTCGCGGATGGGGTACTTATAGCCGGTGTCGGCCGACACCAGCCAACTGCCATGCACCAGCTCCAGCCGGCCGGGGTCTGCGCCGTGGCGGCCTGCTTCCTGCAAAGCCTGGGGATCGCGCAGAATCTCCAGCAAATCCGGGCTGATGGGCGATGGGGTTTCCTGACTCTTCTTGGCCATTCGGTTGCCTTCCTTGGCGGGGTAGCGGCCGCACGGCCGCCCTTTAAGAGGATGATACGACCAGTAGTTGGCGGCTGTCAAACAGTAAAGGGAGAGGTTAACGTAGGAGGGCAGGGGAGCGGGGGAGCAGGGGGAAGCGTAGCCGTCGGTAAAGGTTCACCCCCGCTCCCCCGTTCCTCTGCTCCCCCGCGCTTCCGCTAGGCATCCAGCCAGTACAGCCCGGCCGGTTCGTCGGGGGTACTATAGGCGGCCAGGGCCGTCTCCAGGTTCTGATAGATGACGATGGGGCTGTGGCCGCCCAGCCAGATGGAGACGTAGTTGCGGTCGGGGTACTCCGCGCCCAACGCCAGCACGTTCGACGCCTCGGCCGACTCCGCGCCGCCGCGCACGATGGCGAAGCGGCGGAACTGGCCGAACAACTCGCTCTGCGCGGCGCGGAAGTCGGGGCTGATCATCGGCAGCGTGCGCCGCACGGCTGTGGCTTCGTTGCGGCGGGCCAGGGTGGCCCCGGCGGCGGCGGTGATGGCCGTCACGGCCGCCGTGCTGGCTCCCAGTTGCAGCAGGAAGCGGCGGCGGTCTATGCCGGTCGGGGGCTGGACGACAATTGGCTCTTCGCCGGTCAATGGCGCAGCGGGCGCGGGCCGGGCTATGAGGCGGCTAAGGGCGTAGCTGAGGGCGACGCCCCAGGCGACGAACAGGACGCCCAGCCAGACGACGACCAGCGGCGCGGGCCGGGTCGAGCTGCCAACGGCCAGGGCGACGAAGATCATGGGCACGGCCAGCAGCGCCCCGGCGGTCAGGCCGTCAATCGTGTCGGGCGGCCGGCCGCGGCGGCTGGTGTAGGCGTAGAAGGCCAGCCCGACGCCGGCGGCCAGCGCCAGGAACAGGGTCAAACCCAGCAACCACTGGGTAAGCGGCGCGGTTTGGGCGATATTGCCGCCGTCGGCCGGGGTGCTCAGGCTCGTGGCCAGCGACACCCAGGGGGCAAACCCGGCGCGCACCGGCCAATCGTACAGATCGAACGGCGGGAACGGCAGGCGCAGCAGTTGCGCCCCCAGGTAGAGCACGCCGACCAGCGGCGCGGTGATCAACAGGATCGCGAGCAAGACGAGACCCAGGCCAGGCTGGTTCGTCTTAGGGGTTTTCGGCTGTGGTCGCCGCGCCGCTGTCCGGCGCGGCCGGGAGGGTGTTGTTTCGTCGGCCATACAATTTCGCTACTATACCCGGCGTCCATTAAGATTAACCTGAAGGTGGCGGCGGCGGGAGGGTTGCTCATGGAGTTGTCAGTGTTCAGTGTCCAGTAGGCAGTGGGTCAGTAGGTCAGTGGGTCAGTGGTCGTTGCTCGTCAGTCGTTGGTTGCCTTCTGAATTCGTAGTTCGTAGCTCGTAGTTCGTAGTTTGTGTCGTAGTTCGTAATTCCTAATTCGTAATTCCTAATTCTTGCAGCGCGGCGATGGCTGTCGGTTCGGCCAGCAGCCAGCGGGCCAATTCGTCGTGGGGCAGGTCGTTGCGCCATTGGCGGTAGGTGTCTTGGGGCAGATCGCGGTAGAAGAGGGCCACGATGACGGGCGCGGGGTCGTCCCAGCGATAGGCGTAGTAGACGGTCGTCAGCACGCCCGGCAGTGCGCCGTTCTTGTAGCCGACGTTGCTGGCCCACGACACGTTGGCCTCGAACTGGTTGGGCCACTCCAGATAGCGCCGCGCCTGGAAGCTGCTGTCGGCATTGCTCAACCCGTTCTGGGCCAGGCGGGCCATCAGCGCGGCGTAGGCGCGGGCCGTGCCGCGCGGGGCCAGTTCGGCGGCGAAGAAGCGCTGCGTGTCAATGGACGGCCGCCGGTTGCGCTCGCGCCAGGCCGCCTCGGCGGCGCGGAAGGCCGCCTGCCCGGCGTAGGCGTCGGCCAGCAGAGCCACGTCGCGGCCATAGGTGGCCGGGTCGTCCCGATAGGCGGCCAGCGCGGCGCGGTCGTTGGCCACGGCGCGGCTGTGGTTGGCCATCAGCAGGAACTGGCCCAAAAAAGGGCAGGGGGCGGTGTGGCTGCCGCTCGGCTCGCCCAGCCCCAGGGCGCGCGCCGTCTCCTCGATGCGCGCCTGGCCGAGGCGCAGGTGCAGGTAGTCGGCCGCGGCGTTGGAGCTGTGGCGCATCATCATCCACGGCACTTCGGCCAGGGTGACGGCCGGGTTATCATCGGGCGAGATGAGCCGCCCCTCTTGGCGTAGTTCGGCAATGGCTCGCCGGTGCGCCCCCAGGTCAAAGTTGGGTAGGTAGAAGCGCTC
>CXWK01004891.1_pt1 | contig 11838 bp, 13 predicted proteins | sample 590851 | NCBI WGS metagenome assembly CXWK01 (sample SAMEA3498364, study PRJEB10139) | wastewater metagenome | biome: wastewater treatment plant; material: activated sludge | place: Denmark | collected 2014-08-01
CATGGGACGACGACCCGGCCACATGGGTGCGCGCACAACGTGAAGCCGACAGCCGGCGCACCGGATAGTGGCCCGCCTACTCCTCGACTCGACCGTGCTCATCGACGCGCTTCGAGGGCGCCCGGCCGCCGACCGGGTCGCCGGCTTGCGACGCCTGGGAACTCAGCCGTGGGTGTGCGCCATCTCGGTCGAGGAGATCTGGCGTGGGCTCCACCCCGACGAGGAAAACCATGCGGTAAGACTGTTTCGCGGCCTTCGATTGGCCCCGCTCGGCGTCCCCGAAGGCCGCCTCGCCGGAACCTGGCGCCGCGACTTTGCCGCAGCGGGAACCACACTGCACCAGGCCGACTGTCTCATCGCTGCGGCAGCAGTTGGGATCTCTGCTTCCCTGGCCACCGCAAACGTGCAGGACTTCCCCATGAGCGAGGTCCGGGTCGAAGCCTGGTAGCGCTGCTTCGCTTGGCATCGACTCGTTGAGACTCCTCACACCGTGTGACGCAACCGCATCATGTCCACCGAGTTCGTGCGAAGCTGTCCTGTGGCCGAGGGATCGGCCCCTGGTCGCCGTGCAGCAGCGATGCAGGACGAGGCTGAGCGGGCGCAAACGCACCTTCAAGATCCTCCCGGCGCCACTATCTAGGCCGGGACGGCCGCCTTGGCGGCCAGGTACAGACCAGCCGGAGAAAACTCCGCGCCATTCGAGAATCGAATCGTGCCGGACTCGGAATCGACCGCCACTTCGCAGAACGCCGGGTAGTCCTCCAGCAACCAGCCGAAGTCAGGTCCGGTCAGCCAATCCTCCAGGTCGATGACCTTCACCGATCCATCATCAAACGTCAGCTCGGTCACGTAACGAGACAGCACCCGCACATCGGTCACGTCGACCAGCACGTACTCGTCAGTGCCCTTCATCCCATCCCCTTCTCATCGGCCGTCGCCTCGATCCAGCATTTCCTCCAGCGTACCTGGGAAGGCGTGGTCAAGGGTTGCATGGAATGCCATGGTCGCCAGCGAACGATGCGACTAGAGCAAATCTTGAACCTCTCGCAATACCTTCGGCGGCAACCGGCCAGCAAGCATCTGAGCCGGGGTGTCGTGTGACACGACTACGTCACGTCCACCGAGTCCGTGCGAACCGTCCGCAACAACGTCTCCGACATCATTGGTCGAGTGCAGCAGCAGCACGAACGGATGGTCATCACCAAGACGGCGCTCCGGCGGCTGTGCTGATCAGCCGCGAAGACCTGGACTCGATGGAGGAGGCGCTCCCGCGACACGGGCACTGCGGGAGCGGCTCCCCGAGGCAGTCGCCGGCTGCGGCGATCGCATTCATCACGGGACCGTGGCCGATAACCCCCAGCGAGTCGGGGGTCTCCTTCGTAGCTGGCGGGTCGATGGGGAGATCGCCACTGCCGCTCCCGGGCAGGTTGAGCGCCAATCAGCTGTCGGGACCAGTGCTCACGGGCCCAGCAGAGCCGCAGGCACCACCGCCACGCCGTCTTCGGGGCGGCTGTACGCGTAGCGCCCCGAGGTCACCACCACGGCGTCGAGCAGGTCGTCACCCAACCGGTCACGAAGCCAGCGAAGGTGCACGGTGTCGTCCTGGCTCACGGTGGTCGCCAGCTTGGTCTCGATCGCCACAATGCGCCCGTCATCGCGTTCGACGATCAGGTCCACCTCATGGTCGCCGCGGTGGGTTCGGAGATGTCCAACCGACGCTTCCGCGCGCTGCGCGTACGTGCGGACCCCCAGGGTGACCAGCGACTCGAACAACGCCCCCAGCAACGATCCGTCCTGTGGTCGAGGCACCGGCCCCTGGTCGCCGTGCAGCAGCGATGCAGGTCCGAGACCGAGCAGGGTAGTGGCCAGCGCCGGATCTGTCAGGTGGTGCTTGGGAGCGGCTGCGAGCTGACGCAGGTGGCTCTGGGTGGGTTGCCAACCCGGGAGCGGATCGAGGATGAACAGCCGTTCCAGCATGCTTCTGTACGGTTCGGTGGTGCTGCGGGCGGGCTTGTTGCCCTCCCCCGGTGTTGCGGCATCCCTGATCTTCTCGTAGGAGGCAACGCTTGAGGTCGCAGCAGCGTACGCAGCCATCCAACGCCGCAGCGTCGCCCCCCTTCGGACCCTGAGTCCCGCCTCCACCATGTCGCGATCCACCACGCGATCCACGTAGCCGCTCAGCTGCGCGCGCCGCACCCGATGTGGCAGTCCCCGAATGCCAGGAAAGCCCGAACCGCAGATCTCTTCGACGTACTCCGGCAGCCCAACCGATGTCTCGCCGGACACCTCCGGTTGGGTGCCGGTCAGGATGGCGACGAGGGAGACCGTCGGAGAACTCAGGCCACGTTCGGTGTGGCTGAGTGGGCGCATGCGCACCATCAAGATCCTTCCGGCGCCACTGTGGCTGAACGACGAAGCCGAGCCGGTGAGCAGAAACTGGCCCGGAGCCGCACCGGCGTCCAACGCCCGCCGGACCACATCCCAGGGCACCGCCCGACTGTCGGGGTCGATCGCCAACCGCTTCGGGGTACCCGACGGCCACCCCGGTTTCGGGCCGAACACCGATGGCCTCGTCGCCCAGATAGTCCCAACCGGCCGCCACGAACGCACAGGTGATCGTCGACTTGCCGTCCCCCAATGGGGTGGGCAACAACACCACCTCGCCCTCGGGCGAACGGACCACACCGGTGTGCAGCGCCGCACAGCTGTGAGTCCACACCGCATACTCGCTGACCACCGACGTGAGCTGACGCAGGCGGGGCCCCAGGCTGAGGAACTTCAACTCGTAGTCGGTGACGAGCACCAACTGCCCGTCGCCGTCCTCATGGGCGTCGAAGAACATCGTCGGCTTCTCGCCGACGGTTCCTGTGCCCAGGAACTCGTCCAGCGTGTCGAGCAGCTTCGGGTCGGGCCGCGGAACGCGATGTTGTAGTCGATCACCGGGTGGACGGCACCGATCGCCACATCGTCGACCGCCGCTACCGGTGGGTCCCAGGGTTTGGCCCTGAGCCAAGGAGTTCGACCATTTTTGGCACTTCGTCACTCGCAATGGCCCACACCTGCTCAGAGTCGACCCGGTGGTAGTGGTGGGCGAGAACGATACGCAGCCTCGCAATGTCGCGCCAGGCAACTCTCGGAAAATCCGCTGCCGTATCGTCGGCGATAACGTTCGCTGCCTCGCCGATGATCTCAAGAAGCCGTTCAGCTGCACGCTGGAGGATCGTGTTCGCCATGAACTCCTCGTGACCTCGGCGCACGATCTGAGCCAGTTCGGCTGCCGCCTCGAGCATGTCGGCGATGCGCTGCATGTCGCTGCGACTCACAGGCCAACCGCCTCGCGACGGATGTGATCATCGCGTTCCTTGAGACCCCCGGCGGAAACCACGTCAACCGGGCAATCGAGGATGCTCTCCAACTCGTCCTGCAGGTGGAGCAGATCAAACAGCGAGCTGTCCGTCGCGAACTCGACCAAGAAGTCGATATCGCTCCCCTCGCCATCATCGCCGCGGGCGACCGATCCGAAAATGGCCACGGACGTGCCTCGGTGCCGCCGGACCGCGGCCGCAATCGCGTCCCGGTTCTCTTCGACCAACTTGCGCCTCGGGCCCATCACGTCAGGATACCGCGGGCAAGCGCCCTGGCAGCTCGGATTCGAGGAGCAGCATCAGCCAGAATGACGTGGCCCCGCTGTACCACGCTGCCGAGCTGTGCCTGATGTTGATGCCCGGCACGCTGATCGGCGCCAAGCACGTGGTGCTCGGCAGCTTCGATCCCACCGAGGTGCTCGACACGATGTGTCCGAGCACATCACGATGTTCTTCGGCGTGGCAACGATGTTCCAGTTTCTGCTGGCCGCCGTCCGACCTCGCCGACCGCGACTTGACCGCCTGGCGCACCGGCCTCTTTGGCGCATCGCCGACGCCGACGGCAACAACATCAAACCGGGCGACACCGGCGAGATGCTGCTGCGCGGCGAGACGATCATGAAGAACTACCGGAACAAACCGGAGGAGACCGCCGTCACCATCGTCGACGGCTGGCTGCACACCGGCGACCTCGCCCGGCTCGACCCTGACGGGTACATGACCCTCACCGACCGCATCAAGGACACGATCACCCTCCCCCAGGTACAGGAGTTCTGTCGGGAACGCCTCTCGCACTACAAGGTGCCCCACGACCTGATCGTCCGTCCGATCCCCCGCAACCCTTCCGGCAAGATCATGGAGCCCGTCATCCGCTCGGAGATGGCCGACGCCGACTGAGTGAGGAGCCAACGCTTCGCCAAGGTCGAGGAACGAATCGACGCCAGTGAACGGAATCTCTCCGAGATGGCCAGGGCCTGGGCAGAGTGAGTAGCGAATCGGGACTATCTCCGCTACAGAACTTCTGCCTGCGTGGCACCGGCAGCACTACTTCGGTGCCAGGACTTCTTCGCACCTGCAGCTGCGCTGAAGTGGCCAAGACCAACGCTTAACTCGGCCACCTGCAGAAACTCCTCTGCTTTGGCCAAGTGTGCGCGGGCCTCAGCGAGCGGGCTCATGCGTGGGCTGGTGCCGAGGAACGCCAAGGTCGCACTCCCCGATCAAATGGATACCGTCTCGGCGTACCTCGTCAACCAACCGTTCGCCGTTCGCATCCAACCGAGCAAACTCCGCCTCCGACAGGTCAACGATGGAGCACGGATTGCCCGTCCAGCTCCGGACGGCCTCCGTCAGTTCATCCACCTGGGAATCCCATTGATCGCCACCATCTGCGGTATCCGGCCGGATCACGAAAAGATCAATATCGCTGGCGGCCCCTCCGTCTCCCCGCGCAACCGAGCCGAAGAGCCATGCCCCACTCGGCGGGTATTCCCACCGACGGAGGCGATCCTTCAACTGCGCAATCAGTCGACTCCGCATACCGGCCAGCGCCCGGATGCTGCTGGTCGCAAGGTGTTGCTCGTTGAGGGTGTAGAGCTTCGACGGAGGATGATCCTCCACGAGGACGATGCCATGCTCCGCTAGATACCGCAGGGCGAGGCTGGTTCCCTTTTGACTGAGCCGACCGTTCGAGAGGGCGGCCACCTTCCTTCCTAACAACGGCACGTAGGTGCTCGCCAGTACTTCCAAGACGACCCCTCGCAACCATCTCATCGGCTGAGCGACCGGAACCGCTTCCGGCTCTGGCGGCATCTACAGCACGGCCGTCCAAGCGGAGGCCCGACCCGACATCTCAGCCTGAACGGTCGAGCGCGCCGTCGAGCAATGCGGACCACTGGGCGATGATCGGTGCGCGGCGTTGGCGGTCGTCGCCGAGCAGGTTGGCCAGCCCCAGGCCTCGTGCCATGTCGAGGATCCCCTGGATCAGCGGCCGTACCCCCGCCTCCTGCTCGTCGACGCCGAGCAACTGGACGGTGGCCCGGTGTACCTGACGGCCGATCCGGGTCTCGAGGGTGACGACCCGTTCGCGCAGCTGCGGCTCCGCAGCCGAGGCCACCCACAGGGCCAGGGCCGCCCGGAACAACTCACCGGTGTGCATGTCCACCACCAGTTGCACCACGTTGCGAGTGGAGATCGGATCGTCGCCGTGATCCTCGATGTAGCGGCGGATCTCCCCGGTGCGGGCTTCGGTCATGTGTTCGACCGCAGCGATGAAGAGGTCCTCGCGGGTGGGGAAATGGCGCTGTGCCGCCCTCCTGGACACCCCGCGCCGCTCGGCCACCACCGTCACCGTGTTGCCCGACCAGCCCACCTCGGCAAGAGAGCCGACGGCGGCCTCCAACAACGCCGGGCGGGTCGCCCGGCTTCGGTCCTGCTTCGGGCCCTTCAGCGGCGGTTCGGTGTTGGTCACTCGGCCCAGCTCGGTGGCCGCCGCTCCAGAAACGACGCGATGCCCTCCTGAGCATCCTCCGACGAGAACAACGCAGCGGACCTCTCGATCAGCCGCTCCGCATCGGAATCGAACGTTGCGAGGATCCGGTGGGTGGCGAGCTGTTTGGAGGCGGCCAGGCCCTGCGGCGAACACTTCCGGAACGACGCCGCCAACCCGGCGACCGCCTCGTCGGGATCCTCGGTTGCGATCGTGACCAGCCCGATACGTTCCGCCTCGGCAGCGTCGAAACGGTCGCCGGTGAGGTAGTACCGCGACGCCGCCCGGTCGGTCAGGCGGGCCAACACCGTCAGCGAGATCACCGCGGGCGACAGGCCCAGCCGGGCCTTGGTGAGCGCAAAACTCGACGTCAACCCGGCGACGGAGACGTCGCAGGCCGCAAAACAGTCCCAGACCGCCCGCACGAACGTTGCCCTCCACCTTGGCCACCACCGGCTTGTCCAGCTCGACGATCTGGCGCAACAACGCCACCAGACGCGCCACCCCCTTGGCCGGTCCGCCCTCGCGTGCACCCTCGGCGAGGTCGGCACCGGCACAGAACGTGTTGGACGTGTGGGTCAGCACGACGGCGCGGACGGTGTCGTCGGCCTCGATGTCGCGAAGATGCCCGGCGAGTTCTCCGACCAGCCGGGAACTCAACGCATTGCGGTTCTCCGGCGAATCCAACGTGAGCGTGGCAATCCGGTCGGCGTCGTGACGAAGCACGAGCGGCGCCTCGGCTGAGGACGGGTCGGTGCTTGGGGAGGTGTCCATCAGTACGACTTTGGCAGGCCCAGGCTGTGCTGGGCGACGAAGTTGAGGATCATCTCCCGACTGACCGGCGCGATGAGCGACAGCTTGGATGCTGCGATAAGTGCGCCCAGCCCGTATTCGCTGGCCAGGCCGTTGCCACCCAGAGTCTGCACCGCCTGATCGACCGCCCGGGGTGCCGGCCTCACCGGCCGCGTGCTTCGCCATGTTGGCCGCCTCACCCGCACCCATGTGGTCGCCCTGGTCGTACAACGTCGCGGCCTTCTGCATCATCAGCTTCGCCAATTGCACCTCGATGTGGGCCTGCGCGAGCGGGTGCGCAACGCCTTGATGGGATCCGATCGGTTTGTCGCGCCACACCACCCGCTCCTTCGCGTACTCGGTGGCCACCCCGAGCGCGTAGCGAGCCATGCCGACCGCAAACGCCGAGGCCATGATCCGTTCCGGGTTGAGCCCCGCAAACAGCTGGTCGATCGCCGCGTCCTCGGCGCCCACCAGCGCGTCGGCGGGCAGCCGGACGTCATCGAGAAACACGCTGAACTGCCGATCGGCGCTGATGATGTCCATCTCGATCTTGGTGTACTCCAGCCCGGCGGCGCCGGTGGGCACGACGAAGAGCACCGGCTTGAGGGCGCCGGTGGTCGAGTCCTCGGTTCGGGCCACCACCAGCACGTTGCTGGCGACGTCGACGCCGGAGATGTAGGTCTTGGCACCGTTGAGTATCCAGTCGTCGCCGTCGCGACGGGCGGTGGTGGTGATGCGGTGCGGCGCCGAACTCCTCCTCGACGATCGCCAGCTCGTACATGCCGCCGCCACCGCCGCCGTACTCGGTGGGCAGGTTGATCCCCAGGTACCCGAGCTTGCCCGACTCGGAGTACAGCTCGCACATGTCACCTCCGGCGCGTGCCTTGGTGACCATGTAGTCGTAGCCGTAGGAGCCACCCAGCTGGGCGACCGCCTGACGGAGCGCCAGGTGTTCGGGTGTTTGGGTAAAGCTCACGAGTTCTCCTCAGCGACGACGGCAAGCACGACGCCCACCTCGACCTGTCGTTGTTCGGTGACGTCTACTTCGGTGATCGTGCCGGTGACCGGCGCGTAGATCTGGTGCTGCATCTTCATCGCCTCCAGCCACATCAGCGGCTGCCCGGCGACGACCTCGTCGTCCGCGGCGACCGCGATGCGCACGATCGAACCCGGCATGGGCGCCAACAGCGACCCCGGAGCGCTCTGGTCGTCCGCGCTGGGGAACCGGCTGGCCGTCTCCAGCGCAACGGGTCCGAGCGGGGAGTCGACGTACACGAGGCGCCCGTCTGTCGCAGCATCCCCGTAGATGGCGACCTCGAAGCGGCGCTGCACGCCGGCGGTTCGCAGCACCACCCGATCGGGAGCCATCGAGACGAGTTCCACGGCATCGAAGGCGTCGGCTTGCAGTCCATCCCGCGTGACCCGGCAGAACACGTCGATGCGTCGATCGTGTCGGTCCGGCTCGGCCGTCCCGGCCACCGTCCTGTCGAGGAGGTGGAACGACTTGTGCTGGGGTTGGGACACGACGTTGCGCCAGCCGCTCGGCAGGCCCGCCAGCACGGTTGCGGCACGCTGGTTGTCTGCCGCCAGCGCGAGGGCGCCCGCAAGGGCCGACAGCGACGTGGCCTCCTCGTCGGCGAGCGGTACGCTGAGCGCTGGCAGCTCATGACGGTCGAGGAAGGCCGTGTCTGTGTCGCCAGCCTGGAACGCCGGGTGATCCAGGATTCTCACGAGCAGTGCCCGGTCGGTGCGGACGCCGTGAATGGCGGCGTTGCGGAGCGCCGCAGCCAGGCGGCGGGTGGTCTCGGTGCGGGTGGGGGCCCAGGCGATGAGCTTGGCCAGCATCGGGTCGTAGTGGGTGCCGACGACCGAGGCGTCCTCAACGCCGCTGTCGAGGCGGATGCCCGAGCTGCCGCCGACGTCGAAGCCGGGCGGCAGCTTGAATTCGGTGGCCACACCCGGCACGGCAAAGCGATGCAGCGTGCCGCTTTGGGGCTGGTAGTTCTCGGCCGGTTCCTCCGCGTACAGCCGCACCTCAATCGCATGCCCGGCGGTCGACGGCGGGTGTTCGTCGAGGGTGCCGCCGTCGGCCACGTTCAGATGGAGTGCGACTAGGTCGGTGCCGGTGGTCACCTCGGTGACCGGGTGTTCCACCTGGAGGCGGGTGTTCATCTCCAGGAAGTAGAACCTCCCCGACTCATCGGCGAGAAACTCGGCCGAGGCGAGCTCGACCTCGTCGGCCAGCGACGCCAGATCGCCCACGACGCGCATCCCCCGACCACCGCCCCCCGACGACGCCTTGATCAGCACGGGAAGGTCGGCGTCGGTGATCCCGTCGGGGTCCAGCCGATCGAGCACGGGCACGCCGGCTTCTGCCATCAGCGCCTTCGCCTCGGCCTTGGAGCCCATCTGGTTGGCCAGCTGAATGAACTGGGCGGCCCTTGTGCTCCTCGCTGAAGGGCACTCCCCGTGCTTTGGCCAGAATGCCGACGGGATAGCCATGGAGCTGCGCATCAGCCGGTGACCAGCGACGACCCGTAGAGGCCTTGAACTCGTCGACGTCCGACCCCGTCGCCGTCTTCATCAGCGGCGGGCCCGCCAGACCGATCATCGGCAGCCGGTTGGTCAACGCGATCTCGTTGGCCCGCAGCACCTTCTTGAGGATCCACGGGTTGCTCGCACCGCCCCGCACCGTCGGGTCGCTGGCGCTGGCGCTGGCGCTGGCGCTGATCATGGCTTCCACGCCGGACACAACTCCGATGCCGGTGACCACGCTGGCGCCGACGGCGTAGTCGCTCACCCAGGCGGCCAGCGCCGACTGCTCGAGGAACGGCGAGTCCTCGTCCAACAGCAACTCGATGCGTTCGCGCACCGGCAGCTTGCCCCGGCTGCGATGGCGCTCGACGTACTTGGGGCCGCCCCCGCCGACCGCGGTGGCGTGCTCGGCGTCGAGGTCGGCCCCGTCGGTGTCGGTGTCGATGACCAGGAGTGAGATGCGGTGTGCCCCGGCGCCGCCGGTGCGCACCGCCGCGGTGGCGTAGCTGGCGCACCCCGGAGGTGGTGAACGTCTTCGCCCCGTTGACCAGGTAGTGGTCGCCGTCGCGGACCGCGGTGGTGCGGATGCCCGCCACGTCTGACCCAGCGCGTCGAGATCGTCGATCCACCGGCCGAAGGGGCTATGGCGGGCCGGACCGCCGACGAGGCATCGGTCACCCGTCCGGTCACCCACGTCGGGTCCGGCGTTGAGCGCCGTCGCGATTCCAAACGCCCCCAGGTAGGCGTTGGCGGCGAGCGGGGACCCGTACCCCAGCTCGTCGGCCCGACCCAAGAGGCGGTCGCCTTCGACGTGGGCGTTCTCGGCCGTGACCCCGAGACGTTTCGACAGCTCACGCAGCCGGTCCGCCAGCCCGGCCGGGTTGAGCCCACCGGCGTTGACGACGATCTTGACGCCAGCGTCCATCGCCAGGCCGAGGCAGTCCTCCATTTGTCGCACGACCGTCGTGGCGTACCCCCGGTCGGGATCGGTCGACCTCACCAGCGTGCACGAGTCGGTCGGCGCTTTCCTCAGGGGTTGGCACGTCCGACCGTCAGAGCCCAGCTCGGCTTGGCTGTCACTGCCCGTCCGTATGGTGAATCAACCCCACCCATCGATTCGGAGGCACATGCCATGACGATGACCGAGGACGACCGGTACCATCTCCACCAGCAGCTCGAAGAAGCACTCGACGAACGAGGAGCCAACACCATGATGGAACTGCTTCCACCCGTGGGATGGGCCGACGTCACCACCAAACGCGACCTCGACCAACTCGAGGAACGCATGGACCTGCGCTTTCAGAACGTGGACCTCCGCTTCGACAACGTCGACTCGCGGCTGGACGAGATTTCCGAAAACACAAGTCTCCGCTTGAACCAGGCCGCCGAAACCACCAACCTCCGTTTCGACCAGGCCGCCGAAAGCACCAACCTCCGTTTCGACCAGGCCGCCGAAAGCACCAACCTCCGTTTCGACCAGGCCGCCGAAAGCACCAACCTCCGCTTCAACCAGGCCGCCGAAAGCACCAACCTCCGCTTTGAGAAGGTCGAGAAACGAATCGACGCACAAGCCGACCGGATCATCAGCAAGCTTCTGACAATCCTGGTGCCCATCATCGCGGTAGCCGTAGCGTTCTTGACAGCCATGTCGGTGTGGGGCCCAGGCTGATCACCGAGTCCACCGGCGGGCCACATCAACACGCGATGCCAACGCTCCCGGCGGGGCGAGCAGCGTGACCACCCCGGCACCCAACGCCAGCGCCACAACACGCCCGTCATCGCACTCGACGATCAGGTCCACCTCATGGTCGCCCCGGTGGGTTCGGAGATGACCGACCTACGCTTCTGCGACCCGCGCGTAAGTCAGGAAAGCCCGAACCGCAGATCTCCACGACGTACTCCTGTGATTACCCGGGCTGAACGATGAAGCCGAGCCGGTGAGCAGAAATGGCACCGCAGCAGCTCGGGCGCGGCGACCACCGCTCACGAACTGCAGCGGAACGACCGCCTGCACCTGGCCCCGGCCCCTCCACCCGCATCGAAGTGCAGGAGTTCCACCGGGGCGGTATGCCATTCCTGTGGGCTAACTTCCACACATGCGTTTGCACATAACATTGGACGACGAACTTGTCGAAGAGCTCGACCGTCGCGCCGGGACTCGCCAACGAAGCGCGTACATCGAAGCAGCGGTGCGCCAGACCCTCGACGACGAACGACGTTGGGACGATGTGGAATCGGCCCTCGGCTCACTCGCCGATTCGGGGCACCCATGGGACGACGACCCGGCCACATGGGTGCGCGCACAACGTGAAGCCGACAGCCGGCGCACCGGATAGTGGCCCGCCTACTCCTCGACTCGACCGTGCTCATCGACGCGCTTCGAGGGCGCCCGGCCGCCGACCGGGTCGCCGGCTTGCGACGCCTGGGAACTCAGCCGTGGGTATGCGCCATCTCGGTCGAGGAGATCTGGCGTGGGCTCCACCCCGACGAGGAAACCCATGCGGTGAGGCTTTTTCGCGGCCTTCGATTGGCTCCGCTCGGCGTCCCCGAAGGCCGCCTCGCCGGAACCTGGCGCCGCGACTTTGCCGCAGCGGGAACCACACTGCACCAGGCCGACTGTCTCATCGCTGCGGCAGCAGTTGGGATCTCTGCTTCCCT
>CXWK01022952.1_pt2 | contig 11835 bp, 8 predicted proteins | sample 590851 | NCBI WGS metagenome assembly CXWK01 (sample SAMEA3498364, study PRJEB10139) | wastewater metagenome | biome: wastewater treatment plant; material: activated sludge | place: Denmark | collected 2014-08-01
GCATTTGTCGACGCGGCCGTGCGTGCACTTTTTCTGGAGTCAGCCCTCAGCGGTGCGTCGCCTGTGAGCGTGGCCGGCATCCAGTACGACCTCTTTTCGCAAACCCAACCATCGCCAAATCAGGTCATCGAGCTATTCCTGCTCATCGGCAATGAGATAGAGGCCCCATCCCGTCAGGAGCCGTTGGCCTCGGCAATCGGGGATACATTGCGCCTGCAAACGGGTGTGGTGATCGACAAAAACGGGAATCGTGTTCCCGACGGCACGTTGGTTCGATTTATTCTGCGCGATCGCGTGCGTGGAACAGTTACCGTCCTAGGAGATCGCTCGACGAGCGGCGGTGTGGCCCAATTAGATTACGTTTTGGATGCCAGCATGGGGCCGGGGCAATTTCGCATCACGGCCGAGTCCGGCGAGGCGACCCTGTCACAGGAAGTAGACATCACCATTGAGGAAGATGCGCGTTTATCGATCATCATCCCCACTTCCGCGCCCACAGCAACGATCACGCCTTCGCCGACGCCAACAGCGACACCGGAACCAACTCATACCCCGGAGCCGCAACCCCCCACGGCGACACCCCCTTTGCCCGCAATAGAAGAGGAGCCGGGCTGGCTCATCGGCCTTTCCGAACTACGGTCATTATTAGGTGTACTTACCGGGTTACTAACGGTCGCCTTTGTGGCAATTGTGGCAAACCGACGAATGCCGACAGGGTCACTCACTCAGCGTCTCGGACGCTTCTTGTGGGGAATCACCGGCGGGTTGCTGTTATATAACTACTATGCCCTGGGGATGCCCGGTTCCGCAATGTTCTCCATCATGGGCGGCCTGACAGGATTGATCCTGATTCTTCTGGGCGGCCTCATCGGGATCATGCTCTATCGGCCGACTCGACACGTTTGACACGTTCTCAATCAGGGCGATTGAGCGGCGCGTCTTTCCAGGAAACCGGGTCCTCGACTGGTTCAATGTGGGTGATGACGTTGACAGGGCTTAATTCATTACGAATCTCGCGCTCAATTTCCTCGAGCAATTCGTGACCACGCTGTACACTCCAATCGCCGGGCACTTGAATATGCACCGACACGAAGCGTTGCGCACCGGAGCTACGGGTGCGCAGCGCGTGATATCTGACGCCTTCCTCGCCAAATCTCTCCAATATCACTCTAATCCGGGCCACCTCTTCGTCAGGCAGACCGGCATCCATCAGGCCATTAACGGCATTGCGCACGAGTTTATAACCAGTGAGCAGAATTTGAATCGCCACAATTAGAGCAACAACCGGGTCCAGCCAAAGCCATCCGGTAAGACTGACCAGAGCCACGCCGACGATCACACCGATAGATGTCCACACGTCGGTCAACAGGTGATGGGCGTCAGCCGTCAGCGCATCCGAACGATGCTCCCGGCCCGCTTTGAACAAGATTCGGGCGACTGAGAAATTGGCGACAGCCGCTACTGCCGAGACGAGAATACCCAATCCCACTTGGGCCAGCGGCTCCGGATTCAGCAAACGGAGGATTGCCTGCCAGGCGATGAAGCCCGCGGCGAGCAAGATCAAAGCCCCTTCGGCTCCCGACGACAAATACTCGGCCTTGCTATGACCGTAGGCATGCTCCTTGTCTGGGGGGCGCGCGGCGACCAGCAACGCGACAAGCGTGATGATGGCGGCAATTATGTTCGCGCCGGATTCCAGGGCATCGGAAAGGAAGCCCATCGAGCCAGTCAGCAAATAGGCCGCGACTTTGAGAACGATGACGCCCACAGCCGTGGCCACGGATAGCCAGGCGTAGCGGGTCAATTCTTCACGAGATTCCATAGAACCGATTATTTCCCGCTATTCCGGGTTGATCTACTCGTCCAGATCGAACAATCGTTAGGCTACCCTAAGACGACACTATCACTCCACGTAAATAAATATGAAGTTGCGGGTCGCCGTAAAAACCGTCGTCAGAGACGATATCGTTCATGAATATTGGGCACCAGATACTCGTCGAATGCGCGTTGGAGGCCGTATGCGGGCGCCCACCCCCAGTCATTGCGCGCGGCATCGTCGTTCAATTCGGCCGGCCAACTGTCGACGATCCCCTGTCGCAGCAGGTCAGGCTCAAAGGTGATTTCCGCGTTGGGAAAGGCACGCGCAACCTGATCGCAGAAATCGGCCGCCGACAGACTGAAGCTGGTCACGTTATATACAGGATGATTCACGCTTTCGGGTGGCGCCGCCGCCAGATCGAGAAGCGCGGTCACCGCATCGGGCATCGCCATGAAGGGCAAGACACTGTCCTCGCGCACGAAACAGGCATACGGCTTGCCCTGAGCCGCCGCGTGGAGCATCTCGGGGCCGTAATCCGTCGTGCCACCGGAAGGAACAGTGAACGCGCTGATTAGACCGGGAAAACGCAAGCTGCGAAAATCGAGCATGACCGGTCGGCTTGCTGAGAGTTGCTGATAATGCTTGCTATAGTAAATGCCCAGGTGTTCGCAGTACAGCTTGTTGCAGCCATACATCGTCGTCGGGCTATTCCATTGCCACTCTTTAACTTCGCGATCGCGCTCCTTGATGGCTAAATCAGGCATCCCATAAGCCGCAATTGAGCTGGGGAAGATGAACGTGACCGGCTTGCCGCGCCGTTGCGATTGCTCGGCCGCCATATGCAAGAGTGCCAGCGTCCCATCGACGTTGACCTGATGGGCCAGTTCCGGCGAGAACTCGCTTCGCGTCGATAGCAATGCCGCCAAATGAAAAATGATTTCGAAGTCGTATTCGGTCACTAACCTTGCCAGCAGCTTGGTATCGAGGATATCGCCAGAGATATAGCTGCAATACTCCAGCAACTCCCTGGGGACGGGATGCAAGTCGAGCGTCAGAATCGGCAGATTTGAGGTCCGGGCCAGGTTGGTGATGAGCGCCTGACCTATCTCGCCGGACGCGCCGGTGATTAGAATAGCTTTTTTCCGCATCATGCTACAGCTCCTATGTCAGTGGAAAGTTGGATGACAGGTGTATACTGACGGCCGAGATGGGCCATGCTATACTCACTGTTCTGGATTCATCTCAATCCATATTGTACCGAAAGCGCGAGAAGGTATCTAAGAATCACGATATTGTCACAAGCGCTGGAGTGAATACATGCGTCAACGATATATATTCTGGTTCTGGGTGCCTCTGTTCGCCAGTTGGCTGCTCATGTCGGCCGAAGGGCCGCTCATTTCCGCCGCCATTAATCGCCTGCCGGAAGAGGTGATCATGTTGGCAGCGATGGGAATCGTCACCAGCCTCTCGGTCACGATCGAAAGCCCCATCATCAACCTGCTGGCAACGTCGACAGCGCTGGTGCGCGATCATGATTCGTATCTCCTCATGCGCCGTTTCACCATACAGTGGTGTCTTGCCCTGACGCTGGTCGCCATCCTCGTCGCCTATACATCACTTTTTGACCTGATCGTCTATCAATGGCTGGATGTGCCCGACGCGATCGCTGAATGGGTGAGGCCGGGCATGAAGATCATGGTCTTCTGGACGGCGGCAATCGGCTGGCGGCGCTTCCTGCAAGGGATCATGATCCGCAACAAACAGACACGCTTCATTGCCTACGGCACGGTTGTGCGGCTAATCGCCTCCGGCGGGACAGTCATCGCTCTGGCGCTCTGGGGACAATGGCCCGGCGTTATCATCGGATCACTCGGCTTATTGACCGGGGTAGTCGCCGAGGCGATTTACGCCACGATCACCGCGCGGCCGATTATTCGTACCTATCTATCACCGCAATCTGCGCCTGCGCCGCCCACCACCAGCGAGCCGCTCACATCCCGTTCCCTGTTCTGGTTCCATTTGCCGCTGGCCGCAACCTCAGTCTTGTTACTTATGGTTCAGCCATTGGTAACTTCCAGCCTGGCCCGACTCGACCAGCCCACAGCTTCTCTGGCTGCCTGGCCGGTCGTCTTCCAAATCATGCTCATGGCCCGCGCCGCGGCCATGGCTCTGCCCGAAATGATCATCGCGCTACATCAGGACGCCTCCACCTTCAACCCGCTGCGCCGCTTCAGCTTTTCGTTGACGATGGCCTCCACCCTGGCCATTATCGTGTTTGTCTTTACGCCTCTGGCCACCTGGTATATTTTTGGCGTGCAAGACATGACACAGGAAGTGGGAGAGCTGGCACTATCGAGCCTCACGTGGTTTCTGCTGTACCCGGCGTTGACCGTCATCACTTCCTGGCTGCGGGGATTGATGATCCAGGGGCGACACACCCGTTATGTAAATGTCGGCATGGGTATCAATCTGGTGATCACCGCCGGTATGTTGGCGATCGGCGTGTGCGCGCGCTGGCCCGGCTTGCCGGCAGCCGCTCTCGCCCTTAATCTGGCATCGATTGGGGAAGTGATCTATCTGTTATGGCGGATGCAGCAAGTTTTACCGATTGGCATCAGCCTGTTGGGTTCGCCAAGAACTCAACCTATCAACACCTGATTTATCAAATGGCTATACAAATCATTCAACTGCCTCTTGGCCCTCTTCAGACAAACTGCTATATCGTCGGCTGTACCACGACCGGGAAAGCGGCCGTGGTCGACCCCGGCTGGGATGGCCGCGCCATCCTCAACCACGTTGAGAAACAGGGCTGGACCATCAGCCACATTCTGCTCACCCATACGCATTTCGATCATGTGGGAGGGTTGAATGAGTTGAAGGAAAAATCGGCCGCGCCAATCTATGCGCATGCCGACGCGATAACGATGTTGGAGCGCGCGCCTGCTGCCGCCGCAATGTGGGGATTTTCAGTCGACCCTCCCCCGCCTCCCGACACGTTCGTCTCCGAAGGAGACGTCATCGAGATCGGAGAGCTACAGGCGACTGTGTTGTTCACACCCGGCCACGCACCCGGTCACGTTTGCTTCTATATGGTCAACCAGCAGGTGCTGTTCGATGGCGATGTGCTTTTCCAGGGCAGTATCGGCCGCACGGACTTGCCGGGGGGAGATTATGAGCTGCTTATGACCAGCATCCACGACAAGCTCATGATCCTGCCCGATGAAACCGTTGTTCTTTCCGGGCATGGCCCGGCCACAACGATCGGCGCGGAACGAACTACGAACCCGTTTTTGCTGGAGTAGCGTTAATTCGCTCACGGTTCCGGCGTCGAGGTGGCTGTCGGGCTGGGCGTTGGTGTCGGCACGGCACCCTGCCACATAAAATAGGACGGACGGCTGCTGTTCCCGCCAAAGGTATAGATCAGGCCGCCGTCACTGCGTCGCCCTGTCTCCTGGATGATGCTGACCTTCCACTCCATTCGGCGAACCTCATTTGTCGTTGGCCGCCATTCCTGTGGTACGCGAAAGAATGGATCGCGCGTGAAGCCCCGGCGGGGCAGGCTATCACGGTCGTCGGCGTCCGACATTTCGATCATATACCATTCATCCTGACCAAGGCTTTTGACCGCCGTCCACTGGAGCACAACGGGAGGTTCGAGAGAATCGATTGCCATGCCATCGGTCGGATAAAGGAGTGACGGCCCCTCGGGCGGAGGTGTTAGCGAGGCAGTCGGCGATGGCCCCGCTGTTGGCGGGATCGTGTCGCCGAAGAGGATCTTCGGAATACACAACGTGTCGCCCGGCTGGATCAACTGGATCGATTCCTGTGTTTGCCGGTTGACGGCGATGATCGCCTCCAGCGGCACACCTTTCAGCGCCGATAGCCCATATGCCGAATCACCGCCTTCAATCTCGACGATTTCGCAATTCGTAGCATCAGCCAGCACCTGCTGGCCGTTGATTTCCAGCAAGACAGACTCAAGCGGCGGCGTGGCCGTCGGCCAGGGGATAAGCAGCGATTGCCCCGACTGGATCGGCGCGTTGATATCAAAGTCGTTACCTTGGGCGATGCTGTCGGCCGAGATACGATAGAAGAGAGAAAGACCAAAAAGCGTCTCCCCGGCCGTTACCGTATGGAAGCGGGGGTCCCGTGGCGTGCTTGTCGGCGCGGGCGTGTCAGTCGGCCCCGGCGTGATTGAAGGGGGCAGCGTCTCGGTCGGCAGAGGCGTCCAGGTGGGGGTATTGGTGATGGTCGGCGGCAGCGGTGTCGTCGTGGGGATGAAGGCGGCCAGGACGGTCGGCCCCTGATTGCGCAAAGCCAGCCACGCGGCAGCCAACCCTACCGCTACAAGAAAAGCAACAACCCAGAACAGAAGCGAGGAGCGCTTCTCGCGAACCACACTCGTGAACTCCAGAGGAACGATCTCTTCCCTCAACTCGGTGATCGCTTCTTCCGGAAGTTCCCGATGCTCGGACAAGATTGAGGAAGGAGCAGTAGATAGCGAGACAGGCGTAACTTCTTCCCGAGGCGCACCACACATCAAACACCGCGTGGCCCCCGCGGGAACGATACTGTCACAGCGCGCGCACCGATACTCGGCGGCATCCCCTTGTAGATCTTCCTTTCGCTTACTCATACCAGACCTTTGCCGACCGCGCATTATATCCGCCGGGAGACTGCATCTCAAACCGGGTCACTTGACGCTCATAATCCCTTCCCGCACATTATTCTGATACAATAGAAGGAGATCGTGGACTGAACAATAAGGCATCACTTATTCAACAACAGTGCCCGGCTAATTGACAAACCTTGTTGCTTTTTGCTTCCTGGTCAATTAGAACCACCTGCCGATAACGACGAAGTTTGGAGCCTTAGACCCGCCCCTTCCGTCCAAGGGACTAATTTACAGCCAACCAATAGGACCAACTACTATGACTGATCTTGTAACATCCTACCTGGGCCTCACCCTAAAAAGCCCTCTAGTTGTCTCATCCAGCCCGCTCACCGACGAGCTAGACAGTTTGAAGCGCCTGGAAGCTGCCGGTGCGGGCGCGATCGTTCTCTACTCTTTGTTCGAAGAGCAGATCGAACTCGCCGAAATGGGCTACTCCAGTTATTACAAGCAGCATACCGAAGAGTTACCTGAGGCATTACGGCATGTTGCCAATATGAAAGAGTATAACCAGGGAGCGGGTAGTTATCTGGCGCACATTTATCAGGCCAAAAATAGCTTGTCGATTCCCGTCATCGGCAGCCTGAACGGGTATTACAGCAGCGGCTGGACTCGATATGCACGGCTCATCGAGGCGGCCGGTGCCGATGCACTGGAACTCAACATCTATTACTTGCCCACAAAGCCCCAGATTTCGGGCAGCGAAGTCGAGCAGATGTATATCGATCTTGTTCGCGACGTGACCGCATCAGTGCGTATTCCAGTGTCGGTGAAGCTCAGTCCCTATTTCAGCGCGATGGCCAATTTCGCGCGTCGATTGGTCGGGGCCGGCGCGCACGGTCTCGTTTTGTTCAATCGGTTCTACCAGCCCGATTTCGACATCGTCAACCGGGCGATCATCCCCAGCCTTGATCTGAGCACATCCAGCGAGTTGCGGCTGCGATTACGATGGATCGCCCTGCTGGCGCGACAAATTGAAGCCGACCTGGCGCTCACCGGCGGTGTCCACACGGTCGAAGACGCGGTGAAGGGGCTGATGGCCGGCGCCGACGTTATCATGATCGCTTCAGCATTGATCCGGAACGGCATCGATTATCTGGAAACTTTAACCAGCGACCTTGCCGGCTGGCTCAGCGCTAACGCTTATAACTCGGTCAATGACATTCGCGGGTTGCTCAGCTACGCCCAAATCGGGGATTCGGCCGCTCTTGAGCGCGCCAACTACCTGAACGTCTTGCGCACCGCCCGCAACCAGGACGAAACAAAATAAGCTCTCGGCCCACCGGGAGATTTCCAGGAGAGGATAATGCCACTAACCCTGCATATTAATGGACACGATCAAGAGCTGCACGCCCATCCCCAGGACAACCTGCGCGATACTCTTCGCGACGCTGGATATATGAGCGTCCGGTTTGGTAGTCATACCGGAGAGACCGGCGCGGCCGCGGTGCTGCTCGACGGCCGTCTCATCAGTGCCGACGCCTTACTTGTTGGTCAGGTAGTCGGCCATCGCATTGAAACCATTGAATGCTTAAACTCCCGAGTCGGCGAGCTACACCCCCTGCAGCAAGCTTTCATCGAGACAGGGGCCATACAATCCGGCTACTCGACCCCGGCCATGATCCTTGCCGCCAAGGGGTTGCTTGACAGGAACCCAAGCCCAACCGAGGCCGAGGTCCGCGATGCGTTATCAGGCGTTCTATGCCGCGAAACCGGTTACTTGCGGCCAGTCGAGGCCATTCTGCGCGCCGCCGCAATCTTGCGCGGCGAAGAACCCCCACCACTCTCCGGGACGGTAATCGTCGATGCAACTTACATGGTGGAAAGGTCGGCCGACGACGAAGACGGCGATCCTGGTTTTGCCGGCCCCGAACTGGCCGGCGGCGCGCCGGGTCCGATGACAGCGACAGATACGCGCCCACAGACGAGCATCATCCTGCAAGGCCACACGCCGGAAACCAGCGTCGTGGGCAAACCGGAGATGAAGGTAGATGCCGTGAAACTGGCCAAAGGCAACCCCGCCTTTGTCGACGATATCGAGATGCGAGGCATGCTATACGCCCGCCTCTTGACCAGCCCCCATGCCCACGCGCGTATCCTCGACATCGACGACCGCGAAGCACTCGCGTTGGCGGGCGTGCGCGCCGTCGTGCATTACAAGAATGTCGCGCGGGTCAAATACGCTTCCGGCGGCCAGTCTTACCCGAACCCGCCACCCTACGACCAGGTGAGCTTCGATAACAAGGTACGCCACGTTGGCGACCGGGTCGCCGCTGTGGCCGCGGATACAAACGAAATAGCCGAGGCTGCCCTAAAACTCATCAAGGTGGACTACGAGGTGCTGCCGGCCGTTTTCGACGAGCGCAAGGCCATCCTGCCCGGCGCGCCGGTGATCCACGACGAGACGGACACCGAGGGCATCCACGACGCCTCGCACAATCTCGTTCATCATATCTTCGCCGAGCAAGGCGATGTGAATGGGGGATTCACCGAGGCCGACCACGTGTTCGAACACACGTATTACGTGCATCAGGTTCAGCAAGTCCCGATCGAACCGCATATCGCCATCAGTTGGTGGGACGCGGACGAGCGAATGGTCATTCGCACCTCGACGCAAGTGCCGTTTCACGTCCGGCGCATGGTTGCGCCGCTGCTCGGCTTGCCCGTAAGCCGAATTCGGGTCATCAAGCCACGAATCGGCGGCGGGTTTGGCGCGAAACAAGAGATGCTGATCGAAGACATCGTCGGCCATCTGACCATCGCCACAGGCCGTCCTGTACGCCTGGAACTGACTCGTTCGGAAGAATTCCACAGCAGTCGATCGCGCCACCCCGAGACGATCACCTATAAGACCGGTGTGATGGCGGATGGCGCACTGCATAGCATGGAAATGAAAGTGCTGGGCAATACCGGCGCGTACGGCACCCACGGCCTGACCGTCCTCACAGTATCCGGTTTGCGTGGCCTCAGCAGCTACAACTGCGAACATCGCCGGTTCGATTGCAAGGTAGTGTACACGAATATCCCCGTCCCGGGCGCATACCGCGGCTATGGTGCTCCCCAAGCCCTATTCGCCCTGGAATCTCATATGGATGAAATCGCCCACGCGTTGGGGATGGATCCAATCGAATTTCGCCGCAAGAATTGGGTTCAGGCAGGCGACACGATGCCCATGGCCGTTCTGCTGGGCGAGGGTGAGAAAAAGACCGTCATCGACGCGCCGATGATCCTTTCCTGCGGCCTCGATGAGTGCTTTGTTCAGGGTATGACGGCGATAAATTGGGAAAGAAAATCAGATCCCGATTGGCGGGTTGTTCCCGACAGACCCCACATCCGAAGAGGTCTCGGCGCGGCCATGTGCATGCATGGGACGGCCATTCCGGGTCTGGACATGGGTGGAGCACACATCAAGATCAACGATGACGGCTCGTTCAACCTGACCGTCGGCGCCACGGACCTGGGCACTGGTTCGGACACAATCCTGGCTCAGATGGCGGCCGAAGTGTTGGGTGTCCCCATCTCCGACATCGTAATCTACTCCAGCGATACCGATATGACGCCATTTGACACGGGGGCCTATGCCAGCTCGACTACCTATATTTCGGGCACGGCCGTGAAGCGCGCGGCCGAGCAGATCGCCGACCAGATTCGCGAGAGGGCGGCGCTGATGCTGGGCCTGGCCGAATGGCACAACATCCGGCTGGAGAACCGCCACGCTATTGCCCCAAACGGCGAACCCGTCAGCCTGGAGAGAATCGCCCTCCACTCGCTCCATCAGCATGACCAGCGACAACTCATGGCCTCAGCCTCCTTCGTCAGTTCGGCTTCGCCGCCTCCGTTCGCGGGGCAATTTGTCGAGGTCGAGGTCGACACCGAGACCGGACAGGTTACTGTGATGAAACTGGTGATGGCTGTCGATGCAGGCGTACCGATTAACCCTCTGACCGCCTCGGGACAGGTCGAGGGGGGTATGGTTCAGGCGTTGGGGTATGGTCATTGCGAGGAGATGGCCTATGATGCCGACGGCCGCATGGTCAATGACGCGCTTGGCCCCTATCATATCTATCGCGCCGACGAAATGCCGGAATTGAAGGCGGTGTTAGTTCAGACCAACGAGCCGACCGGCCCATTCGGAGCCAAGGCCATCGCCGAAATTCCCAAGGACGGCGTTGCGCCGGCAATCGCCAATGCCGTATTCGACGCAACGGGCGTGCGGCTCCGTCGCATCCCCTTCACGCCACAACGGGTGTACGAGGCGCTGCAAAGCCAGTAAAACGCAAAATCGCAGGAAAAGAAAAATGAGCAGGAACGAAGATATCGTTCCTGCTCATTCTAATCGATCTACTCGATTGATAAAGTGCGCCCGGAGGGACTCGAACCCCCAACCACCTGGTTCGAAGCCAGATACTCTGTCCAATTGAGCTACGGGCGCATAAAAAAGCTGATGGCGAGACCCATCAGCTTTTGGGGCGAGTGGTGGGATTTGAACCCACGATCTTCTGGGCCACAACCAGACGTGTTAACCCCTACACCACACCCGCCATACCTGATTTTTCAATCGCAAACATTAATATTAGCACGATGCGACGGACGGGGCAAGAATATTAAGGTCAAGGATTCGATTGTTTTTTATTCTTTCGAGGTTGAGTAAAATCCACCAGGGTTTATCCCAACCTATCCAAGCATTATCCATACACCCTTTATGAGACGAGCTTTCCTTTTTATTCTGTTGTTGATGACCGCTTGTTCCCCGGCAGCGGTTAATGAAACCCAGGCTACATTACAGGTCGATTCATCCGCCACCCGCCCCGCGCCCGTTGTGGAACAGAGCGCAGGGCCAACGCCATCCGGGGCCACGCTAACGGCCGTCGCCGTGTTGTCGGAAGAGAGAGATAAATCCGATCCTGCCACCGAGCAACCCCAGCCGGCTGTGACGGACACACCGACAGCCACACCAACACCTGAGCCTTCGCCCACGCCGCTTGGGCCGCAGGAGATCAATGGCATTCCGCTGGCGACTCTCGTGCCGATGTCCCCGGAAACAGCCGCCAATGTGGCCGCGATTTATGCGCAAGGGCAAGAACTCGGCCGCGATCCGAAGGCTTTCTCCAAATTGGGCGACAGCACAATCCTGAATCCCCATTTCCTCGGCCCCTTCGACGAAGGCACATACAACCTGGGCGACTTCGGCTATCTGCAACCGACCATCGACCGATGGCGCGGTTCGTTCGAGCGTCACGGCGTAGGCGCGCATTTCGGCCTGCATTCCTGGACCGTTTTTGACCCGATGTGGGCCGATGAGAAGTGGTGCGAGCCGGGCGAGCATTTGTTGGCTTGCGAACTG
>CXWK01000060.1_pt2 | contig 11829 bp, 7 predicted proteins | sample 590851 | NCBI WGS metagenome assembly CXWK01 (sample SAMEA3498364, study PRJEB10139) | wastewater metagenome | biome: wastewater treatment plant; material: activated sludge | place: Denmark | collected 2014-08-01
GTGTTCGTCGTGCCTGCGCACATCACCGACGACGTGGCCGCCGTGCTCGACCCGCTGGGCAACGCCACGCACACCGCACTGCGCTTCGACGTGGTCGGTGAAGATGTGCTGATCACGGGCGCTGGGCCCATCGGTGTGCTGGCTGCGGCGATCGTGCGTCACATCGGCGCCCGCCACGTCGTGGTCACCGATGTCAACCCCTACCGGCTGGCGATGGCCGCTGCGCACGGAGCCACTCGTGTGGTCGATGTCGCCCACCAGCAACTGGGCCCGGTGATGATCGAGTTGGGCATGACCGAAGGCTTCGACGTCGGTCTGGAGATGAGCGGTGCCGAGTCAGCGTTCAACCAGATGCTCGACTCGATGAATCACGGCGGTCGCATCGCAGTGCTCGGCATCCCCGCCGGGCCGATGACGCTCGACATCAACGACGTGATCTTCAAGGGCCTCGAGATCCAGGGCATCTACGGCCGCCGCATCTTCGAGACCTGGTACAAGATGGCGGCGATGCTGCAGAGCGGCCTCGACGTGAGCGGCATCGTCACGCACCGGCTGCCCGCCGATCAGTTCCACGAGGCCTTCGACATCGTCGGTCGCGGCGAGTGCGGCAAGGTCATCCTCGACTGGGCCGACGCGTAGAACCGGGAGTTCACCCGGGTGAACCGCAGTGATGCCGCTGGTTGCTGCCAGTAGTGTCCGGGTGCTTGGAAGGGTGGTTTTTCGTGGGGTATGTGTTGGGTGTTGATGTGGGGACGACGTTTACGGCTGCGGCTGTGTGGCGTGGTGGTCGGGTGGAGGTGGTGCCGTTGGGGAATCATGCGGCGGCGATTCCGTCGTTGGTGTTTTTGCGTGATGATGGTGGGGTTTTGGTGGGGGATGTGGCGGAGCGGCGGGGGTTGGGTGAGCCGTCGCGGTTGGCGCGTGAGTTCAAGCGGCGGTTGGGTGATACGGCGCCGATCATGTTGGATCGGACGCCGTTTTCGGCTGACAGGTTGTTGGGGTTGTTGTTGCGGGCGGTGGTGGTGGATGTGGTGGAGCGTCAGGGGGGTGTGGCTGATGTGGTGGTGGTGACGCATCCTGCGAATTGGGGTGAGTACAAGTTGGATTTGTTGCGTCAGGCGGTGGTGTTGGCGGGGGTGCCGGGGGCGTTGTTGTTGTCGGAGCCGGTGGCTGCGGCGTTGCAGTTCGCGGCGGGTGCGCGGGTGGAGGTTGGTGAGGTGGTGGCGGTGTATGACTTGGGTGGTGGCACCTTTGATGCGGCGGTGTTGCGGAAGTCGGTGGGTGGGTTCGAGGTGTTGGGTCGTGGGCATGGGATTGAGCGGTTGGGGGGGATTGATTTTGATGAGGCGGTGTTGACGCATGTGCGTGGTGTGGTGGGTGATGTGATTGGTGGGTTGGATGCTGGTGATGTGGGGGTGCGGGCGGCGTTTGCGCGGTTGCGGGCGGAGTGTGTGTTGGCGAAGGAGTCGTTGTCGGCTGATTCGGATGCGTCGGTGTCGGTGTTGTTGCCGAATGTGCAGATGCAGGTGCGGATCACGCGTGTTGAGTTCGAGGACATGATTCGTCCGATTTTGCGGGAGACGGTGGAGTGTGTGCGTCGGGCGGTGGATGCTGCTGGTGTGGGGTTGGGTGAGGTGAAGGTGGTGTTGTTGGCGGGTGGTTCGTCGCGTATTCCGTTGGTGGCTGACATGGTGCGTGGTGAGTTGGGTCGGCCGGTGGTGTCGGATGTGCATCCGAAGCATTCGGTGGCGATGGGTGCTGCTCGTTACGGGGCTGGTGTCCTCGCCGCGAACGCACCCTCCGCCGCAGCACCGGCGCCGGTGCCTCCTGCCCCGCCTGCCCCGCCGCCGACTGCAACCCGGGCACCCGTGCCCGCTGCACCGGCGCCTTCCGTACCGCCAGCCGTCTCGGCTGCGGCTGTCTCGGCAGCGGCCGTCGGGGCAGCGGCCTCGAGTGCGCCCAAGGTGCAGCCTGGTGTGGCCGCTGCACAGCCCGCACGCACCGGGCCGCCTCCCGTCGCACCGCCGGCGCCGTCGAGGGCGGCTCCGCCACCTCCGCCAGCGAAGAAGCCTCGCTCGCAGTGGATGCTGCTGGGTGCCGGCCTCCTTGCCGTGGTGGCCGGCATCGTCGCGTTGGTGATGTTCACCGGTGGCGACGATGGCACCGCCGGCGACACCACCACGCAATCCACCGCCGACCAGACGATCGCCGGCACGGCATCCACTGTCGCCACCGAGTCCACCACGGCCACCAGTGTCACCACGGCCGTCACCTCGGCCACCACGGCCACCACGGTCAACGTCAACCAGTCGTGCAGCTCGACGACGGGCATCTGCGTGGGCATCTCCTCCGCGCTGTGGCAGGGCGACGTGCTGGAGGTGCTGTACACGGTCGACGGGTTCGACCCCAACGACTCCGGCGTCGCCGGCGACTCGCATGTGCACTTCTTCTACAGCACGGTCGACCCCAACAACGCCGGGGTTCCCGAAACCGGCCCGTGGATGGTGTGGGATCGCGCCGACGGCGGCGGCGAGCTGGTGTTCAACGGCTTCACGCAGTCGAACCTCAGCGAGTTCGGCTACCAACCCGGTTCGGCCATCTGCATCACGCAGGCCAACCACGACCACACGCTGGCCGAGGCGGAGAACTACTACTGCTACCCCGTCCCAACCCCTGGTCAGTGAGCAGTGATGCACACCGCGTTGGCGCAGGCACTTGACCTCGCTGCTCCCACTCGGCCCAGACGAGTGCTGTGGCATGGGCCTCGCGGTGCCGGCAAGACGTGGTGGTTGGCTGCCGCCGAGCAGGCGGCGGCCCAACGTGGTTTCACCGTGGCTCGCGTGGCCGGTCGCGCGGCCGACCGCGACCTCGCCTTCGCCGGTCTGGCCAGCCTGTTCCAGCCCTTCCCGCAGGTGATCGATGCGCTGGGCGACGACGGAGCAGCATTGCGCAGCGCCTTGGCCTACACCGGTGCGTCGGTCGACCCTGTCGCGGTGAAGTTGGCCACCTTGCGCGCACTGGCTGCGCTGGCCGAGCCGCAACCGCTGTGCGTGCTGATCGACGATGTGCACCTGCTCGACATGTCCACGCGCGACGTGCTCGACTTCGCCCTCGCGCGCTCCACCGCCGATCCGATCGTCGCGTTCCTCACGGCGCCGTCGTCCACGGCAATCGCTGCCGACCGCACGGTTCGTCTCGAGCCGCTGCCGGTGGCGGAAGTGGCCGCGATCCTTCAGCAGCACGGGCTCGCCGCCGCGGCCGGCCTGCGCTGCGCGCATGCCGCGGCCGGTAACCCCGGCGTGGCCGTTGCCATGGCCGACGGCCTCAGCGAGGCGCAACGCACGGGTCGCGCGCCGGTGCCCGACCTTCCCCGGCTGGCCGGCGAGCTGGCCGACGAACTGCAGCTGCGCATGCGCGATCTGGGCGAGCGCTGCTGTCGCGCCTTGGTGGTCGCTGCGGCCGACGAATCGGGTGAGCTGGGGCCGATCGGCGCTGCGCTGCGGCAGCTGGGCGAACCCGGCACCGACACCATCGAGCCGGCGGAGGAAGCCGGCATCGTGGAGGTGATCGGGTCGCGGGTGGCCTTCGCCGACCCGTGGATGCGCCACGCGGCTTATCACCTGCTGGCGCCGGCGTCGCGCCGGGCCGCACATCGCGCCCTCGCCGCTGCCTACGACGAGCCGCACCAGGCCTCGGCCCGCGTGTGGCACCTGGTGGGGGCGGCCAACGGCCCCAGCGATTCGTTGGCCGAGGCGTTGTCGTTGGTGGCCGCCGACGCCGCTCGCCGCGGTGCGCCGTCCACTGCAGCACGAACCTACGAACGAGCGGCAGAGTTCGCGGCAACAACGGCGATGCGTGAGCAGGCGCTCGCCGACGCCATCGGTGCCGCGCTCGATGGAGGCGAGCTGGTCGACGCCGTGCGCATGGCCGCCGGCGTCACCGCCACCACCGGTGAGCTGGCGCAGGCGGTGTCCGACGTGAGCGAGCTGGCCACCGGTCGCTCGGCGATACCCCCCGACGCCGATGGTGCCACTCGGTCGGGTGCGCGCCGACGTCGTCGGCGCAGTGTGTGGGCTGCCGCTGCCGCCGGCGACCATCGTGCGGTGCTGCGGCTCTGCGACGACTCCAACCCCGCGACGACCGACGTGGTGCCGCTGGCGGTGGCGCTGCGCCACGCCGGGCGTGCGCGCGACGCGCGCGACTTGCTCGCCCGAGCCGATGCCGCTGCTCTGGGGCGGGGCACGTTCATCGCGCACTGGATGGTGGTGGCACAGGCGGATCTGGCGGTGCTGTCGGGTCGCGTCGACGACCTCGCCGAGCTCGACCTCGCCGCCACCGATGAAGGGCTGCGGGCGCAAGGCGTGGCGGTGGCGGCGAGGGCTCGGCTGGTGCATGATCCAGTGCTCGACCCTGCCGGCGAACCGGCGGCGTGGGGTGACGACACCGTGGGTGCCGTCGGCGAGGTGCGTGCTGCGTTGCGGTCGGGGCACCTGCACAGCGATCCCGACGGCCTCCAGGCGGCGATCGATCTCGCCGAGCAGGCATCGCTGCCCATCGAGGCAGGCGAGGCGCGGCTGTGGTTGGCCTCGCTGCTGCGGGCGCAGGGCACCGTCGACGTGTCGGCCATCGTGCGGCTGGCGCAGGCGACGCTGCAGCGCTGCGGTGTGCGCGCCTGGGATCCNNCCCGACCCTGCGGTGGCGGCGCTGAGCCAAGCCGAGCTGCGCGTGGTCGACGCGGTCGCGGCCGGGCTCACCAACCGCGAGGTCGCGGCCAAGCTGTTCTTGTCGGTGAAGACGGTCGACTTCCACCTGCAACAGGTGTATCGCAAGCTTGGGGTACGTTCGCGTACGGAGCTGGCAGTGCGGATGACCGGCGGCGGCCCTACGGTTGGTCAAGGAGCGCAACGATGAGCGATTGGTGGGACGACGTGGCAGCCGAGCTGCAAGCGCGTAGCGAGCACGCCCCCGACCCGTGGGCCGACTTCGTCGAGGGCGCGACCGACGAGCACCTCACCGACGAGCAGCGGGCATTCCTGCGGCAGCTCGACGACCAACCGGCGCTGGGCCGCCTCACCGACGACTGACCCGCGCGGGGCCCGCGAGTAGGCCGGGTCGTTCGATTGCGCCCGGCGCGTGCGAGCGCCCGTGCGAACCGGGAATCCTCCCGGTCACGGCACCTGCCCGCACCGCGTACCGTACGTGCTGTGAACGCACCGAGCACCCACCGTCTGGCCGTCGATCTGGGCACCACCTGGACTGCCGCGGCAGTCGTCGACAACTCCTCGCCCCGCATGGTCGAGCTGGGTGGCCGTGGTGCCTCGATGCCGTCGGTCGTGGCTGTCGGTGATGCCGGCGAGCTGGTCGTGGGGCAGGCCGCCGAGCGCATCATCGCGATGCACCCGGATCGTGGAGCGCGCGAGATCAAGCGTCGCTTCGGCGACACCACGCCGATCGTGCTCGCTGGAGTGCCCTACGCGCCCGATGCCCTCACCGCTGCGCTGCTCGGTGGCGCGCTCGCCGCGGCCGGCGTGGCGGCCGCCGAGACCACCGTCGTGCTCACGCACCCGGCCAACTGGGGCGAATACAAGCTGGATCTGCTGCGCGACGTCGCCAATCGTGGCGGGTTCGCCGCCACCGAGCTGGTCAGCGAACCGGCAGCGGCGGCCCGGCACTACGCCTCCACCGGCCGCTTGTCGGTGGGCGATGCCGTTGCGGTCTACGACTTCGGTGGTGGCACGTTCGATGCCGCGGTCATCCGCGTCGAGGCCGACGGTGCCACGTTGCTGGGTTCGCCGCAGGGCCTCGAGCGCTTGGGCGGCATCGACATCGACCAGGTCGTGTTCAGCCACGTGGCCGCGACGCTGGGAGGTGCACTCGAGGCGCTCGACCGCAGCGACCCCGACGTGCGCAGGGCCATCCAGCAGGTTCGGCTCGAGTGCACGACTGCCAAGGAGCAGCTGTCCGCCGACAGCGAGGCAACCATCTCCGTGGTGGCGCCCGGTCTCAACACGCAAGTGCGCATCACGCGCGACGAGTTGGAGGCCGCGCTGCGGCCCCGCATCACCGAGACCGTTCGTGCGCTCGAGCGGGCGGTTGCATCCGCGGGTCTCGTCATTGGTGATCTGGTCGGCGTGGTGCTCGTCGGTGGCAGCTCGCGTCTGCCGCTCGTCGCCGAGATGGTGGGCGGCGAGACCGGCCTCACCGTGCTGTTCGATGCCGATGCCAAGTCGGTGGTCGTCATGGGCGCCGCGCTCGGCCACGGCGCCGTCGCCGCTGCGGGTGGCGGTGCAGCCGCTGCTGCGGCACCCGCAGCCGGCGCGGCCGTCGCCACCGCTGCCGCCACGGTGCCCCCCGTCATTGCCGGCGGTGCAGTTGCTGTTTCATCCAACCCAATCGTTCCGGCGTCGCCGGCCCCATCCAAGGAGAGCGCGATGAGCGAGCCCACAACCCCCGATGCTGCAGCCCGGCCCGAGCGTGGCTCGGTGCCCCCGCCGCCCCCGCCGCCGAACAAGAAGGATGCCGGCAAGTCCAACACGGGCGTGATCGCCGGTGTGGCGGCGGCCGCGGCCGCGGCAACCGCTGCCGGGGTGGTGTTCCGCGACGACATCGAGGAGTTCATCAGCGGTGGCGACGACGATTCGCCGCCGACCGCCGACGCAGTGGCCGACACCGACCTTGCCGGCGACTACGAGACCTCCGACGATGCCGCCCGCGCCGCGTTCGGTGCAGCTGAAGCTGCTGCGGCCGCTGCGCCGGCACCGGCCGACGAGAGCATGGACGTGTTCGACGTGGCCGCTGCTCCTGCTGCACCGTTTGCTGCACCCGGTGGCGGTGGCGGTGGCGGTGGCGGTGGCGGTGGCGGAGGTGGCGGTGGCGGAGGTGGCGGCGGTGGCGGTGGTGGCGGCAATCAGGCGCCCACTCGCCAGGCACCGCCTCAGCAGCAGCAGCAGGCGCCGCAGCCCACTCGCGCCGAGGCCCCGCCGATGGCAGTGCCGATGTCGGAGGCTGCACCTGTCAGCGACCCCGGTTTCGACTCGGCCCGCGCGCAGTTGCTGCAGCGAATCGAGACTCTCGACCTCGGTGCGGGTGCCGACCCGGCCGAGACCGCTGCGTTGCGCGAGGAACTGAAGGGGATGGTGGATCGTTATCAGCCGGGTGCGGGGCAGACCACCGACGATGCGTTGGCCGGCTTGCGCGACGAGTACGACCAGCGCATCCAGGACTTCACCCAAGACCAGAAGATCCAGGCCCTGATCGAGGAGCAGCTCCGCGACAACCAGGCCGATCCGGCCAGCCCGGCCGGCGCAGCGGCGCCCACCGATCCGACCACGATCGATCCGACCACGATCGATCCGGCGACGATCGATCCGGCGACGATCGATCCGACCACGATCGATCCGGCGACAACCACCGATCCAGCGGCTCCCGAGCCCGGTCCCATCCTGGGCGGCATGCCGATCGACCCCAGCGACTTCGACCTCGCGCTGCCCGAGGGGTACACCATCCAGCCCGGCGACAACGGCTCGTACGTCGTGCTCGATCAGGCCGGCAACCCCGCCGGCACTGTCGACGACTACCCGACGATGTCGACCGAGGCCGACCCGCTGGTCGAGGTCGCCGAGCCCCCGTTCGTGCCTGCGAACGGCAACACCGGTGTCGTCGGCCCGGCGATCGTGCCGGAAGCAGAGATCGCGGCAGATCCTGACGACGGCGGTGAGGTCGGCGGAACTCTTGCATCCGATCTCATCGAGACGGTGGCCACACGGCCGGGCATGATCGTCGACGAGTTCGACTCGATGAGCGAGCAGTACCAGGAGACGTTCACCGACGCCGTCGCCGTCGCAACCGAGCAGTTCGACCCGCGAGTGTCGATGCCGGCCGCTGCGCTCGACGACGTGGTCGGCGACGTGATCGACCGCGAGAACTACGACGCCAACTTCGACAATGGCTACCTTCCAGGGATCGATGTCGCCGTGCCCGACGTGGTCGCCGATCAGCTGGGAAGCTTCCTGCCCGAGGACTTGTCGGGTACGGATGGCGGCACGTTGGCCTACGCACAGGAAGCCGTCGACGCGCTTGGCATTCCGGTCCCCGACCTCGACGACGTGCAGGATCAGGCCGAGGACTTCGTGCAGGATCAGGTCGATGACTTCCAGGATCAGGTCGAAGACACCCTCGGCGGCATCGCCGACGACCTCGGCCTCTAACCGCCAACTGTTCAGTTCTGTCCACACCATTCGTTCCGGCACTGCCGTTCCACTCAAGGAGACCGCGATGAGCGAGCCCACCAACCCCGAAGCAGTTGCCGCCCGGCCCGACGGTGGCTCCGTGCCACCCCCGCCACCGCCGACGAAGAAGGCGGCGGGCAAGTCGAATACCGGTGTCATCGCCGGTGTTGCTGCCGCTGCTGCGGCGGCGACGGCTGCCGGTGTGGTGTTCGGCGACGACATCGTCGACGCGGTCACCGGCGGCGACGACGATTCGTCGCCCACTGCCGACGCCGCCGACGAGACCGATTCGGATCGCCGGTACCAGACCGCCGATGCCGCCGAACGAGCCGCCGAGGCCGCCGCCGGTGAGACCCCGGTTGCTCCCGCGCCCGCTCCGATCGAGGAGGCACCCCCTGCCGCTGCGTTCTCCGCCGGTGGTGGCGGTGGCGGTGGTGGTGGCGGCGGTGGCGGCTCGTCGCAGCCGCGCCAGGCACCCCGCCAGCAGCAGGACCAGGCGCCGCCGCCGGTTCGTGACGAGGCACCGTTGGCACCGCCGTTGCCACCGCCCACGGCCGAGGCCGCGCCGGCTCCGGATGCGGCGTTCGACTCGGCCCGTGCCCAGCTGCTCGAGCGCATCGAGTCCCTCGATCTCGGCGCCGGCGCGGGCGACACCGAGACCGCTGCGCTGCGCGAGGAACTGAAGGGGATGGTCGATCGCTTCCAGCCGGGCGCTGGGCAAGCCACCGATGAAGCGTTGGCCGGCCTGCGCGACCAGTACGACCAGCGCATCCAGGACTTCACCCAGGACCAGAAGATCCAGGCTCTGATCGAGGAGCAGCTCCGCGACAACGAGGCCGACCCCGCCGACCCGTTGGCCCCCGCCGACCCGGCCGTGATCGACCCGGCCGTGATCGACCCGACACTGATCGACCCGTCCGCCACCGATCCGGCGGCCGTTGACCCTGCGGTCGTTGACCCCGCGCTCGATCCGATGGTCGTCGACCCTGCGGTCGTTGATCCTGCGGTCGATCCGATGGTCGTTGACCCTGCGGTCGTCGACCATGCGGTCGTTGATCCTGCGGTCGTCGACCCTGCGGTCGATCCGATGGTCGTCGACCCGGGGATGGTCGACCCTGCGCTCGACCCCACAACGATCGACCCGGCAGTGGGGCCCGACGACGCGATCAACACGAACGTCGAGGAGAGCGGCTCGGTGTTCATGCCGGCCGTCGACGGCACCGTCGCCTCGGACCCCGACGACGGTGGCGAAGTGTTCGGGAACGACGTCATCGAACTCGTCGAGCAGGTCGCCGGTCAACCCGGCATGATCGTCGACGACTTCGAGTCGATGAGCGACCAGTACCAGGAGGTACTGGTCGACGTGGTCCCGGAGCTGACCGAGGGTTTCAACCCGCCCGACTCGATGCCGTTCGAGGACATCCTGGGCGACAGCATCGCCGAGCTGCAGACGGCGCTGCCCGACTTCGGGGCCGGGCTCCCGCTGCCGTCGGCCGACGACTTCGAGGTGATTCCTGACATCCCCGAGCTCCCACTGGTTGGCGAGACGGGCTTTCCGGAGGAGGTCGTCGAGGAGTTGCAGGAGTCATGGGCTCCGATGGTCGATGACGCCGCGGCGCAGGCCGAGGACTTCGTGCAGGATCAGGTGGAGGACATCACCGAGCAGGCGCAGGACACGCTGGGCGGCATCGCCGACGACCTCGGTCTGTGACCGGCCACGCTCGCGAACGGCTGTCGCCGGCCACTGTGGGGTGGTTCAGACGAAGCGGAACGTGCTGAGCATCTCCATGATGGGCGGTGTGCAGGCGGCCATGTGCTCGACCGGACAGGTGAGCACCAGTTGGAAGAAGTCGACCACCTTGCCGCCTTCGGTGACCGGTGCGAACCACAGCGCCTGCAGCTGCGCCAGCTTGCGCCCGCCCTTGGGGCCGGTGAACTCGGCGCCACGGATGTACACCGGCAGCTCGCCGAACCGCATCAGCTTCTCGCCGCGCTCGGTGAGGTCGGTGGTGGTGCGCTGCAGCTTGGCCCAGGTGATCTGAGCGGCCACCTTGAAGTCGACGCTGCGCGCCACCTTGTCGTGCGTGAGCATTGCGTTCACCCAGAACCCGTCGACCTCTTGCGGCAGGCGCACCACTGCCAGCGCGCCGGGTGCTTCATCGAGGGTCCACCCGTTGGGTACCGCGAACACGAACGGCGGCACCGCGGTGAGCATGTCGCTGGGTTGGACGACGAGGCGGTTCAAGACCGCGAGAGGAGTGAGCTGCTCTGCCATGACGCAGAGAGTAGTTCCTTTTTCACAAGCGGCTTTCCAGAACCGGGAATGCTCCCGGTGACGCCCCTCGCGGGCTTCCGTACTCTGACGTCAGATCTTGAAAGGGAGGTATGTCATGGGCTGGTTCGATGACGTTGTCGATTTCGTGGAGGACACCGCTAGCGATGTCGCCGACACCGCTAGCGACGTGGTGGAGACGGTGGTCGAGACCGTGACCGAGGTGGTGGAGAACGTAGAACAGGCCACCACCGACCCCGTCGGCTGGTTCGGCGGCGTGGTCGAGGGCGTGGTCGACACGGTCGAGGACATCGCCGACGATCCGGGTGGCTGGTTCGCCGACACGGTCGACGAGTACGTGTTCGACACGGTCGACTTCGTCACCGCCGGTGCGGTCAACATCGACTACGAGGACGGCACCTTCTCCGCCTCGGCCGGCATCGACGGCGTGGCCTCGTACGGCGTCAGCGTCGGTGAGGATGGCTTCGAGATGTCGGGCGAGTTCGACGTGGGCATCGCGTCGGGCGAAGTGTCGCTCGGCGACGAGGGCTTCACTGGCAGCGCCTCCGCCGGCGTCGATTGGGGCCCGTTGCCCTATGCCGAAGGCCACGTCGAAGTCTCCGAGAACGGCGACATCTCCGTGGGCGGCCAGGTGCAAGGCACCATCCCCACGCCGTACGGCATCGTCAGCGGTTCCGCCGAAGGCGGCTTCTACCGCAACGAGGACGGCAGCTGGGGCGCCAACGTGGCCGCCGACGGCTCGATCATCACGCCCGCCGGCGTCACCGTGGGCGCCAACGTCGGCGTCGACTACGACGAAGCGGCCGACGGCGACTCGACGCTGAACGTCAGTGCCGGCGCCTCCGTGGGCTACGTCGGTGGGCCGGAGGTGTCGGCCGGTGTGGACTACACCCACTCCGACATCGACGGTGTCACCACCGACTCGATCCAGGGTGAGGTGGGCGTCGAGGGCTACGGCCTCGAAGCCTCCGCCTCCGGCGGCTACGAGCGAGTGGAGGATGCCGACGGCAACGTCAGCGAAACCGTCACCGGCGAAGTGGAGGGCAGCGGCTACGGCGTCGAGGTGAATGCCTCCGGCGAGTACGAGCGCCTGGAGGACAACCAGGGCAACGTCTCGGAGAGCTACTCGGGCGAGGTGGGGGCCAGTGGCTACGGCGTCGACGTGGGTGCCGGTGGCGAGTACACCGAGACCACGTTGGCCGACGGCACCACCACCTCCACCAGCGATGCCTGGGCAGATGTCGATGGGCTCGACACCGATCGGCTGCTCAGCTTGGCCGACGAGGCGCTGGGCACGGGAGGCGCGAT
>CXWK01019987.1_pt2 | contig 11821 bp, 10 predicted proteins | sample 590851 | NCBI WGS metagenome assembly CXWK01 (sample SAMEA3498364, study PRJEB10139) | wastewater metagenome | biome: wastewater treatment plant; material: activated sludge | place: Denmark | collected 2014-08-01
TTTTATTTATTTGCGGCCCTCACGGCAATCATCTCACTGGTGACGTTGCTCGTCGCCCACTTCAGCTGGAAGGAGTGGGTGGCCGGGGTACGAGCGATGGTCAAGGGAGAACGGCTCTTGACTCCACTGACGCAGGAGCAGCATGCCCCAGAACTTCGACCGCTGGCGAAGGACTTGCGCTCGTTGGTGGAGGCGCTCGAGACCGATCGTCGGATGCGGGATGAGAGCCAGATTTCATGGACGCCGGGTAGCCTCAAATCGATTCTTCACGAACAACTTGCCGGCGACCAGGTATTAATTGTCTCCAACCGGCAGCCCTACGCGCATTTCTGGCAAGGGCAAAGCATTACGGTGCAGGTGCCGGCGAGTGGGCTTGTGTCGGCCCTCGAGCCGGTGATGCGTGCCTGTTCCGGTATCTGGGTCGCGCATGGGAACGGATCCGCTGACCGGGAGGTCGTGGATGAGCAACACCGTGTCAGTGTGCCGCCTTCGAATCCCTCGTATCAGATTCGACGCGTGTGGCTGACGGCGGAGGAAGAGGCTGGGTATTACTATGGATTTTCCAATGAGGGATTGTGGCCGCTCTGCCACATCGCTCATGTCCGACCCACGTTCCGGTCGTCAGATTGGAAACATTACGTCGCCGTCAATGAACGGTTTGCCCAGGCCGTGTATGAGGAAGCGACGACCGATAATCCGGTCGTGCTTGTGCAGGACTACCATTTTGCCCTCCTTCCAAAACTCATCCGAGACCGTTTACCGACTGCCACGATTATTATGTTTTGGCACATCCCTTGGCCGAACGCGGAAAGTTTTGGGATTTGTCCCTGGCGCGAAGAAATTCTGGAGGGGCTCCTGGGGAGCAGCATTCTGGGGTTTCATACCAGGGTACATTGCAATAATTTCATCGATAGTGTCGATCGTATCCTTGAGGCTCGGATCGATCGGAACAGCTCCACGGTCTCTTATGGAGGGAAACTGACTGCGGTCAACCCCTATCCCATCTCCATTGAGTGGCCTTCGCAATGGATTCGTGATCAACGACCTGTCCAGGAATGCCGGGCCAGGCTGCGAGAGGCGTACGGAATGCCGGAGGATCGCCTCATCGGTCTGGGGGTCGAACGGTTGGATTACACGAAGGGCATCCTCGAGCGGTTCATGGCGGTGGAACGTCTGTTGGAACTCCAGCCGGAATGGATCGGGAAGTTTACCTTTGTCCAGATTGCCGCTCCGAGCCGCTCCGTCATCGAACAGTACCACCATTTTACGAGCCAGGTCTCTGCATTGGCCGAGCAGATCAATAAACGCTTTGGGCATACCGGTTACGAGCCGATTTGCCTCCGCATTCAGCACCATGAGCCGGCTCAAGTCTATGAGTGTTACCGTGGAGCAGATCTGTGTGTCGTGAGTAGTCTTCATGATGGAATGAATCTCGTCGCGAAAGAGTTTGTCGGTGCCCGGGACGATGAACAGGGCGTGTTGATTCTCAGTCAGTTTACGGGGGCCGCTCGGGAGCTGACGGAAGCGCTGGTGATCAATCCCTATGACATCGACCAGTTTGCCGCGGCGTTCCATCTTGGCCTGACGATGCCGAAGGTGGAGCAACGGGCCAGGATGCAGAGCATGCGTGGGCTGATCCAAGAGTTTAACGTCTATCGATGGGCTGGCCGGATGCTCATCGATGCCGCTCGCATGCGGCAAAAAGAACGAGTCATGAAACAGGTACGACGACCGAGTTTATTGAGCTGATCGAAAGGTCTCACAGGCATCATGGATTATCTTTTGACGGAAGCAGGCAAGTTGGAGTTGGAGAATCTTGTGAAGGGGAGGTCGCTCTACGCATTTGATTTTGATGGCACCCTGGCGAAGATCGTTCGAGAGCATCATGCGGCCAGACTGTCGCGCCCCATCCGCTTCTGGCTTGAAAAGCTTGCCCAGAGAGCCCCTGCCGCGATTATCTCCGGACGTTCCGTCGAAGATCTGCAGTCGCGGGTGGGAACGGTCGTGCCTCACTTGATCGGTAATCATGGTTCAGAAGGCCCTCATACGCGGCAAGAGGATCGGCAGCAGGTCCGCGACACCTGTCAGGCCTGGTTGCAGTTCATCACTGAGCGGTTTCACGATGAGCTGGCGCACTGTGGGGTATCTATTGAGGATAAGTCCTATTCGCTCTCCTTTCACTATCGAACCGTCGAACACCGAGAGGAGGCGCGGGTGCTGATCACTCGAGTGATTGGAGAGTTGTCTCCACCTCCACGTATCGTACTCGGGAAGTCTGTCGTCAATGTGATGCCACCGACGGCTTCACACAAAGGGACGGCATTACTGGAGTACATGCGTCGGCTTGATTGCCCCTTGGCACTTTATGTGGGGGATGACGAAACCGATGAAGATGTCTTTGCGCTACGAGATTCCCGCATCCTGACGGTGAGGGTCGGCAAGAAGAACGGGTCGTCTGCCCGTTACTTTCTGAAAAGACAGGCAGAAATCACCGCGGTACTTCGCTTCCTCGTCGAGGGCGGCAACCACGGCCTTCACACTTGGAGCGGATGTCATGACCAGGGAGTTTCCAGGCCTGCCTCGCATCCCAACGAATAGATCCGGCGGGATGTTGAAAAAGTCCTCCAGCTTCGTTCTCGCGTCGCTTCCAAGGGCGTGAAGGGTATTTCGTGAAGCGTCGTTCGTTTGTGAGATACAAGAGTACGAAGAGCGAAGCAGGAACGATCGGATTTACTCAACCAATTGCGATCGTTCTCGTCCAAGAAGCAGATCATATGGAGCGAAATCGTCACTTAGTACCACACCCTGGGGCCAAGGATCAGTCCGGCGCGTATTCAATAGCGCGATTGTTTCCATCGGCAATTGCTGTTTCATGGCCGCCTGGGTAATCTTCGAAAGGGTCTGATCTACTGAGGCCTGTTCAATGAAACGGCCTCCAAAGAACACCAAGTTCTTCGCAGGAGACATGCCTGTCTTCCACGGTCCTTCCACCGAAAAACTCTCCAAGGCTGGGAAGGCCTGCTTCATCGTCTGCACGACTGCCGAAGCGCGGGCGAGATCCCCTTCTTTCCCGGACGAGGCCAGGTTGACTGCAACAATACCGTCTGGATTCAGGTGTGCCCGTACCAGCGCATAGAACTCCGCTGTGGTCAGATGAAACGGGATCATGTCTCGCGCGAACGCGTCGATCCACATGAGATCGTACGTCTGATCCGTCGCGTTCAGAAAGGCTCGACCGTCTTTCACAAAGACATGGTGATTGGCCGGAGGGCGATACGCAAAATACTCTTCCGCCATGCGGACGACCACCGGGTCGAACTCCACGACATCCAACTCCAAGGTGGGCCACTGTTGTGCCAACCACTTCGCTATTGAACCGCCACCATGACCGATGATGAGACCACGCTTTGGTTCGGACACCAATGCCAGCGACGCGACCATCATTTGGCTGTATGGAAGAAAGAGAGAAACCGGTTCGACTTTCCACATGGTGGCGTGAAATGTCCGGTCCAAGACGAGATAGCGGAACAGATCATCCTCACGAATGCGGATTTGCTGGTAGGGACTTTCCTCCTGATGGATGGGGGCTCTGAGTCGTTGGATGGGGTGGAGAGCCAGCACCCCTAGCAGCGCGATGCAGCCAATCGCAATCAACGACATCAGCGGGCGAGTAGGTGTTCCTCTCATCAGCCAAAGGACCCCAAGTCCGACCTGGATGCCGCCCAACCAGGCGAGGAGCGATTGGCTTCCCAGCCACGACAACAGGAAGAAGGCGGTTCCCCAGGTACCGGCCAAACTTCCCACGGTCGAGAGTGCAATCATGCGGCCGGTCTGCCGACCGAGGTGATCCATGTCGGCCACAGCTAACCGCAACATGGCCGGTAAGACACCGCTGAGGCCGAATGCGGGTGGAGCAAGAAGAACTGTGGCGGCGAGACAGGGGCCCCAACGGGGGTCCTGCACCAGCTTCTCGATCTCAAACAAAATGGGCTGGTTCGTCCATGCGACGAGAAATGTCCATCCACCTGAAAACAGCAATAAGGCCGCCAGGACCTGTCCGCTGGTATAGCGATCGGAGACCCATCCGCCGAACGCATAGCCGCTGCTCATCGCGGCAAGGATTACGCCGATCAACGCGCCCCACACGAACAATGAGCTGCCGAACACAGGGGCTAACAGCCGACTTCCCAAAATTTCCAAGGCCATCACGACCGCCCCGGTGACAAGGGCGGTGCCGAGCAGAAACCAGCGTGGAATGCGAGGTGAATGAGACGGCATCGATTGGACGGGAGTCTGAGAACCCTTCTCCTGAGTTGAGTTTGAAGCGGCGTCGGATTGTACTCAACGCATTTTGCGAGAGTCAACGAAGGTCAACGGGCATTCAGCTGTGGGCTGATCATGGAATTCATTGCCCGAGGCAGTTCAGGTTGTTATACTTTTGAACAAATTCCCTAAGGCGAAGGAGGATCGGGCATGCATATCAGTGTGATCGGAACCGGCTACGTTGGACTGGTGACAGGGGCCTGTTTTGCTGAGTTTGGGGTGAATGTCACCTGTATGGATAACGACAGCCGAAGGATCGAGAAGCTTAAGAGGGGAGAAATCCCGTTTTTTGAGCCAGGAGTGGCGGAACTTGTTGCGAAGGGGAGTAAGGAAGGCCGGTTGAATTTTACGACGGATATTGCTCAAGCTGTGGACAAGGCTCTGGCGATTTTTATTGCCGTGGGCACTCCACCAAGCCCGGATGGTAGCGCCGACTTGTCGTTCGTCAAAGAAGTGGGGAGAGGCATTGCTCTCCATATGAACAGTTACAAAGTGATTGTCACCAAGTCAACGGTGCCGGTAGGGACAGGCGAAGTGATTCGTGAAGTCGTGAAAAAAACCCAGAAAACGCCGATCCGATTCGACATGGTCTCGAATCCGGAATTTCTTCGAGAGGGATCGGCCATTGAGGATTTCCTGCGGCCGAATCGCGTGGTTATCGGCGCAGATAGTGATCAAGCGGTCGCTATCATGAAGGATCTCTATCGGCCGCTCTACCTGATTGAAACACCGATCGTTGTGACCGATGTGCCGACGGCCGAACTGATCAAATATGCGTCCAATGCGTTCCTGGCGACGAAGATTTCGTTCATCAACGAGATCGCCAATCTGTGCGAGCGGGTCGGTGCTAACGTTCAATTGGTGGCGAAGGGTATGGGATTGGATCATCGCATCGGGTCCAAGTTTCTCCATGCGGGCCCAGGCTTTGGAGGGTCATGCTTCCCGAAAGATTTGGCAGCGCTCATTCAAACTGGCGAACGCAACGGCTATCCCATGCAGATTGCTTCCGCTGCGTCACATGTGAACGATGTCCAACGCGGGCGGATGGTCGAAAAGATTCGTGACGCGGTTGGTGGCTTGAAAGGGAAAACGTTGGCATTTCTCGGCCTGTCGTTTAAGCCTAACACGAACGATCTCAGGGAGGCTCCGGCGTTGGCGATTGGTCGGGAACTTGTGACGGAAGGCGCGACTATTCGTGCCTATGATCCAGAAGCGCTGCCGGAAGCCTGTCAGATGATGCCGGAGCTTAAACCCTGTCAGGATGCCTACCATGCGGCAGAAGGTGCGGATGCGTTGGTGATCATGACCGAGTGGAATGTCTTCAGAAATCTTGATTTCGAAAAACTGAAGTCCACCATGCGTGTGCCCCTCTTGATCGATCTGAGGAACGTCTATGATCCTGAACGAGTCATTGCAGCGGGCTTCAAGCATGTATCGGTAGGACGTGCGGCATATAGTCCCAAGGGGTAGATGCCGAACGGATTGTGTGAGAGCTATTGAGATACAACGCTCGTGAGCAGTAAAAAGCAGCCGCAGTATCCTAAGCGGATATCTTGTCGTGGCATTGCTGGAGGAGGCCTACATCCGCTGACTAGGTCAGCCGTGGCAACTCGGCCTTGGGAGCCGTCTCCTTCATTTTTGGCTTATAACCCATCCGATCCAAGACTTTCATGATCCGCGTCTTGAGTCGATCGTCGGCATCAGCTAAGGCAGTGGCCAGGGGCTCCACCGCAGGCTTCCCGATTTTCCGCAAGATTTCGGTCGCCGATTGACGAATCTCGTCTTCTTCCGATACGAGGAGAGGAATCAGTGAAGGGACCGATGGGCCTCCAAGCTTGATAAGTGAATCGTAGGCTCGCTGCCGGACATCACCGACCTCGTCGGTCAATGCGGCCACGAGTGGCTCAACAGCGCGCGGATCTTTCAACTCACCCAACACCTCCGCAGCGTACTTCCGGTTGAGCCAGTGCGAATCGTTCAGGTCGAGCAACATGGCATCGGCTCGGGCGGTATTCGGATCTTTCGGACGGATCTTGAAGCTCTTTGCGACCCGCTTGCCGCCTTCTTCGACCACACGGATGGTGGCGCCGTCGCCGGCTTTGATTTTTTTCAGGTCCTCCAGCGCTTCTTCCGCAACATCCAACAGGACCGTCTTGCCGTCGTAGGCCAGGAGCTCGACTTCCAGCTGTCGGCTTTCTGGATTAACAGCGACGACTCGCTCGGTCACTAAGTTGAACCCGTCTTTTTTCTCTCCGCCCTTCGGCGCGATCTGAATCAATTTTGGGGCTTCATCTGCCATGGGAATCTATCCTCTATAAGTGGAGTAAAAGGGTTTACGGTTCCGGCTTCCAACCGAGGCTGGACAATACCGCCTCAACGGTTTCTTGGACCATGGTGTTTTCGTCTTCACGCAATGGTAGTAAGGGCTGAATGGCTTCTGTGGCGCCGAGCCGAGCAAGTGACTCGGCGGCATTGCGCCGGACCAGCCAATCTTCATCGCGCAGCGATTCAATCAAGGGTTCGATGCCTCGGCGATCGCCGATCTTGCCCAGTGCTTCCGCTGCATGGCGGCGCACCATCCAATTGGATCCGAGCAGTCCATCGATCAGGGCCTCAACAGCTCGTACGTCGCCGACTTTCTTGAGCACGCGGGCTGCATCCTCCCGGAGAGTGCTGTCCATAAGTGCTTCGATCAATCCCGGTACGGCCTGTGAATCGCCGATCCGCTCAAGGGCCCACACTGCCGCCGTCCGTACCGCTCCGTCACGGTCTTTGATCGCCTTGACGAGTGGGTCAACCGCACGCCGGTCTCGTAACTTTCCAAGTGCCGATGCCGCCTGTTCACGGATGGCCCAGGAGTCGTCCTGCAGGGCCTCGATCATTGGGTCAACAACCGATGGGCCCATTCGCACGACTGCGCTGGTCGCAGCCTCCCGAATGACTACGTCCTCATCGGCCATCAACTCAATCAGGCGAGGCAATGCGTCCTGGCCGGTTTGCCCGAGGCTCGTGATTGCGTGATCGCGTAAGGCTTCGTTCTCGTCGTAGAGCGCATGAATCAGTTGATCGATGCGATCGGATGGAGGTTGTTCAGTCATGCTCACTGTCCTCTTCTTGCGTCTGATTTTCCATGGCCATGATGGCCTCAAGTTTATCGGCAATCAGGCCGGCATTATACGCCACCAGGCCGTCGCGATCAGTTCGGAGTTGGTCAAAGACTTCCTTGTGTGGACGCAGGACTCCCACGTCTTTGATCTTGGCCAAGGCTTCCATTGCATAGACCCGAAGCGGTCGGATGGGGATGGCGTCGAGATAGAGCTGGGTTGGGCGGGAGTCCCCGATCAAACCCAACGCTTTGATCGCCAGCTCCTTGACTCCAGTATCCTTGTCTTGTTCCAGTCGTTTCATCAGTGGGATGACGGCCCGTACATCTCCGATTTTCCCCAGGAGGTCGGCTGCCGCCTCGCGTACGAGCCAATCCTCATCTTCGAGATATTCGAGAAGGATTTCTACACTCGGACGTCCGATTCTCAGAAGGTCGATGACCGTCGACATCCGCGCCTCTTCCCGCTCACTGGCCCCTTCTACGTCGCGCAGCGCATTGAATGTCACATCGATGTGTTCCCGGATGGCGCTCAGTTTTTTTAATGTGCCGACGGCGATTTCTCGAACAGCCGGTTGTCCCATCGCATCGATGAAGGCGTCAATGGAACGAGGGTCGAGTAATTGATCAAGCATCAGGGCTGCTGCAAGTTGCGCTTCAGCATTGGGGTGCTTGAGCAGATCGCACAAAGGCAACACGGCAGTCGGAATGGCGCCGATCAAGTGTGTTAAGACTTGCCTTGTCGGGCCTTCCGGTGTGTGGGGTAACAAGGCAACCAGCGCCCGTGCGGTGTCCACATCGAGTACGCCTGCCATCTGCTCCAGGGCCGTCGCTGCAGCATTGGGGACACCATCCTCGTCGAGTTCGAGGAGTTCGACGAGGGCGACTCCGGCCCGTGGGTCCTTAATACGAGCCAACATCGCCGCCGCTTCCTTCTTCAGCTCTGTAGAACCGGTTTGTAGAGCGTCCATCAGTGCTTGGACCGATCGTGGTCCACCGGCCACACAGGCTGCAGTCGCCCGCATGCGGCGCCAATCTTCTTCATGGGTGAGTTCAGAGACCAGGGTCTCAATGGTTTCTTTTGACATGGCGTTCAGAGGCGGCTGATGGAGATCTGGCGTGGTCTCCATCCCACGAGCGTCAAGGTCTCACGAACGTGGAACAGGAGGTTTTCGTCCGATGAATTATTCAAGAGGGGAATGAGAACGGGAACAACTTTCGATCCGAATTTGGCCAATGAGGCGGCCGCCTCTGCACGGGTATGGGTCGGGCTCAGGGCCGCGACGAGTGAAGGAATTGCCCTGTCGTCACCAATCAATCCTAATGCCCGTACTGCCGCCCCTTGCGTGATGAGCTCCTCACTCCACTGATCTCCACAGCCGACGGCTGTTCGGGTCGCTTCCGGAGGGGCGGTGCCTGTGACGACATCGATCAGAACGGGCACGGCGCAGGGATTGCCGATACGCCCGAGCGCCTCGACTGCGACGGTCCGTAACCCCGGTTCACGCATAGCCACGTATAAATGATCCACAGCTTGGGCATCACCTATTTCGCCCAACGCCCGCACGGCATCTTCGCGAACAGCGGAATCACGATCGTTGAACAGGACCGAGAGCAGCGGTTCAATCGCACGAGGGGATCGGGCCTTGCCGAGCGATTCCACTGCATGCAATCGAACGAGCCAGTCGTCGTGTTTCAACGCCTGCACTAAGCATGGAATCGCGGCGTCACCGATGGCCGCCAGGGCTGTCGCTGACTCTTCACGAACCGCCTTGACTCTATCTTGGAGGAGCGGGATCAGGGCATCGAGGGTCTCTGCGCTCTTCACGTGGCCCAAGGCCTGAGCCGCGTGCATCCGGACGATCCAATCGTTGCTTCTCAGTGCCGACAAGAGGGGAGTGATTGCTCGCTCATCCGCAACGGTCGCCAGGATCGCCGAGGCTGCTTCTTGAACGGCTAAATCGTTCTCCCTCAGACAGGCGCCGAGTGCTTCCACTGTCGGAGTTCCGATAGCACGCAACGCTTCCGCTGCTGCTTCACGCACGGAACGATCTTGGTCTCGAAGGAGGGACACGAGAGGAGTGACCGCACGCGGATCTTTGAGCTGGCCAAGCAGACGTGCTGCCTCTTCACGGATCGCCCAATCCTCGTCCCGGAGTGCGGCCATCTGTTCTGCAACCTCGTCGACCATATTACTCTCTGTCAGGATGTTGAAAAAGTCCGTCAGCTTCGTTCTCGCTTCGCTCAGAGGCTCAACATACGGCCCCAAGTATGCGGTGCCTCTTCACTCGCTGCGGCCTCGCTGGGCAGTCCTTTTGAAGATCCTGTGGGATATTGAAATGCTCCGTGTGACCGTTCAATACCCTACCTGGTGACCGTGCACGCAGGGATGGAGCATCCGCCGGACTGAATTAGACGGTGTCACCGGATGGTCCAAACCGTCCGGTCTGTCCCAATGGCCGATCGATGCGCAGGTTGTCGGCTTGGCTGGAACTGATTTCTACTTCCTCATCGGATGGAGTCCATCCAAGCGTTTCCAAGGTTTCGAGCGCAATCTGCTTGAGGGCATCTTTGGCCGTCAGGCGAACTGAGGCATACGACAGGACGCGTTCCTTCTCCGCCTCAACCTCAGAAGCCTTGGGGTCATAGAGAAAGGCAATGAGCGGTTCGATCGCGGCATCTCCGATGACGGTCAGGGCAGCTGCGGCTTTTTCACGCAAGACTCCGTCTTTCAGCAACATGACCAGATCAGGAATCACACGTGGATCACGAAACTGCCCCAGCGCAGTCGCCGCCGCTTCCTTGATGAACGCATCCTCACTGACGATACATCCGGGTGTTGGTGAGCCTTCCTGCTTGATCCCTTTGCCTTTTAAGGCATTCAGCACGGCCGGGAGCGCGCGTGGGTCGCCGATCATCCCGAGTGACGCAATGGCATGGCGCTTCACGGCCCCGTCTTTCATGGCATCCATCAGTGCATCGATGGCCCGTGGGTCGCCGATCATGCCGAGCGCAATCGTGGCATCTTCACGAACGGCTCGATCCGGGTCTTTCAATGCTGCGATGAGGGCCTCAACTACTTTGGCGTCACGGACCCAGGTCCGGCCGATTTGATAGTCCGTCGTCATCCCACCCAATGCCCGGGCTGCGTGACAGCGGACCACGAAATCCTTGTCGTTGAGGCTATCAATCAGCGGATCAACCGATGGTTGTCCAATGTACACCAGCGCGGTTCCTGCGGTTTCTCTGACGATTTTTGACGAGTCTCTGAACAGTTTGATCAATGCCGGAACGGCCTTCGGATCTGCGATTCGACCAAGCGCCTCGGCTACGGCGCTCTTGACGGCTCCATCGCGGTCGCGACAAGAGACAGTCAGTGCATCAACGGCTCGAGGATCCTTCATTTTGGCGGCGGCTTTGGCGGCATGTTCTCGAACTCGCCAGCGTTCGTCCTTCAATGCCGTCACCACACGATCAATGGCAGGCGAGCCTGTCTTGGCCATGGCCTCAACCGCCTGGTCCCGCACTTCCATGATCGGGTCATTGAACAGGCTGATCAGGGCCTCAATCGCTTTGGGGCCGCCGATTTTCCCGATTCCGCAACCGGCATAGGCCCGAACAGACCAGTAGTCATCGCTGCAGGCGACGAGTAATGCCTGAAGAGTTGATGGATCACCCAGGTCGGCAAGGGTCTTCGCCGCCTCCTCACGAGTGGCGTCGTCTACATCCTCAAGTGCGTCCAATAGGTTGTCGAGAGTGCTAGCCATTGTTTGGTTTCTGGTCGTAATAGGGGTCAGGTTGCCCACCGTGGGGGTAGGTGCGTTTGCACAATACGATCAAGGTCTGAGTCCCACGACCTTGCACACACTGGTCCAAGGCGGGTGAGTAGTCGATGGCACCGTTCATGCCGACGGTAAAGGGAAAATCGAAGGTGAAACTAATGAATTTGTATTTGCCGGGACGGAGTGACAGGTCACGACGCTCAGAAGTCTTCGGGGCGTCGAGCGACTCCGGGTCGGAATTCCAGATCGAGGGCGTAACGCCAGGTACTTGCCACCATGACATGGGGACTAACTTGGTCGCGTCAATGGTGATCTGGTGTTCATGAAAATGGGCAGCCGGACGATCTCCGGCGAAGCTTCCCTCAGCGAACACCATCGTCAGCAGGCCTATGACGGTGACGCGAAGCAACAAGGACCGGTGTTTCATCGCAATATCAAAATTCATACAGAGTCAGCGCTTCTTGGCACGGGGTGCAGGATGGGTGGCTGTGTCGGCATGGAAAATCTCCTCGATCACCTTGCTGTCCCATTCCGTGTGGGTCTCAAGCTGGAGCATTCGCATGACGGTCGCCCCGGTATCGATGATGGACACTGGCTGACGGATGACTTGGCC
>CXWK01003825.1_pt1 | contig 11817 bp, 9 predicted proteins | sample 590851 | NCBI WGS metagenome assembly CXWK01 (sample SAMEA3498364, study PRJEB10139) | wastewater metagenome | biome: wastewater treatment plant; material: activated sludge | place: Denmark | collected 2014-08-01
CCGCCATGCGCGCGGAACTGGTCGGCCAGAAGTCGAACGACAGGCCGGACATGCTCGCCACGCATCCGTCCACGCCCGAGCGCATCGCACAGGCGACCGCGGTCGCGCGCCAGATCGGCGCGCCCGGCCTCGGCAAGTCCGACCGGGCCGGCTATCTCGCCGCCATCGACAGCATGGCGTTCGGCGAAGACCCGGCCGACGGTCTGGTCCGTGGCCGACGTTTCCTGCACGCGCGACTACGCTTCACGTTCTTGGCGCCCGACGGTTTCGCGCTCGACAATACGGACCGCGCGCTGATCGGCCGCGCCGCCGGGGGTCGCGAAGGTCTTCGGCTCGACAGCGTGCCCGTCGGCAATAACGCCAGCCTCGAATCCTATCTGGCGTCGGGTTGGCTCGACGGTCTGCTGCCGTCGTCTGTGCAGAGCGGGCAAGTGAACGGCCTGCCCGCCGTATTCGCGATCGCGCGCGCCGGCGAATGGAATTTCCGCGTCGCGCTCATTCGCAAGGGCGACGACATCTATCGGCTGATGTTCGCGGCGCGTTCGTTGAACGAAGATACGGAGCGCCGCTTCCGTCAGTCGATCGACAGCTTTCGTTCGCTTGCAGACGACGAAGCGGCGAAGGTCAAGCCGCAGCTTCTGCGCATTGTCGTCGATGGCGGAGAACCGGCCGATGCGCTCGCGCAACGCATGGCGGCGGACCGGCCGCTGGATACGTTTCTGCTGCTGAACGGTCTCGCTCAAGGCGCGTCGGTGCGAGCCGGCGAAACTTACAAGCTCGTGATCGAACAATAGGGAACCAAACCCCCTCTCCTCACGTCTATGTGAACCGCATGCGTCGGTTTCACGTATAGGCTTTGCGCGTCACCACCGATGCGCGGTCCCGATTGGGGTCAGGAGGCGGCGATGGCGCAATTGCCCGGCGTTCGCAGACAATTCGTTCAGGCCGCGATGGTGGCGCCGTTTCTCGAACGCGACGAGGAGCGACAGCTCGCGATCCGCTGGCGCGACAGCAAGGACCAGCGCGCGCTCGATCAGATTGCAGGATCGCACATGCGTCTGGTGATCGCGCTCGCGACGCGTTTTCGTCATTACGGCCTTCCTGTAGCCGACATCATTCAGGAAGGGCATGTCGGTCTGCTCGAAGCGGCCGCGCGCTTCGATCCGGAACGCGAAGTGCGCTTCTCGACCTACGCGACCTGGTGGATACGCGCTTCGATCCAGGATTACATCCTGCGCAACTGGTCGATCGTGCGCGGCGGGACCAGTTCGACGCAGAAAGCCCTGTTCTTCAATCTGCGGCGTCTTCGCGCGCAACTCTCGCGAACCGGAACGGAAAATCAGGCCAAGATGTTCGATCAGATCGGCAAGGCGGTGGGCGCTTCGCCGGCCGATGTCGAGATGATGAACGCGCGCTTCTCCGGCCCCGACGTATCGTTGAACGGACCGGTGCATGGCGACGACACATCGGACTCGGCCGAACGCGGCGACTTTCTCGTCGACACCAGCCCGTTGCCCGACGAGACCGTCGGCGCCGACATCGATTCCGAACGACGCAACAACATGCTGCAATCGGCTCTGACGCAGCTTTCGGAACGCGAGCTGCGGATCGTGCGCGAACGCCGTCTCAGGGAAGAAGCTGTGACTCTGGAGTCGCTCGGCGCACAGCTCGGGATATCGAAGGAACGCGTACGCCAGATCGAAACGCGGGCGCTCGAGAAATTGCGCCGCGCGATGGATCCGGCTTTCGTCTGACCCCGGATCTGCCGAAACGAAAAAGCCCGGCCGAAAGGCCGGGCTTTTTTTGTCGATGGCTCGGCCTGACGATCAGGCGGCCTCGTCGACGTCTCCGGCTTCGCCGTCCGCCTCGGCTTCCGCATCGGCCTTCGCGCCGCGCCGCGGACCCTTCTGGAGCTGCGCGTCGATCAGCTTCAGCGACTCCTGTTCGGTCAGCTTCTGCACCACCGACAATTCGCGGCTCATGCGGTCGAGCGCGGCCTCGTAGAGCTGACGCTCGGAGTAGGACTGCTCGGGTTGCGCCTCGGACCGATAGAGGTCGCGCACCACTTCGGCGATCGCGATGAGATCGCCCGAATTGATCTTCGCCTCGTATTCCTGCGCCCGGCGCGACCACATCGTCCGCTTGATGCGGGCCCGGCCGGTGAGCGTGTCGAGCGACCGCGTGATGACATGCGGCTCGGCCAGCTTGCGCATGCCGACGCTGACGACCTTGGGCGTCGGCACCTTCAGGATCATCTTGTCCTTGACGAAACTGATCACGAACAATTCGAGCTTGAAGCCGGCGACTTCCTGCTCCTCGATCGCAACGATCTGACCGACGCCATGCGCCGGATAGACGACGTGTTCGTTGGTCTTGAAGCCGAGTTTCGCGCCCGTCGGCTTGGGAGGCCGGACGACGGCCGGCGCCGGCACCACAGCAGGCGCGGCGGCCATGGGTTTGGGAGCCGGTTTGAAGGGCTTGGCGGCGGATATGGGAGTAGCGATCTTTTTCTGTGTCACCGGGATCTGTTCGCTCGTGTCTCGAGGCTGCACCGCCGGCGCGAACGCCGGTCTCGATTCGGGCGCGGTCTTCGCGGACACGGGCGCTACGGCGACGGGCGCGGCGGCCTTGCTCGTGACGAGCTTCGGCTTGGCGACGTCGGGCGACGCGGCGGTCGGCTGAACCGGCTTCAGTCTGGCAATCTTGTCGTTCTGGGGTTCGGGGGACGCCTTCTGCTGAACGGTCTTGATCTTCTCCGGGGACGTTTCCTTGACCGCGACGACGCGGCTCTCGATGGGCTTTTTCGCCTTCTGCTGAATGACTTGGCTCACGGCGGCCTTCGTCTTGACCGCTTTCTTTTGTACCGCCTTCTTGGTTACCGAAGCCTTTGCGCTCGCCGCTTTCGACGCGGCCTTGGTCTTTTCCGTCTTGCTGGCCTTGGCGGCCGTCTTCACCTGCGCGGTCTTCGTCGCCGACTTGGCGGAGGCTCTCGCGACCGAACGGGTCTTGGCCGCCGATGCGGAGGCCTTCGAAGCAGAGGCCTTCGATCCGCCGCGCGCGGCCGTCCGCGCCTTGGAGGCGGACTTCGCCGTCGCCCGCGCCGAACCGGTCTTGGCGGTGGTCTTGGCGGTCTTCGACTTCGACCGGGCTGTCGCCTTGGCCATGCTGGACTTCGACCTGCTGGTTTTCGCTCGCGACGCGGCGGGCTTGGCGGCTTTCTTTGTCTTCTTGGTGGACGGCATACGCAGCGCACTCCTCACTCGTCCCGGGTTGGAGCCGGGACATAGGACGGCGGCCCAGGAACGCGGGCGCCAGCGCAGACCGCGCGGAAGCCCGGTCTGCCGAACAGTCGAACCCTGTTGAAAACGCTCGTGACGGATCGNNTATCAGCCAACTAGCTGATATGAAGCGCATTTCTGTGACTGTTAAAAATGTGTATATCACAGATATGCGCAAAAATCAAAGGTCCGGCGCGCCCCCGCGGCGAGCCGAGGCGGGCGTGGTTAATCGCCGGTCGAACGAATTGTGCGAAATCAGCCGGGCGGCAGGGGCGCCGATCAGTCGCCTTCGCCGGGCTTGTCCGAGAAGAAGTCCTTGAACTTGTTCGGCTTGCCGTCGAATTCCTTGGCGTCGGCGGGCGCGTCGCGCTTCACGGTGATGTTCGGCCAGTTCGGCGCGAGATCGGCGTTCAGCTTCAACCACTGCTCGAGACCCGGCTCGGTGTCCGGCTTGATCGCCTCGGCCGGGCATTCCGGTTCGCAGACGCCGCAATCGATGCATTCGTCCGGATGGATCACCAGCATGTTCTCGCCCTCGTAGAAGCAATCCACGGGGCAGACCTCCACGCAGTCCATATACTTGCACTTGATGCAGTTTTCGGTGACCACATACGTCATCGGACGGCTCCTCGCGCGCATCGCGCACGGTTCGAATAACGCGGGCTTGCTACCGCCTTTGTCGGCGACGCGCAAGAAGTCAGGAGTCGCAGCTCTCCGCCGCAGCGGCGCCCGGCGCGATGTCCTCGTACAGGAGGCGCGCTTCCTCGTAAGGGCCGCGCCGGTCGGCCATGCCGAGCACGCGCAACAGGCGCACGTCGCGCGAAAGGGCGATGGTCAGGATATCGCCGGCCCGGATCGCCTTGGCGGCCTGCGTCGTGCGCTGGCCATTGATGCGAACGTGACCTGCCTCGACGAGCGCCGCGGCGGCTGTCCGCGTGCGCGCCATGCGCGCATGCCAGAGCCACTTGTCGAGCCGCTGCCGGTCGGGCCGATCTTCCGTCATGCCGCAAGGCTCGGCCAATCCCCCGACCGAGGCAAGCCCGGGGCGAAACGCCCCGATCAGCTCGCCTTGCGGCCCAGGGCCTTGTTGGCGGCGGTCTTGACGATCGCCCGCACCCGCCGCCGGAAGCGCTCCTGCCGGGCGATGAGCGGCAACGCGCCGCTGCGCGCCGGGTCGAGGCCGATCAGCAATTCCACCATGGGCTGACGATCCGGCCAGACGCGGTCGATCATGGGATGGTCGGCGATCGCGCAGGAATCCGTGAGGACGATATCCTCGTCGGCAAGCTGCCGGTCGATGATCTCCCGGGTGAGCTGCACGCCCGGCGAGAAGTGCGCATAATCTTCGTCGTAGGCGGTCTTCCAGTAATAGGCGCGATCGCCGCTCATCAGCATGACGCCCATCGCAATCGGCGCTCCGTCGATGGCCAGCCAGTAGATCCGGCACTGGCCCGCCGCCGCGAGGAGCCGCGTGGTGGAGCGCAGGAACGCGGAGTCGCCGCCGTCCGACAGGAAAGCCGTACCCCGTCCGCCTTTCCAGCCCTTGTATTCGAGCGCCATGAACCACTCGACGGCGTCGCGCACCTCCGCGGGCGTCGAGGCTTGTCCGAACGCCACGCCGCCGCGTTCCGCCAGGCGGCGGCGCAGCCGGTCCAGTTCGCGGCGGTGCTTGGCCGAACGCGCGCGCGCGAAAATTTCCGGACCCGTCTGACCGCGCAGCAGCGCGGCCCGTTCGTGCGCGCCGACCGAGGTGAAGGCCAGGCCGTTGGCCGCGCAACGATCCGTCAGCAGATCGTACACCGGCCCGTCGCGCACGAGCGATTCGAGCAACAGCGCGGACTGCCGTGGCCGCCGGCGGCGCAGCCATCCGAACAGGGAATCGATCGCCCTCGCTCCGGCGAATTGGTCGATCAGCGGCGTTCCGAGAGCGCCGTGGCGGTGGCGCCAGTTGCGCCCGACGCCGGGCACCAACCGCGACCCGCCGCTTTCCAGCGCAACCGCGCCGATCAGGCGGCCGCGCGGGTTGAAACCCGCGCCCTGCCAGACGAACACCATTTCCGGGCGCTGTGCGGCGGGCGAATGCAGGATGGCCGATTGCGCGAAATCCGGCTCCAGGAAAGGGTTGGGCTCCAGCGCCCGCTTCGAGAGGTCGCGCCAGGCCTCGCGGTAGATGTCCAGCGCATCGAGACCGGGAACTTCGATGAGCGTCTCGCCCTCGGCGACGGGCGGAAGACGCGCGCCTGTCCGCACCCCCGGGGCGATCCCCGGAAACGGACGAACGTCGTCTGCCCAGTGCTGGGTCGTCATCGCGCGCCAGAAGCCGTTGGACATGCTCCACTCCCGCCGCTCGGCGTCGCGCGCGGCGTCCCGAAATGGGACGATTGGCGCGCGGGCCGGTCGGCAGGGATGTGCGCTTCAATTCGCGCGCCAGTCGCCAGTGGTCAGATTTGGGATTCCCGCGTCGGGCGTCAGTTCGCCAGCAGGCCGCCGCGCGACGGCGCCAGCGGATTGTCGGTCAGTGCGGCGGCGTCCGGCGTATCGGCGCGCGCTTCCCCCAGCGCCGCCGCGAACAACCCTTCCACGAACTCGCGGCCGAGCCCGTCGAGAATGAGGACGATGCGGGTTCGCCGATCGGCGTCGGGCCAGCCCTCCAGCCGAACCGCCGGGTGGAAGAGATGCTGCACGCCGTGGACCACCACGGGTCGGTCGGGATCGTCGGCGAGCGCCACGATACCCTTCAGCCGCAACAGTTTCGGGCCGTGCGCGTGCCGCAGCAGCTCCAGAAACAGTTCGAAGGCGCGTGGCGCGAGCGGCGTATCCCGCGTCAGGCAGAACGCGGCGATGTTTGCATCGTGGCGATTCGGGTCTTGCGCGTGTGCATGCCCGTGCGCATGGCCGTGCCCGTGAGCGTGCGCATGGTCGTGCGTCGAGACCGCCTCGGCCTGCAGCCAGCGTCCGACATCCGGAATTTTTCGGGACGGGTCGAACAGGCCGGCCTGCAGCAGCGCTTCGGCCGTCGCCTCCCCCCTGGCGGCGTCGAGCTTCGGCGCTCCGGGATTGAGGTTGGCCAGCCGGGTCTCGAGATCCGAAAGGAGGCCTGGGTCTTCCAGGAGGTCGGTCTTCGTCAAGACGATCCGATCCGCCACCGCGACCTGCCGCAGGGCCTCCTTGTGACGCGCGATCGTCGCCAGCCCGTTGACCGCGTCGACGGTCGTGACGACGCCATCGAGGCGATAGCGCAGGCCGAGGTAGGGATGGCCCATGATCGCATGCAGAACTGGAGCGGGATCGGCGAGCCCCGTCGTCTCGATCACTACCCTGCGGAAACCGCCGATCCGGCCGTTGTCGAGGCGGCGCAGCAGGTCCTCGAGCGCGTTCACGAGGTCGCCGCGAATCGTGCAGCACAGGCACCCCGAGGCCATCAGCATCATGTCGCCGTCGACCTTCTCGACCAGCAGGTGGTCGAGGCCGACTTCGCCGAACTCGTTGATGAGCACGACCGTATCGGCCAGCGCCGGATCCGCGAGCAGGCGATTCAGGAGAGTCGTCTTTCCGGAACCGAGAAAGCCCGTGAGGATCGTGACGGGGACGGGCGGCGGCGGGCGGCGGGCGGCCGGGTTCATTCCTTGTCGGCCGCCTTCGCCTTCGACGGTTTCGCCTTTGCCGGCCTGTGCGCGGCCTGCTTTTCGACCTTTGCCGGCTGGGGCTTCGTCTGCTCGGGCGCCCTGGACTTCGCGGGCGCGACATGAGCCATCGCGGCCTTCTTCGGCCTGGCGGCGTGTTTGGCCTTCGCCGGCTTGCGCCGCATCGACTGCGCGTCCGGCGCAGGCTTCAAGGGCGCATCGGCGTCCTCGTCCTTTTCGGCCGAATAGGCGGCGACGGGGGTCGTGTCGCCTGTCGCGCGAGCGATACGTCCGGCCCAACCGGGCGGCGGACCCACGTAGACCGGCACGGGCTGGAACGCCGGGCGCGGAAGGGAAGCGATCTGGCTGGCGAGCAGCGGCGCCGCCTGCGCAGAGCCGACCGGGCCGCCCCAGGTCGAATGTCCTTCGGCGCCGCGGGCCGCGCCGACTGTCGCGGGGATCGGCTTGGACAGGTCTTCGATCTCGGCCGTGAACTCCGCCACCGCCTTGCCCCGGTGGTGACAGACCTTGCTGCGCAGATCGGGCGGTTCGCCGCCCGTGGGCGCCAGCGCCGCGACCTGGCCGGAGCGCGAGAACTGCCCGGCGAAGGCCCGGTCGAGCAGGCTGGCGGTCAGCGTGGTGCGGGTCGTGGCGCTCGGCGCGCCGAGGACGACGGCGATCAGGCGCCGTCCCCCCTGCGTCGCGCTGGCGACCAGATTGAACCCGGCCGAGCAGGTGAAGCCGGTCTTCATGCCGTCTGCGCCGGGATAGCGCCCGAGCATTCCGTTATGCGTCGGGATGACCCGGCGGCCGAGCTGCAGCGCGCCGATGTCGAACAGGTTCGCGTGTTCCGGAAAATAGGCGTACAGCGCGCGGCCGAGCACGGCCATGTCGCGGGCGGAGGAGATTTGTCGCCCGTCCGGCAGGCCGTTCGGATTGACGAAATGCGATTCGCGCATGCCGAGCGCGACGGCCGACGAATTCATCTCTTCGGCGAAGGCCTCGACCGAGCCCGACACGCCCTCGGCGATGGTGACCGCGACGTCGTTGGCCGATTTCACCATCAGCATCTTCAACGCATTGTCGAGGGTCACCAGCGTGCCCGGCCGGAATCCCATTTTCGACGGCGCCATGCTCACGGCGCGGGCGGACACCATGATCGGCGTGTCGCCGGTGATCCGTCCTTCACGCACGGCCTTGAGCGCGACGAAGGCGGTCATGAGCTTCGTCAGCGACGCCGGATACCAGGGCCGCGTCGCTTCCTGCTGATAGAGCGTTTCGCCGCTGGAGGCGTCGATCACGATCGATGGCGTAGCCAGCGCCGGCAGGGCGACGAGCGCCAGCGCCGCCGCCACGGAGAAACGCTTGAAAAATTCCGGCAAATTCATCCCCTGACCGACGCGGCGCAACGGATCGCGAAACTGTCCTAACCGCATGTGCAACGCTTGAAAAGACGAAATGGGCGAACCCTCCCGCCGCGCGCGAGCGGCGGCTGGCGAACGCTCGGTCGTGCGCTTAGAATGGAGGCATGAGGCGATTTCGTGACCGGGCGCGCCGGCACAGAAGGTTCGGGAGGTAACATGACTGCGGCGATTATCGGCTGGTCCCATCTGCCCTTCGGCAAGTTCGACAACGAAACGGTCGAAAGCCTGATCGTGAAGGCGGCCGATGCGGCCCTCGAACATGCGGGCGTGGCGGCGAGCGACATCGACGAGATCGTGCTCGGCCATTTCAACGCGGGCTTCAGCCCGCAGGATTTCACCGCCGCGCTCGTGCTGCAGGCCAATCCGGGCCTGCGCTTCAAGCCGGCGCTGCGGGTGGAGAACGCCTGCGCGACCGGTTCGGCGGCCGTTCATACCGCGATCAAGACCATCGAGGCGCGCCGCGCCCGCCGCGTGCTGGTCGTCGGCGTCGAGCAGATGACGCGCACGCCCTCGGCCGAGATCGGGCGGAACCTGCTGCGCGCGTCCTATCTTCCCGAGGACGGCGAGACGCAGGGCGGCTTCGCCGGCGTCTTCGGCAAGATCGCATCCGCCTATTTCCAGAAATACGGCGACCAGTCGGACGCGCTGGCGATGATCGCGGCCAAGAACCACAAGAACGGCGTTCACAATCCCTACGCGCAGATGCGCAAGGATTTCGGCTACGAGTTCTGCCGCACGGAAAGCGAGAAGAATCCGTTCGTCGCCGGTCCGCTCAAGCGTACGGACTGCTCGCTGGTGTCGGACGGCGCGGCCGCCGTCGTCATCGCCGACATCGATACGGCCCTGTCGGCGCGCCGCGCGGTGATGTTCCGCGCCGCCGCGCATGCGCAGGACTACCTGCCGATGTCGAAGCGCGACATCCTCGATTTCGAGGGCTGCACGGTCGCCTGGCAGCGCGCGCTTTCGCAGGCCGGCGTGCGCATGGACGACATGTCCTTCGTCGAGACGCACGACTGCTTCACGATGGCGGAGCTGATCGAATACGAGGCGATGGGCCTGGCGCCCAAGGGGCGCGGCGCCGACGTGGTCAAGGACGGAACGACCACGATGGAAGGCCGGCTGCCGGTCAATCCTTCGGGCGGTCTCAAGGCCAAGGGCCACCCGATCGGCGCGACCGGCGTCTCCATGCATGCGCTGACGGCGATGCAGCTTTGCGGAGAGGCGCCGGAGGGCATGCAGGTGAACGGGGCCAGGCTCGGCGGCGTGTTCAACATGGGCGGCGCCGCCGTCGCCAACTACGTCAGCATTCTCGAGCGCCTGCGCTGACGCTTCGTCGCCGGCGCTGAGTCGTCGACTCAGCGCCAGGGCGAACCGAACATCTGTTCCAGCGGATTGACCGGGCGCGGCGTCGGCGCTGGCGGCTGGACGACGGCCTGCTGCGGCTGGACCGGCGCGGACGCCACCGGCTGCGTCGCCCCCGGCCGGATCGCGATTTCACCCGGCGCGCCCGAGCCGATCACGACGACCTTCGCGCCGACCGGCACGCGGTTGTAGAGATCGATCGCATCCTGGTTGATCATGCGGATGCAGCCGGACGAGGCGTTGGTGCCGATCGTCCACGGCTCCGTCGTGCCGTGAATGCGATAGAGCGTGTCCTTGTTGTTCTGCCAGAGATACATGGCGCGCGCGCCGAGCGGATTGCGCGGGCCGCCGGGCATGCCGATGCCCGACCGCAGTTCCTTCATCTTCTCCATCAGCTCGGGCTGCCGCTCCAGCATTTCCTTCGGCGGATACCAGTCGGGCCAGGCCTGCTTGGAATTGATGGTGGCGCTACCGGCCCAGGCGAAGCCCTGCCGGCCGACGCCGACGCCGTAGCGCATCGCCGTGCCGTCGCCCATGACGAAATAGAGGTAGTGCCGCTTCGGATCGATGATCACCGTCCCGGCCGGCTCCCGGGTCGGATACGGCACCTGCGAGCGCAGGTAGGCGGCGCCGATCCGGGAGAGGTTGACGGCCGGAATCGGGAAAGGCTCGCCGCGGACGGGACCGTACAGCATGCGCAATTCCTCGGGAATCTGGGCGGCTTGCGCCGCGCCGCCGCCTGCGCAGGCGAGCATTCCCGCGAGGAAAGTCCGACGCTCCATCAACATACCGCCCTCTCGAACCCGGCCGCCGGCGGCCTCTCGCCGGCTCTCCGCAGCGATATTCGCGTCCCCCGCGCCGATGACAAGGGGCCTCACGAAGGCTTGACGAGAAAGAGCCGGCCCGTTTCGATTCCGCCACTATGAACAACGGACCTCACCTCGGCCCCGACGGGCGCTTCGTCACCTCGCCCATGTCCCGGCGCGTTCTCAACTTCGGCGACATGATGACCCAGACGGCGCGACGATGGCCGGACCGGCCGGCGCTGGTATGGCGCGACCGGGTCTGGTCGTGGCGCGAGACCAACGGGCGCGTCGATGCGCTGGCGGGCGCGCTGGCGGCGGCCGGCGTCGGCAAGGGCGACCGCATTCTCGTCATCTCGCGCAACAACAACGCCATGTTCGAGACGCTCTACGCCGCCTTCAAGCTCGGCGGGGTGATCGTCCCGGCCAATTTCCGGCTGGCCGCCGACGAATTCGCCTATCTCGGCGCGGCCTCCCGGGCGAAGGCGCTGGTCTACGATTCGGTCTTTTCCGAACACGCCGACGCCGCGCGCCGCGACACGCCCTCGCTCGACGTGGTCGTCGCGATTGGCGCACCCCGCGCCGGCGAGACCGAGTACGAAGCCTTCATCGCCCCGCGCCTGGGGGCGCCGTTCCGCGCGGCGACGGTCGACTACGACGACGCCCTCTGGTTCTTCTTCACCTCGGGCACGACCGGCCGGCCCAAGGCCGCCGTGCTCACCCACGGCCAGATGGGCTTCGTGGTCGCCAACATGCTGGCCGACCTGACGCCCGGCGTCTGCGAGACCGACGCCTCGCTGGTCGTCGCGCCGCTGTCGCACGGCGCCGGCATCCATCAACTGACCCAGGTGGCGCGCGGCGCGGCGACCGTGCTGCTGTCGTCGGAAAAGTTCGACGGCGCGGAAGCCTGGCGGCTGATCGAGCAATGGCGCATCGCCAACATCTTCACCGTGCCGACCATCCTCAACATGATGGTCGATCATCCCGCGGTCGACGAATTCGACCATGCTTCGCTGCGCCACGTGATCTACGCCGGCGCGCCGATGTACCGCGAGGACCAGCGCCGCATCCTCGACAAGCTCGGCAAGTGCATAGTCCAGTATTTCGGGCTGGGCGAGGTCACCGGCTGCATCACCGTACTGCCGCCGCGCCTGCACGACGCCGACGATTTGGTGCAGGGCCATATCGGCTCCTGCGGCTATCCGCGCGTCGGTATGGACGTTACGATCCGCGACGACGATGGAAACGAGGCGCCCACCGGCCAGACCGGCGAGATCTGCGTCGCCGGCCCCGGCGTCTTCGCCGGCTATTTCGACAATGCGGAAGC
>CXWK01002108.1_pt6 | contig 11801 bp, 6 predicted proteins | sample 590851 | NCBI WGS metagenome assembly CXWK01 (sample SAMEA3498364, study PRJEB10139) | wastewater metagenome | biome: wastewater treatment plant; material: activated sludge | place: Denmark | collected 2014-08-01
GACGAAATCGACGAAGACGGCAAGCAGGGTGGCGATGAAGACGACCACGACGTGGCGGGATTCCAATGGTTTGACCTGGCGTTGATGAAGCGTCTCGCCGACGGTTCGAACCTGGCGGCAGTGACACCGGGGTCGACGGTGACTTTTGTGATCACCGTCGTCAACCAGGGACTGATCGACGCCAAAGACGTCGTCGTCACCGACTATCTGCCTGCGGGTCTCACGCTAGCTGACAATGACTGGGCAGCCCAGCCAGATGGCACGATCTCGACACTGGTCGCTTCGCTTCCGATCGGGCAGTCTCTTCCGATCGACCTCACGGTCACAGTCGCCGCGAATGCGACCGGACAGATCAACAACTGGGCGGAAATCTCTCAGGCCACACCGATCGATGAGAAGGGCAACACGATCACCGATGGCGACGGTCGGCCGATCCCAGACATCGATTCCGTAGCTGACGGCGACGCCACCAACGACAACCAGCCGTCTGGGCCGAACGCTGGGACGGACGACGAACTGGGCGAGAACGGTCTCGCCGGTGGCGACGAAGATGACCACGATGTCGCAGGTATCACGGTCTCGTCGACCACGACGACCAGTACCGGTTCCTCGACAACGATCGCGCCGGTGACGACCACAACACTTCAGGGCTCGACCACGACCGTCCAAGGGTCCACGACCACCGTCCAGGGCTCGACGACCACACTTGCAGGACCGACCTCGACGACTCAGGTACCTATAACGACGTCGACCCTAGCCACCACCACGACGGGGATCGGCGCCAACTCGTCCACCACGTCGTCAACCCCAAGCACCTCGACGTCGAGCTTGACAAGCGCTACGACAGCGCCGACATCGTCAAGCTCTCAGGCGCTCATTAGCGGCACCACCACATCGACCGGCCCGTTCCGTTCGACGGGTTCGACAGCAACCATCGTCGTCCCCGACCAGAGCCTTGGGCGCAGTCCCCGAGTCGCCGACGCCTTGGTGAGCGCTACCCCTGGGACTCCGCTCGCAGGAACGGAGAGGCTCGGCGCGGCACCTGCGCGGGCGATGGCATACACGGGGTCGACCAGCTTGCCGATGGTTCTGTTCGGATTCGGGTTGGTGCTCGTCGGGCTGAGCTTCTACGTCCAAGGTCGCCAGCGACGGACGTCGAACTAACGCCTCAGCCCCCGAGGAGTACGGAATCCTTCGGGCGGGGTTCGGGCAAGTCAAACGTCAGTTCGACGTTGTCACCGACCTCCGGCTCCCGTCCGAAGGGCTTCAACGGATTCTTTGACGATTCCCAATTCGGGCGACGAGTTGCGTGGCTATGCTCCGTTTGCGGACGCGAACGGGCACCGCGCACAACTCGTCTGCCAGGGACGGCGACGCAGGCCAACCGATAGTTGCCAGCCGACGGCACCCCGCAGGCGATGACATCAGGGGGACTCCCAGCATGACCGACCATAAGCGCATCGCTACGGGCAGTTTTGAATCGTCGACACTGGCCTCGTCCAGGCGAACGCGGCTGGCGTCCGCCCTCGGAATGCTCATGGTCCTACTGCTGGTAGCGGCCGGTTGTTCCGGTTCCGATGACGACGACTCGACTCAGGCCACCGCGGCCAGCGACGCGGCGGACGCCGAGTCAACGTCAACAACAGCGGATAACCAGGGCGACGACGCGGACGACGCGACCGAAAGCACCGTCGAGCGGACGGCAAGTGCCGACGCTGATCCTTGGATCGACTCATACTGTTCTGCCCTGCAGAACCTGAACTCAGAAGAGGGACTCACGGCAAACGATGCCGTCCCGGTCGAGGTGCTGAGCGACTCACTCGACGCTGCCGATGATGCAGCCGACGGACCGCCCGAGGTCTTCAGCGACGGGGTCGAAACCCTGCGGACCGCCGTAGAGAAGGGAAGCTCTGACTACCCGCAGCAGGCACCATATGGGTTGTGCTTCGACTACTTCTTTGGCGGAGAAGGACGTGTTGTCCTGAGCGAAACCTCAGAGGATGCGCAGGTATGCGGACCTTTTGACCAGCAGCTTGCCGATGAATTGACGGGCGACGACTCTCGCAGCCAGATGAGTCAGTTCGCTGGTGAGATATCACTCTGGAGCGACGCTTCGGGCGATGACCCGCTCGACGGGATCGCCGTGCGGATCTCGGCGCCGCTGTTCACCTTCGACGAACTCCCCGACGGCGCTTCGGTCGATTCGACAATCGGCGAGGGTCCGGTGACCGGGGTGTCGGAGGCTGCAGTAACGATCGACCTGCCGACCACCGACCAGACGGCCGATGAGTTTGATTCGGGCTCACTCGAGATCGAAGTGACGATCGTCGGGGCAGACAACGAAGCGGCCGCCGCCATCGTCGACTCCCTGGAGATCAAGGACGGTCAGGTCAATCTGGACTATGACGACATGAAGCAGATCGTCGCTCCCGTCGACAGTTCGCTCGTGTCGGTCACGGATTACGGGTTCTTGATCCACAACGCCAACGATGAATCGGCCACCGTGCTGCCGTCGCCCATGAGTATGGATGACTTCATGGTGATGACCGACTTCGCGACGGCGGCCGAAGGCGGACCCGAAACGACGATGGAAGAGATCGATGTTCCCTCTGGCTCCGGGTATTTGATCACCGACGACACCGGCAGCGGCGTTCTGCTCGAAGTCGACGATTCGCTCATGCTGCTCGTCCCAATTCAGGCCTTCGATGGAGAAGACGAACAACTCACCGAGTGGGCAGACTTGCTGACGACAGCGACGCCCGAGCAGTGGGCCGACTACCTCCTCACCGCTCCAAACTGCCCGGCTTCCGTCACTGGCTAGTGCGCCAGGCGCCTCCAGACCACCCATATTCGCCGACCACCCAACGAGTGGGCAGACTCACAGGAAGAAAGGTGGATGCTAATCTGCCTTCATGCCTCTGAACATCAAGGACGAAGAGACCGATCGGCTGGCCCGCGAACTCGCTGCCGCAACCGGTCAGTCGATAACCGTTGCGGTCAGGGAGGCACTCGCAGCGCAGCTGCAGTCGGTCAACAGGCGAGAACGAATGGCCAAAAGGGACGTTCTCGCTGAAGTCATCGAACGAGGTCGCCTGCGACCAACCTTGGATGATCGCGCCGAAGATGAAGTCCTCGGCTACGACGACTTCGGACTTCCCCGTTGATCGCCGTCGACACCTCCGCTTTGGTCTCGATCGTTCTGGGCGAGACCGACGCTGAGCGTTTCGCGGCAGCACTGAGGAGCTCGCGCGCCATGCTGTCGGCGGTGTCGCTGGTCGAGGCCAGCATCGTCGTGGAGGCCCGCCAAGGCCCAGACGCTTCCCGTGACCTCACCGCGGTCGTCGAACACGCCGTCGAGCAGATCGTCCCCGTCGACGCCAACTACGCCACCGTGGCTTTGGGAGCGTGGCGGCGCTTCGGAAAAGGGCGCCATCCCGCGGCACTGAACTTCGGGGATTGCTTCGCGTACGCCGTCGCGCAGTGGAACTCTGTCCCGCTCCTGTACAAGGGAAACGACTTCGCACAAACCGACGTCGCCTCCGCCGTGTGAGCGCCGCGCTCCCCGTCAGGTGAGCCTCGTGCTCGCAGGCAGCTCAGGGCGTCACGCCAGGTGACTGCACATCGACGAGGTCGCAGATCTAACGGCGGCGTCGACCCTTGGATTTGGACTGATTGAGGCGACGCTCCTGGCGGGTGGGTTCTGGGTTGGCGGCCCTGGACGAGAGCGCTTCCCGACGGACGGTCCCCCGCTCGCCACCATTCGTCGAAGAGGTCGCGCCCGTTGCCGGCCCGGGTTGTCTGGCGCGGGTCTTGCCGGGGTTTGGCCGGACAGCGCGGCCGCCCGCGACTGCGTAGTCGGTCCCCCCATCGGAAAACGCCACACCGGAATACGACGGCAGGCCGGTGTCGCCGGCGGCCTCGTAGCCAGCGCCGGGGACGGCCGCCGCGCCCGACCGGTCATAGACCGTGACAGCGGAGTACTCGAGGGGAATGTCGGACACCCGTCCCTCGACCGGCTCGGGGCCCAGAACCCTGCCTCCCATTCCGGCGGGGTCATGCGCCCAACGTCGATCCTCATCGAACGGAACATGGTGTTTCGCTGCGTTGTCCGAGCCCACCCAACGCAAGATTGGACGCTCCAAGCCATACCAACTGATGGCAGCGACCACGATCGAGAGGCCGGTGACCGCACCGAGCACCGTCCAAAAGGGTGCTTGAAACAGTTCGTAGCCAAGCTGATCCATGACGAACTCGAGGATCGCCAAGTGCCACAGGTAGACCGCATAGGAGAGATTCCCCAGCCAGTCGCCCAGCTTGGAACTCATCGCCGCCCGGATCGGCCCAGCAGCGGGCGGTCCGAGCACGACCGGCAGGACCACGCACAGGCCGACCAACGACCGCAATGCATGAACGCCAGCCCAGTTGAGCCCTGACGTTTCTTGGAGGGCTTCGGGAAATTCAAGAACGTCGGCCATCACCCAAATCGCGATGCCAGCAGCCCCCCACCACAGAAAGGTCGGGCTGGCAATCCTGCGGAAACGCGCCTTGAACCAGGGATCGAACTGTCCCCGAACATCGGCAACGGCGATCAGCATGCCGATCGCGAACTGGTCCATCTGGCCGGGCAGCCAGATCACCCCAAGGAACCGGTGTTCCCAGCCGCTGTTCAGCACCGCCGCGTTGAACAGCCAGCTGAGAATGACAAGCCCAAAGCTCCAACGCCCGGCCGTCTTGAGACGTTCGCGGGTTGGTTGCCGTTCGCACCTCACCGCCAAGGCCGCCACGAACGCCGGCAGCAACAGGTAGAACCCCAGCTCTGCGGTGAGCGTCCACGCCTGGCTCATCACGTCGAACACCCAATCGGGAACGAACGTATGGAGCAACGTGGCGTGCGCCACCCACTCGACCGGCGACATGTCGAGCAGGTTTTTAGCAGCCGCCGTGGCGATCAAGGCGGGGACCAGCGGCGGATAGATTCGGGCGAACCGCTTCACGAAGTAGGAACGCCACGTCCCCGGCATCCGCCCGGTCGCCAGACCTGCCACAAACGGCCGAAACAGCAAATAGCCGGATAAGACGAAGAAGATCGCGACGCCGACATCGAGGCGCCCGATGATCGGACCGACAACCGAATTTCGAAACGTCTCGCCGGTCGAGAATCCAACGTGGTGGACGACCACCGCGAACGCCGCCAGGGCGCGAACACCGCCGAGCCCTGGGACGTAGCGCCTGAGCGACGGTGGCTCCGGAGCGGGGCGCGGGCCCCTGTGCGTGACCGACCGGTCCCCGACGCGCGCAGCGGCGGGGGTCGCAACCCGCTTGGGGTTGCCGATCAGCGGAGCACGTTTACTCGGAGGAATCGCCCACCTTCTCCTCGTGATATTCAGCCTCGACGTTGACCGACCAAATGTCGTGGTCAGCCTCGCCCAAGATGTTCTCGACGGTCAACATGGCCGTGTACATCGAGTGGTCCTGGTTGTTGTAGCGGTGCATACCGTTACGTCCAACCGGCCAGACGTTGGGGGTGTTCGATTCGACCCACTGCCGCATTGCCTCGACGTTGGCTTTATACGTGCCGTCATACATTGGGTACGCCTTGGGCATGCGCACCACAAAACCCTGCTCACAGTACTGGGCCTTGGACAACCCAAGGGCTTCCAGCTCTTTTTTGCCGAGTTCGATGAGGTCCTCATCGGCCGACGTCCAGAGCTTGTCGCCCTCGGTCACGAAGTACTCAAGACCGAGGCAGGTTTTCCCGTCCTTAACCAAGTACGGCGACCAGGAACCGAAGTTCTGGACACGTCCAACCTCGACCCCGGGGTCGTGAATGTAGATCCAGTTGTCGGGGAAGCCTTCCGATTCGGGCACCACCAAGGCAACGGTCATGAAGTCGCGGTAGCCAAGGCCGTCCGCCGCTGCGATCACGTCGGCCGGCGGCTGAGGGTCCATGCCTCGCAGCAGCGCCGAGAACGGCATCGACGAGATGACGTGATCACACTGGACTTCGAACTCTTTACCGTCACGCCGCAAAGTGAGCGCGGTTGCTTTGCCGTCCTCGTGACGGATGCCGACAACCTCGGTGTTCATCACGACGGGGATCCCTGCCGCTTCGACCTTGTCGCGCGCACGCTCCCACATCATCCCCGGCCCGTACTTGGGGTACTTGAACTCTTCGATCAGGCTGGTGATGTCTTTTTGATTCCGACTCGGCGTCAATGCATTGAGGATCGCTTTGAACAGCGACAGGTTCTTAATTCGCTGCGCCGCCCAGTCCGCCTGGATCTCGTCGGCGGGAACCCCCCACACCTTTTCGGTGTAGGTCTTAAAGAAGATGCTGTAGAGGCGCCGACCGAACCGGGCGGTCGTCCAACCCTCGAACGTGGTCTGGTCCTTCGGCGGGCGAACCTGCGCCCACAAGTAGGACATGACACACAGGAAGGCTTCAATGATGCCGAGCCCCTGCAGCGCGTTCATCGCCTTGAGCGGGTAATCAAACTTCTTGCCGCGGTAGTAGATGCGACTCATTCGGGGCCGAAGCATGAAGTCTTCGGTCCCGAGGATCTCATCCCACAGTTCATCTACCGGCTTGACCTTGGTAAAGAACCTGTGGCCGCCGATGTCGAAACGCCAACCATCGCGTTCTGCGGTCTGGCTGATGCCCCCGACTACATCGGTGGATTCAAAAACGACGGCGGTCTTCGTGCCGTCCTGGAACTCGGGCCGCTTCGTCATTTCGAAAGCGGCGGTGAGGCCGGCCGGTCCGCCGCCGATGATGGCGACGTCGACCTTGTCGGACGTAAAAGTCATCTGTATTCCCCAACCCATAACCCACGCGCGCAGCTACGGCACGTTTCGAAGACTTCGGTTACTTTGGGACTTGCGGCCGCACCCCCGCATGCTGCACCTGCGTACTACCGATGCAGATCCCCGAATGTCGCTGAAGGTCAACCTTTGGGCAACTAGCTGCCCCTCTCGGTGAGGCAGCGCTTCTAAGCGATCCGGCATCGTATAGGGCACCGCTGCTCGGAGGCAGACTGGGCCGACCTAAACCAGAGCGGCGGACCCGCACCGCTGCGCGTTCTTCGGGTCCGGATCATGGCGTTCTGGCCGCTGGACCGCGTCGGCGGCGGGGGTCGTATGCTCTGGCCCCCATGGAGTCGGCAAGCCCTTCGGTCGAGGAGACCCCGCGCACACCTTTGGGCGCGCGGGCGGCGGCTCGCGTTCGGGGAGCCATCCGCTGGGACGTCGTCTCCATGGCGATCGTCTCCTACGTGCCACTCCTGTTGACCCACCGCGGCATGGTTCCCGCAGATACCAAGCAGTACCTGTACCTCGACCCTGGTCAGTTGCTCGACAAGGCCCCGTCCCTTTGGGACCCTTCGGTCGGGTTAGGGACGGTCACCCACCAAAACATTGGCTACCTCTGGCCGATGGGTCCGTGGTATTGGCTCTTTGACACCCTCGGCTTTCCCGACTGGGTCGCTCAACGGCTGTGGCTGGGGACCTTGTTGTTCGTCGCCGGGCTCGGGGTTCGGTACCTCATGAATTCGCGGGGCTACAGGGGCTGGGCGGTGACCGCAGCTTCGTTCACCTATCTACTCAGCCCCTACAGCCTGCACTATGCCGCTCGGATCTCCGCGCTGTTGATGCCATGGTCGGCGCTTCCTTGGCTCATCGCGCTGACGGCAAGCGCGCTGGTCAGGCCGCGGCTCTGGAAAAGCGCCCTGATCGCGTTGATCGTCGCGACCGCGGGCTCCGTCAACCTCACCAGCCTGTTGTACGTGCTCATCGGCCCGCTCCTGTGGATTCTGTGGTCTTGGATCGTGCTTGGCGAGACCGACAAACATCGGCTGTGGCGAGCGCTGTGGCCAACCGCCCTCCTCGGAGGGCTGACCTCGGCATGGTCGCTTGCGGGACTGGTCGTGCAGGGAGGCTTCGGAGTGCCCATCGTGGGGTTCACCGAAACGCTCCAGGCGGTTTCGGTTGGTTCCGCCGCGCAGGAGGTGCTGCGCGGCCTGGGATATTGGTTCTTCTACGGGAACGACAACCTTGGGCCGTGGATTGAACCGGCGGTCGACTACACCCAGCATTTGTGGTTGCTCGGCGCCACATTTGGGGTCGTGCTCGTTGCGCTGGCCGGCGCGACCTTTAGCCGATTCCCCGAACGCGGCTTTGTCCTCTGGATGATGCTCGGCGGCGCGATCGTCGCCGTCGGAGCGCACCCTTGGGATAACCCGACGGTGGCAGGACAGGCGTTCATCGACGCGAGCAAAAGTTCTGAATCCATCCTCGCCCTCCGCTCCACCGCTCGCGCGGTGCCGCTGGTCACCCTTGCCTTGGCGTTGCTGAGCGGCGCGTTCGTCGGGGCGTTCGCAGACCGGACGTCACACGTGTTCGCTAACCGACGCCGTACCAGGTTGCGGGCCGAACTCGCTCTGGCGCCGCGCTCAGGGCTCGGCACTGGGGGTCCTCAGGCGACCGAGCCAACGGGGCGGCGAGCCGACCGACGCCGCGTCGAAACTGGAAGTGCTAGAGCTGCAGGACTCGTGGTCATTGCCCTCGGCCTGGTGGCCCAGCCCTCCCTCTGGATGGGCGACATGGTCGGAAGCGAGCTCCAGCGCGAAGAGGACGTCCCCAGCTACTGGAAGGCCGCAGCACAGTCGATTTCGACAGATGCAGACACCCGGGTGTGGGAGCTGCCGGGCATCGACTTTGCGTCGTACCGGTGGGGTAACACCGTCGACCCGATTACTCCGGGTCTGACCGATCGAGCGACCGTCGCCCGCGAGTTGATCCCGCTCGGCGGTTCGTACCCGATGGATCTGCTCGCCGCTGCGGACCGTCGAATGCAAGAACAAATTGTCGACTGGGACGCCATTGGACCGATCGCCGGGCTGATGAACGCCGACACCCTATTAGTGCGAAACGACCTGGCGTTCGAACGGTACGGAACCCCCCGCCCCGAGGTCTTGTCGGCGAACCTGGACGATCAGCGTGTCGATCTGGCAGGCCGCCAAGACTTCGGCACCGACGTCGACCTAACCGCCGACCCTCGGTTAGGGGGCCACAACGAGAGTGAACTGGCAGCGCTCGATGCGACGAACGACGTGCCTGCCGTCTTCACCGTCGAGGTCGAAAACGCGCGCACCATTCACGCCGCCGTCCCAGCACAAGGGGGCTTCGTCCTCGACGGCGCTGGCGAAGGAATCGTCGATCTCGCTGGTCAAGGCGTTCTCGATACGCATCCTCTGATTCTTTACAGCCACGCAATCGACGACGCCACGTTTCGCCAGGCGGTGAGCTCGCAGGCCGAACTGGTCGTCAGCGACTCGTTTCGGAAACAAGGGCGCCGCTGGGGAAGCGTCCGAGACAACGCCGGCTACACGGAGCTGGCGGGCGAAGAACCGCTCGAATACGACCCGTCAGACGCTCGTTTGCCAGGCACGAGCGGCTGGCCCGAACCCGACGATGCAGACATGACAGTGAGCGAACTTGAGGGCCCGCTCAAGCAAGTACAGGCCTCGGACTACGGCAACGTCGTGTCGCTCACTCCTGGGGATCGCCCCCAACTCGCGGTCGATGGCGACCTGAGTACCGCTTGGCGAGTTGATGCGTTCGGACCGGCAATCGACGAGCGCCTGGTCCTCACACTGGACCAGCCCACCGACATTTCGGCACTCAAGTTCGTCCAGCCCCTTTCGGGCAGCCGCAACCGATGGATTACCAGCCTCGAAGTGGATGTTGACGGCGAAACCGTCGGTCTGATCGAACTGGACCGTTCTTCCCGGCAGCGTGACGGCCAGATCGTCCGCTTCCCCACCCGAACCGACGCACGGAAGATCGAGCTGCGCGTCGCAGACACCAATGTCGGTGAACAGCTCGATTACCGCCGCTATTCGGGGGTTGGGTTCTCCGAAGTCGAGATTGGGGTCCCTGCCGGAGATGACGAACGGTGGCTGGGCCCCACGGTCGAATGGACGGTGCTGCCCACTCAAAGCATTGAACGCCTCGGCAAGCAGGTGGGCGCATTTTCCGTCTTGATGTCGCGGCGCCGGGGCAACGCATCAGAAGTCACCCATCCCGAAGAGGAGTCGGTGATTCGGCGCAGGTTTACCGTCGACCGTGAACGAACCTTCGCCATTGAAGGCTCTGCACGTCTGTCACCGTTCGCTGGCGAAGTGCGGACCGATGCACTCCTCGGTGTGCCGCGCGACTCGGGTGCCGCTTCGTCGGGGGCGTTGCCCGGGTCGATTGCCTCGCGTGCGCACGCAGCATTCGACGGCGACCCTGCAACCGCCTGGCAGACATCGTTTCGGACCCCGGTCACCGGGGGATTCGACGAGCCCGTGTGGCTTCAATACGGCACGGCGGAACCGGCTAAACCAGCCCGGGCCCGGTTCACGATCCTGACCGATGGACGGCATTCCATCCCCCAGAAGGTGCAGGTCACAGCAGACCGGTCGACCCTTGGGACCTTCGAACTAGCCACACCGACCTCGACCGAACTCAAACAGGGGTACATGGTTCGCACGATCGAACTGGGCCTCAACCGACCCGCCCACGAATTCCGGTTTAGCTTCAGCGATGTCGAACCCGTGGAGTCTCAGGGAACGACGGCTCCACTGGAGGTGTGGTTCCCGGTCGGCATCGCCGAGGTTCAGCTGTCGCAAGTTCCAGCGCTTCCCGGTCCGCGACAAGTGAACGCCTGTCGGAACGACCTTGCCACCCTGGACGGGCAGCCGCTGTCGCTGCGTATCTTCGGCGACGGCTCGGACGCTGTGCGGCTCGAACCGCTTCAGGTCGAACTGTGCGGCAGAAGCGCTCGCCTCAACCTGCAACCCGGCGAACACGAACTGGAGACCACGGCTGGGGCGACGACCGGAATCGACCTCGACCGGCTGTGGCTGCGTTCCGCTGCCGACGGTACCGCCCTGTCGGATGCCTCGGCTCGACCGCCCGACCTTGCAGTGCGGCTCGAATCAAATTCGAGCGATCACGACGTCATCACGACGAACCTGTCGGGTCCAACGTGGATCGTCCTTGGCGAGTCGTACAACCTTGGGTGGACGGCCAGCGCCAAAGGCGTCGGCAAGGCCGTAGACCTCGGCGAACCGACGGTCTTTGACGGCTTCGCAAATGCTTGGCTGCTCAGCCCCGACGAGGTCGGCACGGGCACGGTGACGATCGAGTTCACCTGGAAACCCCAAAAGACCGTCGACCGGGCCCTGGCACTTTCTGCCATTGGAACCCTGGCCGCGTTGGGACTGCTCATCTGGGACCGTCGCCGCGACAGAACTCCCACCGGCGAGCTGGCGCCTGCGGCGAGCGTCAGCAACCTGCGCACCGTTCGGTGGGCATCGCCGATGACCGTCGGCGGAACCCCTGACGGTGCTCTGATCGCACTGGGGCTGTTGCTCAATGCGCTGTTGCTGATCTTCTTGTCCCCGACGGCAGTGCTTGTCGCGGTGCCGATCGAGCTGCTGGCCGGGGTTCTCGCACGGCCCCGCCTGGTACCGGCCGCAGGACTACTCGCCATCGCTGGCGCCGCGCTTGTCGTGGTCTTCTCCCAGTGGGCGAACGCGTATCCCGCCCAGTTCGACTGGCCAACGCGCTTTCCGGCCGCTCATTGGCTGACCAATCTGGGACTCGCGCTCCTTGCAGGCTCCGCCCTGTGGGAGTCGCGTGTTCGCTTCCACCGGCGCATTCAGAAGAGGCGGATCGCAGCGGCCGGTCGGACGGCACGCTCCTCAGCGTCTGCAGGCCCGTCGCGGGCCGGGTCCGCGCCGAGTCCCGCCCGGCTA